>Ga0335074_10005900_pt1 | contig 16961 bp, 19 predicted proteins | sample Lox_Sample_23_FD_206715 | JGI IMG/M metagenome (GOLD analysis project Ga0335074, IMG submission 206715) | Soil microbial communities from Loxahatchee National Wildlife Refuge, Florida, United States - Lox_Sample_2.3 | ecosystem: Environmental > Terrestrial > Soil > Wetlands | place: USA...
GGGCACCACCCACGAAGTGGTGCCTGAGCGCAGCGAAGGTGAGGAGTGGAGCGAAGCGTAACGAACGAATGGGGCACTCTGCTCGACGTAGGCGAGCGACGGGCATTCTTCGCCAGCCTTCTTCCTAAGAAGGCTGCAGTGAGCTTCACAAAGAGGGTGGCCGAACGTAGCTAGGGCGAAGTGAGGTCGGGTGAATTTGAGAAGCGAATAATGGGTATGGACTATGCGAGTGGGCGGGCAAAGCGCCCGCCCCACACAAAACAAACTCACTGCATAGGGTCAGCTTGCGCTTCCCCCACCAGCCTTCTCAGCTTCGTCAACGAGGTGCTTCATCCGTTCGACGTATTCTTTCAAGACGACGTTTGTAAGTCCTTCGGGGTGATCGATGAACCACTCAATCGCCTCGACATAGCCGTCTATCTCGGAGTCGGCATCTACGCTAACTTCAGCACGCTCATTCACCATGGCCATCAACAAAGGTTCCATGCCCATCCTTATCCTTCTGGGCAGGTTTGCAATCCTTGTAGATTGAAATCGCCCTTCTGATAAGTGCGGACTTGCTGTAACCCTCTTCGGTCTTGGTTTCGAGCCAATCGGCCAGCTCTTTGTTCAGATACACAACCGTTTGTATGTATTTTTCTCTCGGCATAGTACACCCACGGCCATGCTTGCGCATGACATGAATAAGAATACGCTTCAATCAATATAAAATTTGCCTACGGACAAATTATTAAGTATAGTTAAATAATCTTTAACTATCATTAACCATCGCTTGTTTTAACGTAATAAGTGCCTCTAGTCTTGCCTACTCTCCTTAACATACCTCTATTTACCAAATCGTTTAGATCCGCGATTGCTGTAGGATTACTAACTCCACTCATTTTGCTATAGGTTTTAGAAGTCAATGAGGCATTCTTTTCCAGATATCCAAGTGCGCGTTTCTGTCTTTCGCTTATGGCATTCTGAATTGTCTGTTTTTTGTTGTATAACGTCACTCTGAAAAAACTTCCAAGCTCTTCAAAAACTGGTTCTGGCAATCCATAATTTCTCATCGTATCCCGCATCCTAGGTATGCCTGTAGCAAGCCCTTCAACGAACTTCAAATCCCGCATCATGCGGTACGTAATGGGGTTTCTTTGTATTGAAATCGTACCTAGAATCTTCAGACTAAGGCCCTCAGGAAGCGTCCCTGGGTTTATCAGTTCTATCCTATCTTCGAATACATTTACTTGTGCTGCATCTTTGGAGAAATAATCCCTATGCGTCAACGCATTAACTAGGGCTTCTCGGATAACGGCAGGCGGATACTCGGGCACTTCCTGCCTTTCCAGTTTTATTATCCTGAATGCAGTTTTTGTATTTTTTGATATGAACTCCTGAGCCTCTTTCAGGTTGCTTAGGATGTCTGAATTCACGTATCTTGAATCTATAATGTCTATCGGCTTGGTGCCGGCAAATCTTGCAAGTTTTACCTCATTTTGCGGCAAAAATCTGGCTGGTTCTTTTCCAAAGAATAAAACTGCAGCATTTGTTATTGATATGTCGCCATTTTTCTTTGCCAGTCCCAAGTTCACCAAATATTCAGGAATTTTCTTTTCATCAAATATCAATTCAGGTGTGCGTCTTTTGAGAAAATCCTTAAGTTTGTCCAAGTCCAAATCCTTGAGTTTTGCAGGAGATATTGATTCATCAAACGATTTTATGTGCCTGTTGACCATGTAGTCCTGTAGGGTCTTGCCTTCAAGCTTTGAATTGACGTTGCTTGATCTGTAGTAGACTATTCCTCCGAGGGTACAAAATGCTCCTTGGCCCAGTTGATACACTTCCACTACAATTATTTTCCTACCATCCCTTTCCTCCACGCTTATCTTGTGAAATGGCGTAGGAGAGATTATCTGAATGGCTCCTTCCAATCTTTGCTGCAAGGTATTTAGTTCATCATCTTTCACTCCTATGACTGTGCCGTTATCCTTTATGCCTATCAGAATCCGCCCTCCAAATGCATTAGCAAATGCACATGCTGTCTTGCTGACAGACCTAAAATCATCAACCTTTTCCTTTAACTCCTGATTCAACCCTTCGTCCACCATCTAGTCACAACGCTGGTGCCAAATTATTATTAACTTAATAATACTTAAAGATATTTAAAGATTGCTGCAACCTACTTCTTTTTAGCACGCCTTTGCAGCATGCGATCGCGTTTCTTAAGCATGTGGCCTGGATTGTCTACGTCATCAAATATGGATGCGATTCCCTTCTTCTCCATCTCCTGCATTCGTACTGCGACGCTTATGTCCAGGCCACTTCCACATTTGGAGCAGTATATGTTGTCAGGCGGATTTGGGTACTGGCATCGCGGGCACTCCTTGATCTTCAGCTCAGGTTCTTTGATCTCGTGTCTTACGTTCTCCAGGCCATTCGCCTTTAGTAATGCGTCATCAAGGTGCTGGTCATTAAGATGAACATAGACGGAAGCCATATCCGAGCTGCCGGTCCATCCGAAATACTTCTTGAGTTGCTGTTCGGTGAGCTTGTTTGCATAGTGCGTGGCCCTGCTGTGCCGCAGGAGATGAGCATAAACCCTCTTCTCTATGCCAGCCTTCTTGGCAGCGGCTTTCAGTATCTTCCTCACTGCATTAGAGTCCAGCTTGACATTCCTGTACTTGAACTTCCAGGAGCCTATCGGCGTCCACAAGTAGTCGTCGGGCTTCTTGCCCTTGTTTGCGTTGAGAAACTGGGCGAGATAGGCAGCAGAAAAGAATATGGGCACACGCCTCAGCCCTGTCTTCCCATCCACCGTTACGTGCGCAGGGTTGGTGTTCAGTTCAACGTCCTTGACCTTCATCTCAATAAGTTCTCCCAGGCGTAGCCCTGCGTCGTATAGCACGCTTATCATTGCCTTGTCCCTTATGTCGTTGCATTCGTTCAAAATTGCCTTTATCTCCATTTCCGATAGCATGCTATCTGGCTTCAAGCCGCGCCTCACGCCTCTGTCTCCTGTCTTGAGCCACCTGCAGCATTCGGGATAATTGTATCCATCGCCAAGATAGTTCTTGTACATGGCCTTTACCACAGCACGTATGTCTCTCTTGGTCTCAGAAGAAAGCGAAGAAGCTTCAATCTTTGCCATCGCCCTCTCGACATCCTTCTTCGTGCTGTCTTTTGCATCCACCTCTCCGAATGCCTCAAAGTATATCCTTAGGCAGTATATGTGCTTTATCCATGTCTTTACGTTGCTTCCTCTTGCCTGCAGGTGCGCTATATCATCCTCTATAACCTTCCTATTGGCTTCAATTATGCTAGGATTAGCCTTAACCCTCTCGAAAAGGCGCTGAAACTGAATGTCTATGTTGCCCATGCTTAAATCATATATTTACAAAGTTATTTATACCTATATCTATCTAAACTGAACCCTGCCTACGTCGGAGAGCGAATTTGCGACCGCCGGGATTTGAACCCGGGTTCTTGACTTGGAAGGCCAAAGTCCTACCAGGCTAGACTACGGTCGCAAGGCCATATTATAATAAAAGCCCTTATTTTTAAGGGCTTCGCAATGCATAAATAAACTGATAGCGCAATCCTTATGCTCTAGCGCAATGATACCATGCCTGAAGACTATGAAGTTAACGCTTATTCGGTTGAAGGGGAGGTCAACTACAATGACGTAGTCAAGAAGTTTGGAATAAGCCTTATAGACGACGAGCTCAAGAGCAGGATAAAGAAGGATGCTGGCGACGTGCACTTCATGATAAGGCGCGGCATATATTTCGGCCACAGGGACCTCAACTGGCTTCTCGACCAGTACGAGAAGGGCAACAAGTTCTACATATACACGGGAATAGCGCCATCAGGAAGCATGACCATTGCGCATCTGCTCCCATTCATAATGTCACAGTGGCTGCAGGAAAAGTTTGATGCCGAAGTACTGATACAGATTCCGGACGAGGAAAAATTCCTTACAAAAAAGGACCCAAAGTTGACACTTGAAAGAACACATGAACTCGCATACGAAGACGCGCTTGACATAGCGGCGCTGGGATTTGACCCAAAGAAGACAAAGATGTATCTTGACACCGAGTATGCCGGCGTAGTGTACAAGCAGGCTGTAAGGGTGTCAAAATACCTCACATTCTCAATAATAAAGGACGCATTCGGATTCGGGAACGATACAAACACAGGAACCATATTCTATACAAGCATGCAGGCTGTTCCTGCATTCCTAAAATCAGTGCAGCAGGGCAAGAATATACCATGCCTTATACCTCTTGGACTCGACCAGGACGTGCATTTCAGGGTGGCAAGAAACGCTATCGATAAGCTCGGATACTACAAGCCCGCGATCATGCATGCAAGATTCCTGCCGTCGCTAAAAGGCGGGCCCAAGATGTCATCAAGCGACCCAGAGAACACCATATACCTTAATGATCCTCCTGAAGCTGTTGTAAAGAAGGTTAACAAGGCCATAACAGGGCAGCAATCAACGATGGAGCTGCAGAAAAAGCTGGGCGGGGATCCTGAAAAATGCTCCGTATGCCAGTACAACCGCTATCTGTTCGAGCCTGACGACAAGAAGCTCCATGAGATATTCGAAGGCGAGAAAAAGGGCACGCTTATGGCAGGCGAGCACAAGAAGGATCTTGCAAACAAGATAAACAAGTTCCTTGAAAGCCACAGGAAGAAAAAGGAGCAGCTAAGGGGCAAAATCGACTCATTCATGCTTAAGTCTTGACCTTGCCCTGCTTGCAAGAATGCGCAGCGCCTCATTTGCATCTGCGACGCGCATCACGTTCCCAGAAGTTATTTTATGGTACCTGTTGTGCGGCTTGTTTACAAGGAAAAGCATCTTGCCATCCGACCTAGAAATGCATTCGGCGAGCTTAGGCGAGTCGTCTATGTATATGTCATATCCAAGCTCATCCTTTTCTGCCCCTGATGGGCTTATGACAAGCCTGTACTTGTCCATCCCGTGCTTTTCAAGCCATTTTCTCAGCGGCTTTGTAGTCGCCTCGAGCTCAGGAACCCCTCCCCTCTTAGTCACTATGTCTATTTCATAGTGCTTTGATACCTCTAGCAGCAGTTTCTTGTCAACAAGAAGATCTATCCTGTGCGTCATCTTGTTCCACACCGTGTTATAGTGGTTCTTGAAATCCTGATCGCTGATGCCTACTCCCTTCCATGCCCAGTCAGTCACGTCATCCATCTTGAAGTTTGTTGACTGCGCTGCATTGTGCAGATTAAGGACATGGATCATGACATCGGCCATTGTCTCGTCAACGTCAAGCGCAACACGTTCAATACGCCGCTTAATCCTTACCATATCCTAGCTATTGTTTCCCCAGCTATATAAATTTTCCCGGATCATACTAAAGCGATACCGATGCTTACTCTGGGAGTGGAAAGCAGTGCCCATACATTCGGCGTAGGCATAGTCGATGATGGCATTGTTATGGCCAACGAAAAGGCCATGTACAAGATAGGCACTACGGGAATGATACCAAAGAAGGTCGCCGAGCACCACGTTCAGAATGCAAACTTGGTTGTGGAAAGGGCGATAGAAAAGGCAGGGATACGCCTCAAGGAAATCGAAGGCATAGGCTATACGAAAGGGCCGGGCATAGGCACATGCCTGCAGGTGGGGCAGCTTGTTGCAAAGACGCTCTCAAAAAAACTTGAAGTAGACATAGTGCCTGTGAACCACGGCATAGGCCATATCGAGATAGCAAGGCAGAAAGGAGGATTGAAGGATCCCATAGTGCTGTATGTAAGTGGAGGCAATTCCCAGATACTAAAGATGTCAAGTAAGCCTTTTAGGCACTACAACGTCCTCGGAGAGACATTCGACATAGGAATAGGCAACATGCTTGACAACTTTGCAAGAGAGCTCAGGCTTGATCCTGCATGGGGGTCGACAGTGGAGAGGGAGGCAATGGGCGGCAGATACATCGAAATGCCCTACACTGTAAAGGGCATGGACTTTTCCTTTACCGGGCTGCTCACGCACGCAACAAAGCAGGTTGGCAGGCACAGCCAAAGCGACATATGCTTTTCAATACAGGAAACATCCTTCTCAATGCTTTGCGAAGCCACCGAGAGGGCAATGCTTCTCACCAACAGCAAGGAACTATGCGTATGCGGCGGTGTTGCGCAGAACTCAAGGCTCAAGGATATGCTCGGAAGCATAGCCCACGACCATAAGGCAAGGATAGGGTACGCCGCAGACGAGTTCAACGCGGACAATGGCGCGATGATAGCATTCGTCGCTGAAAGAATGCTAAAAGGAGGATTCAGGGCAAGCCTTGCGCAGTGCAACATAGAGCAGAGATACAGGATAGACAGGGCAGCTGTGTTTTAGTGGTAAAATGAAGATAATAGGGGAGGGCGCAGAGGCCGTGATCTACCTGGAAATGATCTACGGCAAGAAGGTAATAGTAAAGTACAGGGCCCCGAAAAGATACAGGATAAAAGAGCTTGATTCAAGGATAAGGCATGCAAGGACTAGGAGGGAGGCAAAAGCGATGGAGAATGCACTCCAAGCAGGGGTAAATGCGCCAAGCGTTATAGGACTAGGGGAAAACGAGATATACATGGAAATGATAGAAGGCACACTGCTCAAGGACACTGCGATATCAAATGAAAATGCAAAAAAAGCCGGAGAGCAGCTCGGGAAGCTGCACAACGGCGGAATAACCCACGGCGATTTTACTCCTGCAAACATCATTGACGATGGCAAAAAGGTGTACATAATAGACTTTGGCCTTGCCGAGTCTACGATGAGCAGCGAGGAGAGGGCGCTTGACATACTGCTAATGAAAAGGCAGATAGACGGGAGGCTGTATTCCCACTTTATAGAGGGATATTCAAAGACTGCCAACTCAAGCGCCGAAACGCTGAAAAGGCTAAAAGAGGTAGAGGAAAGGGGAAGATATCAGGTAAGGACACTTGCATAGATGGTAATATGGGCAAGATAGTTGCTATAGGGGGCGGCGAGATAGGCAGGCCCAAGAAAAATGGCGGATTCCATCCGGTAGAAACAATTGCAATAGACAGGGAGATAATACGCCTGAGCGCAAAGAGTAAGCCCAGCGTGCTCTTCATCCCCACGGCGAGCCATGACAGCTCAAGGTATTTCGATGTCGTTAAAAAGCACTTCGGAAAAAGGCTGGGCTGCAGCGTCGATGTCTTATATCTTATAAAAGACAAGATGACAGCCAAGCGCATTGAGGAAAAAATAATCGGTTCTGACATAATCTACGTCGGCGGGGGCAATACGCTCAACATGATGAACCGATGGAAAAGGCTGGGCGTAGACAAGGTGATGCTTAAAGCCTATAGAAAAGGCATAGTGCTCTCAGGCCTTAGCGCAGGGGCGATCTGCTGGTTCAGGCATGGGACTTCAAATTCAAGGCCAAAACTTGGAAAACGCAATCACGGCTACATAAAGGTGCAGGGGCTTGGCTTCATACCTCTCATAGCGAGCCCGCATCATGTCACCGAAGCTAGGAGAAAGGACGCGCTAATAAATGTACTAAAAAGAACACCTGGTGTAGGCATCGCGCTTGACGATTGCTCGGCGCTTGAGGTCATAGACAACAGGTACAGGATAATAGCGTCAAAAAGGTCCGCAGGCGCGCACAAAGTCTATTTCAGCTCAGGAAAACTGCATTATGAAAGGATAAAGAAGCACAAGCAATTCAGGCCGCTTGGCGAGCTTACCTCTTTCTGAAGGTCTTATGTGCCAGACTGCCACTGGCTAAGGTACTTTTCCTGCCTAGGGGTGAGAGAGTCTATGCTCATACCCATCGCATTAAGCTTTATCATGGCTATCCTCCTGTCTATCTCGTCTGGTATCTTGTAAACCTTCTTCCCCAGTTTCTTGCTGCTTTCAAGCACGTACTGCGCAGATAGCGCCTGGTTGCAGAAACTAAGGTCCATGACTTCGCTGGGGTGGCCTTCTGCTGCTCCAAGGTTCACGAGCCTTCCTTCCGCAAGAAGATAGAGCCTCCTTCCATCCTTCATTGTGTACTCCTCAAGGTTCTCCCTTATCTTCCTGCTCTTTACTGCCATCGCCCTGAGCGCCTTGACATCAACCTCAACGTCAAAGTGCCCTGTGTTTGACAGTATCGCACCATCCTTCATCAACTTAAAGTGCCTTTCAACTATGATATCTACATCCCCTGTCGCGGTTATGAATATATCTCCAAGCTTTGCCGCGCTGTCCATGCGCATCACGTCAAAGCCATCCATATTGGCTTCAAGCGCCTTGAACGGATCAACCTCGGTGACTATGACTCTTGCTCCAAAGCCCTTCAGCCTCATCGCAACGCCTCTGCCGACCCACCCGTATCCGCCTACCACTGCGACCTTGCCTGGTATGAATATGTTTGTTGCGCGAATCACCCCGTCAATGGTGCTCTGCCCTGTTCCGTACCTGTTGTCGAAAAGGTACTTTGTGTAGGCATTGTTTACTGCTATTATTGGGTACTTTAGCACGCCGTCCTTCTCCATGGCCTTTATCCGGTGTATTCCGGATGTTGTTTCCTCAGTGCCTCCAATCACATCGGTCTTGATTCCTTTTGCATGAGCGGCGCCGTGAAGGTCCGCTCCATCATCTATTATTATGTCAGGGCCGAATCCGAGCACTTTCTTTACCACGTCATTGTACTCCTCAACGCTCTCGCCTCTCCATGCAAACACGTGTACGCCGTCCTTGGCAAGGGCTGCTGCAACATCATCCTGTGTCGAATTAGGGTTTCCTGCGCCAAGGGCTATCTCCGCTCCTCCTGCAAGCAGGCACCGCATCAGTATGCCAGTTTCCTTTGTGACATGAAGCAGTGCGGATATCCTGCGGCCCTTGAATGGCTTGGACTTTGCAAACTCCTTGGTTATTTCGGCCAATGCCGGCATGTGCATTGTCGCCCATTCCAGCTGCCTGTCGCCCTGCTCAGCAAGCCTGATATCCTTTACCTTGTAATCCATAGAAACACGCTATAAAGATGCAAAGCTGGCTTTACAGCTCGCCTACCCTTCTCTTCTGGGCTCTCTTGATCCTGCGCCTGCGCTTCTTAAGCCACTTCCAGCGCATTCTTCCTTTCTTTTTCCATTTCCTGGGTATGCTTCCCAAAGCAGCACCTTCTTGCTATTAACAACCGTAACTTATAAAAACTACTCTAAGCGTCGTTTTTACTAGCTGTATTTACCTAGTGTAAGGAATATATACCTTTATAATGACAAATCCTTCAGTGCTTAAATGGCAAGGCCCATAGTCGTATACCTTATCCTACTGGCGATAATACTTGCGCTCGTGTTCTTTGTGCTTCCGCAGGAGAGAGGGCCTACAACAACATCCATAGCTACAACCGTGGGCAAACCAACTACAATAATCCAGACAACCTCGCAGACCACAACAGTCAACCCAAACCTTACCTCGTGCCTCTCAAACGAGCCTACGGTCCTAATACAGAACGGTGATTTTAGCACGGGCACGTATAGCGGATGGAACGTCACCGGCATCGGATTCGGGAAAGTACCTTCGAACATCACATACGACAATGACAACCTTGTCTACTTCAGCAGTCCATGGTCAGGCTACGCAGGCACTTTCTTCGCAACCAATTTTGACGGTGGCACCCAGGTCGCAGGCGGCAACCTTACTTCAAACACGTTCCAGGTCACCGAACCATATCTGAACCTGCAGCTCATATCCCCGCAGAACGAGAATCTCTACATAGCCATACTAAGGAACGGCACACCTGCGATAATAACATACTTCAACAGCTACAAGGTGCCTGGAAATTCCGCGAATGCCACAAGCACGTTCGTAAATGCAAGCATAAGCCTGTTGCCTGTTCTATGCGACAATGTGCAGATAAAGGTAGTCGCAGGAACTTCGCTTTCGAGCACCGGCGCATCGAACCTGAATTACATGGCAGTTACCAATTTCTATCTGAGCAAAAAGCCCATATCCTCTCCAGGAGTAATAGTTAACCAAACAATCAACCTTACTTCCTGAGGTAAGCCATCATGCTGATCATATACAACACCTTGTCTAGGTCAAAGGAGGAATTTAGGCCCATAAAGGGCAACGAGGTGAAGATGTTCGTATGCGGGCAGACTGTTTATGACGATGCGCACCTTGGCCATGCAAAGAACTACATAAATTTTGACATAATGGCAAGATGGCTAAGGTACAGCGGCTATCAGCTCAAGTATATACAGAATATAACCGACATAGACGATAAGATAATCAAGCGCGCACAAGAGGAGCATACCGATCCGCTTAAGCTTGCAAGGAAATACGAAGCAAGGCTCATGGAGGACATGCAAGCAATAGGCGTAAAGAAGAACATAGATTCCTACCCAAGGTCACACGATTTCATAGAAGCGATAAGGGAGCAGATACAGCTGCTTATCGACAACGGCTACGCATATGTCCTTGACAGCGACATATATTACGACGTGGCAAAGTTCCATGATTATACAAAGCTATCAGGTATGAAGATAGAGGAGCTTGAGAAGCACAGGATAGAGCCAAAGGAGGGAAAGCGTAATCCATACGACTTCGCACTCTGGAAGGGATCGAAACCAGGGGAGCCAAGCTGGAGCATAAAACTCAATTACAAAGGAAGCCAGATAGGCATGGAGGGAAGGCCTGGATGGCACATAGAGGACACGGCCATAACGCACGAGATATTCGGGAAGCAGTATGACATACACGGAGGCGCCATAGAACTCATATTTCCGCACCACACAAACGAGATTGCGCAGGCGGAGGCCGCATTCAATGTAAAGCCGTTTGTCAGGTACTGGATCCATTCGGGGATAATGCTCATCAAGGGCGAGAAGATGAGCAAGAGCACGAAGAACTTCATAAGGATAAGGGACCTGCTTAAGACCTATGACGCCGAGGCACTTAGGCTGCTTGTTGCATCAACCCAGTACAGGAAGGATATCCCATACACCGAGCAGCTCATGAAGAATGCGGCTCTTCGGCTCAGGTACATCTACGCTTCTTTTAGCATATTCTACAATGCAAGATCATCAGAAGAGGCCCAAGGCAAAGAGATCCATGATATAACCAAGAAGCTTGACGACACGTTCAAGGAGGCGATGGACGATGATTTCAACACCCCCCTTGCGCTCTCAGCACTTGTCCTTGCAATAGAAAAGCTTAGACTCCATGCCGAGCTGAACCCTGAGATAAACAGGAAGGCGAAATCCGATGCCGTTAGCAAGGTCATGTCCCTGGCGCACACTCTTGGCATCCTTGAAAGGGAAGATTACAACGAAAAGCTGCCCGAAGCTGCAGCGGCCTTGATAAAAGAAAGGGAAACCCTAAGGAAAGGCAAAAAGTACGGCGAATCGGATGAAATAAGGAACAGGCTAAGGGACGAGTTCGGCATAATAGTGGAAGACAGCGAGTATGGTGCAGTGTGGTACAAGGCAAAATAGGCACGTCGTACTGGCGGATCATGCGCGCAGGCTTTTCGCAGCTTCAATGCCAATCTGCAGATTTTTCATGAAGCCAATGAATTCATTTGCGCGCGAAATTCCCAGCACCCTTGCGATAAAATCGATCTCACGGTCAACAAACTCTTCAGCGCTTCCATTGTAATGCTCTGCAAGAATTGCTCTTATGTCCTCCAAGTCTGCAATGCCATTATTCCTTGCGAAGCACCCGTGCCATTTCGTTAGCACTAGCATATTCCTATCAAGAACCCTGATCTCACCATCACCAATCCTCCTAATCACGGAATGCTCAAAAAACCTGCCAGTATTAATGCCCAGAAAATCGTCGAAAAGCCCTCCGTTGCCTACACGCAGCACCAAATGCACCTTCACAGGGTCATGTGCCACACCATTATGATATATGGCAAAATCATCTTCATGGTGGCCGATATGGCTTGGAACCCCATCAAAACCCTGTTCTCTAAGGCCCATCTTAAAACTATGCGAATCCAAATCCAGCCTGTCTACCAGAATATCCACATCACTCGGCGGCACCTGGCGCTTCACCCATGAAGCAACCGCGACGCTGCCAAACACCACTGCCTTACCCACCCCAGCTACGCTAGATATCTTTGACAGCACTTCAGGAGCACTACTTTCTGGCGGCGAATATCTGCATTTATGCATGCTAGGTACTGCTAATACCTCATATTTAAAAGCATCCAACCAGGGAAAACATGGCATATGCGGGCTGATCGCTTATTTGGGAATCGCTTCTGGCTTCTGCGGTGCATCATGGGGCCCTGTTTCAGGCTCGTTTGACTGCCTGCCTCCCCTCTTCTTCTGCTTCTCCATCTTTGCATTTGTAAACAGCAGCAGCAAGTCCTCGTCCTTGGGCACTTCCATCCACGCCTTTATATAAAGCGAGATGTTCTTCAGCGGCTTAGAGTACCTATCGGTAAATGTGTAGGCTCCATCCTCGTGCTTAAGCAACCCTACATTGACACCAAAGTCAAGATATCTTTTCCATGTCGCAAGGGGGAGTTCTGGGCTGCAGTCCTTGAGCCTGAGGCTGCCCTTCTTCTTTACCTCGCATAGGGCCTTCGAGAACCTGTATGCCTTTGTATCGTTGTCAAAGTATATCTTAGCTATGTCCTTTACATTCGGGTTCTTCAGCTTCTCCTTTAGGGGAGCATCCTCATACTCCCAGTACCTGATCGCCATGAATAGATAATGCTAAGGAATGAATTTAACTCTTACTGAAATCTACCTAGAATTGCCCACAATTAAAGAGTGCTCGAATCAAAACTAAAGATATGCCACATGTTTTTAAGTTTTTAGATAGCAGTTAAATCAGTGATAAATTGGTACTTCTAGAATTAGGCATAGGCGCAGTGGTAGTCATAATACTGCTCGCAATAGTGCTGATGTACAACGGCTTCATAGGCAAGAGGAACAGGGTGCAGGACGCATGGGCGCAGATAGACGTGCAATTAAAGAGGAGAGCGGACCTGATACCAAACCTGATAAACACTGTGAGAGGATACGCAGGGTACGAGAAGAGCGTGCTTACCCAAGTCACTGCTTTAAGGACCTCCATAATGAGCGGAACTGTGCAGCAGAAGGCCGACGCAAACAACCAGCTAAGCCAGGCACTTAAGAGCATATTCGCAGTCGCAGAGAACTATCCTGATCTTAAGGCATCGCAGAATTTCCAGATGCTGCAGCAGGAACTTGAGGGAACCGAGGACAAGATAGCATTCGTAAGGACCTCGTACAACGACTATGTCCTTGATTACAATAATGCCATACAAACATTCCCAGGTAATGTATTCTCAGGAATGTTCCACTTCTCAAGGCAGGACTTCTTCCAAGCACCTGATTCGGACAAGCAGCCTGTCAATGTTGACTTTAGCGACCTGAGCGGTGGTCCTGCAAAGACTGCACCGGATGCCCCTGCGGCCCCTTCAGCTCCTTCAAAGCCCAAGCGCACGAAGGCAAGCAAGGGAAGCGGAAGCACAAGCTAAAGGGTAAAACTAATGGCAAGTTTCTTTGATGAGATAGCTAGGAATAAACTCAAGTCAATCCTACTTATGGCCATCTTCTCACTCATATTCTTCGCTATCGTATACCTTCTTGTCTTTATCTTTCTGGGAGGAAGCATATTTGCAATCATAGTGGGCGGCATACTTATAGTAGCGTACGCCGCATTCACGTACTTTGCAGGAAGCAAGGTCGTGCTGAAAGTTTCGGGCGCGCAGCCTGCAGACAAGAGCAAGTACCCCCTACTATACGATGCAGTTGAGGGCCTTGCAGCTGCATCGCAGGTTCCGGTACCACAAGTGTACATAATAAATGATCCTAATCCAAACGCATTTGCAACCGGCAGGGACAAGAAGCATGCCTCGATAGCAGTGACATCAGGGCTCCTTTCAATGATGAACAAGGACGAACTCGAAGGCGTACTTGCGCATGAGATGTCGCACATATCTGACAATGACATACAGTTCATGATGCTTGCAATAGTGTTTGCGGGAGTCATAGGCCTTGCAGCTGCAGTCATAAGAAACATGTTCTTCTTCGGCGCAATAGGCGGCAACAACAGGAACGGCGGTGCAATACTCATAATAGCACTTGTGCTCAGCATAATCGCACCGATAGTCGCCCTTCTTATTAGGCTTGCAATATCAAGGAGAAGGGAGTACATGGCCGACGCAAACGGCGGCAGGCTGACAAGGAATCCAAGGTCGCTTGCAAGTGCGCTTACGAAGATAAAGGGCTACACCGCAAAGCCTAACACACCTCCAGTGAAACATGCAAACGATGTAACTGCATCTCTCTACTTCTCAAACCCGCTTAGCGTAAACTCAATAGGCAACCTTTTCTCAACGCATCCTCCGATAGACGAGAGGATAAGGAGGCTCCAGGCAATGTACTGATATCAGATAAACATATCTGGTTGTATGTCTACTAAATCCCATTCGCATAAACAAGCGTACCATTTTGGCGACATAAGCCTGGCAACATACTCATGTAGCCTTGTAGAAATCCTATAGTAAAGGCAAGTTTTAGGTACCTATACAGATTGTAAACAACATCAATTACCCTAAGTTCTCTTCTCTGCATCTTCAAAAGTTTGCTGCGGAGTTCATCGCCGAATTTTCTCTTTTCAACGAAATTTACCGTTTCGACTTTACTTCTTTGATGATACGTCTTTAATGGAAAATTGTTGAATAATTCCTTTCTATAACGTCCATATTTGAAAGAGTGAACACATCGGTTTGAGCTGGTCGGTCTAATCGGTATTATCGAGTTTCCGCCGAGTTCTTCTCTCACCAAAACGTGATTCAGTTCAGAATCGTATCCCATATCCGCAGTTACATTGTTTAGATCTACGATTGCCTTACTTTTACGCGCAAGTGGCTCGAAGTAAACGTTATCATGGTGCCATGAAATTGAATTTATCGCCGAAACTATTGCCTGATTATCAGTATCAACTGATATAGAATGTTTCATGAAACGCCGTGTCTTCTGCAAGTCCTTGAAACGTACATGGTAATAATGAGAAACATGAGCAGGCCTGAATCCTGTAGAATCTATTCCGATATTAGCACGTTTGACTTCGAATAACAGATATGTTATCGTCAGAAGCGTTTCCCATAAATTCGCAGAGATTCTTGCAAAGAACTTCTGAAGTGTAGTAAAATGTGGTATTTTAGAGGTAAATCCAAAGTATGGCCATAACTCTTTCATCAGTTCTACTACATCCCTATATGGTTTGTTCTCGTATTTCATCAATAATATTGCAACTGCATGTTGATGTTGAGTGTATGTTTTCTTTGAAAATTTATCGGAATATGGTCTAAAAACGCGTTTTACTACGCTAAATGCCTTATCGAAAAACCTCTTATACCTAGAATCACATTTCTCTATCATGTTGGTCGCAAATCAACATAGCCCAAGGATTTCTAAAATCCTTGGGCTCTATACAAAAATAGTGGAAGTGTCAGATTTGACGACGTAGTTAGGATTTCTACAAAACTGGCCGCATTTCAAAATAACAAATGTTTAAGATGATTTTGTCAAAACAAAAAGCCTTTATATATCAGGTATGGATTGAGTTAATCAAGGCTGTGGCATGGCGATTAGAGGGGGACCAAAGGAGCAGAGGAGCGTTGTACCTACGCAAGTGGCGCAGCAGAACGGCCATTCGGATCCTGTCGAGGTAAAACGTAGGCTAGCCATCGCGGTGAGCCTGCGGGGCAGGATAAAGGCAAGGTTTACAGACCAAGAGACAGGGGAGAACCTTATAGACGACATGAGGACCGCATTCGGTTCGATATTAAGGGACCTGTCTCCAAGGGAGGCAAAGGAGGAATTCGAAAAACTCGTTAGATCAAGATCGAGGGTTCTTGACGCGATATCCGTGGCTCTTGACGCATGTTACGAGGACGACGCCGTAAAGAGGGCGCACCTATTCAGGATAGCACATCTTCTATTTGAGCAGGCAGACCAGGAGCTGCTGCAGAGCAAGGCAAAGGTCGGCACCAGGGTATTGTACCGCAGGCTTATAAAGAGGCTCTCGGACGGCGTGGATGTGGAGCTTAGCGAAGCCGAGCTTAAGGTGGTAAAGAGCGTGCTTGACGAGCAGATCAATGGCATGACGCCGGAGGACCACATGAAATACCTGCAGAGCGTTGACTCACCTGAAACCATGCACTTCATAAACGGGAAGATAAGGGAGAAGAGGATAAAGAGCCTCAGGCACATCATAAACTCCGTAGGCGCAGGAGTCACTGCCGCAATGATATTCGGTGCAAGCTTCATAGATCCCGGGATCGCCGAGGCGCTGCGCGCAGCTGCAGTGCCTGTCGCAGGAGCGTCGCTGCACCAGGGATACACTTCGCGCATCGAGTACATAAAGCTCAAGGCTGCGGTAAAGTTCATGGAAGAGAGGTTCGGTATAAGGAAGAGCGAGCTGATAGGCAGCAGGCATTATAGGAGTGCTTACGATGCAAGCAAAGCTTGACCATGCTCCTTTAAACTTTAGAGAAGACAATTTTTACCAGGACATAGCGGAAAGAAGCCGGAAAACCGAATCGCTGCAAAGACGATATTAAAATTGCCAAGGTGTTACTATCATGCAGGCAAAAGCAACAAGGCAGGCCAAAGCAAGGCGCACGGCGTTAGCCGCCATAAGGCGCGACGACATACTCGTGCAGGGCATCAGCGACGAGTACTTTAGGGTCATGGCATTAAGAAGGCAGGGAAACGAGGAGATAGCTACGCTAATGAGCCTTCAGACGCAAAGAGTCATACATAGGCCCAAGGCCTACCTGCAGGGCATGCTCGCAAAAGACGACGGAACCTGGGAAAAGATGGTCTAGCCAGCAGGTGCGCTCGCTTCTTTTTGAGGCCCTAAGTACGGATGCTTGGGTATTGGCATAGGTCAATCTCTCCTGGCCTCTCTAAGCGATGCATCAAATTCGTCTATTACTGTCGAGACCTCCCTGCGT
>Ga0335074_10005901_pt1 | contig 16961 bp, 14 predicted proteins | sample Lox_Sample_23_FD_206715 | JGI IMG/M metagenome (GOLD analysis project Ga0335074, IMG submission 206715) | Soil microbial communities from Loxahatchee National Wildlife Refuge, Florida, United States - Lox_Sample_2.3 | ecosystem: Environmental > Terrestrial > Soil > Wetlands | place: USA...
GGTTCACGTATTCATCGGTGAGCCGGATCATGTATAGCACTGCCCCCACCACGCGCCCCGTTTCGGGGTGCCTGCTCTTGCGGCGGAAAGCGGCTATCCAGCGGGGCCCGTGTTTGACTTGGTCTCTCGCGATCTCCCCAGCCAGACGCGCTTCAAGATAGCCAAGCTGCTCGCCAGTCTCCCAACGCCGAACGGCAATCGCGTTCGGATCAAATTCGTTTTCCGGCTCGGGGCGCAACTCCAATGATTCAAAGAGGCTGCATTCGTCGATGATCCGCGAGCGCAGTGTCCCGTCCGAATTGCGATGGGACGTGCCGGCGACTTTCGTGTAAAACGACTTGGCCTGCGCTTCCGCCGGCACCGTTTCCGCGATGATCCGCTCGAATTCCGCCTCAGCGGCGTCGCTGTCGTCGGGACGATTAGCGGAATTCCCCACAAGAAGCTCTTCGCGGATCAGCGCCGCATATTTTTGTTCCGGCGTCATTGCGTCAAGTATTGTAGCCCGCGGTTCGGGCGGCTCCTGCGCTCGTCGCGCCTCTCGTGCTGCTTTTTCGTGAAACTTCTCGCGATAGGGATCTGGCGATTCCTGCGAAACGATCGGAGGTGAGTCTTTCCCGGACTTGCCGACCGCTGCTCTAAGAACGACGACAATCAACACGACAACCAACGCAATCGAACCAAAAAAAAGTGCGATACCTTCCGCGCCCGAACCCACGGAGGCCCCTAGGAGGAGCAGCACAGCCATGGAGATTTTCATGGCCGTCAGTATACGCCGTCAATCATGCCGCTCCTACCACAGCATTCATGCTGCGACGGGCGCTGGCCGGTTAGATTCACTCCTGGTCTCTGCCCCTATTCCCCGCTCTCTGTTCCCTACCTTCTGGTCCCTGTTCCCTGCTCTTCTCCCATCGGATCGTTATCTCGATCCGTCACCTCTGCCAGAGCGGCGAGTCTATTCGCCAACTCTTCCATCCAGGAGCCCTCGGGTGCGCGCCAGCTCCAGTTGCCCGTCGCGACCGCAGGAGTATTCATGCGCGCCTCCGAGCCGAGCTCGAGCAGATCCTGCGCGGGAACGATGGCGATTTCGGCAATGCTGGCCTGGGCGGCGCGAATCAGCGGCCACGAAGGGCGATCCGCCACCGGGCCAAGCAGAGCCTCGGCCGCCGCATGGATTGCTTCGCTTACGGAGTTCCACCAGCCCTGCGTCGTGTCGTTGTCGTGCGTGCCGGTGTAGGCCACGGTGCCGGGCGCAAAGCGGTGCGGCAGGTGGATGTGCGCGCCCTTGCTACCGAAGCCAAACTGGAGCACTTTCATGCCCGGCATGCCGAGTTCCCTGCGCAGAGCCTCGACTTCAGGCGTAATCATGCCCAGGTCTTCGGCGACGAGGGCGACGTCTCCCAGTGCATTTTGAATCGCGCGAAAGAGCGCAAGACCCGGCGCCTTCACCCATTGGCCGTTGACCGCTGTTTCCTCTTCGGCGGGGATGGCCCAATAGGCTTCAAATCCGCGGAAGTGATCGAGCCGCACAATGTCGTAAAGCGCGATGGCGCGGCGCATGCGATCGATCCACCAGTCGAAGCCGCGCGAGGCGAGCACATCCCAGCGGTAGAGCGGATTGCCCCAGCGCTGGCCGGTCTTTGAGAAATAATCCGGGGGTACGCCTGCGATGCGGATTAGCTTCAGATTTTCGTCGAGCTCAAAGATCTCGGGGTGAACCCACACGTCAGAGGAATCCATGTTCACGAAGATGGCCACGTCGCCGAGGATTCGGATGCCGTGGCGTTCACCGGCCTCCCGAAGCTGGTCCCATTGCTGTTGGAAGGCAAACTGCAGCACGCGCTCAAGGGCGAGGTCGCGCCCGTGCTCCGCCTCAACCTGGCCCAACGCCTGAGGATCGCGGCGGCGCAGGGGCTCGGGCCATTCGGTCCACGCCCCGGTTTTGAACTTGCGACGGAGCACGGCGTAGAGAGCGTAGTCATTGAGCCACGCCGACTCTGTCCTGCAGAACTCCTCAAAATCCGTCCACTGGCCGGCGAGCGCATCGTCATCGAGCCCGCGATCGAGAAACCTGCCTGCCGCCTCGTACAGGAGCGGTAGTTTACGGTCTTCAACTTGCTGAAAATCTACGGCGCCGGAGCGGCCCGGAAGGCCCGCGATGCGCTGCCCGTCAATCCAGCCCCGGTCGGAGAGAAGCTCCAGACTGATGAGTGCGGGGTTGCCGGCAAAGGCTGACGAGCCGGCGTAAGGCGAGTTGCCATAGCCGGTGGGGCAGATGGGCAAGACCTGCCATACATGCTGTTTGGCGCGAGCAAGAAAATCGATGAATTCATGCGCGGCAGGCCCCAGGTCACCAATGCCTCCGTAAGATGGCAGCGAACTGACATGAAGAAGGATCCCGGTCGAACGTTGCAATTCCATGTTGTCCTTTTATCAGATGGGCCCGGCAGCGGCTGCGCTGCGTGATTGCGCAAGGTGCCGAATGCCCATACAATATACATAGAGACGGAACGAAGGAAAGGCGAGTATTTTCAACGATGCCGAAGGAAAAGATACATCCCAATTACGCCGCGGTGCGGGTGGTTTGCGCCTGCGGAAACAACTTTGAGACGAGGTCGACACACAAGGGCGACATTCACGTGGAAATTTGCTCGGTTTGCCACCCGTTTTTCACCGGCAAACAGCGTTTGGTTGATACAGCGGGACGTGTGGAGCGGTTCCGGCGGAAGTACGCCAAGGCGACCGAGGCGAAGTAGGAGGAGGATCCCAGGTCTCAAAAGCGAGACCCGGGGTCACCCAAGCAGATTGTTCGGGCCTCCGCTGCGGCGGGGGCTTACGTTTGTCTGGAGGGAGAGCTGCCAGCTTTTAGCCACTTATGCCGCGCAGGGGATTCACGGTGAAGAAGAACTGGGACAATCCGGTGGAGCACGCCATGCCTGCGGAGGCGCGGGTACCCGCCGAGGTGCGGATTGGACCAGTCGCAGTGCGGCCCGCGACCGTGCTTGCTCCCATGGCCGGCGTGACCGACACCGTGTTCCGGCGGTTTATCCGGCATGCGAGCCTGTTTACCAGTGATCAGTGGTCAGTGGCCAGTGGTCAGAAAACGGCGGACGTTGAGGCGATGGTGACGAACGCCCAGTCGGGTTGCGGGCTGCTGATGACCGAATTCACCTCTGCCGACGGGCTGGCGCGGATGCGGGAGACGAAGCGGCGGCGGTACCTGACGTTTTATGACGATGAGCATCCCATCGGCGCGCAGTTGTTTGGATCGAATGCGGAGACGCTGGCCGAGGCGGCGCGGATTGTGGAGGAGACGGGCTTCGATACCGTCGACCTGAACCTGGGCTGCCCGGCCAAGCGGGTGGTGGGCTGCAATGGCGGATCAGGACTGCTGCGCGATCTGCCGCGGATCGGCGAGATTTTCCGGGCCATCCGGAGCGCGGTGTCAATTCCCTTCACCGTAAAGTTCCGCATGGGCTGGAACGAGAGCCAGATTGTGTGCGTGGAGCTGGCGAAGATGGCGGAGGCGGAAGGGCTGAATGGGCTGGCGCTGCATGCGCGGACGCGCGAACAGGGTTACAGTGGACAGGCGCAATGGGGTTGGATTGCGCAAGTGAAGCAGGCGGTGCGGCTGCCGGTGATCGGCAACGGCGACGTGCGCACGCCGGAAGATGCCGCCGCGATGGTGGCCGAGACGGGATGCGATGCGGTGATGATCGGGCGCGCGGCGCCGGCGAATCCGTGGATCTTCAGGCAGATTGCGCAGTATACGGCGACAGGCGCCTACGACGAGCCGACGGTGGATGACCGCTACCGCATGATTCGCGCGTATTTCGAGATGCTGCTGGCTGAGATGGAAGCGAGCAAGGATCTGCCGCGGGACGCGAGGCTGGGCGATCCCGTGGGGAAGATGAAGCAGTTTGCGACGTGGTTTACGCACGGCGTTTCGGGCGGAGCGAAGTTGCGCGCGGCGATTTACCAGGCACGCACCGGCCCGGACGTCCTCGCCGAAGTGGAGCGGTTTTTTGTGGCGCGAAACGAAGCAGGCGCGCTTGGAGCCAAACCCGACGGAGAAGACATCACGGCAGACCAAGCGATGCCGGATGAGGAACTCATCTGCGATTAGGCCTTGCGGTCTTATCGGCTCTCCTCGCGTGGGACCATCGGCGGTTCAGGCATCAGGGGAACAGGTGGGGATTCAATCGCATTGAGTGATCTCCGTCACCTTTACTATTGATTTTCCATTGAGTTGCAGCCATCCAGCGCTACACTTCTTGCATCTAACCGAGCTAAGGTTTCTTGCATTTGGCCCACTTAAGAGGATCGTTATGAACGACCGTTTATGGTCTTTTGCTCATCGCCTTGGTTCTCGTTTTTTTGGTTTCGCGCCGCCGTTAGCTCTTGCTCTGGTGGCGTCGCTCGCGGCGGGTTGCGGCGGCAGCAGCAGTGGAGGCGGGACGGGAACGACATTCAGCGGAAACACAGCGGTGGTTGTTCTCGCATCCAGCACCGCAAACGACCAACTATTCCAATTCTCGTTCGGTCTAAAGAGCCTGACCTTGACCAGTCAGTCCGGGCAGACGGTTTCGCTGCTGGCGAGTCCGGTGGGCGAAGAGTTCATGCACTTGAACGGCCGCGTAGAGCCCCTTACGACCGTCAGCGTTCCGCAGGGCGTCTACACGTCGGCAGCGGCGACAATTACCGAGGCCTACCCCGCGTGCGCTGGCCAATCCCCTGGAACTCTCCTGATCGATGAAGCGCTGGGCGGAATCAACGGACCAACAGGCGGATCTATTGAGCCGGCGCAACCGATCACGGTGACCGGGAGTGCAATGGGATTGGTTCTGGATCTGCTGGTGTCTAAGACTGCGCCGTTCATCGGCGGGTGTTCTCAGGGCCTGACCAACGCGGTCGCCATCACCCCGACTTTCAGCCTGACTCCCATATCGATCGCGGCCCAGCCCACGAACAGCGCGAACGGTAAGATCGTGGGTATCGAAGGTCTGATCAGTTCGGTGAGCGCGAACGGGAGTGGCTTCACCGCGGGCGCGCTTTACAGCGACAATGAAGGCAACCCGGTTCCTGCCTGGCAGGTAAGCGTGAATGGCAACACCACGTTCCAGGGAGTGGGAAGCGCCGCAGGACTCGCTGCAGGGCTGCCCGTCGACATGGACCTGGTGATCGAGCCGGATGGATCGCTGCTTGCTACACGAGTTGCCGTCTACGACACGGATGCCACCAGCCTGAATCTCGCCTTCGGGCCGCCGTTGTCGATATTTACCTCCGGCGGCTATCAAGCGGTTTATCCGGTAATGGATGCGCTTCAGGTCGAACAGGGCGGCTACCTATCGTCATTGTGGGGCGGATACGGCGACCTAAACAATGCCACGCCCCAAATCTCGGGCCAGCTCACAAACCTGCAGAGTCTTCCCTTTGCCGCCACATTCAGTCCTGCCAATCTGGTCGACGGTCAGAACATCCTGTTCAGCACACATACGCCGCAGCCAACCCCGTTCCAGCCGGTAACCACGCTCACCCTGCTGCCGCAGACGATTGACGGCACGGTAAGCGCGATTTCCAGTGAGGGCAACTTCACGACATACACCGTGACGCTGGCCGCATACGATCTCTTTCCGAATCTCGCAGTCCAGCCGGGACAGCTTACTTTGCTGACGAATCCGAATACGGTCGTGATTTATGCCGACAGCAACACGCAAATGTTGAATTCGACTTCGCTTGAAGTGGGCGGGCTATTCCGCTTTTATGGTTTGGTCTTCAACGACAATGGGACGCTGCGCATGGATTGCGCGCAGGTGAATGACGGCGTGGCGGAGTAAGGCAGTTCAGCGCGAGGATGCGCGGGCTCGTATGTTTGCCGGCGAGCCGGTAAAGCCCCCTGTCCGGAGGTTTGCGTAGGTTTTTTCGGTGCGTGTCCGGTTCCGGGATGCACCGAATGCATCTAAATAACTTGCATGAATCTAACGCGTCATGGCATTCCCATTGGCCGGCTTTTCGGCATCACCATCGATCTGGATTACTCGTGGTTCCTGATCTTCGGCCTGGTTACGTGGATTCTGGCGGCAAGCTATTATCCGGCGGAGTTCAGGGACTGGAGCGAAGGTGAGTACTGGGCGATGGGCGCCATTACGGCGATCCTGCTGTTCGTGAGCGTTCTGATTCACGAACTGGCTCATTCGCTGGTGGCCCGGCGCTACGGGATTCCCGTTCCCCGCATCACCTTGTTTCTGTTCGGCGGCGTTTCGCAGATCGCGTCGGAGCCGCCAAGCCCGGGAACGGAATTCTGGATTGCGGTTGTGGGGCCATTGACGAGCTTCGCGCTGTGGGCCGTCTGCTGGGAGCTGGAGCCGGTTGTGGCAAGCTCGCAACCGCTTTTCGCGCTGCTTGAGTACCTGGCGGTCCTCAACCTGATTCTCGCGGTCTTCAACCTGATCCCGGGATTTCCCCTGGACGGCGGGAGGGTGTTTCGCGCGATCTGGTGGCGATTCTCAAACAACTATCATCGCGCCACGATGGCAGCGGCGATTTCCGGGCGCTTTTTCGGTTTCCTGCTGATTTTCCTGGGCATCTGGCACCTGCTTACGGGCGACGTGACGGGAGGAATCTGGATTGCGTTCATCGGCTGGTTCCTGGAGAGCGCGGCAGGAACCCAGTTGCACCAGGAGACGCTGAAGAACCTGCTCGGCGGGCACAGAGTGGCCGACGCCATGCAGCGCAGCATACCGCAGGTTGCGTCGGGCACGACGATCTGGGAACTGGCGGAGCAGACCGGCTTGCCGGCAAACGGACGCCCGGTGATTGTAACGACGCCGGAAGGAAGAGGGGCCGGACTGGTGACGCTGGCGGCAATCCGCAATGTGCCGCACGAAGCGTGGTCTTCGACGGTGGCCGCCGAGGTGATGGTGCCGCTCGAAAAGATGGACGCGACGCAGCCCGGCGCCGTGCTGTGGTCCGCGCTGGAAAAGATGGGCCGCGACGGCGTCAACCAGATACCGGTTGTGGACGGGAATGGCATTGTAGGAATGCTTTCGCGGGAAGACATTTTGCACTACCTTAGCGTGCTGAAGACTTTTCAGGGTTGGAAGAGCCTGAACGGCGGCCGGCACTGAGAGCAAAGAAAGAAAGGATGAAAATGAACGCTCCAACAAGAAAGTTTCCGATTTGGCCGATCGTCCTGGTCGCGGCCGTGCTGGTGTTTGGCGGCTTTGTCCGCGCAGGAATGCTGCATTTGCCTGGGTTCCATGCCGCCACCGCGCAGGGACAACAAATTCCCTTGCGCATTGCGAACGACAACTCGCCAGTGAGCCTGGGGGATTTCAAAAACGGATTTGCTTCGGTGATCGATCCTGCGTTGCCGGCCGTGGTGAACATCTCTTCCACCAAAGTGGTGAAGCAGCAGGCTGTGCAGAATCCGTTTCTGAACGATCCGTTTTTCCGGCAGTTTTTCGGCAATCAGTTTGGCCAGCAGCAACAGCCGCAGACCGAGCGCGAAGAGAGCCTTGGATCGGGCGTGATTATCACCGCGGACGGCTACATCGTGACGAACAACCACGTGGTCGCCGGCGCGTCAGACATTGAAGTTTTTACGCAGAGCAGGAAGAAGTACAAGGCGCAGGTGGTGGGCACCGATCCACGGACGGATATTGCGCTGCTGAAGGTGGATGCCGGGGGACTGCCGACGCTGGCGTTCGACGATTCTTCGAAGCTGAAGGTGGGCGACCTGGTATTCGCCATCGGCGATCCATTCGGCATTGGTGAGACGGCGACGATGGGAATTGTGAGCGCCACGGGCCGGGCTGTGGGCGGCATCGAGCACTACGAGAATTTCATCCAGACGGACGCAGCGATCAATCCCGGCAACTCAGGCGGAGCGCTGATCGATACGCACGGTAACCTGGTGGGAATCAACACGGCCATCATCTCCGGGGGCGGCGGGAACGAGGGCGTTGGTTTCGCCATCCCGGTGGACATGGCGCGCGAGATCATCGAGCAACTGGCCGAGCACGGCAAAGTGATCCGCGGCTACATGGGCGTGCACATCCAGTCGGTGAGTCCGGATATGGCTAAGGCCTTCGGGCTGAGCCAGGGCGGCGGCGCGCTGATTGGCGACGTCACTCCCGGCGGGCCTGCAGCCAAAGCCGGACTGCAGCGCGGTGACATCATTCTGGAACTGAACGACACGACGATTTCGGGACCGGACGATCTGAGCGTGCGCATCTCCGAGATGGCCCCCGGATCGGTGGCCCACCTGAAGGTTTACCGTGACGGGCATACGCAGGAAGTCGATGTTACGCTGGGCACATACCCTGAGGAGAATAATCAACCGGGCGCGCCGGAGCAGGGCGAGGGAGCGGCGTTACAGGGGCTGCACGTACAGAATCTGACGCCTGATATAACGCAACAGCTTGGTTTGCCGTCAGGAACGTCGGGTGTGGTGGTGACGGATGTGGATCCTTCCAGCCCGGCGGCCGCGGCTGGTGTGCAACATGGCGACGTGATTGAGGAAGTGGACCGCAAGGCGGTGCATAACGTGGAGGAATTCCGGCAGGCGTTGCAGGGCCGCGCAAAGCAGCCGGTGCTGTTGTTGATCAATCGCGGGGGAAACTCCGTATTCGTTGTGGTGGAACCGCAAGGTTAGAAGCAGATTCGCGCCGCAGAAGCGGCAGGTCTCGCCGGGCAGCAGGGGCAATCGGATAAAATCCGATGCGGGCTTTTGCATCTCAGGAACGGAGAGCGGAGATGAATTACCTGCAGCGGTTCAGGGTCGCGCCGGGAAGCAAGGTCAGGCTCAGGAAGATCGATCCGTCGTTCAAGGGCGGACACGAGAACCACAAGTCTGCTCTGGAGGAGATCGCCTACTACCAGGGCAAACTGCGTGAACTGCAGGAGTTGCTCTATGCGGAACGAAAGCGATCGCTTCTGATTTGCCTGCAGGCGCTCGATACCGGCGGCAAGGATGGCGTCATCAACCATGTGCTGGGAGCCATGAATCCGCAGGGATGCCGCGTGGCGGCATTCAAAGAGCCCTCAGCCGAGGAATTGGCGCACGACTTTTTGTGGCGGGCGCACAAGGCGGCGCCGGCGAGCGGCGAAGTGGTCATCTTCAACCGCTCGCACTATGAAGATGTCCTGGTGGTTAGGGTTCACAAACTGGTTCCGAAAGAGGTATGGTCGCGCCGGTACGACCTGATCAACGCGTTCGAGAAGGAACTGGTTGAACACGATACGCAGATTCTGAAGTTTTATCTGCATATCGGGAAGGACGAGCAGCTCAAGCGCTTCAAGGAGCGGCTTGACGATCCTGCCAAGCAGTGGAAGATCAGCGAGGCCGACTACAAGGAGCGGGGCTTCTGGCGCGACTACATGGCCGCTTACGAAGAGGCAATTTCGCGGTGCAGCACCAAGCACGCGCCGTGGTTCGTGATCCCCGCGAATCACAAGTGGTTTCGCAACCTGGCCATCGCCCGCATTGTTGTGGAGCACCTGGAATCGCTGAAGATGAAATATCCCAAGCCGACGGTGAACATCGATCATATCCGCCGCGAATATCACGCCGCGAAACGCGGGTAGGCCGTAAGCTGACGCGGCGGGGTGGACAACGGGATTCGCGCCGATCAAAGGATTGAGGTTGCTGCCCCTAGCCGCAAAAACAAACACGCGGCCAGGATGAGGCGCCCGGCGTTGTGAATGCGGCCAGAATGAGAGAAGAGCCAAGCGTCAGAAGTGGAGGGACGCCAAAGAGTGAGTGCGCGTGACCAGCAATCACCCGGATTGAATAAGCTGTGGCCCGATGCGCGCGCCGCACTGGATGGAATCGTCAGGGACGGAATGCTGCTGGCGATTGGCGGTTTCGGGTTGTGCGGAATTCCTGAAGCTCTCATTATGGCTTTGCGCGATACCGGCGCGCGTAACCTGACCATCGCCAGCAACAACGCCGGGGTGGATGGCTGGGGGCTCGGATTACTGCTGGAGAAACATCAGGTGAAGAAAATGATCTCCAGCTACGTGGGCGAGAATGTCGAGTTCGAGCGGCAGTTTCTAGCCGGTGAGCTGGAGGTGGAGTTCTGCCCGCAGGGGACATTGGCCGAACGCATGCGCGCCGGCGGCGCCGGGATTCCCGGCTTTTACACGCGAACGGGCGTCGGCACACTGGTTGCCGAGGGGAAAGAACATAAGGATTTTGACGGCGTGACGTACATTCTGGAGCGCGGCATTTGCGCCGATCTCGCGCTGGTGAAGGCCTGGAAGGCCGACCTCTGCGGCAACCTCGTCTATCGCCGGACGGCGCGCAATTTCAACCCGCAGGCGGCGGCGTGCGGCAAGCTTACCGTGGCGGAAGCGGAGATCGTGGTTCAGCCCGGCGAGCTTGATCCGGACGAGATTCACACACCGGGAATCTATGTGCACCGGCTGGTGCACAATCCGCAACCGGAAAAGCGGATCGAAAAGAGAACGGTTCGCAAGGAGTGAACGCGTGGCGTGGAACCGCGAACAAATGGCGGCGCGGGCAGCCAGGGAGCTGCGCGACGGCGACTATGTGAATCTGGGAATCGGGATTCCGACGCTGGTCGCGAATTACATTCCAAGGGGAATGACGGTGACGCTGCAGTCGGAAAACGGACTGCTCGGGATGGGCCGGTTCCCACGCGATGCCGAGGTTGACGCCGATCTGATCAACGCCGGGAAGGAGACGGTGACGTTTGTGCCGGGCGCGGCAATTTTCTCCAGCGCCGACTCCTTCGCCATGATCCGGGGAGGGCATATCGATCTGGCGATTCTGGGCGCGATGCAGGTTTCAGAACGCGGCGACCTGGCCAATTGGATGGTGCCCGGCAAGCGCGTGAAAGGGATGGGCGGAGCGATGGACCTGGTTTCGGGCGTGCGCAAGGTGGTAGTGCTGATGGAGCACACGGCCGCGGATAGCAGCGCGAAACTCGTGCGGAGCTGCACACTACCGCTCACGGGAAAGGGCGTGGTGAATCGCGTGATCACCGACCTTTGCGTGCTCGACGTGACGCCGGGTGGATTTGAAGTATTCGAACTGGCGGAGGGAGTGACGCGCGAGCAAATTGAACGCAAGACCCAAGGTTCCCTGCGATTCCGCGGCGGCGCGTGCTGACGCAACCAGGAAGCGCCTATTTTCCCCATGCCGGCTTGCGCTTCTCAAGGAATGCCGCGATACCCTCACGAAAATCTCCCGTCTCGCGGGCCTGAGCGCTGACCTCGATGGCATTGGCGATGGCGGTATCGAGCCACGCTCTTTGCCGCTCCGCAATCATGCGCTTGGTGGCGCTGAGAGCCTGGGGACTGTTGGCGAGCAGCGACTGCGCCAGCGCCTGCACGCCATGCGCCAGGTCGTGTTGCGGGAACACTGCATTGACCAGGCCCATTTGGTGCGCCTCATTCGCGTCGAGAACACGTCCCGTCAGCAGCAGGTCACGGCTTCGCTTGTCGCCGATCTGCAGGGAGAGAAAGACCGATACCACCGCGGGAACGAAGCCGATGCGAACCTCGGTAAAACCGAATTTTGCTCCCGGCGTGGCGAGGGTGAAATCGCAAAGGATGGCGAGGCCTGCGCCGCCCGCGATGGCCGGGCCGTGAACCGCAGCGATGGTCGGCATGGGCAACTCATGCAAGGCAAGAAAGAGCCGGGCGATCCGTTCCGCGTCGGCGCGATAATCGGCGGCGGCAGCGTCCTGCATCTGTTTCAAGGCCGACAGGTCCAGGCCGGAGCAAAACGCCGAGCCGGCCCCGGCCAGCACGAGAACGCGGCAGTTGCTCGTCGCAGTCTCTTCGAGCACTGTGACGAGTTCCATCTGCATCTCGGTCGTTATCGCATTGCGCCGGTCCGGACGGTGCAAAGTGATGGTTCGCACGGCGCCGCTGTCGCTGACGACGATCGTTCGATAGTCCAAGGGTTCCTCCGGTTCGGGCGCCGCATGCTCGAACTTCTGCGCCGAGGCGATGCTATTGTGTCGGCGCGCCGGAACTTCCGGCAATCTCGGCGTTGGCCCTAATCAAATCGTCTAAAGCAGCGCGCGCGGGAACTGCCGCTCCCTCCCGCCCGAGCACATCAATTAACGATTCGGTGGAAATGTTCCCGACGAGAGCATCCTGGGCGAAGGGACAGCCACCAAGGCCGCCGATCGCTGAATCGAAACGTCTGCAGCCCGCGCGATAGGCCGCGCGAATACGCTCTTGCGCTTCGCCGGGCCGCGCATGAAGGTGGACCCCAAACTCAATCTCCGGATGGGCGGCCATCGCGGCGCCAACGATCTCCGCAATCTGCTTCGGCGAAGCCAGGCCGACCGTGTCAGCGAGGGAAATCTGCCGAACACCCGCGTCGCTGATCTGGCCGCAGGCTTCCGTTACCGCGGCAGCGCTCCACTCGTCGCCATATGGATTGCCGAAAGCCATGGAGAGATAGGCCACCACGCCGAGAGCGCGGCTGCGGGCTTCGACGACAATCGCTTTCAGCACGGCCAACGCCTCCTCCGGGGTTTGATGCTGATTGCGGCGAAGAAATTCCTGCGACACGGAATAAGGAAAGCCGATGGTGCGGACTTTTCCCGTTCGCAGCGCCCGTTGCGCGCCTTGTTCATTGACGACAATGCCGATCATTTCCACATTTTCCGGCGGTTGAAGAAGCTGAAGCACGTGCTCGGCATCGGCCATTTGCGGAACGGCCGCCGGCGAGACGAAGCTGACGGCGTCAATGTGGGTGAAGCCGGCGGCAATCAGCCTGCGGAGGTAGGCTGCTTTCACATCGGAAGGAACGATGGCTTGCAGCCCCTGCCACGCATCGCGCGGGCACTCGACAATTTTCACTGATTCGCCCATGACGTCAAATAGGAGAAATCCAGTAGCCAATAGCTCGTAGCCCGTAGTCTCACGACAACAAGCTACAGGCTACCAGCTGCAAGCCCGGAGCTATCCTCTCGACGGATACACCTTGAGGATTTCGCGCGCAATGACCATGCGCTGGATTTCGCTGGTGCCTTCGCCGATAGTACAGAGCTTTACATCGCGATAGAACTTCTCCACCGGATAGTCCTTGATGAAACCGTAGCCTCCGAACAACTGCACCGCTTCATCGCAGATGCGCACGGCGACCTCGCTGGCAAAGAGCTTGGCCATGGAAGATTCGCGCGTGACCTTGCGACCCGCGTCTTTGAGCACCGCCGCGCGCTGGGTCAGCAGACGCGCGGCATCCAGTTCGGTAGCCATGTCGGCCAACTTCCACTGGATGCCTTGAAACTCCGCAATGGCCTTGCCGAACTGGCGGCGCTCTTTCACGTATTTCACCGCCGCATCGAGCGCGCCGCGCGCAATGCCCAGCGCCAATGCTGCAATCGAGATTCTGCCGCCGTCAAGGACGCGCATGGCATCGATAAAGCCTTCACCTTCGAGGCCAAGCCGATTTTCTTCGGGGACTTCGCAATCTTCGAAGATCAGCTCGCTGGTGTCGCTGGCGCGCAGGCCGAGCTTATTTTCTTTTTTCCCGGGACGAAACCCTTTCATTCCTTTTTCGACGATAAACGCCGAAAGGCCGTGCGTGCCAAGAGTCTTATCGGTAACCGCGATGACGACCGCGAGATCGGCATAGCGGCCGTTGGTGATGAAGGTTTTGTTTCCGTTCAGGACGTAGCAACCGCCTTTCCTGACGGCCGTTGTGCGCGCATTGCTGGCATCAGAACCCGAGCCCGGCTCGGTGAGCGCCCAGGCCGCCAGCCATTCGCCGCGCGCCAGCGGACGAAGGTATTTCGTTTTCTGCGCCTCAGATCCCGCCAGAAAGATATGGTTCGCGCCGAGCGAGTTGTGCGCGGCCAGCGTGAGCCCGAGGGAGCCGTCTACCGCAGAGAGTTCTTCGATGGCGAGAACATAATCGACATAACCGAGGCCAGCGCCACCATATTCCGGCGGAATGACGACTCCGAACAGGCCCATTGCGGCCAGCTTCTTCACGGTTGCGAGCGGGAATTCACTGGCTTCGTCCCAGGCCGCTACATTGGGGGCAATTTCGCGTGCGGCGAACTCGCGAATCTCGCGCCGGAGCTGCTCCTGCTCCTCAGTGAGCACAAACGGGTAGAGGCTTTCTGTCTGCTCCAAATCGAGCTTCATGTTCAGGCTCCTTCGCGGGGATTTCGAGCGCCCGGAAACTTCTTCATGCCGGTTAAGATGCCGAATGAATGCGTCGTTTGTCGCGACGTTCCGATAAAACCAATCACGTTTGCAGGACCCCGGGATTGAAGCGGGGGACCTCCGGGTTAATCGCGCATGCTTCAAGGGCAGCGATCAGCACTTCGCGAGTCCGCGCAGGGTCGATGATTGCGTCGATCCAGAGCCGCGCGGCACCATAACGGGGATCGGCCTGCGCATCGTAATCGGCGCGAATCTGCGCGTGAATTGCGGTTTTCTCGGCCTCGGAAAGAAGCTTGCCGTCGCGCTCCATTTGGCGTGCGCGGACCTCGGCCAGCGTTGCAGCCGCCGAGGCGCCGCTCATGACCGCGTAGCGGGCGGTGGGCCAGGCAAACAGAAAACGCGGATCATAGGCCTTGCCGCACATGGCGTAGTGGCCTGCGCCGAAGCTGCCCCCCACGATGACTGCGATTTTGGGAACCACGCTGGTGCTGACTGCCGTGACCATCTTCGCGCCGGCGCGGATGATGCCCGACCACTCGGCGTCTTTGCCCACCATGAACCCATTCACGTCGTGGAGAAAGATGAGCGGGATGAGATTCTGGTTGCAGTCCATGATGAAGCGCGCGGCTTTCTGCGCGCCCTCGGTGTAAATGACGCCGCCGACTTCGATGCGCGGGGTTCCGGCGCCGGGTCCCATGGCTACCGCCTGGTTCTGGTTGATTTTCTGGTTGGCCACGATGCCCACCGCGTGGCCGCCGATCCAGGCGTATCCGCAGAGAACAGTACGGCCAAACTCCCGCTTATACTCGTCGAACTCGCTGCGGTCGACGATGCGCGCAACGATCTCGCGCATGTCGTAGATGTTGGTGGCTCCCGGCGCCGGATCGATGAGGCTATAGACGTCTTCAGCGGCATATCGGGGTGCGTCGTGCGCGGAGTCGAATGTGCGGCGGCGAAAGACTGCAGCGGCCGAAGCGCCGGCGGAGCGCTCGCCCATCTTTGCGACCAGCGACCGCATGCGCGCCAGGCAAAGATGATCGTTGGGTTCCTTGAAGTCGACGGTTCCGGAGATCTCAGCGTGCATGGCTGCGCCGCCCAGCTCCTCGGCGCTGGTTTTCTGCCCGATGGCCGCCTGCACCAGCGACGGCCCGGCCAGGAACAGCCCGGAGCCCTCGGTCATCAACACGGTGTCAGTCATGACCGGCAGATAGGCGCCGCCGGCGACGCACATGCCCATAATCGCCGTAATTTGCGGAATGCCCAGCGAACTCATCACCGCATTGTTGCGGAAGATGCGGCCAAAGTCGTCGGTATCGGGAAAAACATCTTCCTGCAACGGGAGAAAGACGCCGGAGGAATCGACGAGGTAGAGCGTCGGGACGCGGTTTTCCATGGCGATGGTTTGCGCCCGCAACACTTTTTTCGCCGTCATGGGGAAGAATGCGCCGGCCTTCACGGTGGCGTCGTTGGCCACAATCATGCAAAGGCGTCCACTGACGCGGCCGAGACCCGTGACGACGCCTGCGCCAGGCGCGCCGCCGTATTCCTGATACATTCCATGAGCCGCCCACAAGCCGAGCTCGAGAAACCCAGTTCCACGGTCGAGGAGAAGATTGAGCCGCTCGCGCGCGGTGAGCCGGCTCTTTGCGTGTTGCGCCTCGATGGCTCTCTCGCCGCCTCCCCGCCGGATCGCGCCTTCCTCTGCCCGAATAGCGCCAAGCAACAGGAGGAGCGCAGCACGATTCGCCTTCGCGCGTGGAGAGGCCGGATCAAGCGCGGACAGGAGGCGGTTGTCGAGTTTCGGGCCGTCAGGCATCTTGACGCTCGCGTCTATCCGCAGGGTAACGCATTCTTGACGGCGGGAATACCATTCCGGCGAATGGAGATGTTTGCGAAGAACCTTTAGATCGGCTGGAAGCGGAGTTCCCTGAAAGCGACTCGACAACCCGGGTCAGAACCGTGTGAAAATGGTCGGGGCGGAGGGATTCGAACCCCCGACCCTCTGCTCCCAAAGCAGATGCGCTACCAGACTGCGCTACGCCCCGATGATCTGATTCGATTGTAACCTGAATCGGATTGGCGCCGGCCATGCGGGGCGGGGCCTTCACTGGCGCAGAAGCCAGGCGAGCAGCCATAGCACGAGCAGCAGCGGCAGGGCAAAGACGAGCGCCATGGCCGCGCCCGCGACGAGCAGAAAACACCAGTCGCGCCAGGTGTGCCGGCGCGGTCCGCCAAGGTGGCGCGTGAGCAGACGATAGTTGCGGCGATTAGCCTTCCAGAGGATGTCAAAGATATCGCCGAAGAGCGGGATTGTGCCCACGAGGACGCCGATGCCGAGGTTGGCGGCCATGCGGACGAGTGTGATGTAAGGTACGCCGCGAATCCACGCGGCCAGCGGAATGACCAGCGAAGCCACTCCGGCGAGGACGTCGCCCAGGCCGGGAACCAGGCCGATGACGCCATCGAGCCCAAAACGAATTTGCGTGCCGGGAACGCGAAAGGCCTCATCGAGCAGGAACTCGATTTTGCCGAGCGTCTCGTCGCGAAAGAGCCACGCGCCGCGATTCCAGCGGCTGGCGGCTGCCGTGCCGGCCGGGGCAGGAGAATTGGCGGATGGCGCATGTGGTTCGCGCAATGGCAGTTCTGCTCCTTTTCGCGCACGGGTGAGAAACCTGCGCCGATGCTACAATCGATAGGGTAAACGGCGGCTGTAGTTCAGAGGCAGAACGCCTGACTGTGGCTCAGGATGTCGTGGGTTCGATCCCCACCAGCCGCCCCAAAAGGCCGCTTTTCCACTCCATTTC
>Ga0335074_10005903_pt1 | contig 16953 bp, 17 predicted proteins | sample Lox_Sample_23_FD_206715 | JGI IMG/M metagenome (GOLD analysis project Ga0335074, IMG submission 206715) | Soil microbial communities from Loxahatchee National Wildlife Refuge, Florida, United States - Lox_Sample_2.3 | ecosystem: Environmental > Terrestrial > Soil > Wetlands | place: USA...
ATCACCGCCGGGAGGCGGCCGTACGGAAACGTCCGAAGGAAAAACACAGCCTAGGCTGCGCTATGGGCAGCATCTCTGAAGCGAACCACAGCATCCGCCTGCGGTCCCTTCTGGCCCTCTACGATATCGAACTCGACTTCGTCGCCTTCCTTCAGCGTTTTGTATCCGTCCAGTTGAATCGCGGAGTAGTGAACGAATACATCTGGCCCGTCTTCGCGTCCGATGAATCCGTAGCCCTTGGCGTTGTTAAACCACTTCACTTTCCCTTTGTACTGAGCCACAAATTCCTACCTTCCTTGTTGAGGATCTTTTCGGGATTCTGTCAAGACTTGGGGGAGTTTCGCACAGATACTGTTTAAGACGCCGATATTTCGTGAAAGGTTGATTACCGGGAACTAAACAAATTCCACAAGATGATACCCGCGTCAGTAAGATCGCTCGTTTCAGGAACATGCAGGGTAACCAACTTTCGTTTTCACCGCATTAACCCTTCGCCCCTCGCGCCCGATTTATTTTTTCCTCTTCGCTCGCAACTCCCGGTCATAAAGCAGAACGCTGCACAGCGTTTTGCCGTCGAGAATCGCTCCCTTCTCAATCATTTCAATCACTTCTGAGAGCTTCACCAGCCGCAGTTCAATCTTCTCGTCCTCTTCCGGTGCCGCATCGCCCGCCTCCAGCCCCTCGGCCACAAACACCTTCATTGACTCGCCCAGAAAGCCCGGACTTGCGTAGTACTCCACCAGCGGCTTCCACTTCTTCGCCCGGTAGCCGGTCTCCTCGGCCAACTCGCGTTTGGCGCCCTCCAGCGCATCCTCGCCCGGCTCCAGCTTGCCCGCCGGCAGCTCCCATAGAAATTGATTGGCCGCATGCCGGTACTGCCTCTCCATCACCACCCACGGATTCTTCTTGTTCTTCGCGTTGTCGAGAGCCAGTATCACCACGCTCCCGTTGTGCCGGATCACGTCTCGATCGTTCTGCACTCCACCCGGCTCAATAATCTTGTCGCGAAGCACCCTGAACAGCGGCCCGGTGTAAACCACTTCGGAACTCAGCACCGTGGCCCGCTCCACAACCACCCGTTTTGCACTCTTCTTTGCCTTCTTCTGTGGTTTCGCCTTCGCCGCTTTTGCCTTTTCTTTTTTCGCCATCCTCACCTCGCTCGAACTCCTTACGCAAAATGAGTATACGAAAAGACGCACCTGCACGATTCTCTGCCCGCATACACTGAATCAAACCACCCCCGCGTGGCATCCTTAATTCAGCATGTTCCGGTCCATCTCAAGCAACCATCTTCCCCGAGGACAGGCCGCCGGCAAGTGAGCACAGCAGATTGTATTCCCGTCACCGCGACACCCGGCGTCAGCCGGCTCTACGCTGACTTCTGCGCCTCCGCCGTACCCCAGTTCCTTTTGAGCGACGAAAACTGGTTCGCGCACCGCCCTCCCGCGCCCACCCACTGGCCCCAGCTCCTCTCGCTCCTCGCGCAGCAAAACCCCTGGCCCGCAGCCGCGCCCGCCCTTGAGGCTCTCACCAGCGGCGCCGGCACGGTTCTCACCGGCCAGCAGGTTTCGCTCTTCGGTGGACCGCTTTTTACCCCCTTCAAAGCCGCAACCGCACTCGCCCGCGCCCGCACCGCCACTGCCGCAGGCCATCCTCACGCCGCCATCTTCTGGCTGGCGACTGAAGACCACGACTTTGCGGAGATCAACCACGTCATCTTCCCCACGCGCCGTTCGCTTGAAAAGCTGGTCTTCTCCTCGTCCCCATCGCTGCCTGTCCCGGTCGGCAATGTCCTCATCGACGACTCCATTACCCCGCTCGTCGATCGCGCTTGGGAGCTGATCGGCTTCTCCGACGCCATGGAGGCCCTCGCCGCCGCCTACAAGCCCGGCCGCACCTTTGCCCAGGCCTTCACCGATTTCTACGCCAGGATCTTCGCCGCCCAGGGCCTGCTGATTGTCGACGCATCCGGCCGCGACTTCCACCGCCTCGGCGCGCCGGTGCTGCGCGCGGGCCTCGAGCTGGCCGACGAGCTTCATGCGGCGCTTCTCGACCGCAACCAGGCCCTCGAAGCTGCGGGCTATCACGCCCAGGTCGCCGTCACTCCGCAATCGAGCCTGCTGTTTCTCATCGACCAAGCCACCGGCGCGCGCCTCGCCCTCAAGCGCATCAGCCCGACCGCCGCCGAGCCCAATGGCCTCTGGCACGCCGGCCGCCAGAGCTACTCGACCGCCGATCTCGCCGCCATTCTCGACGCGGCCCCCGAACGCATCTCGCCCTCAGCCCTCCTCCGCCCGCTCTTCCAGGACTTCATATTCTCGAGCTCCGCCCAAATCGGCGGACCCGCCGAGATCGCCTACCTCGCGCAATCTGCCGTACTCTTCAATCGCATCCTCGGCCGGCAGACGCCGCCCCTGGCGCGCTTTTCAGGTACGCTCATCGAACCCCCAGTCGGCCAACTGCTCCGCCGCCACGAACTCTCCATCGACCAGCTCTTCCGCGAAGACGCAGCCTCGCTCGCCAAGCGCCTCGCCGCGCGCGCCATGCCCATCGAAACTAAGCAGAAGCTTGCCGCCGCCGGCAACGCCCTCAACGCCGAGCTCGCCACCCTGCTCGACTGGATGCGCGAGCAGGACGCCGGCCTGGGCCGTTCGGCTGAAACCGCGGCCAGCAAAATGCGCTATCAAATGAACCGCCTGCGCAATCTGGCCGCCAACTTCGAGCTCGAGCACGAGGCCTCGCTCGCCCGCCACGCCGAATCCATCATCGCCGCTATCGCGCCCCAGCGCTCCATGCAGGAGCGCGTCCATGGCGCCGCGTTCTACTTTGCCCGCTACGGCCTCGACCTCGCCGAAACCCTGGTCACCCAAGCCGAGAACCCCTGCCCCGGGCACCGGGCCATCTGGCTGTAAGGCAGTCGACGGTGCGCCGTGATCGGTCGACGGCGCACCGCGAAAAACGCCAACGCGCGATACCATCTCACGCAATTTCCCGCCAAAACCACTGTCATCCCGAACGCAGCCACCACCCAAAGCACAGTCATCCCGAGCCAAGCCGAGGGATCGGCAGCTGCTCTTCCCCTGCAATCCCCATCAACGCCGCAGGGAGCCCTGTATCAGGGCGCGACTTCACTCGCGCCGCAAAACGCCAACAAAACCAGCCCGGGCCTCACAGGCCGCTGAAAAACTCAACCAATGTCGCTGTTTTGAAAGGGCACGGATTTATCCGTGCCAATAAGGTCCATAAATTGACTTGGGGTTTTAACCCCTGAGGGATGGTTATCCAACTCGTCGCCGAGCACGATGAGTTTTTCCGCAACCTGTTCAGCCCCTGAAACAACCCTCCCGCCACAGTCATCCCGAGCCAAGCCGAAAGCCTGCCCTGAGCGAAGATCGCGAAGCGATCGTAGTCGAATGGGAATCCGCAGTTGTTCTTCGCGCCGTCCGGCTACGAACCCAACCGTTTGCACCACTGTCATCCTGAGCGACGGTCGGTCCACAATCGTCGCCGATTGCGGACCGAACAAGTCGAAGGATCTGCAGTTGCTTTTCCCCAGCAATCCCCATCAACGCCGCAGCGAGCCTTGTATCAGGGCGCGAGTTCACTCGCGCCGCAAACGCCAACAAAACCAGCCCGGGCCTCACAGGCCGCTGAAAAACTCAACCAATGTCGCTGTTTTGAAAGGGCACGGATTTATCCGTGCCAATAAGGTCTATAAATTGACTTGGGGTTTTAACCCCTGAGGGATGGTTATCCAACTCGTCGCCGAGCACGATGAGTTTTTCCGCAACCTGTTCAGCCCCTGAAACAACCCCTCCCCACCGCCGCCATCCCGAACAAGTCGAAGGATCTGCAGTTGCTTTTCCCCAACAATCCCCATCAACGCCGCAGAGAGCCTTGTATCAGGGCGCGAGTTTACTCGCGCCGCCAGCCCAACCCCGAAACCCTGAGGAAGTGGAGACCCTCAGACCCCCGAATCAAGCGAAGACAAACCCCCGGGGGCTCCACCCCCCGACGGCGACCCTAGGTGCAATGCGTGAACCAAGCAGCTTGACAGGCGAGCCCAACCTATGTAGACTTTCTACATGGCTTCAAAATCCCCTCGCATCACTGGACCGACACTCAAGGTATTGGGGGAATTCTTCGTTCGCCCTGCCGACGCACTCTCTGGTATTGAAATTTCTCGGGCAACGGGACTTGCATCGGGCACACTCTATCCCATCCTCTTTAGGCTGGAGGAAGCGGGATGGCTGGAAAGTGAGTGGGAAGAGGTGGTGCCAGCTCGGGTGAAGCGGCCACGCCGCCGGCTTTACCGCATAACAGCCCTAGGTGAAGCAAACGCCCGCGCATCCTTCAGAGAGTATCTGCCAAGAACGCCGGAGTTCGCACTATGAAGACGACAGTGGTGGTAACCCTCCTCATCGCCATCGTTGCCCGCCTGATGGCTGACGAGGTGAAGGCGTGGTCAGGTTGGCTTCATAAGAAGATTCGCGGCAGAGCCGTGGCTAGGCTGCCTGTGGAATGCAGGGAGCGTTATGACGAAGAATGGGAAAGCGGGCTGGAAGAGATCCCGGGAGAGATATTCAAGGTCATCTACTCAGTCGGCTTGTTACGGGCGGCTGACCGGATTCGCGGCGCCGCACTGAAGAGCGCAGCTAAATCCTCAACCGCGTCCGCCACTCTGAAGCGCGTATTCGACATCCTCTTTTCCAGTTTCGTCCTGCTTGCACTCCTACCCGCTTTGATCGCATTCGCCATTGCCATCAAGCTCGAATCGCCGGGCCCCGTCTTCTATCGCTCTGAGCGCGTCGGCAAAAAGGGAGTCGTCTTCCGCTGTATCAAGTTCCGCACCATGCTGACGGAACCAGGAAAGCGGGACGTCGAAATCATGCACACGAACGACCGCGACGATGTCCCCTTCAAGGTCAGCAACGGTCCCCGTGTCACCCGCCTTGGCCGCTTCCTGCGCAAATACTCTCTCGACGAGCTTCCTCAGTTCATTAACGTCCTTAAATGAGACATGACCGTTGTGGGGCCTCGCACCCCTATCGGCAGCGAAGTAAAGCAGCACAACCTCGCCCACCTCCGCCACCTTGACGTTACACCCGGCGTCACCGGCCTATGGGAAGTTCAAGGTCGACCAGGCCTGCCCTCCCCTCGTCCCAAAACCCCCAGCGATATCTACGTTGAAAACTGGAGCCTCTGGCTCGATTTCAAAATTATTGCGCAAGTGATTTGGCTCGCCTTCAAAGGGCCGGGTTCGGACCCAGGCCAAAGTTCGCCCGACCCTGACGACGAACGCGATTGAGAAGTGAAGAAATCCAGGCCCGCGACCCAATTTCGCCTTCTCGCACCTGAGAGGTCGCCGATCCTTGCCGCATAAGCCTTACCGGAACGCCGAAAGCCGACAACAGAAAGATGCGCCGATTCACCTAATCTTGAGTCGCCGCGAATCCGTGCGATATCGGATCTGCGCCGGAAACACCGTTCGCTCCAGCGACCCCAACCAAGCCAGCACCCAACAAATCCGCCAACCCCGCTGATCAAATGCTCAACGGAATTGCCGATAATTAAGCCCAACACGCGCACACTGTTATCAGGAGCAATTCCAAATGTCCGAATCACCTGTAACACCAGCCATACAACCCGCCCCCGAGCCCGGCCCGACCGACCCATCCGCCCTCGCCCTCGCCCGCTGCCATGCCGCATACCGGAAAGCCAAAGAGGCCTATGCCAAGATCCACGGCCCGCATACCATCGAAAGCTACGAGGCCGAAAAGCTTGCCCGCCAAGCCTACCGCAATGCCATGCCTGCCCTCACCAGCCGTGAGGGAATCCACGCTTTCATTGCCTGCGTCGCCAGAGGAGTGATCCTTGAAGCCATCCGCGAAAACACCAGCAGCCGCCTGCTCTACGCCGCCCAGGTCGCCCTTGGCGGACTCCCGCGCGAATCGCACCACTCCATTTCCACCTCCAGCTCCCAGGAAAACCGGGAGCGCCCCGCGCACAGTACCAATCAGTTAACTTAGAACTGAGAGCAGTTACTGGAAATATAATCCCCCCACCCCCTCCCCGGGGGTAACCAGAAAAGCAACAGCACATGATTTTTCAAGCTACTGATAAATAAGCTGCTTATAAAATGTAACAAGCGAAATCTTGTTACAAATCCCCAATTCGCGCTTTTCCGGAGAATTCCCCCGATTCAGCTCCGGTTCTAGCTGCCAATCCCTTTCAAATCAACGCAAAACAAAAAAACGTCACCCTCCAGGGTGCTCAGAAAGTAAGTAGGGTATTCTCGATATCGAATGACTGAAAATAATATGGTTCACTCGAAAAATGTAACAGAAATTCTGTTACATTCGTTGCGCAGGAGATTGCCGGCTGCCCCGCCCTAACCGCGTTTTTCGCGGTTAGGGCGGGATACCACTAACCCAAACCCCTGAGCCATTCCACTCCGAGTATTTTGTAGTCATCTCGCGTCCCGGAGTAATCTCGTGTGTGGTCACGGGACGACTCCATGAATCGACGCAAATTTCTCACTGTAAGCTCCGCTGCGGTCGCCGCAGTAATCGCTGAGTCAAGCCAACCAGGCGCATTCGCCCACGCCCAAACCAACTCATCCTCCGGCATCGGGCTCGACCTCAGGCGCCATCGCTTCGGGGTCAACTACACGCCTTCGCACAACTGGTGGTTCTGCTGGAACGACTGGCGCCCCGATCCGATTCGCCGCGACCTCGACGCCATTGCCGCGCTTGGCGCCGACCACCTGCGCCTCATGCTCATCTGGCCGTTTTTCCAGCCCAATCCAAAATGGGTGAGCCCCGCGCATCTCGAGCGGCTCGATCAATTGCTTGCCATGATGGGCGAACGCCATCTCGATGCGCTGGTGACGGTCTTCACGGGCCAGTTGAGCGGTTGGTTTTTCCTGCCGTCGTTCAATCGCCTGAGCGACGGCTTCTATACCGATGCCACGATGCACTCCGCGCAGGAGCTTTTTGTCCGCGAGCTGGCCCGCGTCATGAAGCCGCATCGAAACATCATCGGATTCGACTTCGGCAACGAGCTGAACACCTGCTGGAAGGCCTCCATTCCCGAGGGCGATGCGTGGATGGCAAAGATGTTCGGGTTGATGAACCAGGTCCTGCCCGATGGTCTCCACGTCAACGGCGTCGATCATGAGCCGTGGTTTGAGCCCGATACATTTTCAGCGCAGGCGCTGGCGGCGGCGCGGTTTCCGGTGATGCACTGCTATCCCTGGTGGACCGGCGCCTTGAAATACGGCGGCGCCATGGATCCTCCCAGCGTCAGGCTGCTCGCCGCCATGGCAACGCTGATCCGCTCTTTCGCCGGCACCCAGAACAAGCCGATATGGGCAGGCGAGTTCAATACCTGCATCGAAGCACTGCCTGAAAAGGGCCAGGCCGAGTGGCTCGAAAAGGCGGTGCTTGCGGCCATCGAGCAGGGCGTGAGCTGGTTCAGCTACTGGGACAGTCACGACGTCGACCGCAAGTTCCAATTCAATCCCCTCGAATACTCGCTCGGCTTGTTGACCAACGATGGCAGCGTCAAGCAACAGGGCCGAGTGTTCCAGCAACTTGCGGCGGCATATCGCGGCAAGCCTGTGAACTTTCCCTCAGCCTCTTTGCCGCCGCCACCCACCGATCGCACGCAGGAAGGAACGTGGCAATGGATCTTGAATTGGCTGGGTTGGAAAGCGCGAAGCGCATGAGAGCCCATTTAACTGGTTGCGATTCGCTCACCCATCGACCCGCGCTCGCCATTCTTACTTCGGCGAAAGTTGATGCTCGCGAAAGAACGCCCACATCTGCCTCGTGGCGTCGATGCTGTGGTTATAAGGGCCGACCATAAACTCCGCCACGATTCGGTGGCCTCCCGGCCACTGATGGCCTTCCCCTTTGATGGTGTAGAGCACCACGTCTGCCCCGTTGGCGCAGCCCGTATATTGCCGGCGCGTGACATCCGCCGAAACCGCGCTTTCAACCGGATTCGCCGAGCACTGGTTGCGCCGAGACCAGTTCGCCATAAACTCCGGAACGCTCGGAAAAGATCCGCCGGCAAGCTTTGAGTAGCCGCCGTTGTACGGGCAGATAGGATCGGCGGTTCCATGAAAGGCAATCACCGGCACCGGCCGACGATCCGTGCACCAGCTCCACCCCGGATCGAGCCCCGCCGAAACCAACCCCACCGCCGCAATGCGATCGGACATCGTGCAGGAGAGCACGAACGCCATGCCTCCGCCGTTCGACATACCGTTAGCGTAGATGCGCGCCTTATCGACGTTATATGCCGCCTCAAGCTTGTCGATCACCTGCGAAATAAAGATGACGTCGGGCATCTGCGACGGTGTTTCGCTCTTTTCCATCTCCCACGACTTGGGGCCGCTGCCGGTTCCCTCGGGATACACGACGATGAACCCGTTCTCGTCGGCCACCTTGTTCCAATGGCTGATGGCCATTGCCGCGCTGGCCCACGACATCGACGTGTGCAGACAGATCACCAGCGGCGCCGGCTTCGAAGGGTCGTAGCTCTTTGGAACGTACAACAGGTAATGCCGCTGCTGGCCAGACGAAACAATAGTGCCCCTCGTAGCGGTAGTCCAATTCGGAAAGTAGAAAACGGAATAGTAGAACGCGTAAAGTCCGATGACCAGCAAGATGGGCACGCCAACAATAATCTCCACTGCGCGGATTACAATCTTCCTGGTGTTCATGGCAGTCAATCAATGAGAGGGGGCGTCGGGCGCTGCCTTATTCTCACCTGTCCGGAGAGCGAACGCCAGAACGGGCAGCTGAGGCGGCCTCAATAACCCCGCCCAGCAAAAACGCCGCCCGAAGGCGGCGTCTCTGTGCAAACTGGCTCAAATGCTACAACGTCGATTCGATCTCGAAGCCCCAGGCCTCAAGTAGGGCCTCGGGAATGTACTTGGAGTTCTTGTTCCGGCGCGCCCACTCACGCAGGCGGGTCGACCGGATATACTGATCCGGCGGCAGCTTGAACTCCTTTACAATCTGCTCGAATGAGGTGACCGTAGGCACAACCGGCCCAATGGGCTCCGGCTTGCCCCAGTTCGGATTTCCACGACGCTTTGCCATTGATTGTTTGTCCTTGAATGAAGGGTGGATTTTTTCTCGCCGTCCTCGGACCCACGCTAGGGGATTGCGGCATGTCCAGAGGCTACATTGCTTCTTATTTTAGGGGTTTTTTGTTCAAAAATCAATAGTAAAATCGAAGCTCGAACCTATTATCCGAGTCCTTCCAGCAAGGTTGCAAGCTCGTGCAACCATCTGGCGCCTAAGTATTTACACCGGCCATCGCTCCTGAATCCCGCCCGGCAGCCGCCTGGAAAAAATGTACCGGTTTTCGACACTGACAACATCTCCAAAGTAACAATCGCTGTTGTCACAACCTTATAGCTGAAGGCACTGAGCCAGGAGCTAGAAGCCTGCAAACTCCCCGCCCCTCACTGCTTCCGCCAGCTTCTCAACATCACCGGCCAGCACGCGATCCTCAATCAGCGGCGCCACCAATCGCCGCACCGCCTCATGCGCGCGTCCAACCTCGATGCCCGGCTTGAGCGGCCTGCGGCACTCGAGTCCCTGCGCGGCGCACATCAGTTCGATGGCCACCACTCGCTCGGCGTTCTCCACAATCTGCCGCAGTTTCAGCGCGCCGGTCATGCCCATCGACACGTGATCCTCTTTGCCGCCACTGGTGGGGATGGTTCCCGTCGACGCTGGATGCGCCAGAACCTGGCACTCATTGATCAGCGCCGCAGAAGCAATCTGCGCAATCATGAACCCCGACTCGAGGCCCGCGCCCGCCGACAGAAACGGCGGCAGCCCCTCGTTGATGTCGGGGTTCAGCAGGCGATCGATGCGCCGCTCCGTGATGCCCGCCAGGTCCGTCATCGCAATCGCCGCGTAATCGAACGCGTACGCCAGCGGCGCCCCATGAAAATTTCCCCCCTGCAGCACGGCTCCGCCGCTTGGCTCTTTGGAGGAGTCCTCTGAAAAGATCAGCGGATTATCCGTCGCTGAGCCCGACTCAATCTCCAGAATTCCAGCCACATGCTCCAGCACGTCGCGCACCGCTCCGTGAACCTGCGGCATGCAGCGCAAACAGTACGCGTCCTGCACCCGGCTGTCGTGCTCGCGATGCGACTCCCGAATCTCAGAGCCGGCCAGCAGCGCGATCAAATGCTCCGCCGCAGCCATCTGTCCCGCATGAGGCCGCGCTTTGTGAATGCGCTCATCGAAGGCCGCCGGCGTCCCCATCAGCGCCTCAAGCGACATCGCTCCCGACACGTCGGCCAGCCGCACCAGCCGCCTGCCGCGTTCCAGCGCCAGCAGACCCACGGCGTTCATGGCCTGCGTGCCATTCAGCAGCGCCAAGCCCTCCTTGGCCTCGAGCACCATCGGCCTAAGGCCCGCGCGTTGCAACGCTTCGCCGCCCTTGAGCCGCTCGCCGTCGAGCCCCGCCCCGCCCGCAAACCACGCCTCCCCCTCGCCGATCACCACCAGCGCAAGATGCGCCAGCGGCGCCAAGTCTCCGCTCGCACCCACCGAACCCTTTTCAGGAATCACCGGCGTCACGCCTGCATTGAGCATCGCCACCAGCAGCTCGACCAGCTCCGGACGCACGCCGCTGAATCCCTTGGCCAGTACGTTTGCCCGCAACAGTACCATGGCCCGGGCCTCAGGCACTGAAAGCGGCTGCCCCAATCCGCCTGCGTGGCTGCGCACCAGGTTCACCTGCAGCGCGCCCAAGTTCTCAGGCTTGATGTGAACGTCACTCAGTTTGCCGAATCCGGTATTGACCCCGTACACCGTACGGCCCTCAGCCAGAATCTGCTCAATTGCCGCGCGGCTGGCCACGATTCGCGTTCTTGCTTCTTCAGCGATCTCAACCTTGCGGCCTAAGATCGCAACAGCTTCAATATCGGCCGCCTTCATCGGCTGGCCGTCGAGCACCAAGGTTTCCACGCTGCAAATACTAAGGCCCGGGCTCGCTCTCTGTGAAGGGCGCGGCGCACGGTCCGGCTCTGTCCACCGCTCACTGTTCACTGCGCACTGTTAAAATCGACCTTCGGAGACACTCATGCCAGACCCAACCTGCGATATCGGCCTCATCGGTCTTGCCGTCATGGGACAGAACCTCGTCCTCAACATGAACGACCACGGATTCAAGGTCGCGGTCTTCAACCGCACCGTCTCCAAAGTCGACGACTTCGTCAACAACGAGGCCAAAGGCACGCAAGTCGTTGGCGCGCATTCCATGGAGGAGTTCATCGCCCTGCTCAAGCGCCCGCGCCGCGTCATGCTCATGGTCAAGGCCGGCGACACCGTCGACCAGATGATCGACCACATCCTGCCGCACCTCGAGCCCGGCGATATCCTCATCGACGGCGGCAACTCGCTCTTCACCGACTCCAACCGCCGCACCAAATCGCTCGCTGAAAAAGGCATCCTCTTCATCGGCACCGGCGTGAGCGGCGGCGAAGAGGGCGCGCGCCGCGGACCCTCCATCATGCCCGGCGGCAATCCCGCTGCGTGGCCGTTTGTGAAGCCCATCTTCCAGGGCATCGCCGCCAAGGTTGAAGACGGCACCCCCTGCTGCGACTGGGTGGGCGAAGACGGCGCCGGCCACTACGTCAAGATGGTGCACAACGGCATCGAGTACGGCGACATGCAGCTCATCTGCGAGGCCTACGACCTGCTCAAGCACGGCCTCGGCCTCACTCCCGACGAGCTGCACGATGTGTTTGTCGACTGGAACAAGGGCGAGCTCGACAGCTACCTCATCGAAATCTCGTCGCAGATCTTCGCCAAGAAAGATGAAGACGGCACCCCGCTCGTCGACAAGATTCTCGACACCGCTGGACAGAAAGGCACCGGCAAGTGGACCGTGATCGGGGCGCTCGACAACGGCCAGCCTGTCACGCTCATCGGCGAAAGCGTCTTCGCCCGCTGCCTCTCCGCTCTCAAAGAAGAGCGCGTCGAAGCATCGAAAGTCCTGCGCGGGCCAAAATCAAAACCAAATCCAGGCGACCGCGCCAAGTTCATTGAAGACGTGCGCCGCGCGCTCTTCTGCTCCAAGATTGTCAGTTACGCGCAGGGCTACATGCTGCTGCGCGCCGCAGCCAAGGAGTACAACTGGAACCTCAACATGGGCGGCATCGCATTGATGTGGCGCGGCGGCTGCATCATTCGCAGCCAGTTCCTCGGCAAAATCAAAGACGCCTTCAAGAAGAACAAAAACCTCGACAATCTGCTGCTCGACAAATACTTCTCGCGCCTGCTCAACAAGTACCAGGCCTCGTGGCGCAAGGCGCTGGTGCACGCGGTCAGGATGGGCGTGCCCACGCCGGCCTTCTCAACCGCGCTCAACTTCTTCGACGGCTACCGCACCGAGCGCCTGCCGCAAAACCTCCTCCAGGCGCAGCGCGACTTCTTCGGAGCGCACACCTACGAGCGCATTGACCAGCCCCGCGGCCAGTTCTTCCACACCAACTGGACCGGGCATGGTGGACGCGTCTCTTCGACAACTTACAACGTGTAAAGACAGGGGTTAGTGGTCAGTGATTCTGCGGCGATTTCCTTTCGGGAATCGCCGCCGTGCTTTCATTGAGCCACGTCCGTATTAAAATTGCTTCGAAAATCGGAGGTGGCCATTGTGTAATTTCAATCGGTCTGCCGTTTACTTCATCCTTGCCTCTACTCTGGTCCCCAATTCGGGCGTTTGTCCGCGCGGCTTCTCGCAATCACCAAGTCAGAAGGCTTGCGTCGTTCAGGACATCGACACGCCAGTCATGCCGGCCTGTGTAGTCGAGAACCGAAACGGCGTCCTTTTTATTCCCGCGAAATACTGGATGCATCCCTCGTTCAATCGATATGGCCTCTCCGCCTTTTGGATCAATGAATTTGGAGGGGTCTATGTCAACCATAGCGGACGAATTGTCATCCGCGACGTAGCGTTGGTCGACAACGGCCCGGACAATTTTCATCATGGGCTTGTAACAATCGAGCGAGATGGCAAGTACGGCTACGCTGATCCGAAAGGTCGTATCGTTGTGCCGATGAAATACTCCTGCGCCATCAATTTCAGGGACCAATATAGCGACGTGGGCCCGCTCGTGTGCGTTGGGTGCCGGATTGAGCGACAGGGCGAATACGGGGAGTGTTTAGATGGGCAGTGGTTCCGAACAGATGAAAAAGGAAGCCTTACTCCTTCAAAGCCACCTAATTAATCTCTCTTTGCGCTTTTATAATGGTCCATGTAAAATGGACCATATAGGAGAACACCATGCCCGCTCGCTCCAACGATGAGACCGCCGTCGGCGTAACGGCCTTCAAGTCGAAGTGTCTCGGCCTCATTGACGACGTGGCGCAGGGCAAGACCGGACGCGTGCTTCTGCTCAAGCGCAACCGCGCCGTCGCTGCTATCGTTCCCGTTGAGAACGAACCGGCAGATGTGCAAGACCTCTGGGGTGCGATGCGCGGCACTGTCACCGTGGCGCCGGGCGTCGATCTCACTGAGCCAACAGGCGAAGCCTGGGACGCGGAGCAGTAAGTGCCTGCACCGGCATCTTCAATATTGCTCGACACCTGCGCGGCGCTCTGGCTCATGGCGGGCGCTCCCATGTCCTCCCAATCGCTCAACGCCATCCGCGCCGCCCGGCGAGCCAACCTGGGCGTTTATGTCTCGCCGTTCACTGCGTGGGAGGTCGGCACCCTCGCCGCCAAAGGGCGACTTATGCTCACACTCGCGCCCGATGCCTGGTTCGCAAGCCTGCTGGCTCTGCCGGGCGTTCGTCTCTCACCGCTCACGCCGGCCGAGTTGCTCGCATCAACCACATTACCCGGCACGCCGCCCTCCGACCCGGCGGACCGCATCATCGCTGCCACCGCCCGTCTCCACGGCCACGTCATCGTCACACGCGATCGCAGGCTGCTGGCCTACGCGCAAGACGGCCACATTCGCGTCCAGGCCTGCTGAGGGTTCCTTCGAGACTCATCGCTCTTGCTCAACCCACCAACCTGCTGCTCTCTAGCTCTGCCAACGCCTCTTTGCCGTCAATTTCCGCATCCCGGCGCATAATACTCTCATGCAGACATTCGTCCAGCCGCGGCGCCTAGCCCTTTCGCCGATACTCCACACCTGCATTTCGGAGTTGAAAACTGGGATTTGTTTACCAGAAAATTAACCCCCCCACCCCCCCTGCCAGCCGCTGTGCAGCTGTGCAAACTGGGGCCACGGCGCTATATAAATCAATGTGTTATGGAATGCAACCAGCCAAATTGCCGTGATATTAGAGCGCGTTTTTGCCCTCAAAGACATCCTTTCAGGCCATTTTTCGTAGAATTCCGGCGCCAGATTCCGCGTTCAACATGCGCCAACTTCGCGCCCGTAAAATAGGGATTGGCTTTCGATCCAACTCTGCCCTGTTTGCTGGAGCGCCCTCGCAATGTCAAACATCCTTGAAAATCTTCCCGTCGGCCAGAAGGTCGGCATCGCCTTTTCTGGCGGCCTCGACACCTCGGCCGCTCTGCACTGGATGAAGCTGAAGGGCGCGCGCCCGTATGCATACACCGCGAACCTCGGCCAGCCCGACGAAGCCGACTACGACGCGATTCCCCGCGCCGCTCTGCACTACGGCGCCGAGAACGCGCGCCTCATCGACTGCCGCGCGCAGCTTGTCCGCGAGGGCCTCGCCGCGCTCCAAGCCGGAGCCTTCCACATCACCACGGCCGGCGTCGCCTACTTCAACACCACTCCCATTGGCCGCGCCGTCACTGGAACCATGCTCGTCGCCGCTATGAAGGAAGATGACGTGAGCGTATGGGGCGACGGATCAACCTTCAAGGGCAACGACATTGAGCGCTTCTATCGCTACGGCCTGCTCGTCAACCCCGACCTCAAGATCTACAAGCCGTGGCTCGATCCCGCATTCATCGACGAACTGGGCGGCCGCGCCGAGATGTCTGCCTTCATGCAGAAGACCGGTTTCGCCTACAAGATGTCGGCCGAGAAGGCCTACTCAACCGACTCAAACCTGCTGGGCGCGACACACGAAGCCAAAGACCTCGAACACCTCTCGAGCAACATGAGGATCGTGGTTCCCATCATGGGTGTGGCCTCGTGGCGCAGCGATGTCGACGTAGAGCCCGAAGAGGTGACCGTCACCTTCCACGAGGGCACGCCCGTCGCCCTTAACGGCAAAGACTTCGCCGACAACGTCGAATTGCTGCTCGAGGCCAACCGCATCGGCGGCCGGCATGGGCTGGGCATGAGCGATCAGATTGAGAACCGCATTATTGAAGCAAAATCCCGCGGCATCTACGAGGCGCCGGGGCTGGCCTTGCTCTACATCGCTTACGAGCGCCTCATCACCGGCATCCACAACGAAGACACCATCGAGCAGTACCGCGAGAACGGCCGCAAGCTCGGCCGGCTACTCTATCAGGGCCGCTGGTTCGATCCGCAATCCATCATGCTGCGCGAGAGCGCGCAGCGCTGGGTGGCCGCCGCCGTCACCGGCACGGTCACGCTCGAGCTGCGCCGCGGCAACGACTACACGATTCTCAATACCGAGTCACCGAACCTGACCTTCAAACCCGAGCGGCTTTCGATGGAGAAGACTGACTCTGCTTTCTCGCCGCGCGACCGCATCGGACAGCTCACCATGCGCAACCTCGACATTACCGACACCCGCGACAAGCTGCTGACCTACGCCCAGGCCGGACTGCTGACGCCCGGAGCAGAAGGATTTGTGCCCAAGCTGAAGAGTGGACAAGAGAGGTAAGGGTTCAATGTGCGTATCCCACCCCTGCGGCAACTTGCACCGCAAGGATGGGCAATGGGCTGGTTTGCCCGATTGAGTCGAAAGGGGCTAGGGTCGCTCGGTCCGTGCCTGTGCCTTGGCTTCCAGTACCGCATCCCGCAGCGCGACCTCAAAGGCCCGCGCCGAGGCCGGATCTGAGAACGTCAGTCCGAATGCCACAGTGGTGTCCGGCGCCTGGTCGAAGTCCTTGCCCGAATGCGGCCCAGGGCTAAGCTGCAGGAACTTGTCGCGGTCGTAGGTGAGCGTGTGGAATTGCTTGCCCTCGATGCCGGCGATCACGATCATCGTGGTGTCGCCCTTGTCGCCCGGCTTATAGCTTTTGTCCGGGTCGGAACCGGTAAACACGCGGTCCTCGCTAATCAGCGTTTCGTCCACCTCGGTAAGCGGAACTGTGATGGACGCGAGAGGGAATGAGTAAAACTGCCACGTCGTCTTGCCGTTCTCGGTCTTCGGCAGCCCGCACACCGGCGCCGGCATCTTGGGCTCAATTACGATTGTGTTTCCGCCCAGGACCACGATGCTGCCCGAGGCGGCATAAGAGCTTTTCAGGGTTTCGATGGACGACACGGAATTTTGCGCAACGCAAGAGAACGAAGCAACGAAAAGAAGGAACGGCAAAAACGGCAGCACTCTTTTCACAAACAAGAGCCTCTAATTATCTAAATGAGCCGTCCGGCAGCGGTGTCGGATATCTGCGGCGGGGATGGTGAACGGTCCGGAGGAGCCGTACTCGCGGGAGATTCTATCTATAACCCGCTGGATTCCCTCTGGAGGCTTTATAAACCGCTCGCCTGATCTATTGGCTCAATTGGAATGATCGTAGCACGGCGCAGCTCAAACAACATTCCGCATTTGAGTGTGGGCGGCGAACTTTTGTGGGATGCGGGCGCCCAAGTGATTTCTTCTTCGCGCGCCTCTAACGACCACCCCGGCTCGTCGTCTCTTTTAAGGAGGTCGCTCCAGACATGGGTAAGTTACTCCAGGACATTCGTTTCGGCGTCCGCTCGCTGGCAAAGTCTCCGCGCTTCACGGTTGCGGCCGTGCTTACACTTGCGCTTGGCATCGGCGCCAATACCGCAATGTTCAGCGTG
>Ga0335074_10005904_pt1 | contig 16953 bp, 22 predicted proteins | sample Lox_Sample_23_FD_206715 | JGI IMG/M metagenome (GOLD analysis project Ga0335074, IMG submission 206715) | Soil microbial communities from Loxahatchee National Wildlife Refuge, Florida, United States - Lox_Sample_2.3 | ecosystem: Environmental > Terrestrial > Soil > Wetlands | place: USA...
TGCGGGAGGACCGTGACGTTTCCGTCCGGGGGTGGGTACCGGCCCGCGGCCACACCGTGGAGCAGCGCCGCGAGCGGTGAGCTCACGCTGCCTCCCGTCCGGCCCGACCCCACCGCGTCCCCCTCTTACCCGCGCCCCGGGCGCTCGCTCAGCGGTAGGCGGAGATCCCGGTGATGGCCTGGCCGAGGGCCAGCGTGTGGATTTCCTCGGTGCCCTCGTAGGTGAGTACCGACTCCAGGTTGTTCGCGTGCCTGATCACCGGGTACTCCAGGGTCACCCCGTTGGCGCCGAGCACCGTCCGTGCCTGCCGGGCGATCTCGATCGCGGTCCGGACATTGGCCATCTTGCCCAGGCTGACCTGCTGTGGGGTGATTTTCCCTTCGGCCTTCAGCCGTCCCAGGTGCAGCGCGAGCAGCTGGGCCTGGGACAGATCGGCCAGCATCCAGGCCAGCTTGGACTGGGTCAGCTGGAATCCGCCGATCTTGCGCCCGAATTGCTCCCGGGTCCGCGCGTACTCCGCGGCCGACTCGAAGCAGGACCTGGCCGCGCCGGTCACCCCCCACACGATCCCGAACCGTGCCTCGGACAGGCAGGACAGCGGTCCCTTCAGGCCGGTCACCCCGGGCAGCACGGCATCGGCGGGCAGCACCACGTCGTCGAAATGCAGCTCGGAGGTCACCGACGCGCGCAGCGACAGTTTCTTGTGGATGTTCCGGGCGGTAAAGCCGCGCGTCCCGCGCGGTACCAGGAAGCCACGGATGCCTTCCGGTGTCGCGGCCCACACCACGGCGATGTCAGCGATCGAACCGTTGGTGATCCACATCTTGGTGCCAGAGAGCACCCAGTCGTTACCGTTCTTGCTGGCATGCGTGGCCATGCTGGACGGGTCACTGCCGTGATCAGGTTCGGTGAGGCCGAAGCATCCGATCGCCTCGCCGGCCGCCATCCGGGGCAGCCACTCCTGTTTCTGCTCCTCGGACCCGTATTTCCAGATCGGGAACATGGCCAGCGACCCCTGCACCGAGACCAGGCTGCGCAGCCCGGAGTCGGCGGCCTCCATCTCGCGGCAGGTGACACCGTAGGCGACCGGTCCCATGCCCGCGCACCCGTATCCCGTCAGGTGCATGCCGAGCAGGCCGAGCTTGCCGAGTTCCGGCGCGAGCTCGCGGGGCAGCGTTCCGGCCTCGAACCAGTCGGCGATGTAGGGCATGATCCGGTCGGCCGCGAACGCCCGGACGGTGTCCCGGACCAGGCGTTCCTCCGAGGTCAGCTCGTCATCGATGTGCAGCAGGTCAGTGGCTGCGCTCCCGGGCGTGGTGTCGGTGCTTGGCGGCATGGCCGGTCCTCTCTTGTTACCTCGCCGTCAGGGTATGCGCGTACCCGCTGGCCGTCCTGACGAGATTCTTTACCAGCTCTCAGATCGGGCATGATGAAGGTATGAGCAACGTTAACGGCAGCAAGATGCTGGTTCGCACCCATGACGGCCGCATCGTGGCGGGCGTGTGCTCGGGACTGGGCGCGTATTTCGGCATGGACGCCAACCTGATCCGCGCGATCCTGGCCGTGGTCACCGTGTTCTCGGCGGGTTTCGGCGCACTGGCTTACCTGGCGGCGTGGGTCGTGATCCCCGAGGAAGGCGAGAAGACCTCGATCGCAGAGAACCTGGTCAACAAGAACCGAAAGCCTTAGTCTCGTCGCCCGGAGCGTGACCGCCCCCTGTCCTGGGGGCCCGGCCCTGGCTGCCGGGTGCCTGCGGACCGGGTCCCGGGGGGCGCCCTGGCCCGTCGCCGGGCCTGCAGCAACGGGACGTACACACCCGGAGATCAGCACCCGTGCCAAGCGCTTTGCCGGTAACGCACTTCGTCCCCTATGCTGGGGCGGTCCCCGACGGCGGGCGCCACGGGTCACGGCGGCCAATGGTCGTCGAGCCCCCATCGTCTAGCGGCCTAGGACACCGCCCTTTCAAGGCGGCGGCACGGGTTCGAATCCCGTTGGGGGCACGCTGGCGCCAGCCAGCGAGGCATGGTCCTGTAGAGCAGCTCGGAGTGCTCGCCACCCTGTCAAGGTGGAGGTCGCGGGTTCAAATCCCGTCAGGACCGCTCGGGTCGGTGGCGCCGGGCTCGGACCGGAGTCGGCGCCCGGTGTCGGCACCAGCCAAGGTCAGGTAGCTCAGTTGGTACGAGCGTCCGCCTGAAAAGCGGAAGGTCGGCGGTTCGACCCCGCCCCTGACCACCCCTTGTGAGCAGCGCAGACGCTGCTGTCTCTTGTTCCGGCTGCCCTGTGTTGCTAACGGTTTTGCTAACGCGAGCCTCACGGCTTGGCCCTCACGGCTTGGGCGAAGACGTCCCCGACGCCTGCCGCGTGCTCGCGCAGGACATGGGAGTAGACGCGCAAAGTCACCGCTGGATCAGCGTGACCGAGGCGAGCGGCGACCACGTGGACCGGGACACCCGCCAGGAGCAGCGTAGTCGCGTGCAGGTGGCGTAGATCGTGCAGCCGGGCCTGGGGAAGTGGCTTGGCTGAGGGAGTAATCGGACTGTTGTGCTGGTTGATCAGCTTCGTCATGAGCGCAGTCACGGTGTCGGGGTAAAGCGGTTCACCCCACCGCGTGACGAACACCAAGCCGCCGGTGTCGGTCCACGCTGATCCGGCGGCGAGCCGCTCTTCTGCCTGCTGGCGGCGGTGCTCGCGGAGGACCAGCACGGTGTCGCGGTCGAGGCTGACCGTGCGGGACCGGCCGCCTTTGGTGGTGCCTTCCACCCGCTGGCCGCCTATGACGGCGGTCGAGCCGCCAAAGGTGACTTCGGCCGCGTCCAAGTCCACCGCCGACCATCGCAGGTATAGCAGCTCACCGCGTCGTGCTCCGGTGTAGGCGGCCAGGCGGTAGAAGGCGAACAGCCGGTGAGACCGGGCGGCGGCGAGGAAGGTGCCGAGCTGGTCGGCGGCCCAGACCTGGACAGGTTCGCTAGCGGTGCTTCGTGGCCGCTTCGATCGTGCCGCCGGATTGGCGGCGAGCAGTTGTTCGACGTCCACGGCGTCAGCCAGAGCCTTCCGCAGCGTGCGATGGATGTGGGAGACCGTGGTCGCTGACAAGGCCCGGCCGTCGCGGCCACCACGGTCGGCCAGGTCGCGGTAGAGCCTGGAGATGACGGCCGGGCGCAGGGCTTGCAGCCGCATGCGGCCGATACGGGGCACGACGTAGTGCTCGATGTCGTGGCGATATCCGGCGAGGGTCTTGGGTTTGACGGTCGTGGCGTGCGCTTCCAGCCATTCCGCGAGGTAGTCCGCGACGGTTGACGTGGAGCGGTTGACGTATTGGCCGTTCCGGGCGCGTACCCGAGCCTCATCGCGGGCGGCCTTGGCGGCTTCCTCGGTGTCGAAGCCGCCGACCCATCTGGGCTTGCTCACGCCGGTGGCCGGGTCGGGGACGCGGATCACGTAGGACCATGACCCGCCTCGCTTGATCACGCCGTCACGAAGCTTGGGCATGAGTGGTCTCCTCTTGGTCGAGCAGTCGGGCTACGTAGGTTTGGAGGGCTTCGACGGGCACACGGCGGGACCCGTCGATGCGGACTGACCGGATCAGACCGGCCGCGATCAGCTCGTAGAGCTTGCTCCGGGAGATGGCCAGGGCCTCGGCGGCCTCGGGCACGGTCAGCAGGAGCCGAGTCATGCCGCGCCTCCCATCAGCGGGAGGGACGGTGCGTGCTCGCGCCCAGCAAAGTGCCAGTCGGTGACGACAATCGCGGCCTCCCCGACGTCGGGCAGGAGCCCCGCAGCGATGGCTTGCTCGCGCTGGTAGGCAGCGCGGTCAGCGCGCAGCGCGCCGAGGGTGGTGGAGTAGGCGCGGCTCTTGGTGGAGAAGTGACCGCCGAAGCCGAGCATGTGTGCCCAGGCGGCCAGACGCAGGTCTTCCAGTCCGGGTTGCTTGCTGAGCCGGATGCACTCGGCAATGTGGCGGCGGGCGTGGTCCCGAATGGGCAGCGCGTCGATCTGGTCGGCGGGGCTGAGACGGCGGTCGAGGGTCCCGGTGCATTCCGCGGCCTTGGTGGCGTACTTGGCGACGTAGGCGGCCACCTTGCTGTCGGTCAGTTCCCCCGTGGTGGTCACAGGCCGAGTGTCAATCTCCCGGCCCCACGCCAGCGTGCGAGTGGGCAACCCGGGACCAGCCGGGGTCTCCAGGTGGACGGTCCGGGCTGCCCGGTCGATAGCGTCGCTGAGCAGGGCAACGGTGGCCCAGGCGGGCGGAGCGGTGGAAGGTCCGGCCGGGCCGTCAAGCCGGATGATGGCGTGGAAGTGGACAACGCCGCGCCGCTGGTATTCGGCGACCTTGGCGAAGGAGATGCGGACCTGGGCAGCAAGCGCCTTGCTGGTCAGCCCGGCCAGGCGGGCGAGGGACCGGCGCAAGGTGATGGTGAACCGGCGCCACAGTTCAGGCGCACAGGCATTGAACAAAACCGCGCCGGTGTAGTCGTAGCAATCCGAGCACAGCGGCTCCCCAAGCCGGGCATCGTCACGGCTGTGCCTCTCGGGACAGGACAGACGGTTGCCGTGTGAGCAGACCTGCCCCCGGCGGCGGGGTCGGCACCGCAGGAGCCGGCCGTCTTTCTCCCGGTAGACATGGACGGGGCCGAACGACGGTGCGGTGAGCGTGGCGAACACGCACGGATGGTTTGCGACGGTCCCAGGAACGCCCTTGCCGCCGCTCAGCCCAGCGCGGATGAGCTGGTAGGTGTCCTCCCGGTAGACCTCGGCACAGGGCGGACACCGGGACGCCCGGCGGGTCTTGCAGGCGATCGGCAGCACGCCGCCGGGTTCGTGGACGGTCGTGTAGCGGTGGAGCAGTTCGCCGGTGGCCCCGTCAATGTGATCGACACGGCCGCGCAGCAGAACCGGATGCAGGCACCCACCCGGATGCCGGGTAGAACCTGCGGGGGGATCGGTGGGCAAAGGGAGTGCTCCTCTCGTCGTGCCCTTGCGGGCGGTGGACGAGCGGAGGCAGACCTGCGCCAGGCTCATGAGTCGATGGGGTTCGGTGATCGCGCCGTGCTGTGCCGCAGTGGCCTGGGTCAGGTTGCCTGCCGCTCAGGGCCTTTGGTGCGTGGCGTTGGCACCATGACCGGGCACCCGGTGACCTCACCAGCCCGGCAATCACGGTCATCCCTCACTCGGAGGGTTTGCTCGCTTCAATACTACCCGTACTTAAAATATGTTAACCACATTAAAAGTATCAGTCTGTCAGGCTGCCCTGCGGACCCGAGCGGCCAGCTCGCGCAACTCAGGCGATGGCGGGTCCTGCATCGCGAGCAGATCGGAGACGAGCTGGCGCACCAGCTCGTGCCCGCGCACCTGCTCCGGGGTGACGTCCTCTGCCTGCCGCAGAGCGGCAACTGCTTCTGTGACCTGGCGGCGCTGGGCATGGGCACGAGCTGCATCTATGAGCATCCGGGCGCGCCGTTCGGGGGACAGCCCAGTAGCGTCCACGCTGGTGGCAGCACGTAGGGCGCGGCCCGCGTCGCCCAGCTCGACGGCGACCGCGATTTCGTGCAAGGCCACGTTGGCCGGGCCGAACTCGGTGTTGTAGTCGTTGCGCCCCTCACCCAGCCGCGCCGCGACCTGGGCGGCTTGTTCCAGGTTGCCGTAGGCAGCATCAGAGTCATTCACTTGGGAAGCGGCCACAGCGCGCTGCAACGTCAGCCCGCCCCACAAGGACATAGCCTGCGGATCACCCTCATCGGCCCGTGCTTGCAGGGCCTCCGCTGCGGTGCGGGCGGTCTCCTCGGCCTGGTCGTAATGGCGAGCAGCGAGGAACACGAGCACGAGCCGGAAGGCCCCAGCGGCCACGAGCATGGCATTGCCTGCCCGTTCAGCGGCGGCCATGGCGCGGTCGGCTGCGATCCAGGCGGCCTCTGGCTCACCGAGCTCGGCCAGCGCAGCCGAGCAGGCTTGGTAGGCCGATGCCATCAGTTCGTATGCCTCGGCCCGCTGCGCCTCTGGCAAGGCGCGGGCGGCGGTTTCGACATCGGGAACCAGGCCGCGGAGCAGGTCGGTCAGGTCGGTATATCGTCCAGCGTGGGTCAGCTCCCATGCCTCGCGGGACTTCCTGCGCAGTGTGCTGAGCGCGGGCGGTCGGCGGCCATCAAGCATTGCCTGCAGCGCGTAAGTACCTGACAGCACCAGTCGCAGCCCGGCCGCGCCGGGTGGCTCCTCGGTTACGGCGGCGACCACAGGCGCCTCGGCGGCCAGCTCTGCGAGCGGGATTTCCAGCGCGATCGCGATGGTTTCCAGCACCGACATCCGGTCCACCTTGCGGACACCGCGCTCAACCTGCGACAGCCACGCCACCGACCGCCGGAGTATGCGGGCCAGCTCAGGCTGTGACAGGCCCCGGCGGCGCCGCTCCGCAGCGATCTTGCGGCCCAGGGCCTGTTGATAGCTCGGTGTGCTCACCCGCCGGTTCCCTTGCCTGTCTGCAATGTCAGCCTGTCCACTTCGGTGCTGGCAAGATACTGTCCCCTCTCGGCCAGATACCGGCGTGTGTGCGGCGCGGCCTCGTGCGCGTGGAAGGCGTCCTTGTCGCGGTACAGCTCATAGAAGATGCGCTGCAACGGCTGGCCGTCGACCATGTGGGAGGCATACACCAGCGTTCCCGGCTCATCGGTCTTGATGGCCTCGATCGTCTCCGCGACCAGCCGGTCGTACGCTTCGGCGCTGGCCTCGTCCTTACACGTGAACCGCACGAACAGACCGAACATCACGTTCCTCCAATCGTGTGAAGCCATGTTCGCACTCAAAATGCTGCACCAGTACCTCAAGTTGCACGTACTAATTGTACGTGGCAGTGATTCTTAGTACGCTCAACGTTGGCAGTGAACCGAGGACCGGGCGCAACCCAGCGAGGAGCCATGCGACCGACAGCAACCGAAATACTCGCCCTGCGCGCCGGAGAGACCACCTACCCAGGCACGGCCGAGCACGTCAGCACGGTCAGAGCCGACCTCCGCCCGTTATTGCGTGACTGTCCCGTAGCAGACGACGTGATCCTCTGTGCCTCTGAGTTCGCCGCCAACGCCGCCGGACACAGCAACTCCCGGCTGCCCGGTGGCACTTTCACAGTCCGCACGGTGATCAGCCGGGTTGGCTTCGTCCGCATCGAAGTCCAGGACAACGGCGGACCCTGGACCCCAGCGATTGCTGGCGCTACCGGACACCACGGCCTCGACATCGTCCGAGCCCTCGCCACCAACTGGGGCATTGATGGCGACAACACCACTCGCACCGCTTGGGCAACCTTCAACTGGACCAGCCGCTCGTAGCCGACTTGCGCGCAAGCGGAACTGACGGAATGGTGTATGGAAGCGATGGCGCCCTTTCGCCGGGGTGAGGACTTTCTTCACTATCAATCAAGGGCGCGCTTTCGGCGCGCCAGGCCGTCCGGCCTAGCCGAAGTTCGTGCGCGGGACGCGAGTGCATCGAAGAAGTGCGCGAGCTGGGGCGAGAACAGAGCCAGCAGCCCAGGCGGGTCGGCGGGGCACCGCGCCGACTTCGGGGTGGGCGGCCTGCCGCGCGGGAGCCCTCGGGGCGCGGCGCCGCCATCAGGTCAGCACGCCCGCACCTGCCAGCAGGCAGTTCCCGCCGCAACGCACGAGCCGATGCACCGCGACCGCGGGAACTGACAGGGCCGTCCTCCTCGCGCCGGGCATTCTCTTGCCGCGCAAAGATCACCGTCTAGGGCGCGCCTCCGGCGCGTCCTTCGGATGGCGCAAGCGCCACCCCAGACACTGATCTTCCACGACAAGACCCGGCACCTATCAGGAGGACCGGAGTAGTGGCGAGGCGGACCAGGCGGGACCCGTCTGGGAAACGATCGGAAGGTTCGCCACATCGCCTCAGAGGAGGCAAGATGAATGGCATGCCGTCTGCTGAGTCTGATCTCGTGGTCGTTTCCCTCGTGCGATACGCAGACAGTTGCGACCCTGCCCGTAGGCACAGCGACTGTCCGTTCGCCGTCGAAAAGGAGGGCAAGCTAACTTGCCATGAGGAGTGCCGTGGCGTGATCAGATCGCGTCTCCGGCGTGGGCGGGGGGAACCAACTTCGAGCCCGCAAGCATTTGACGCGCGGCAGTTGCGGCTCAGCGAGCCACTCGCGGCACCGGACATTCTCTGGCACACGTCATCTCTACTACAGGTCGTCGCGGCTGCGGCTCGAACTGCCCCGTTCCTCAGAGACGGAAGCATAGCGCTACGCCGTCTGGTGGACGCAACGTCTGCTCTGGGGGCTCTTGGGTGTCGTGGTCTAGATCCGGAGCAATTGGTTCGCCATGGAGTCGCTCAGTCTGTGAAGCTGGCACTTGCTGCATGGATAGCGAAGGCGCCTGATGGCCCGCTACGTGAGCATATAAGTCACTGGCTAAATATTTTTGAGAAAGCTGTCGCCAGTAAGGATTCTCGAGAGGATTATTTCAACGCAGTTCTTGACGGATCAGTCACACAGTACCTAACCGCTTGGCTTGCGACAGCGTCCATTGAAGATGTGCTCTTGTGGAAACCTCCTACTAGCGACCCCGAGCCGCAAGCAGGTGATCCTGCCACGGAAGACATTGAAATATGGACTTGGATAGTGGATAGATTTACACAGACCTATCTTGACCGGTGGTCGCTTAGTTCCTTGAAACGCGAGTATTCCTTTGTGCAAGGTTCATGGCAACCCGATTTCCCGACCGAGATCCTAGCCGAGCGAGTCCTGACGCGTGAGGAAGTTGCCACTGCCCTGGCCGATAGGGCACTGGTAAGTAGTGATACGACCGATCCCTCGATGATGAATGCATTTACTGAACAAGCCGTTACTCTCTTGCGCGATGGTCAACGCACAGCCGCCGCCGCCCTGTTCAATGCTGTGCGCATGCTCAAGCCCAACGATAGCGTAGCCCAGAACAATTATGCTTTCTGCATACTGGTTGATAAGCCCGAAGAAGCGAAGAGCTTGCTTACGGGCCTTCTTGAGCGTGGAGCCGACAACCCGGCTGTTACTCGCTGTAATCTTGCTGTCGCCGAGTTCTTGCTCAGCAACATAGATGCCGCATTGAAAGCGTGCGAACAAGCCTACGAACATGCAAGCGAAGCCAGCGCTTATCTCTGGTCGCGGAATGATGAAGAGTGGGTAGTCGAGTTCATAAAGCCGCGAGCCTGGGCTGTTCGTCTCGGTGCAGAGCTAGAGCAGTCAAATGAAGCCTCTAGCGGTATATGGGGAAAGAGGCTTGAAGGCCTTTCTAACCTTGATTCGCAAGCAACTTCCTCAGATCCTTCATCAACAGGAACAAATGAAGTGGATCTGTAGGAGATGGTTCAAACTCAGCGCATTTCATGTAAAACTCGCGAGCGGTCTCATCTTTTGCATGAATGAGCAATGCGCGGATGCCTATTTCGTCGGCTGCGGTGGCTACACGGATCAAGGCATCCCGCACGAGCGCGCGACCGACACCGCTCTTTTGAACCGATGAATCTACAGCAAGCCTCGCGAGCAGTACCACAGGTATCGGATGCGCTGGTACTCCTTGAGCAACCCTGGCTGGGGCGTTGGCTCTCTCTACGCCGCCCGTTGCGAGCGCGTAGTAGCCTACAACTTTGCCTTCCGACAACGTAACAAATACAGTTGTCATACCGGCTCGCTGGTTAATGAGAGCGAATCTCTTGAGCCAGTCGTCGAGATCCGGCTGTCCGCAATTGAACTCATCGACATCGTCTTGCGAGTCCAGTTTGCGAGGTTTTGAGAGCTGGCTCACGGAAATGTCCCCAATTCTAGCTGTCGAAAAGGTTCGACTCTTCCGCTAGCAGCTCCGCAAGCCGAGGCTTTGTAACCGCAGGACGTTCGAGCAGATCCTGAAAAGCTGCCCATGAAGATTCGTCGAGCATGAACCAGCGCCGGTCGGCCAACACCTGTTCTGCAGCGTTGCTTGCACTGTCGAGGATGAAGTCTGTCACCGTTTTGCTGGTAGCCTGAGCAGCCAACCTAATCAGCGTGTCTTGCCTTGCTGTTGCACGCAGATTGAGCCGCGTCTCTCGGACAAGCTTGGACTCGGCCTCGTGAGCAGTGTCGTTGGTGTCCATGGCATGATCCTCCAGACCTCAGGCCGCTAGTGTACGTACGCTGTCTGTACGTGTCAAGCACCGTACAGCCATCGTACGTACGATGAAGTGGAGACAGGAAGATGCCAGTACCCAAATTGGGGCAGGGCGCTGACGGACGATGCGTTGCATGTCATGAGCGCCGAGCCGGAGCCCGCAGGCCTGGTGACTTGGCTTCGGGACGAAGAGGCTGGCTGATTGACCTGGACGGGAACGAAGTGCGAGTCGGATCGCCGCTCCGGGCACCCGAGTCGGCACCCCAAGCCCTGATGACCTGGCTGCTCGGATTCTGGCCGGACAGCATCGCTCAACAGCGGCAAACAACACCAAACGATAAGAGTTGTTCTGGCTGGTCAACCATCATGTCCCAGGCCACAAGCACCTACGACACACTCTACGGATCATGAAGGCTGGGGGTTCCAGTCCCTCCGAGCGCGCCAGCTCGCAGCCCAAGGGATGCATGCGTGTTCACCGCAGCTCAGCACCGCCGGGCCCCGAGCAGTCGTCGGCGCGCAAGACACATTTATTTGCTCGGCGTGTCGCGGGAGATGTGCTTCCGGTACCGGCTAGCCGGAGCCCATACGCCCACTGCGCTCGATCTAGCGAGACTGCGCGGCGAGTAAGGAAGTCACGGGCGGATGGCCCGAGCAGTCACGGGCCAGCGTCTCCGCAGGTGACCGGAACGAGTCGGCTTACGACCATCGAGATGATTGCAGGATCACCATGTTTGCCGACAGGTCCGCCGAGTTGACTGCGTGGGACCTTAGCGTGCCATAGCCTCCGGTCGTGAGCTTTCCACAATGGGGCGATGTACCAACTTGGGGATTGTTCGCTGGCGCGGTGGTCACGTCTGTCTTTGCGATCTTGGCCTTCCGAAAACAGTCGGAGGAGGTCAGCACCCTCAAAGGGCAGGCGTTGGACCAGCAAGAGCTGATCAGACAACAGTCCGAACTGTTGAAGGTGCAATCAGTCCGCCTCGACTTGGAGCGCGAGCAACTCGCGCAGCAGCGGCTCGCTCCGCGGTTCGCTGGCTGGGAGGCCGCGGTGCGGGACCTAAGCCTCTACCTCGGGCGCGAACGCAACGCCGTCTGGAATGCTCGCAGCTACTTTCCCGTCGACTCAGACGAGAAAGACCCGCCAGAGCTAATGGCGTTGATCGACAGCAGGGACGCCCTACGGCGTATCTGCATGGACATGCTAGGAATGCTCGGCGTACTGCCAAGAGAGATCGCCAAGAGAGTCCTACCGGTGACGATAGCGCTGGTCGAAGCTGATACCGAGATCACCGCGCTCGTGCTCGCCATGGCGGAGGCTATGGAGGCGCTTCGCGCTGGTGGCCAGACGACCTGGCAGTGGGCAGACGTGGACCGCGTGCACACGGCGAGCGAGGACCCCGAGCGAGCTGAACCGTGGGAAGATGTGGCAGCGGGACAGCGTGTCAGGGCCGTGGAAGAGCAATGGGAGCAACTGGACTCCGACGTTCAGGACTACCTGCATGCGTTGGGCTCTGAAGACGACCGCCAGCGCTAGATGCCTTGCCCGCTGAGTACTGAGTAACCAAGTGAGTAACTACTCCTGTCGCCAGCGACGGACGCCAGTGGACGCTGGCGGACGATACGTTGCTGGTCAGAATCGCTGAGGCAGAGCACGCAGACGTAGTGACTTGGCTTCGGGACGAAGAGGCCAACCGCCAGGGAATTGGAATCGATCTTGAGGGACATGCCGGGGTGAGTGATCGCCCGAGCTCCGGCGCCCCCGCCTCGGGAGCGGAAGGTCAGATCGCCGGATAGAGATTCCGGTTGCTAACGCTGTGCTAACAACGGCTGTGGACGCGAAACGCCAATCCTGGACGTCCTGATGCTCGGACACATCGTTTGACCTGTTCAGGCGATCTATGGTGGACTCGCCTGGACGTGGAAAGCCTCCTGAAAAGCGGAAGGTCGGCGGTTCGACCCCGCCCCTGACCACTCGCCAAACGTGCTGGCTGTCTGCCCTGCTGGCGTTCCGCCTGCTCAGGAGACGTTCCGGATTGATTTACCAGGCATGCCGGGGTGTGCCGCAGAGTGCTGTTTCGTTTATGGGATCTTTGTGGGGGCGGTCCGGGACGCGGACTTGTGGGATTTTTGTGGGGCTCGTTGCGAGACCGCAATGGGCCTTATTACTGCCCCGCGATGGTGTAGTTGGTGCACGTAATCCCGGCCCCGGACGATGGATGGCAGGACCTGATTTGGTAGATCTGGCGCAGGCGGATTGCTGCCCCGGTGTCAGGTGTCGGTCATGATGCGGTCGTAGGTGCGACGGGCGCGAGCGGCGCGGGCGCTGGCGCCGTAGCGGCGGAGCATCTGGGGGGAGGACCAGCCGCTGAGTTCCATGAGGTCGCCTTCGGGGGCCGCCGCGGTCGAGCCAGGTGTGGCAGAAATGGTGCCGGAAGCGGTGCGGGCACACGTCCACCCCGGCTTGCCTGCCCCGGCGGGTGATCATCTGGTAGATGCCGCCGGCGGTCAGCGGCTCGCGGTTGCTGGTCCCGAGCCACCGCTGCGGCCGCCAGGCCTGGGCGTGGCGGGAGCGGGCGCAGGTACCGGTCGAGGCTGAGGGCGGTGTGGTGGCCGATCGTGACGATCCGGTCTTTGCCGCCCTTGCCGCGGATGGTGATCTGCCGTTGCCACAGGTCGACATCGCTGCGCTGCGGGTCGTGTGGGTGGCAGGAGATCCCGGCCAGTTCGGACAGCCGGATGCCGGTCGCGGTGAAGACCGCGATGATCGCGGTGTCCCGGCGCTGGGCGAATGTGCGGCCCGCGCACGCCTGCTCCAGCCGCGATAGCTCCTGATCGGTGAAGACCGGGACCAGCTTGGCAGGAACCGGCGGGGGCCGCAGCCCGGTCATCGGGTCGGGCAGCTCGTCTTCGGCGGCGAGCCATCGGAAGAACTGCTGCAAAGCGCGGTACTGGTTGCTGGCGTAGGCGGCACTGTAACGGTCCAGCAGCCAGCTCATCCAGGCCTGGATGTCGTGGTGGCCGGCTTGCGCCCAGGCGGTCCGCCCGGCTGGGGGCAGCCCGGCGGCGGCGAACCACTGCACCGCATCGGTGTAGGTCCGGATCGTCCTGGCTGACTTGCCCGCGCCCGCTAGGTGCAGCCGGAATGAGCTGATCTCTGCCTGGAGCATCCCGGCGTCGGGGTGCTTGCGCTGGCGGTCCTGCGGTCGTGGTGCGGTCATGATCACGGCGCTCTCGTGCTCGCGCACCACCCGCTGCCCGGTGTCCGGGCTGGCCATCCCGACGGTACCGGAACGGCGACCGGTCAGCTGCCGGACCCTGAGCTGGGGCACAGAGGAACCCGAAGGCCGGTGTCGTGGGATCGGCCATGCTCCCCGAGCGGGCCAGGCCGGGCTCCCAGGGCCATCAAGGCTGTTGGAATGTGACGGTAGCCCGGAACCGTGTCCGTCCCTGCGCCTGGGTACGGGGAACCGTAGACTGTTGCCTGTGACTGCGGCTCACGACTATGACGACCTTCACTACCTGGTGGACCGGCTCAGCCCGCGCCAGGCAGAGCGGCTGCGCGTGCTCGTCGCCTCCGACCCCGAGCTTGCCGCTGCCGCACAGCCAGCAGCGGAGGGTGAGCAGGCGGGACGGCGGCGCCTGACGGTCGTGGGGATCTGGGAGTCTGGCCGCAGCGACCTATCCGAGCAGCACGACGAGATCATCCGCGGGCGGCTGAAGCGCCCCGCATGACACTGCTGCTCGACACCGGCCCGCTGGTGGCGGCCATCGACCGCTCAGACAAGCATCATGCCCGCTGCGCTTCCCTGCTGGAATCCGCTGTGGGCCCGCTGCTGGTGCCCACCACGGTCATCGTCGAAGTGTGCTGACTGCTGGAAGAGCGGCCCGATATCGAGGCGGCCGTCCTGACCTCGGTCGCTGTCGGCGAGTTCGAGCACGTCACCATCACCGGCACCGACCTGACGCGCATGGCCGAACTCGTGCGCGCCTACGCCGACATGCCACTGGGCGCGGTCGACGCCTCCGTCATCGCAGTCGCGGAACGGCTCAAGCTGACCGACGTGGCCACCTTGGACCGGCGGCACTTCACCGTCGTCCGCCCTAAACACACCACCGCCTTGAATCTCCTGCCCTGACCAGTCAGCGCAAGAACCACGCGGGCGAGGGCTGCTGCGCTCCGCAGCCGGCCACCGGGACCCTCCCACACGCGGAGCCGCGGTTCGGCGCAGTCGCTGGCATCGGGCGGTATCGCGCGCGACGGGTGCAGAGCCGGATGATCTGCGCGCGTGGTGGGCAGACTGCTGAGCGTGGCCAGCGGGCGCGGTGAAGACCGCGACGTTTGCCATCTTCGCGAGCACCATGTGTCGTGGTGTGTGGGTACTGGTTGCGAGCACCTCCTGCCACTGCTCCCAGGTCATCCCCGTGGCCGGGCGCGAGGTCCGAAGGCTTGCTTGACGAACCTCAGCTTGCCGGGCAGTCGCGGGCCGAAGCCCGGCCGGATCCGACTCACGTCCGGGGGTGTTCACATGAGCTCTGTGTTTTTCGGCCGCTTCGCCGCTAGGCGTCTTGGGCCTGTTCGCAGGTGAGGAAGACGAGGCCGTCACCCACGGTCCGGTTGCCGGTCGGGCTCGCATGGGCTTCTTGTCGCTGGTCTTACTGAAAGCCGCTCGCCGGCCCCTAGCACGACCGGGTAGATCATCAGCCGCAACTCGTCAACGAGGTCGTGCTCGATCAGCGTGCGTGCGAGCTGGAAGCTGGCGTGGACGATGTTGTCCCCATCCAGCTGCTGCTTCAGTTTCGAGATCTTGTTCACCGCGTCGCCGTTGAGTAGCGTCGAGCTGTTCCAGGCGGGATCTTGGAGGGTCGAGGACACCACGTACTTGGGCAGGCTGTTCAGCCTGTCGGCCAGGGCGCTGGTCCGGGATGGCCACCGCGCGAAGAACTCGTAGCTGCGCCGGCCAAAACAGCAGGGCCTGGGTGCCCAGCGCCTCGTCGAGCAGGACCTGGGCGGTCTGTTCGCGGGCAGCGGGCCGGCCGGCCCAGCCGCCGGGCCGGAAGTCCTCGTCACCGGCCGGGTCCTGGATGACTCCGTCGAGCGAGAGGTTGTCGCTGATGATTTTTCCTACGTCGGTTCTCCTGATGGCGTTGCCGGCTGCCGCTGAGGCAGACACCGCGATGCCGTAAAGCGGGCGGCTCTCGCCGCAGCTCAGTCCTGGCGGGTTAGCATGAACACCGGGAACTGGCGGGTGGTCTTGGCCTGGTGTGCGCCGAGGGTGGGATACCTTGCGACCAGCTTCGGCCACAGCTCAGCGCGGGCGGTACCGGCTAGCTCCTCCGCCACTGCCGTGAACGTCTCGGTGCCTACCTCGACCGTGATCACCGGGCTGGCCTTGAGGTTGCGGTACCAGTGCGGGTGGACGGGCGATCCCCCGCTGGAGGCGACGATCGCGAAGCGGCCGCCGCCCAGCGGGAAGCAGCCAAGCGGCGTGACACGCTCGATCCCGGACCTGGCGCCGATGTGGTGGATGAGGATCATCGGGGTGCCCGCCCACTCCCCGCCGGGGTGGCCGCCGGTCGCCCGGAACTCCTCGATGATCCTGGTGTTGTAGTCGCTGGCGCTGGCCATGGTGTCCTCCAGCGCCTCAGGCGTACTCGTCGTGGCGGCGGATCCAGGTCTGGAAGGCGTCGCCCTCGTCGCGGCCCTTCGGCACCCGGTCGAGGATCGGGTAGTAGTTCATCAGGAACTCCACCCCGCGTCCTGCGGTCGCGTACGTCTGGTAGACGGCTCCGTCCTGAAGCGTGAAGACGCTGACTGCCGGTGATTCGGACAGGTAGCCGTTGATGTCGGTTCCGGTCGCGGCCGCGTTGACCGCCACGATCGGCGGCAAGCTATCCGCACTGAGCCCCCACCCGCGCACCTGCTCCGCGGGGTAGGAGGCGCCCTGGTCGTAGTTGAAGTCGGTGTTCGCCGCCGAGACCCAGGGGATGTGCCAGCCCATCCTGCGCTGGTAGGCCTGCAGCTTGGCCAGCGGGGCCTGCGAGACAAGCAGCAGGGTCACATCGCGGGAATGCAGATGGGGCAGCAGGCCGTCCAGGCCGTCGGCCATCGACGAGTTGACCGGGCACCCCACCTCATAGCTCGGCCCGAACATGAAGTGGTAGAACATCAGCTGGGATCGGCCGTCGAAGAGCCCGGCCAGGGACCTCGGCCCGTCGGCCGTGTCGAATCGGTAGGCCTTCTCGACCTGGACCCAGGGCAGCTCACGGCGCTGACGCGCCAGCTCGTCGCCCAGCCGGGTGTGCTCCTTCTCGCGGGCGAGCAGCTTCTCGCGGGCAGCTGCCCATTCTTCACGTGTTCCAGCCTTGTGACTGGTCATTGCCGTGTTTCTCCTTGTCTTGTGGTCACAGCAGCCTGGCCAGGCCGCTGTGGAACAGTCGAGTTCCTCGGATAGTGCGCTTCACGCCGAATCATCTGTCCCGTTTAAGGTCTGGTTGCATGCCTCGGGGGTGGTCCGGTTTAGCCCCTGAGGGCTTATGCTGCCGGACCCGGGAACTCCTGAGCTCGTCAATCGCCTGTGCCAGGGACGCTAGCGGCGGTTCGCTTCTTGCTGGCTCGCGCAGACAGGCGGGCTGTTCACGGCGGTGGGGCGAGGCTGGAAGCGCTGCCAGCGCGATAAGAGAGCCGGCGAGGGCCATCACGGCGGCAGTGCGGAGCCCGAGATCGGCGCCGCTGAGGAACGCTGATCGTGCAGCGTGTGCGAGCGGCGTGCCGAGAGTGCCGCCTAGGCGCGCGGCAACGTCGAGGGCACCGCCGATTGACCCGAGGATCGTG
>Ga0335074_10005905_pt1 | contig 16953 bp, 16 predicted proteins | sample Lox_Sample_23_FD_206715 | JGI IMG/M metagenome (GOLD analysis project Ga0335074, IMG submission 206715) | Soil microbial communities from Loxahatchee National Wildlife Refuge, Florida, United States - Lox_Sample_2.3 | ecosystem: Environmental > Terrestrial > Soil > Wetlands | place: USA...
AATATTCGGCAGATAGTTGCCAATACGGTACATGTAGTGCCACGCCGTCGCAGGCGGGCGAATTGTCGCGCCCTTTCAATTGCTTGTGGAAGGGCACTGTAAAAGATGGGTACAGCGTTCCATTCGGGCGGTTCGTCATGATGTACACTCATCCGCCGGGCATACCCAGAATTATAGCGACACAATATTAACGAATTGCGCCAGGCCTTCGATGCGGGTCGAAAAGACGTGGATGGCCGGGCCAAGCCCGGCCATGACGTAGGGCAAGAAAGTCATGTCAACCGCCAACTTCATACTTCGCACAGCGACGCCCGCCGACATCCCCAATGTGGTGCGCCTGGTCCGCGGTCTCGCGGAATACGAGCAACTCCTCGACCGCGTCACCGCCACCGAGGCGGACTTCGCGCACGCACTGTTCGGCCCGCGTCCACTCGCCGAAGCCATGCTGGCCGAGGTCGAAACCCACGCGGTGGGTATAGCGATCTGGTACTACCTGTTCAGCACGTTCACCGCGCAACCCATGCTGTACTTGGAAGACATCTTCGTCGAACCCACTTATCGCGGCCAGGGGATCGGGCTCGCTCTGTTCCGCCGGCTGGCGCAGATCGCCCGCGCCAGGAACTGCCTCTCCATGGAATGGAGCGTGCTCAACTGGAACCAGCCGGCGATCGACTTCTACCGCCGTATCGGCGCGCGCCCAGTCACCGACTGGACGCTGCAGCGGCTCGATGCGAAGGGGATCGCCGCGCTGGCAGACGAATAGGAGCAGGCAATGGCCGATCAGAGCTTCGACATCATCGTAGTAGGCGGCGGCCCAGGCGGCTACGTCGCGGCGATCCGCGCCGCACAGCTCGGCATGAAGGCCGCCGTGGTCGAGCGCGAACACCTGGGCGGCATCTGCCTTAACTGGGGCTGCATCCCGACCAAGGCGCTGCTGCGCACCTCGGAGATCAACCACCTGCTGCATCACCTGTCGGATTATGGCTTCAGCGCCGACAACCCGCGCTTCGAGCTCGACAAGGTCGTGAAACGCTCCCGCGCGGTCGCCAAGCAGCTTTCCTCTGGCGTCGGGCATCTGCTGCGCAAGAACAAGGTCACCGTGATCGATGGCCACGGTCGGCTCGCCGGCAGACAGACGCTGGCGGTGACGAAGGACGGCAAGCCGGTCGCCATGCTGAAATCGCCCCACATCGTGCTCGCCACCGGCGCCCGCGCCCGCCAACTTCCCGGTATCGAGGCCGACGGCAAGCTGATCTGGGCCTACAAGGAGGCAATGGTCCCCCCGGCCATGCCAGGTTCGCTGCTGGTGATCGGCTCCGGCGCGATCGGCATCGAGTTCGCCAGTTTCTACCGCAACATGGGCGCGGACGTCACCGTGGTGGAAGTGTTGGACCGCATCCTGCCGGTCGAGGACGAAGAGATCAGCGCCTTCGCCCACAAGGCGTTCGAACGCCAGGGAATGAAGATCTTCACCAGCGCCAAAGTTGCAGCGGCGACAAAGAACGGCAACAACGTGACGGTGTCGGTTGAGGCGAACGGCAAGAGCCAGAAGCTGACCGTCGATCGCGTGATCTCCGCCGTTGGTATTGTCGGCAACGTGGAGGACCTGGGGCTGGAGGGCACGGGCGCAAAGGTCGATCGCACCCACGTGCTGATCGACGAATATTGCCGCACCGGAGAGCCCGGCGTCTACGCGATCGGCGATCTCGTCGGGCCGCCCTGGCTCGCCCACAAAGCAAGCCATGAGGGCGTGGTCTGTGTCGAGAAAATCGCCGGACTGAACGACGTGCATCCGCTGGACGCAAACAATATTCCCGCCTGCACCTACTGCCGCCCCCAGGTCGCCTCGGTAGGGCTGACGGAGGCGCGCGCCAAGGCCGAGGGGCACGAGGTGCGGGTCGGCCATTTCCCGTTCATCGGCAACGGCAAGGCGATCGCCATGGGCGAGCCCGAGGGCATGGTGAAGACGGTATTCGACGCCCGCACAGGAGAGCTGCTCGGCGCCCACATGGTCGGCGCCGAGGTGACCGAGATGATCCAGGGCTACACCATCGCCCGCACGCTGGAGAGCACCGAAGCGGAGCTGATCCATACGGTCTTCCCGCATCCCACGATCAGCGAAACAATGCACGAGGCGGTGTTGGACGCGTATAAGCGGGTGATCCACTACTGAGTGGTGTCATGGGCAAGTCGCTTTATCAGGATGACATCGTGCTCTGGTCCGCCGAGCAGGCTCACGCGCTGCGCAATGCCGGGGTCGCCCGGATCAACACCCCGGACCCGATCGACTGGGAAAACGTGGCGGAGGAGATCGAGAGTTTGGGACGCTCGGAGCGAAGCGCATTGCGCAGCCGGATCGGAGTGATCCTCGAGCACCTGATGAAGCTTGACGCGTCTCCGAGAAAAGCGCCTCGCCGAGGTTGGCTCGAGACGATCCTGGCCCAGCGGGTCGAAATCGATCGGCTGCTAGCGGACAGCCCCAGCCTTCGCAGAGAGGTTGCCCGCTTGATCGCCGAGGAAACCGTGCGCGCTCGGAAGAGTGCCGGTGACAATCTTGCACTTTATCGCGAGACGCCAATGGTGGACCTCAGCCAGCTTGCTTATTCCGAAGAACAGGTCCTGAGCGACTGGTTCCCTGACCCTCTGCTCCACCCGCGTACCCTATGAACAAGCCTTTGTATCAACAGGATTTCGCTTGCTGGTCCGCCGAGCAGGCACAAGCGTTGCGTGATGCCGGCGCGGCGCAGCTCAACGTGCCGACCCCGATCGACTGGGACAACGTGGCGGAGGAAATCGAGTCCTTGGGGCGATCGGAACGATCGGCGCTGCGCAGCCGGCTCGCGGGGATTGTCGAGCACCTGATGAAACTGCACGCCTCGCCGGCGACGCAGCCGCGAGCCGACTGGTCGGCGACCATCAGGAGGCAGCGGACGGAGATCGAGGCGCTGTTAGACGACAGTCCCAGCCTTCGTCGAGAAGTCGCCGGCCTGCTGGCCTGGGCGATACCACGCGTGCGTCGCGATGTAGCTGGGTCCCTGGCCGATTATGGCGAACAGCCGACGACCGATCTGGATCAGCTCAGCTACACCGAAGAACAGGTTCTCGGCGACTGGTTCCCGCCGCGTGCTTGACGCCCCCTGGCCCTCCCGCCACTTGTAAACCGCCATGTCCACCAGGGTCCTGATCGATCATCGCGCCGGAGGCGCCTGGGCTTCCGCACCCGTCAGCAGCGCGCCAGCCGACGGCGTGCCGCCGCCCCTGCGCCACCCCGAGAAAGCCCACCGCCCGGACAACCCGATCCAGCGCAAGCCCCCCTGGATCCGCGTCAAGGCCCCGACCCACCCGGTCTATCACGAGACCCGCGCCCTGATGCGCGCCAACCGCCTGGTCACGGTCTGCGAAGAAGCCGCCTGCCCGAACATCGGTGAGTGCTGGAGCCAGCGGCACGCCACCATGATGATCATGGGCGACACCTGCACGCGCGCCTGCGGTTTCTGCAATGTGCGCACCGGCCTGCCCGGCGCGCTCGCCGCCGACGAGCCCGCCCGCGTCGCCGATGCCGTCGCCCGGCTGGGCCTCCGGCACGTGGTGGTCACCTCGGTCGATCGTGACGACCTGTCGGACGGTGGCGCGGCGCATTTCGCCGCGGTCATCCGCGCCATCCGCGATGCCGCCCCGGCGACCACGATCGAGGTGCTGACGCCCGACTTCCTGCGCAAGCCGGGCGCCGACGAAGTGGTGGCGGCCGCGCGCCCGGATGTATTCAACCACAACCTGGAAACCGTCCCGCGGCTCTATCCGACGATCCGTCCCGGAGCCCGCTATTACCAGTCGCTTCGCCTGCTGGATCGGGTCAAGACGCTGGCGCCCGGCATATTCACGAAATCGGGGCTCATGGTTGGCCTGGGCGAGTCGCGAGCCGAGATCCTTCAGGTAATGGACGATCTTCGCATCGCCGATGTCGATTTCCTGACCATCGGGCAATACTTGCAGCCGACAGCGAAGCACGCCGCGGTCGATCGCTTCGTCACCCCCGACGAATTCGCCGAATATGCTTCACTCGCCCGCGCCAGGGGCTTCCTGCTGGTCTCCGCCACGCCGCTGACCCGCAGCTCCTATCACGCCGACGCTGATTTCGCCGCTCTGCGGGCAGCGCGCGCCCAAACGCTCGCCAGGGACGCGGCCGCCTAGATGCCCACCCATGCGGAGCGCCAGCTTGTCCCCTATCGGCCGGACCAGCTCTTCGATCTTGTTGCCGATATCGGCCGCTACCCAGAATTTCTCCCCTGGTGCGTCGGCGCCCGCGTGCGCATCCGGACCGAGACCGAGGAGGTAGCGGATCTCACCATCGGCTTCGGCCCGTTTCGCGAAAGTTTCACGAGCCGCGTGACGCTCGACCGGCCGCGCCGCGTGCGGGTGCGTTACGAAAAAGGCCCGTTCCGTTACCTGAACAACCAGTGGGACTTCATCCCCCATTCGCACGGCACGGAAGTCGACTTCTTCGTGGATTTCGAGTTCCACAGCCGGATTTTGCAGGCTGCCATAGGTGTCGTCTTCAACGAAGCGGTGCGCCGCATGGTCAATTCGTTCCACCGGCGGGCGCGGCAGGTCTATGGACCGCCGCCCGAACCCGCGGTTGCCGCAACCGCCGCAGCAAAGGGCTGACAGCGCCGTCCGGGCCTGCTTTGCTGCGCCCGTCGGCGATCCTCGAGAGGACCTCATGACCTACGCTCCCGTGCGCCCGGATGCGCTGCTGCCGCCGGTGCGGGTAAACCTTTACTCGGACACGCAGACCCGACCCTCAGGCGCGATGAAAGCAGCCATGATGGAAGCCGAGGTCGGCGACGAACAGCATGGCGACGACCCCACCGTGCACGCGCTCTGCGATCGGATGGCGGCGCTGCTGGGGAAGGAAGCCGCGATGTTCCTCCCATCCGGCACCATGTGCAACGAAGTGGCAATCCTGACGCATTGTCGGCCGGGCGACGAGGTGATCGCACATGAAACCGCCCATATCATCGCCGCCGAGGGCGGCGCTCCGGGCGCGCTGACCGGGGTTTCGGTGCTCGGGCTCAAGGGCGACCGCGGCCAGTTCGATGTCGAGACGCTGCGTGCCGCCTTCCGCGAACGCCGCCGCAACTCCCCGCCGCAGACGCTGGTCGAGGTCGAGCAGACCGCCAATCTCGGCGGTGGCTCCGTCTGGCCGATGGCAAAGCTCGCCGCCGTGCTGGACGCCGCGCACGAACACGGCATGGCGACCCATATGGATGGGGCGCGGCTGATGAACGCCGTCGTCGCCGCCGGCGTGCCGGCGCACGAGATGACCGCCGGCTGCGATTCGGTGTGGCTCGACTTCACCAAGGGGCTCGGTGCTCCGCTCGGCGCGGTGCTCTGCGGCTCGGCCGCGTTCATCGACGAGGCGTGGCGGTGGAAGCAGCGGGTCGGCGGCTCGCTGCGCCAGGCCGGCCTGTGCGCCGCCGGCTGCCTCTACGCGCTCGACCACAACGTGCCGCGGCTGGCCGAGGACCACGCCAACGCCAAGGCGCTGGCCCGCGGGCTGGCGCAGGTCCCGGGCATTCTCGTAGAGGAGCCGGAGACCAACCTGGTGTTCTTCGACACGTCCGGCACCGGCCTGACCGCCGACGAACTCGCGGGCCGCATCCGCCGCGAGGGCATCCAGCTTTCCACCATGGGCCGCCGCTATCGCGCCCGCGCCTGTACCCACCTCGACGTGGATTGCGACGGGATCGAGCTCGCGATCCAAATCATTCGGCACGCCGTCGATCGAGGAAGCGATTAACCGCCGGGTGACGTCCGTACAGTAAGCCAGGGTCCGTGCTTCATCGAAAGGACCCCCAATGCGCATTCACCTCGCCCTGGTCTTGCCCGCGTTGCTCGCCGTGCAGGCTCCCGCGCACGCAGCGCACCGCATGACGATGCACCAGCGGTTCGAGCAGGCCAACACCACCCATGACGGACACCTGACGATGGACCAGGCGAAGCTGGGCATGAAATCAGTGGCCCGCCATTTCGACGCAATCGACAAGGACCACAAAGGCTACGTGACCGAAGCGGACATTCACGCGTACTACAAGGGCCTGCGCGCCGCTCGCCACCACGCTGCGGACGCGGCCTCGACGGCAAAGAGCTGAACCGGAGAACCTCTCCCGGATCGGCCATTCCCGCCCTCGGCTCATGTGACACGCCGGCCACACCCGCGTCATGGCCGGCCTTGTGCCGACCATCTCCGCCGGTTCGCGCTTGAGGTGCCACAACCGGCACGAGATGGCCGGCAAGCCAAGCGCCCGAGATTGACTCGCGGGCGTCCAACATCGTCATGGCCGGTCTTGTGCCGGCCATCTCCTGCCGGTTCGCACTTGAGATGCCACAACGGGCAAGAGATGGCCGGCAAGCCCGGCCATGACGCGAGCGCTGCCAGCCTCCGGCCGCGCGTTATGATAGCGATGAAATTTTGACGACACAAAGCGTGGTTAGCATAGGGCCTGCATCTCGTTGAGCGTTTTCGGTCCCAGTGCGGAATCTACCAAATGTGATGCCGGTCTCCTGGACACGCAATCTCCTATAGAACACAGTTGCGCGCAACGGCCGGAAGCAGTCATGGCAACCGGAATGAGTCCAAGAGCAGCAAATTCGGATTAACGCGGACGTCACGCTCCTCGTAGCGGGCACACCGTTGGACGATCGCTTGATTTATGGAGTCGCCCATGGACAGATCAGCTCGCTCGAACGGCGCACTGGCACGATTCTAAGCCAACACGCCAGTTGTCACGTTATGCCGCAGCGTCACCAGGCGCGCTGCCGCAACCTGTCGCCGAAGGCACGGCCGATAAGCTGAGCCTCGTGTCTCATTGCGTCATCATCGGCGCCACTCAAACCCGGACGAAAATCTCTGATGGCAACGACAGAGTTTCCCCTTGGCGTGTATGCCGGCAACCCGAATGGCAGTGACCCCACAGCCGAGGCCTCGTTCGAGGCACAGTACCAGAGTTTCGTGAACACGATGGGCACCACGCCCGAGTTCATGGACGCGTTCGTCGACTATACTCAGGACCCGAGCCAGTGGGACAGCAATGCAGCCTGGACGGCATGGTCCTGGGCGCAGTCGCCAGATGCGAGCGAGTTGACGCCGGTGATCGGCGTGCCGATGGGCGATAACAACTCCTGGTCGGACCCTGATCAGTTCTTCAAGGCCATCATCGCGGGCGATTACGATTCGGTTTACAAGGGCATCGTTGACGCCTGGGCATCCGAGGGCTTCTCGACACTCTACTTGCGGCTTGGCTATGAGATGAATGTCGCCGGCTATACGCCGTGGTACATGGGCAGCGACCCCTCCACCATCGCCGACTGGGTCGCCGCCTTTCAGCATCTCTCGACCCTTCTGAAGAGCGAAGGGGCCGCGGACGGCGTCAATGTGAAGATTGTCTGGAATCCCGTCGCGACCGACCAGAGCAACAGCGGTCAACAGGTCCTCAGTGCCTATCCGGGCAACCAGTACGTCGACGTCATCGGCACCGACATCTACAGCTCTGTCGCGTCGCGTGATCTCTATGATTGGGCTGATAACAACGGCACGTTCGATTCCAGTCTGCCGCAATGGTTCGCCAATCCACTCAACCGCGTCCATTACTGGGACTATCCGGGCGCCGACCAGTCCGACCCGACCGACCAGTCGGGCGTCGGCTGGAGCCTGAATGACGCCATCCAGTTGGCGGACGAGAACGGCAAACAGATTGCCGTTCCCGAGACAGGTGCGGGCGGTAACGCCGCCTATGGGCCGACCGACGATCCTGCCTTTCCAGCCTGGCTTGCCTCAGCACTGGCCCAATCAAGTGCGCAGGTTGCATTCGTCAATATCTGGGATGCGGCAGTGGGTAATGGCGACTGGGATTTCTCATCCGCAGGCGCCGACAAGCCACAGGAGGCCGCAACCTGGGCGGAGTATTTCGGTGCCGCCTCGGCGGGGACAACCGCTCCGGCACCGCTTGTCATGCAGTACGGGACGGAACGTGTCGTCGTCGAAGCCAATGCGCCAAACAGCATACTGACATTCACGGATAGCGCCGAAAACAAGATCGCGATGCCGGCAATCGCCAGCGGCTGGCAATTCTGGTACACCAACCAGACTGGTCTCGAAGGCAATATTTACCAATGGATCGATAATTCGGAGACCGTCAATGTTTCGACCGGGACCTGGGGAGTTGTGAACACGGTCACACTGGCCGACACCACCGGTCGGTCCTTCCAGCTCACGAATTTCGTTGAGACGGATGCCAACCTCAGCGGTGCTCCCACCGCAGCGGGAGAGGCGAGCTCCCTCACCGTTAATGCCGCCCAGCGCGGCACCATAACGCTGGGCTCCGGCAACTATGACATGGTGTTCAATGCGCTCAGCAACGACGCCAATCCGAGCGACAATACTGTGCTGCTGACCGAGGGCAGCGGCAATGACGAGTTTACCCTCAACGGCTATGCCAGCATCACGCAAGCGAGTGTGCATGCGGGCAGTGGCACTGATACCATCAGCCTCACTGACACCGGCTCTGTGCAGGTGTGGGCCGGCGCAGGAAACGACACGATCACTGCCACCAGCTATGGAAATATCATTACGGCAGCTACCGGGAGCCTCGACGTTGCCGGCGGCGCTGGCGGCGATACGTACATTTTCGGCCCCGGTGACGGAGCCATGACAATCAACGACTTTCAGGCGCAGCAGGGTGACATTTTGCAAATCAGCTCGGCTCTGCAACCAGATCTGAACGAGTCCGCGACAAGCGCCGGCCTTGTGCTGAACTTCGGCAGCAACGCCGGTGAGATCACACTGACCGGGCTGAGCAGCTTGCCGCCATCGGCGATCCACTGGGTAAGCTGACCGCGTGTGGGTGACCGGCAGCAGTCCGAGAGATGTCGCCCCCCGGTCACCGCGCCCCGGCGATCATGGCTAGACCAGGCCGCCATGCCCGGCGAAAGCCCGGCGTCCGGGGCGGTCGCGTTCGGTCGCCCCCTTGTGGCCGGCGCCGCCCACACCCCGTCATGGCCGAACTTGTGCCACGCCTGTCCGGCTTAATTTTCCACCGACGAGCGTTCCCTTTGATTTTCCTCGCTCGCCGAGCGGTCTCTGTCGGTCGGGCATTGGTACGGGGGCCACTGCGCATTCACTGCATTGGCCCTGTACCAGCGGCCGCCATCATCAACATGTCCCTAGCCGCCCGTCAGCAGTATTGTAAAAGGAAGAATTTAACCAAAGATGCACACAAATACAGGCAGATAGTGATAGGGTGCAGGATTGTTTCATGTGGTCGGCAGGCGTTCCGACACCCGGACTGCGACACCGGCTAGGCGAAGCCACCTGCCCGCGGCTGATTCGGCAAACCAGGGCTTGAAATCAAACGCGTGGCCAACGGACCGCAAGCCACACTGGAACATCTGCATAGCTAACCCTAAAAATCACCGCAAATCGCGCAGATTTTCTCAGGCCGCCAGTTTGGTAAGTTGCTGCGCGTTGGCGTTGCGGGCGGCCATCAACGCGGTGACGACGATGCGGCCGGCCTGCGTCAGGTGGTAGCGGTGGGTGCGCGGCACCTTGCGGATCAGTCGGTGTGCCGGCAGCAGATGCAGCTTGCGCGAGACCACGGCGGCCTGGCTTTTCTGCTCGGCCTTGGTGCGGGCTGGCTTGGCGAACAGCCGCGCGCGGATGTCGCGATTGCGCAAGCCATTGAGGGTGAACTCGCCGCGGCTGATCGCCTCCAGCAGGGCGCTATCCTGCGGAGCATGCGGATTGACCGCCCGCACCCGTCGGCCCTTGTAGCGAACCGGTCGGCAAAGCCGCGTGGTCAGTTCGCCGAGAGCGGTGGTGTCCTCAACCGAGGCGAGCGCTTGAAGGTAGCGGTCATTGGCCGCCTGCGAGACCTCCGCCCGGCGACGCAGATCGGCGACGCCCTTGCGCATGCGCTGCCAGTTCGGCTCGGCGTCGGGTTTGTTCTCGGGGGCGCGGAAGGTCTTGAAGTCATCGACGTCGTTGATGGTGGTCTCAATCCGCAGCACGCTGCCTTGTTTGTCATACATCTTGATCGAGTTCTCGCCCACGCGGTGTTTGATCCGCACGCCTTCCGGGCGGTGCTTCACGTCGCTCACCACGTCCGCCGTCAGCCGTGGCGGCAGAGTACCGATGCTCGGTGGCTTCCGTCCGAGGAAGCGCATCACGTCCGGACTGAGGAAGGTGGTCAGGCTGTGCTGCACCAGCTTCGGATACAGCCGAGCGAGCGCCGCCGGGTCGCGGAACATGATGTCGGTGGCCCACTCGCTTTGGTAGGTGGACCAGTAGTACTGGACAGGGAAATCGGCGAACATTGTATCGTGCTGCGGGTTCAGGCTGCGGGCGATCTCGTCGAGCAGGGTTGGCCAGTCGGACCCGAGCTGGCGGTCCATCAGCCGCTGCGCCTGCTCGGGATGCTCGAGCCAGGTGAAGCAGTTGTCGCGTTGCAGGTACTGCAGGCCGGCGGCATCCATGCTGCGCGCCAACCACTCCCGCCCGTTCAGGCAAATCTGGATGCGGAACGGCAGCCAGGTCTGGATGCGCGCGCTCATGAAGCCGAAGCGCGGATGGATTTGGTAGTGATAGAGATGCAGGCACTTGCGATATCGCGGCTCGGCTTCGATCCGTTTGCGGGCGCGGTCACGCACGATCTCATACGACCAGCAGGGTTCGACCGCGGTCAGCACGCAGATTAGTCCTCGGTCGATGCGGTCTCTTTCGGCGATCTTACGGGCGATCGCTTCTTTGTCCTGGGAGGCCGCGGTCAGGTATTGCACCGGTCGCCCGCTCTGCCGGGCCAGCGACAACGAGGCGTCCTTCAGTTGTCGGGTCAGCTCCAGTGCATGCGCGGCGAAGTCCACCAGCAGGACCCGCACCGCCCACAGATACCTCATCAGGCCACCGCGCTGGCTCAGTGTCCGCAGCGTTCCGCGGAACACCAGCCGGTCGAAGCCGGATAGCACCCCGATGACTTGCTCGGCGTGATTCGCTACAAACTGCTGCACGGCGTTCCCCTCCCGCTGATCTGCTACTGCTCATCACAGGCCAGCTTATCAGCAGGAAAACGGAACGCCGTGCCTACTTTGGTTGCGGCCACTTGGCCGCGCTAAGGTAAAGCTGTCTTTCTTCTGCGATGCTGCCAACTGGTGTTGAGCCGCCGGTGACGCAAGCCGACACAGTCGATGCCTCTCTCCGCAGGTGAACGGTGCGCCGGCGTTTCCACTTGGCCTGAGGATGCTCTAAGACCGGCAATATCTGGCCTGAGCCAGAAACTCGCGCGCATAATCAAGAAAATCGTTCAGGAAAGTCTGTGCGATTGCAGACAAGGGGCGCGAGCGGGAGCATACGACGGCGGTACCGATCGCGATCGGGGGTTCCAGCGGTCGCAGGACAACTCCTCGACCGACATATTCGCTCGCGCTGAAAGGGTCCACAATAGCGAGACCCATCCGCTCGGAAACAAGCGTGCAGGCGATTGCCGCAAGCGACGTTTGGATAGCCTGGCGCCGTTTGACGGAGTGAAGAATATTGTTGATCGGATGGGTGCTAGCCTTGCGCAGCAGCACGAAATCCTCGTCGGAGAGGTCCTGCGCATTGACGGCCTTTTTTCGCACCAGCCGATGACCAGCGGGCATTGCAACCACCGCCTTATCTTCGAGCGGATAAATGATGAGAGATTCCCTGTTGAACGGAAACGCTGTGATCCCGATGTCGTAGTGACCTGTCGTTACGCCGTCCCGGATGACGGTTGACGGCAATCCCTCAATCGAGACTTTCAGATTCGAGCGCTGCCGGCAAAACGTGGCAACGAATCGCGGAGCAAATCCAGCCGCCATTGCGGGAAGCGCCGCGACGCGAAGCGAGACCTGACGACCGGCGCGAATATCGTCCGCAATGCTCCGGATCTGTGCAAGGCCAATGAAGTGGCGCTCCACCTCGGCCATGAGGGCATGAGCTTCTGCCGTCGGGATTACCGAATTGCCGTGGCGATGAAATAACGCAAGACCAAGCTCCGCTTCAAGATCGCGCACGAGTCGACTGATTGCCGGTTGAGTAACATGAATGGCTGCCGCGGCAGTGGTCATCGCTCCGGTCAGCATCACCGCCCGGAACGCCTCGATTTGTCGGCTCTGGATCATAAACGGCAGCATAACATTCCGTTATGGGCGGCTGTCAATTTCGCATTTGATTCAGGAATGAAGATTCGTTAACGGTTCCATATGGACAGCAGGAGACGGCGACCAACATCGCCATGCAAGACCATGCCATTACTTCGGTTTGTAAGGGACACACAACGGCGTTCATCGCTGCTTGCCGGAGCGGCGCTCGTTGCGCTTTCGGCAACCGCCGCGCATGCGACGTCGTTGACCGTTAACGCGGCGGCGGCGATCTACGACGCCGGTAATACGTCGCCCGTTTATGGGGCGACGCTGCCGCCGTCAATTTCGCTGTCCGCGGGCACCACGTCGGTGACTTTCGGCAGCATCACCGGCAGCCTTACCTGCGCTTCGTCCGAAGGCTGCGTCACGATTAACGGCTATGGGAGCCTCAACGACGCGGACGGCAACTACTCCGCTACCTCGTCCTCCAGCAATTCCGGTACATCCAGCATCTCGGGAATCGTCGCGCCAGGAGCCGGTTATCTGGTCGGGCTGTTCGTGGCGGGCACCGTTCCGTCGGGATCGGCGCCGTCCGCGCTCGATTTCACCTCGATCGGAACCAGCTTCGCCTCCCTCTCGCCCTTACTCGACCAGACCTTCTTCATCGGCGACGGGCTCACCGGTGACGGCACCGGCACGACGCAGGTCTTCAATGTGCCGAGCGGGGCCAAAACCCTCTATCTCGGCATCAGCGACGCCTGCGGCTACAATGGTGGACCTGGTTGTTATGGTGACAATTTCGGCTCTTTCGTCGCGCCGGTCACGCTGCATTCGGGAACCGCAGTTCCTGAGCCAGCTTCGCTTGCCTTGTTGAGCGCCGGCCTGATCGTCCTCGGTCTCGGGTTGCGCCGCCGGTCGCCGGGGTAACAAGGGCTTCAGCCGACCGCGCCGCTTCCGAAACGAGAGGCGGGGGGGAAGCAGTGCGCCAGTCGCGAAAACGCGGCCAGCCCTGAAACTGTAGCCGATGACCAGCGCTGCGCAGCTTTTGTGCACTTGTGGCTACGTGGCGCTGTGGGCAGGAAAAGTTTTAACGCAGATGAAGGCAGACGATGCACGCGGATTCACGCAGATGCGCCAGTGCGGCTCACAGGCCGTCAGTTCGCCACGCGTCTGAAGATCAAAAGGGGGCGCTTCGTCCCGTGACGATTAAACCGGACAGCCGTGGGCCAAGCCCGGCCGTGACTGTGGGGGCGCCCACGCCGAGTACGTCAGTCTCTCCGCGGGCTGGCGCAACGCACAGTCAATTCTATCGGCGGATGAACGACCAATAGGCCGACTGCCTGCCGGCGGCGAGCGCTTTCGCCTCGTAGCGAGTCGGCGGCCAGTCCGCTGGACGAACCGAGGCCGCCGGGCCGGCCGAGAACAGTGCCTGCGCCGCCATCACATCTGTCACCCACGACTGGTGGATCAGATCATCCGTAACCACCCGCCATTCGGCTCCCGGCTTCAGCACGCGCGCCAGCATCGGCAGCAACGCCGGATGAACGAAGCGCCGCTTGGCGTGGCGGGCCTTCGGCCATGGGTCGGGGAACAACAGAAACAACCGATCGAGCGAGCTGTCCGGCAGCATCCGCAGCAAGGTTCGCGCGTCGTCGGGCCATAGCCTGAGATTGCCCGGCAATCCCGCTTGCGATTCGCCGCCTTCGGGCACCAGACGGGACAGCAGCGAGCAGATGCCGTTCTCGAACACCTCGCTGGCGATCAAACCGATATCGGGCCGCGCGGCGATTTGGGCGAGCGCATGCTCGCCGCTGCCGAAGCCCACTTCCAGCCAGAGTTCGGACACTGGTGCAGCAAACGCGCGCATCGGGTCGGCGGCATGTTCGGGGGGGAAAGCGATGCGCGGCAGCGTTTGTTGCAGCAGCCGGAGCTGGCGCGGCCGCAGCTTGTGCCCGCGGCCGCGGCCATACAGCCGGTCAGGCGGCGGCTTGACCTGCGCCATCAGGCGGCTCGCGGTCAGGGCCGGCGCGGCCGCACTGCTGATAGCGCGAGCAGCGCCCATCCGACCATCAGCAGCGTCCCACCGACCGGCGCAAGCATACCCACCGGCGCGCCGGTGATCGCCAGTGCATAGACGGACCCGCAGAACAGGAGCAGGCCGGCAAGGAAGGCCACGCCCGCGGCATCGGCCAGCGTCCCGCCGCCGCGCCCGCTCCACAGTCCGCAGGCGAGCAGCGCCAAGGCGTGCCAGCCCTGCATCTGCAGGGCGTTCCGCACCATCTGCAGGCGCGCCGCACCGAGCGTGTCCAGCCCGTGCGCGGCCAGCGCCGCCATGCCGACGGCGGCAAGCCCGACGAGCGATCCCAGACCGATCCACGTCCGTTCCAATCGCGCTCTTCCCTGTTTCGTTCGCCGCACCCTGCCTATACCATCGGCATTCCCATGCCACGCGGTGATCTGTTTCCCGAGATCGGGCCTTTCGAGACCGGCTACCTGCCGCTGACCGGCGGGCACGTGATGTATTGGGAGCAGGTCGGCAATCCGCGCGGGCGGGCCGTCCTGTTCCTGCATGGCGGTCCGGGCGCCGGGGCTGGGGCCGTGCATCGCCGGTTCTTCGACCCGGACTTCTGGCGGGTCATCATTTTCGATCAGCGCGGGGCGGGGCGGTCGCGGCCTCTGGGCAGCCTGGCGCACAACACCACTGCCGATCTGGTTTCGGATATCGAGACGCTGCGGCGGCATCTTGGGATCGAGCGGCTGATCCTGTTCGGCGGGTCGTGGGGATCGACGCTCGCTTTGGCATATGCGCAGGCGTATCCGCCTCGGGTCGCCGGGTGCGTGCTGCGGGGCGTGTTCCTGGGGCGGGAGCCGGAGGTGGACTGGTTCCTGTATGGGCTGCGGGCGGTGTTTCCGGATGCCTATGCGACATTCGCCGGGTTCCTGCCGGAAGCGGAGCGAGGGGATATCCTGGCGGGGTATTTGCGGCGGCTGACGCACCCCGATCCGGCGGTGCACATGCCGGCGGCGCGCGCCTGGTCGGTGTATGAGGGTACGTGCAGCACGCTGTTGCCGAGCCCGGACACTGTCAGCTCGTTCGCGCAGGACCGTACCTCGCTCGGGCTGGCGCGGATCGAGGCGTATTATTTCGCCAACCGGCTATTCCTCCCTCCCGAGGGACTGCTGCCCGGCATGCACCGGATCGGGCAGATTCCAGCGGAGATCGTGCAGGGCCGCTACGACATGATTTGCCCGCCGGCGACCGCATTCGAGCTGGCGGCGGCCTGGCCGGCGGCGCGGCTGTCGATCGTGCCGGACGCCGGGCACTCGGCGCTGGAGCCGGGGATCCGGCGGGCCCTGGTGGCGGCGGTTGAGCGGTTCCGACACGGGAGGTGACGCGACATGCAGGTCGGGGTGGTGGGGCTGGGCAACATGGGCCTCGGCGCCGCGCTTAATGTGGTGAAGCACGGCCATCGTGTGACGGGGTGCGATCTGCGCGCGGATGCTCGGGATGCCCTGGTCGCTGCGGGAGGTGTCGCGGTCGCCAGTCCGGCGGGGCTGCCCGAGGGGTTGGACGCTGTGCTGGTCCTGGTGGTGAACGCCGAGCAGGAAGAGGAGGTGCTGTTCGGGAAAGCGGGCTGCGCGGCGCGCTTGCCCCGCGGGGCGGTGGTGATCTGCTCGACCACCGTCGCACCGGCGGTGGCGCGGCGGCTGGAGACGCGGCTCGGCGAGGCGGGGTTGCTGATGCTGGATGCGCCGGTCTCGGGCGGTAGGGCGGGCGCTGAGGCGGGCACGATGACGGTGATGGCGTCAGGGTCGGCGGCGGCGTTCGAGAAGGCGGGGCCGGTGCTGGAGGCGGTCTCCGGCAAGGTGTGGCGGCTAGGCGACGCGGCCGGTGTCGGCAGCACGGTGAAGATGGTCAACCAGTTGCTGGCGGGCGTGCATATCGCCACGGCGGCGGAGGCGCTGGCGCTTGGGATTCGTGCGGGGGCGGATCCGAAGGCGCTGTATGATGTGATCTGCTCGTCGGCCGGCAATTCGTGGATGTGGCAGAACCGGGTGCCCCATATCCTGGCCGGCGATGACACACCGCTTTCGGCGGTGAATATATTCGTGAAGGATTTGGGCATTGTGCTCGACCAGGCGCGGGTGTTGACTTTTCCCGCACCGCTGGCCGCGGCGGCGCACCAGTTGTTCCTGGGGGCCGCGGGGATGGGGCATGGTGGGAAGGACGATGCGTTCGTTATTCGCGTGTGGGAGGCGCTGACCGGGATCGCGCTGCCGGCCAAGCGGGGTTAGCTCATCCGGCGTTATGCATTGCCAACGGCGCGCGCCTCGCACGAATCTCGGATGAGGAAGTGTCAAGGCGGAAACGGTGCTCTGGGATTTCGGTAAAGAGATCAGCATAGCGCCACGGCACGGAGATGTCGTTCAGCGTGCGCACGCGCCCTGCTGCGTCGATGCGCACAGCCACCAGAAAGCTGGCCCCGGAATTGGCGATTTCCTCGAGTGCACTATGCATTCGATCCTGGTCGTCGCCATAATATCTCGGCGCGACCAGCCGCTCCGCCGTATCCGCGCCTATCACGAATGTTGTTCCCGGAAACAACCGCGCCTTGTCGAGGAAGGTGGGCGCTCTCGTGAGCACAACGGGCGACTTCCAGGCGAATTGCGCGAGCCGGTGTCTTACCGTCTCGCCCGCCAGTGGGGGCTTGTCCACGTTGATGACAGCGATTTCGAACGCCAGCGGCTGCTGCCTGTGCTCTTCGGCGGCCCGCGCCAGCATCACATGTCCCTGGT
>Ga0335074_10005906_pt1 | contig 16949 bp, 9 predicted proteins | sample Lox_Sample_23_FD_206715 | JGI IMG/M metagenome (GOLD analysis project Ga0335074, IMG submission 206715) | Soil microbial communities from Loxahatchee National Wildlife Refuge, Florida, United States - Lox_Sample_2.3 | ecosystem: Environmental > Terrestrial > Soil > Wetlands | place: USA: Florida...
GCAGGCACTTGCCCGCCCGGATCAGGATCGGCACACCCGCCCAGCGCCAGGTGTCGGCGGCCAGCCGGAGCGCGACGTAGGTCTCCGTGGTCGACTTCGGGTCGACCCCGGCCACCTGCAGGTAGCCGTCGTACTGGCCGCGGACGACGTCATCCGGGGTCAGCGGCCGGAGCGCGGCTATCACCCGCTGCTTGGCATCGGGCCAGCCGCCCAGGCCGTTCCCGGTCGGCGGCTCGGCCAGCACGGTGGCCAGCACCTGGAGCATATGGTTCTGGACCACGTCCCGGATCGCCCCGGTCCGGTCGTAGAACGAGCCGCGGTCGGACACGTCGAACGCCTCGGCCATCGTGATCTGGATCCGCTCCACGTAATCGCGGTTGAGCAGCGGCTCGAGCATCGAGTTGGCGAACCGGACGAACAGCACATTCTCCACCGGGTCAAACGCCAGCCAGTCGTCGACCCGGAAGATCGCCTCCTCCGGGAAGTACTTGTGCATGGTGGCGTTGAGCTGCCGCGAGCTGGCCAGGTCGGTGCCGAACGGCTTCTCCACCATCACCCGGGCCCCGGAGGCGCGCCCGGCCGATCCGATCCCCTCGGCGATGCGCCCGAACAGCACCGGCGGCACCTCCAGGTAGAACAAGATCCGGCCGCCCGGGCCGGCCGTGTCCGACATCGCCTGGTAGGTGGCGTCGTCGCCCAGGTCCCCGTCCACGTAGCGCAGCAGCCCGAGCATCTTGCGCGCGGCCGGGGTGTCCGGGTCCATGTTGTTGAGCTTCAACGAGGCAACCGCGTAGTCGCGGAACTGCTCAAGACCCCAGCCCATCTTGGCCACCCCGACCACCGGCACGTCCAGCACCCCGCGCTGGACCAGGCCGACCAGGGCCGGGAACGTCTCCAGCTTGGCCAGGTCACCGGTCGCGCCGAAGATCACAAGCGCGTCAACTTGATCCGACATCTTCGCCTCTACTCCTTGTTATGGATTGCGCAATACCCAGCACGTCCTGCCCGCATGCTGCCGCCATCATCCCAAGCGGGCGACCGCAGTGTGCGGACCATGGCCGCGACGCTGGCCGCCGGCCGCCCGATGCGGCGCAGCGGCGCAGCGGCGCAGCGGCGCAGCGTGATCGCAGCCCGACCCGCAGACGCCAGATGCGGGCAGCGGGGGCCGCAAATGCTACGGATGGTATGGCTCGGACTCCGGCGGCGGCCCCCAGGGGCATGGCAGCAGCCCCTGCCGCTGCAGGTTCCTGGACTGCGCGCTGTTGTGGTACTCGAGCGGAATTTCGTCCATCGCGAGTGACTCCCCGGTTGACTTCCGCCGGGCCGCAATGATGCCAACATATGGGCGCGGCCCAGGTCCGGTCTGGATCCAGGTCTCCAATGGGGCCTCAATGTTCCCAAATGGGTGGGCCACGATCACCAGAATGTCGGGGTATTCTTCCGGAGATATCAAGACGCGTTCCTGATCTCCTCCTCCGAAAGCCGGCTGAGCTCGTCTTTCGTAAGTTCCGGAGGCTGCCAGGACAACTGCTGCATGTGTGCCACGAAACCAGCGGGGGGCACCACATGATATTCCCGGACGTAGTAAGGCAGGCTGCTAGGCCAGCACCACGTGCCATCGGTCCTGATCAGCAGCGTGGCGATGGCCCTCTTCTCAGGGTTGAAGTAATCATCGAACCTCGAGAACATCACCGCCAGTGTCGGGGCAGACTCAAGATAGCCGGCAACCGCGGCCTCATCAGGCTGCGCCGCTTCGCGGCGGGCTTCATGAATGCTCGGATCCTGTTCACTGCCGTGGTCCAGCTCGCGGAAGAAACCGGCTCGCAGCAACGCCATCATCGACTCCTCTAAAGGCTAGCCACGCGGGTAGAAGGTGACCCAGTTACCCGTAGGCTTAGGCCATTCCGCGCCGATACCTATGCTACCATTTGCATACGTCCATATGTAGCCGTCCGGCGCCGTGACTGGTTGCCCCAGGGTATTCGCGAGCTGCTGAGCGAAACCGTCCGCGGTGGATCCTGTATTGCAGGACATTAGCCGGACCGGTCCTCCCGTATAGCCATCGGCCCACATTTTTTCCGCCAGCTGACTGGGCCCCAGTACGCGTCCAGAAAACTGGCCGTCCATGTAGATACCGTTCGCCTCGCCGTGAACTACGACGTCATAATTGCCTGGTTCCAGTGGCACCTGGTCCAGGTAAGCCCCGGCCGTGTCATTCGGTTCGGTGAAAACCGACCGGCCCGTGCCCGCGGCTGTTCCGCCGGGCTCAAGGCCGAGGGGATCGGCGATGATCTGCGGGTTGCGGACGTACGCGTGGGGGTTGGGACCTGGGGCCAGTCCGAGGGGATCCGGGGTCAGGTAGCCGCCGGTGGCAGGATCGTAGTAGCGCTGGTGGTTGTAGTGCAGCCCGGTCTCGTCGTCCAGATACTGACCAGGGAAGCGCAGCGGGGTCGAGGCGCCGCCAGGGTGCCACAGAGCAGCGCCCCACAAGGTGCGCTGCTGGTAGCCGGCCAGGCTGCCATCGGGGGCGGTGAGCTCAGCCGGGGCGCCGATCAGGTCGGTGACGATCGCGTAGAACTGGCCGTCAACCTGGTCTTGCGGGGCGTGGCGCCAGGAGTCGCGACCGGCCTGGGCGGACCGGGTGAGCTGGGTCAGCGGAGTGAAGGTGCCGGGCTGGTAGTCCCAGGTGATGACCTCGTGGGTGTCCTGGCCCCCACCGGAGGTGGCCTGCTCGGCGAGGATGGCACCGTCCCAGGTAAAGCTGGTCTGCTCGGCAATCTGGCCGTCTGGAGCGAGGCGCTGCTTGGCGATGCGCCGGCCGAGCGGATCGTACCGGTACCGCCAGACCGTGCCGTCAGGGGTGGTCACCACGGTCAGGCGATTGTCGGCATCCCATTCATAGCGCCAGGTGTCCGGCTTGCGGGATAGCCGGACCCGCTGCCGCATGGTGATGCGGCCCTGGGCGTCGTGCTGGTAACGGACGCCGCCGGCGCGGGCGATCAGGGTCCCGGCGTACTCCCGCGGGCCCTGCGCGTCCGTGCCCAGCCAGGCGGCCGGTCCGGGCGGCGGCACGGGCCAGGCCGCCGCGCTAATGTTCCCGGCCGGGTCGTAGCCGTACTGCTCGGCCCAGTCGGGGCCGGCCACGGCCGTAACCCGCCCAGCCGTGTCCAGGGTGAGCTGACGCGGCCCAGACAGCAGGTCATCCAGGGCGGCCAGGCAGCCGTCGGCACGGTAGGTGTAGGACCGGCGCTGCAGCAGCCGGCCCGCCCCAGCCGGCCCAGCGAGCCCGCTGCCGGGGTCGGGCAACGGCGACAGCCCGGCCGCGGGCGGGAACGCGAGCGCGGGCTCGGTGCTGGCCAGGGCCTGGGCGGCCAGCCGGCCGGCGGTGTCCCATTCCTGGGTGAGCCCCAGCCCGCCGGGCAGTTCCCGGAACGTCTCCCGGCCCGCCTGGTCGTAGCTGAACCGCAGTTCCTGCCCGGCCGTCTGCAGCGCAGCCGGCCGTCCTGCGGTGTCGTAGTCCCACCGGGCCTGCACACCCGAGGGGGTCAGGCGCAGGACACGGCGGCCCGCAGCGTCGTAGCCGCACCGCACGGTGCTGCCATTGCAGCTCTCGGCGGTCACCCGTCCCATCAGATCTCGCTCGAACACCAGGTCCGCACCCGGACTGCTGGCGCGGATTAGCCGCCTGGCCTGGTCGTATCCGAAACGGGTCACCGCACCGTCGGCGACGCGCTCAGTCAGGTTCCCCAGGGCGTCATAGGTGAGATCGAGCTCCTGGCCGACCGCGTTGACCCGCCTGGTCAGCTGGCCGGCGGCGTCGCGGACGTAGCGGGTAACCGCGCCGTTGTAGTCGGTCTCGGCCACCAGCCTGCCTGCCGGGTCATAGTCGTACCGCCAGGTGAGCTTTCCGTGGGTGACCGTGGTCAGGCGCAGCGCATGGTCGTAGCCGAACCTGCTCTTTGTCCCGTCTGGCCAGATGCGGGCCAGTACCTGGTGGAAGCCGCCGTACTCGAACCTGGTGATCGCCTGGGCCGGGTCGATTTGCCCGATCAGGTTCCCCTCGCCGTCGTAGGCGTACCGCTCAACCGCCCCGTCGGGGAACGTTCGCGAGGCCAGCAGGCCTTCCACCGTCCAGGCCAGCCTGGTCACGGCGCCGTCGGGCCCTGTAGCCGTCGTGACCTGGCCAAACCCGTCCCGCTCATAACTGGTGCGCGCCCCGTCAGGGCCGGTAACTGCCACCGGCAGCCCGGCCGCGTCGCATTCCACCCGGACGGTGGCCCCGTCAGGCCCAGTGACCGCGGTCAGGTGGCCGGGCCCGTCGTAGCCATATTCGGTCGCCCCGCCGTCTGGGCCGACCTGGCGGACCAGATTCCCCGCCGCGTCGTAATCCTGGCGCCAGGTGGCCCCGTCCGGCCCGGTCACCGCCAGTGGCAGGTTCAGCTCGTCGTACACCGCGACGGCCCGCGACCCGTCCGGACTGGTCACCCCAGCCAGGTTTCCGGCCCCGTCATACGACCAGCGGGTGGCCCGGCCGAGCGGGTCGGTGCGCGACACCACCCGCCCGCGGAGGTCATAACTGAACCGGGTGGTGCTGCCCAGCGGGTCGGTCATCGCCGCTACCCGGAACCCGGGGGTGATCTGGTAAACCGTGACCGCCCCGGCCGCATCGGTGTGCGTGGTGACCAGGTTGTCGCGGTCGTAGGTGAACGCACCAGACAGGGTCCCGCCGGGGCCCTCGCCGCGCACGCACCGCCCGTTCCCGTCGTAGTGGTACCGGTAGGACCAGCCGTTACGGTCCTCCCACCCGGTCAGCCGGCCGGCCTCGTCGTAGCTGAACCGCTGCGGCTGGCCAGAGGAGTTGATCACCTCGGCCAGGTCCCCGGCCGCGTCATAGCCGTACCGGGCTAGCGGCACATCCGCGCCGTCCGGCCCAGCGCCGGCCAGGGCCAGGCCAGCCACCCGGTTCCCGCTGACCATGACCCGGACGTGGTAGCCGCCATCATGGATGATCGACTCTGGCGCCCCATCCTGGGCATAACCGAAGCTAATCGCTGCCCCGGCCCGGTCGGTGACCGACACCAGCGGCAGTTCCCCCTCGCCGGCCGCCGACAGGTAAAACCCCGACCGCGGCTCGAACCGGCGTACCACACCGGACTGCGGGTCAGTCACCGTGTACGCCTTGCCGTCGCGGGCCAGCGGCCACCGCGCCCCGGCCAGCGGGAGCACCGGCTCCCCGCCGGCCGGACGCGGATAGCACAGCACCACCCCGTCCTCGGCGGCGAACGCCACCGTCCGCCCGGCCACCACCAGCCGCTGATCCAGCGTCGAGGCCCACGACCGGCCGAACCACCGGCCGCCCTGGTAGCTCGAGCGGTGCATCCGCTGCACCGTCAGCGGCAGCCGCCCGGGCAGCCGCACGTCCGTCTGGGGCACGAGCACGTCCCCGGTGGCCACGTCCACCGGGTCGCCGACCGCGGTGATGTCCGTCTCCGGCGCCCGGGCCGCCTGCGCGGCGGCTTCCTCGGTCACGTCAGTCGCCGCATCGGTCGCCGCATCGGCGCCCGCACCCGCCCCGCCGGTGGCCGCCGCCAGCGCCACCTGGGGCACCAGCTTGCCCAGCGCGAAGGCCGGGTCGCTGCTCCACCCGCTCCCGACCACGCCCTCGACCAGGTCCTGCGGGTTCACCGCGTCGTTGACCAGGCCCGCGCCCACCGCCGACAGCCCAGCCAGGTACTCGGACGGGTGGGCCATGTTCCACGGGTCCGTCGGGTTTACGTCCCGGACCACCTTCACGATGTCGGCCGCCCCGGTCAGGATCCCCGCGTCGAAGCTGGCCGACGCCAGCTGGCTGGCCTCGAACTCGTCGCTGAACGTGTCCCCCATCTGCGACCAGAACCCCGGCTCGGCCGGCGCCAGATCCGTCCCCCGCGACACCACCGAGGCCGCCTGGGCGCCGGCCCGGTCCCGCTCCGCCCGCGCCGCCGACAAGATCTCCTGTGCATGCTCCCGCAGGCTCACCCCCGGATCGGAGAACGGCCCGGGCTCGGTCGGCCGCGGCCCGGGGTTCTGCCCGGCGGACAGCCTGGTGTCATAGGCCTGCGCCGCCGCGTTGTACGCGGTGACCTGGTCGTTGTAGGCGGTTGCCGCGGTGGCGGTGACCCGCTGCCCCTCGGCGTACAGCGCGATCGCCTCGCGGGCCTGCCCCTGCGCCCACTCCACCGTCCCCGCGTACGAACCCAGCGCGTCCGACGCGTCGCCGCTCGCAGCCGACGCATCCCGCCACTTGCCCGGCTGCGGGGCGTACTTGGCCCGGAAGGCATCCGCCGCCGCCCCGGTCCAGGTGCTGGAGTCCATCCCCTCCAGCCCCGACGCGGTCCGCCCGAACGCCCCCGAGAACGTTCCCAGCTTGCTGGCCGTGGCCCGGATCACCCCCGGGTCGCCGTGAATCAGCTGGGTGGGATCGTCGGTCTGGCCCAGCTGCAGCTCCGGGTCCAGGTAGCCGGCCGCTTCATCGCCCAGGTGCTCCACCCACTGGGCGGCCGACCCGAGCCCGACGTCGTTCAGCCCTGACCCCAGGGCGTACGCGCCCTTGTCGGCCACCTCGCCGAGGAGATGCTCGCCATCGCTGATCAGCTGGCCCGGATGGGTCACCGCGTGCCACGCGCTAGAGAACCAGTTCACGCGGCGCCTACCGGGGTCCGGGGCTTAACGTCAATGCCCGTTGAACGCAGTCAGCCAACCCTTGTTGCCCCCTGCCCAGAGACCGTTCCAAAGCTCCCCATAAGCCATGAGGCAGCTTATAGAAGACGAATCACTTCAGCTCCCGTTATGGCCAATAGCCTCAGCGAGAACGGTGAGCAAGCGGGTGGGCCGGGCAGGCGCAGGCGCGTGAACGCGGCGGCCAGGCTAGTCGGGCTCGCTAACGCAGCGGCCGGGCGGCCGCAGGCGCGCGTGAACGCGGCGGCCAGCCTGCGTCGGGCGCGCTAACGCGGCGGCCGGGCTGGGTCGGGCGCGCGTGCGGCCGGGCTGGGTCGGGCCCGCGTGACTGCAGGCACCGGGCCCGGGTCAGCAGCGCCTGCGGCCGCGCAGGCTCAAGCCCGCGTCATGGCAGGCGCTGGGCCCGGGTCAGCCGCGCGCGCTGGCGGCGGTCGTGCCGTCGTGCCAGGCGTCGGCGCCGGCCGCGGCGGCCGCCTTGGCCTGCGCCAGCTTGAGCTTGGCCAGCTCGCTCGGCGGGACTTCCATCTGCTTGACCCACTGCCGGATGGCGACCAGCAGGTGAGCTCCGCCGACGACGAAGCCCGCCAGCGCGAGCACGCCGCCCGCCGCGACCAGCGCTCCGCCGGTTACCAGCGGGGCCGACCGCACTTGCAGCCCGGAACTATCTGTAGCGGTATTGGCCATGATTCCATCCCCGAACGTTCGGTCAGCGATCGTCGAAGGCCACTGTGGCCACGTCCGGGGCGGTCGGCATCATCCGGGCCGGGTGATTACCTCGCGGCCGGCCCCGGGGCGCCCAGGTGGCGGGCACCACCGCCCGGCGGCCACGGCACGGCCGCCCTCGGCGCGGTCACCCGGGAGGAGTGATGCGCGGCCGGGTGGCACCAGCCAGGGTGAGCAGTTGACCCCGCTCCCACGAGGTGAGTACCTTGCCGCGCTACCCCCAGATCGGCGACCACGGGCTGATCGGTGACCTGCAGACCGCAGCGCTGGTGACCACCGACGGCTGCATCGACTGGTTCTGCTGTCCCCGGTTCGACTCCCCCAGCGTGTTCGCGTCCCTGCTCGACGCGGACAAGGGCGGTCACTGCCGGATCGCGCCCGACCGCGACGACTACGTCAGCAGGCAGCTTTATCTCCCCGACACCGCCATCCTGGTCACCAGGTTCATGACCCCGGATGGGGTGGGCGAGGTCCACGACTTCATGCCGGTCGCCGGGACCACGCCGACCGACCGGCACCGGCTGGTCCGCAGCATCCGCGTGGTGCGGGGCGAGATGACCTTCCGGCTCGAGATGCGGCCCAGCTTCGATTACGGCCGCGCACCGCACCAGATCGAGCTGGCCGAGGGCGGTGCTGTGTTCCGTTCCGGCGACACCCACATGACCGTGCACCGCATCGGCCGGCCCGGGCAGTCCGTCTGCGATCTCGACCTCCAGATCGGCGAAGAGGGCCAGGGCGCGTGGTGGACCTACCGGGTGCGGGCAGGCCACAGCGGCGGCATGGTGCTGGAGTGGATGGGAGACCCGCCCCGGCTGATCTCTCCCGAGGAGGCTCAGCAGCTGGGCGAACAGACCGCCCGCTTCTGGAGCGACTGGCTGAGCCGCTCGACCTATACCGGCCGCTGGCGCGAGATGGTCACCCGGTCGGCCATGACGCTCAAGCTGATGACCTACGCGCCCACCGGCGCCCTGGTCGCCGCGCCGACCACCGGGCTGCCCGAGCAAGAAGGCGGCGAGCGCAACTGGGACTACCGGTACACCTGGATCCGCGACAGCTCGTTCTCCGTTCACGCGCTGCTCGGGCTCGGCTACGTCGACGAGGCCGCCGCGTTCGGCCGGTGGCTCAAGGACCGGGCCATGCAGCAGGCAGGGGACGGCTCGGGTCCGCTGCGGATCATGTACCGGGTCGATGGCAGTCCCGACCTGACCGAGGAGGCGCTCGATCACTTCGAGGGCTGGCGCGGCTCGCGGCCGGTGCGGATTGGGAACGGCGCCGCCGACCAGCTCCAGCTCGACATCTACGGCGAGGCGATGGACGCGATCGTCCTCGGTGACCGCCATGGCCTGCAGCTGACGCACCAGGGCTGGAAGGCGGTGGCGGAGATCATCGACTGGCTGTGCGAGCACTGGGACCAGCCGGACGAGGGGATCTGGGAGACCCGCGGCGGCCGCAAGAACTTCACCTACGGCCGGTCCCAGGTCTGGGTGGCCCTGGACCGGGCCATCCGGCTGGCCGCGCGCCACGGCCGGCCCGGCAACCTGATCAAGTGGACCGCCGAGCGGGACCGGGTGTACAGCCAGATCATGGAGAACGGCTGGAACCCCAAGGTCGGCGCGTTCACCCAGCATTACGACACCGAGGTGCTCGACTCCTCGCTGCTGATGATGCCGCTGCAGGGCTTCGTCGCCCCCGGCGACCCGCTGTGGCTGTCCACGCTGCAGGCCATGGAGCACGAGCTGGTCTCCGACAGCCTGGTCTACCGCTACAACCCCTCGGCCTCGCCCGACGGGCTGGCCGGCCACGAAGGCACGTTCTCGCTGTGCACGTTCTGGTACGTCGACGCTCTGGCCCGCGCCGGACGGCTCGAGGACGCCCGCCTAACGTTCGAGAAAATGCATACCTACGCGAACCATCTCGGCCTGTACTCCGAGGAGATTGGCAGCACCGGCGACCAGCTCGGCAACTTCCCGCAGGCGTTCAGTCACCTGTCGCTGATCAACGCGGCGGTCAACCTCGACTACCAGCTTGACCACGGCGCCAACTCGGTCGATCAGATTCCTGCCGCGTCGTTAACCGATCCGCTGCGCCACGTGCTCCCCCACCCGGATCGCGTTGGCCATCACGGTCAGCGCCGGGTTCACCGCGCCGATGCTCGGGAAGAAGCTGCTGTCCACGACGTACAGGTTGTCCAGCTCGTGCGCCTTGCAGTTGACGTCGAGCACCGAGCTGGCCGGGTCGGTGCCGAACACGCAGGTACCCGCCTGGTGCGCGACCCCGGCCACCGGGATCTCCATGCTCGCGTAGAAGTTCTTGTCCAGGACGTGATGGGCGGCCATCCCGACGTGGTTGAGGATCTTCTTTAGCTCCTCATACAGGCCGTCGGCCTCCACGTCGTTGGTCTGGTGGTAGGCCAGGTGCAGGTTCCCGTCGCGGTCGACGGTGACCCGGTTATCCGGCTTGGGCACGTCCTCGGTGGTCAGCCAGAAATCCACCGCGTGCAGGGCGACGTCCTCCAGGCCCCAGTGCGGGGCCAGCTTGGTCAGCTTGGGCTCCTCGCCCTTCATCGCGGCCCAGTTCGACTTGCCGACCATCTGGATGTTGCCCAGCGGCCACGGCCGGCCGTCACCGGCGAAGTAGAAGTCGTTCAGGCCGAGCGTCTTCTGGAACACCGTGTCGTTGGGCTCCTTGTCCAGCGCCACCACGGCCCGGCTGTTGTGGTACATGTAATGGCGGCCCAGCTGGTCCGAGCCGTTGGCCAGGCCGGCCGGGTGCCGGTCGGACGCCGACCGGAGCAGGATCCGGGCGCTGTTGGCCGCGCCCGCGCAGACCGCGACGACGTCGGCCTGGTACACCTCGCGCTGGCCGTCGCGCGACACCACGACCCCGGTCACCGACCCGCCGCCCGGATCGGTCTCCAGACGCTCGACCTCGGCATTGACCAGCAGGGTCACGTTCTCGCTGCCGAGAGCCGGGCGCACCGCGATGACCTCGGCGTCGGACTTCGCATGCACCAGGCAGGGAAAGCCGTCGCAGGTGTTGCAGCGGATGCAGGTGCTGGCCGGGCGGTTGGCCTCGTTCAGCAGGACCCCGCACGGCGCGTGGAACGGACGGTAGCCGCCGCGGCGCAGCGAGTCGGCCAGCTGCTCGATCCGCGGCTCGTGGGAGACCGGCGGCCACGGGTACTGCTTTGACCAGGGCCCCTCGGTCGGATCCTCGCCGTGGACGCCGCGAACCTGGTAGAGCCATTCGGCCTTGGTGTACCAGGGCTCGAAGTCGTCATAGGTCAGCGGCCAGGCCGGCGACGGGCCGTCGGCGTGCTGGATCTCGCCGAAGTCCTCGGGACGCAGCCGGTACAGCGCGGCGCCGTACATCTTGGTCGCGCCGCCGACGAAGTAGTGCACCTGGGGCTGGAACGGCTTGCCGTCCGCGTCGTACCAGGTGTCCTTGGAGATGTACCGGCCGTCGATGAAGACCGGGGCGGGATCCCAGTTCTCCTTTTCCCGCCGCAGGTAGTCGCCCCGCTCGAGCAGCAGGATCCGCTTGCCTGACGGCGCGAGCACACTGGCCAGCGTGCCGCCCCCGGCTCCGGTCCCGACGATGATCACGTCATAACGTTCGGCCACACGGCCATCATGTCGCCGCCGCCGCCGCGACACGCCGCCGGCCCCTGATCGCCCGGCCCGGATTCGAAGGCCGGGCTGGGCTCCGGATCAGCGTCGGGCCTGGAATGGCTCCATGAGCTGCTCGGCGACCAGCCGCAGCACCGGCCGCCCCGAGCCGTCCTGCTCGACCGGGACCGGCCGGCCGTCCAGGCCGGTGCGGCCAACGGCGCCGCCCCGGGCCGGGAACGCCGCGCGCCCGGCCAGCACGTCCCAGATCGTCAGCACGACGCCGAGGTTGAGGCGCTGGATGTCCGTGGCGTGGTGCATCCGGTGATAGGCCGGGCTGACCACGACCCGGCCGAGCGGGCCGAACGTCCAGCGCAGATTGGCGTGCTGCAAGGTGCCGACGCATACGTAGATCGTGATCACCACCGGGGCGATCGCGCGCGTCGGCATCAAAACCACGACCGGGATGGCGGCCAGAATGAACCCCGTCGTGTGCATGAGCGGGTGCGCACGGAATGACGTGAGCACGCTCAGCTCCTCCTGACTGTGGTGCAGGGCGTGAAAGCGCCACAGGAAACCGAGCTTGTGATCGGCGTAGTGGGCCAGCCAGTTGGCCCCGTCCATGGCCACCACGGTGATCGGGATGAGCAGCCAGCCCGGCCAGTGCTGCGTCGATCGCAGCTCAATCCAGCCCGCATACCGGCCGAGCAGCACCGCCGCCCCGACGCTGAGCAACGTCATCAGCGGGATCACCACGAGCGCGTGCAGGGCCACAAAGCACGCATCCGTAACGTGACCGCGGGCCAGCACGCCGCGACGCTCGGCGGGCCATATCCGCTCGCAAATCCCGGTCACGACGACCAGCACCACCAGGAGCGGGGCGGCCAACTCGGCCCGGCCCGCCGAGAGCACCGTTTCCAGCCGGCCCTGCCTGAGCAGGTCGGCGACGGCGGCCCACAGGACGGCGATCGTCACCGCGGCCACGGCCAACGAGGGGGCGGACAGATTCCGCCACCACCCCGGCGCCGCTACGGCCGGCCCGCCTGCCGCGGGCTGGTCGGCGCGCGACGGCAGCAGGGGCAAGCGATCATCGACCGCTCTATCACGCACCTGGCTCTGCGGAAAGGACACCCGACCTCCCACTCACGGCTTGCCGACGTGACTGTCAACGCGTCCCCAGTTGGGGATCACGGACTCAGCGCGTGATCGGTTCACAGCGACGGCCGGTGAACTGGCTCAGCGACCGCGTGGGTCAGCGGTTCCTGATGATTCTTCTGCGGTAGGCGATGCCCCCGGCACCAGCCAGGATCGCGGCCAGGCCGAGCCCGAACAGCAAGGAGTGCTGGAATCCGGCCGTGCCTCCGCCGCCGGTGGCCGGGGCAGCGGTGGGGACCGGGCTCGCCGTGGGACTGGCTGACGGGCTGGCCGAAGAGCTGGCCGCTGGGCTCGGTGACGTCGTGGAGCCGGGTGACGTCGTGGTCGTTGGGGTGGCCGTGGGGCTGGCGCCCGCACTCGCCGTCGGGGTGGGCGAGCCGGATGCCCCGGGCGAGATTGGTGGCGGTGTCGCCGAGGGCGAAGATCCCGAGCAGGCCGAGAGGGCCACGGAAGTGAGAACGACTAAGGCGGCGCAGACGACGGTCCGGCAGATGGCGCTGACGTGCGATGGCCTGTTCATCACTGGATGTAAGGCTACGCGATCAGAGTGCCCCCGGGAAGAAGCAGGCCCAGCTCGCGCGCTGGCCCGGTCCCGAACGCCCTAGCTGGCCGGTTTCCCGGCAGACGACCCAGAGGTATCGTCATGTGGAAGAACAGGGGGAAAGGTGACCTTCTCAGCTACCGATGAGGCCCCGCCCGGCGCTTGGCCCGCCCACCGTGGCACGGGTTCGGCGCTCGCCCTGCGAAACTGGCGGGTGGCCCGCCGGCTGATCGTCCTGGTGGCCATCCCCACGGTGCTCGGCCTGGCTCTGGCCGGGTTGCGGGTCACCGACGAGATGCGCAGCGCGCAGGCGTACGGCCAGGTTGGCCGGCTAGCGCAGCTGGGCCAGCAGGTCACCGCCTTAGCGCAGGCGATGGAGGATGAGCGGGCGGACACCGCCACGTTCATCGCGGCCGGGCGCCCAGCTTCGGGCCTGGCTGCCCTGCACCGGGCATACGGCGTCACCACCGGCTCGGCGGCCAGGACACGCCGGCTAGTTCTCCAGCTTGGCCCCGGCTACCCGGCGGGGACCCGAGCCAGCGCGGCCACGGTCCTGGCCAGCATCGCCGAACTGCGTGGCCTGCGCGGGCACGCGGCGCAGAGCCAGGTGCCGGCCCTGGCCGTGATCAACGGCTATTCCGCGGCGATAGCCGGCCTGTTCGCGGTCGACGACGGGATCGCCGACCAGAGCGGCAGCCCGGCGCTCACCACCAGCGTGCGCGCGCTTGGCTCGCTGTCCCGGATGAAGGACCAGGCCTCGCTGCAGCAGGCCATCCTCGGCGTGGCGCTCACCCAGGGCCGTTTCGGGCCGGGTGCGCTCACCGCGCTGACCGTCGCCCAGGCCGAGCAGGCCAGCGATCTCGCATCGTTCCGCAGTTCGGCCAGCCCCGAAGAGGCCTGGGCCCTCACCGATACCCTGGCCCGCCCGCAGGCCAGGCAGGCCGCCACCGTCGAACAGCACGCGATCGCGGCCGGCGGTGGCCCGCTGGCCCTCGGCGCCCGCGCCGGCCAGCAGTGGTCGGCCGGGATGTCCTACACCGTCGGCTGGATGCGCAATGCCGAACAGCAGCTAGCCGCGTGGACCACGGCCTACGCCCAGTCCCTGCAGCGCAGCGCGATCCGGTCCGCGCTGATCACCGGCGGCGCGGCGCTGGCCGGCCTGATCCTGATCCTGATGGTCACCTTGATCATTGTCAGGTCTCTGGTGCGGCCGCTGCGACGGCTCGAAGCCGCCGCCCTTGGTGTCGCCGAGGTCGGGCTGCCCGCGGAGGTCCGCGCGCTGAGAATGCGGAACTTCAGCTCCCTGCCCTTGGTGACGCTGGTCGACGTGGAGTCCACCGACGAGGTCGGCCGGGTCGCCCGCGCCATCGACCGGGTGCACCACGAAGCGGTGCGGCTGGCCGAGGAAGAGGCCCGGCTGCGGGGCAGCACCAGCGCCATCTACGCGAGTTTCTTCCGGCGGAGCCATTTCCTGCTGGAACGGCTGCTACGGCTGATCGACAGCCTGGAACTCGCTGAGGACAACCCGGAACGGCTGGCCACCCTGTTCCAGATGGATCATCTGGCCACCCAGTTGCGGCGCAACTCCGACAGCACGCTCGTTCTCGCTGGCCACCAGTCCCCTGACCATTGGACCGAGCCGGTCACGCTGGTGGACGTGCTCCGGGCCGCGGTGTCCGAGATCGAGCAGTACGACCGGGTCGTTCTCGATGTCCAGACCGGTGTCTCGGTCCGCACGGCCGTGTCGGTCAGCGGCAGCGCGGCCGCCGACACCGTGCACCTGCTGGCCGAGTTGCTGGACAACGCGGCGACGTTCTCGGCCAAAACGACCCAGGTCGTCATGTCAGCGCGCACGGTGCGCGGCGACGGCGCGCTGATCAGCATTGCCGACAGCGGAACGGGCATTCCCGAGGAACAGCTGAGGCAGTTCAACTGGCAGCTGGCCCACCCGCACCTCACGGACGTGACGGCCTCCCCGCACCTGGGCTTGTTCGCGGTCGCGCAGCTAGCGGCGCGGCACGGCATCACGGTGGCGCTCGCGCTGTCCCTGGGCGGCGGTACCACGGCCGAGGTGCACCTGCCCGCCGCGCTGATCTCGCCGGAGGCCAAGCCCAGCGTCTGGGCGGGACCAGCTAACGACGCCCTGCCCGAGGCCGAAACCCCCGATGCCGTCCCGCTGACGCTCAGCGCGCCATTGCCGACCTTGGCCCCGCCCGCCACCTTCGCCGAGGCCGGGCCACCGGCGGCCGATGGGGAGCCGAGCGGCCCGCTGCCCATCTTCCAGTCCGTCGAATCCAGCTACCGGCACGGCCGCGGCCCGGGCGGGCACGGGCCTGCCGCGCCGCCAGCCAGCCCGCCCGCGCCGGCCACCCCAGCCACTCTGGCCGATCCGGCTGACGTGCGCGGTCCTGCCGCGCCGCCAGCCAGCCAGCCCGCTCCGGCCGCACCGGCCGCACCGGCCGTTGGCGGCCTGACCTCCGCCGGGCTGCCGCAGCGGATTCCGCAGGGCAACCCGGTCCCCCCGGCCCGCGCGGCTGAGCCGCCGGCCCGGCAGGCCGCCACAGCCGACTCGGCGCACATCGCGGTCAGCCGGCTGGCCAGCTTCCAGCGGGGCTCCCGGCGAGCCAGGGCGGTGACCCGGACCGACCGCGAGGCGATGCCGTCATCCCAGGATGACTGAGAAGGAGGAACGTGCATCCGCAGGATCTCGACCGGCTCATCGCCAACTTCACCGAGCGCGTTCCCGGGGTGGTGCGCGCGCTGGTGGTGTCCTCGGACGGCGTCCCGCTGGCCGCGTCCGAGCGGATGCCGCCCGATCAGCTGGAGCAGCTCTCCGTGATCACCTCCGGCTTGATCGGCCTGGCCGGTGCCGTGGACCAGGTGTTCGACGGCGACGGGTTCATCCAGGCCCTGGTGGCCATGGAACGGGGCACCCTGGTGATCATGGCGATCGACGACGGCTCGAACCTGGCCGTGTTCACCACCGCCGCCGCCGACCTCGACCAGGTCGCGTACGACATGACCATGCTGGTGGAGCAGGCCGGCAGCGTCTTCAGCCCGCCCGTCGGCTAACCGGCGACGGCGCCCGCGCGGGGGGTGACGGCACCGGGTGCATCGTCCGCGGCGATGGGCGGCCGCGGGCGACCGCGAGCGACAGCAGGCCCATGGCGGCCGCCACCGCGGCGCTGGCCCCGAAGATCTCCGGCAGCCGCAGCCCCGCGCTGACCAGCGGGCCCACCCCGAACGCGGCGATTCCGTAGCCGGCCTGATAACAGGCGATCACGCCGCCGGCCACCAGCACCTGGTAGCTCGCGAACTTCTCCTGCCCGATGCTGATCGTCAGCGGCAGCAGCGCCGAGCAGCCCAGCCCGGCCAGAGCGAAGGCCCCGGCCGAGGCCAGCGGCGCATTCCTGGGCAGCACCGCGATCAGCACGAACACGCCGGCCAGCACGAACGGCAGAACGTGGTAGACCACCCGGCTCGGCAGCCAGCGCTGAATCGCGGCGAACAGCACCCGCCCGGCGGTGACCAGCGCCCAGAACGCGGTCAGCGCCAGCGCGGCGACCGACGACCTCACCCCCAGCGAGGTGATGTCCAGTTGCGACCAGTTGCCGTTCATCGTCTCGCAGAAGCCGTACAGCACGGCGAACACGCCGAAGATCCACAGGCCGGCCGGAATCCGGCCGCCTGCGGCCGGTGACCCGACGGCCGGTTCGGGCCGCGGCGCGTCAGGCGGTGCCGCGTCCGGCGGTGCCGCCGGCTGCAGTGGCAGGCGCAGGCTGAACAGCAGCAGGCCCACCAGCAAAACGGCGGCGAGTATGGGCAGGCCGGTCCAGAACCCGATGCCAACGAACAGCGCGACGAATACCGGGGCGAGCGCGGTGCCGAGCCCGAGCAGGGCGTTGAGCACCAGCACGGACCGGTCGACGGCCTGCGGGTGGAACGCGGCCGTCAGGGTGTTGAGCGCCGGGACGGCCAGGCCGAAGCCGGCCCCCAGGCAGGCGGTCGCGGCCAGCAGCAGCCCATAGGCCGCCGCGTGCTGGTGCACCACCAGCCAGCTCACGATCAGCAGCAGCATGGCGGCCAGGTCGGCCAGCAGGCCGGCCAGGTAGATCGTCCGCTCACCGAGACGCCGGGCCAGGCCCGGCCCGATCAGGCCGGCCCCGAGCAGGGCGGCGGTCACCGCCGTGATCACCTGCGGCACG
>Ga0335074_10005907_pt1 | contig 16949 bp, 10 predicted proteins | sample Lox_Sample_23_FD_206715 | JGI IMG/M metagenome (GOLD analysis project Ga0335074, IMG submission 206715) | Soil microbial communities from Loxahatchee National Wildlife Refuge, Florida, United States - Lox_Sample_2.3 | ecosystem: Environmental > Terrestrial > Soil > Wetlands | place: USA...
TGATCGCCCCGTGCAGATCGTGCGTGGACTCGAGCAGCTCGCCCTCCAGGTAGGTGGACACCGACAGGGAGAGCGAATTGCCATGCGCGGCGTCCCAGGCGATCTTTTGGCGGATGAGTGTGAGCGCCTCCTGGAAATCGCCGACCCCCCGTAGCGCCTGCGACAGGGCGCTCGCGGCCTCGGCGTGCGCCTCGGTCCGATCCGGCGTCTCGCTGTCGTGGTAGGCCTGTGTCAGGGTCCGGGTGGCGAGCGCGTTCTCGCCGGCACGGCGTTCGAGGGTGCCGAGGGCGATCGCGAGACACAGATCGGACAACGTGTTGGCGGGCTGTTGCGCACGAGCCTTCTCGATGATTCCGATGGCGTCATTGATTCCGCTTTGGGTGTAGATGTTGAGAGCCTGAGTGGAAAGCAGCTCGAGGCGCAGCGGATCGGTCGGACCGTCCACGAGCGCGAGCCCGCGCGAGGCCGTCGCCCGCGCCTGGTGATCGAGCTCGAGAATCGAGTACGCATCCGCCTGCACGGCATAAAGTGCGGCGAGCTGCCTGGGGTCCACCGATGCGCCCGCCCGCTTGAGCGCCTGAATGCGGGCCGAAACCGCTGCCAGCGCCTTCGTCCCGCTGCGGTCCACCATGGGATCGAGGGCGCTGTATCCGCGGTCTGTCACCGGGAAGCACTCGGCCCGGGCGGCGCCCGGCAGCGCCACCCAAAGCGCCAGCACGAGCGGCACCATCCGCGCAAGCGCGGCTGACACGCGGCCAGAGTTACCGGGCCTGAGCATGAGCCTCCACATGGAGACAGTAACCTTACGTGCTTGCCGGATAGGCGACCCCATAGGACTTCACGCTTCTCGCGCGCGCCTGTGCCCCCGCAATCGAGGACGCGAGAATCGCGGGGCAGAGCCCGAATACGGGACATGAGGCGCTGAATGGGCCGTGGATGCGCCCCGTGACGGGAGTCACATTCCATAGGTCCGCTCGAGCACGGCGCGCGAGCTGCATCCCGGACGCAGTGAGGGCGCCCGGCTACTCTTTGCAGGCGAGCGGGCAAGGATCATGGCCGGCTCGCGCGATCTTTTGCCCAAGCCCCGGAGCGATCTCATTTCCGCGAAGCGTTACAACTCGACTTCTCGGGCCGGTGCGGCGGCCGGCGCCGTCACATCGGCGCGACAGCGCGTCGGATCCGACTCCGAGCTGTTGGTCGAGGCGTTGCCGGATCTCGTCCTGCTCATCGCGCGCGACGGCACCGTGCTCGCCCAGGGAGGCGGTCGAGACACGGTCGGCCTCAAGCTGCCGGCGGCTGCTGCCGGCAAACCGCTCGATGCTTGCTGGCCCGCGGCCATCGCGGCGCTTCTGCTGCAACTTACGCGCAAATCGATCGCACAGCGCGCGACGGCGGAGGCGCGCTTCACCAACGCTGGAACCGAGTACGTGGCGCAGACCTCCCCCCGGGGACCGGAGCGGGCCGTTTGCATCGTGCGGCCCGCCGCCAACGCGATTTTGGACGATGGCTCCGACTCCGGTTCGCGCCCCCCGCCCCAGTTCGAGCGGCGCGGCTTCCTGCAGCGATTCAAGGATTCCATCGCTGGGGCCGCGCTGCGCGAGAATCCCATCGCGCTCGCGGTCATCCACGTCGATGGCCTTGCGGATATCGCGCAGCTGCTCGCCTCGCAGGTCTCGGAGCAGGTGATGAGCGCGGCGCTGTACCGGCTCCCGCAGTCGCCGCAGAGCGCGGAAACCCAGAGCGCGGGGCCTCGCTGGTATCTCGGGCAGCTCGCTGAGAATCTGCTCGCCGTGGTCCTCGAGAGCGCCGACCGCGAGGCCATCGAGGAATGTGTGGCGCGGATCTGCTCGAGTCTGCGCGAGCCGATCCGCACCGGTGACGCCGAATTCCACCTGACCCCGTATGCCGGCGCCGCGATCCTCGGGCAGGACGCGTCCACGCCGAAGATCCTGTTGGAGCAGGCACGGGCCGCGGCAATGGAGGCACGACGCGCGGGAGTCGCGCCGGGCATCCGGTTTTTTACCGACACCATGGAGCTGCGCGCTCTCGCGCGCATCGATCTGACCCGCGAGCTGCGCAATGCGATCGCCAACGAAGATATCCGGCTGCGCTACATCGGTCGCCACGATCTCGAAAGCGGACGTCTGGCCGCTTGTGTCGGCTATCTGCGCTGGCAACATCCCCTGCGTGGGGAGATTCGTCCGGCGGAATTCCTGCGGGTCGCCGCGGCGACCGGGCTCGCCGCCTCGCTATCCCGCGCCGTCCTCATTCATCTGCGCAGGGACTTTGCCGCGCTTGCCGCCCGTTGCGACCCGCAGGTCTGTATCTCCTTCGGCGCCCTGCGCCACCATCTCCTGCACGAGGAGTTCCTGAGCGATGTGCGCCAGCTCGTCGCCGAGGGCGGCATACCCGCGGAACGTCTCGAGCTCCGAATCGCCGAGAAGGTCTTCATCACTCGCGAGCCATCGCATTCCGAGGCTCTGAAGCGTTTGGGCGTGCGCTTGGTGGTCGATGAGGTCGCCCGCGGCTCGGGATCGCTCGACTCACTGGCGCGCGCACCGATTTGGGGTCTGCAGCTCGATCGTGGCTGGGTCGCTGCGCTGCGCACCGATCCAATCGCGCGCCGGGTATGCCGGGCCGGCATCGAGATGGCGGCCGCGCTCGGGCTCGTACCCATCGCGACCGGAGTCGATGACGAGCAGACGCGCGAGGCGCTGTTGGAGCTCGGCTGCGCTTACGGCAGCGGCGATCTGTATCGGGACGAGGAGTTGGACATAACGCCGGCGATTTGACCGGGCGTTATGTGACGCACGTCACGCTCCGCGCCCCCGTCGCTGCGGCCGGCCGCACTGAGACCGGCGTCACATCCGTCCGAGAATACGCGCCACGACAAGCAACAAATGGAGCATGCCGCGATGCGCATCTCCCGCCTGGCTCCGTCATCGATTCTGATCTTCGCGCTCACCGCCGCGGCACCCGCCGTGAGCGCCGCCGCGAGCTCGTACATCATCGAAGCGCCGACTGTGGCGGTGGCCCGCGCGAGCGTGCTCAGGGTGCACGGCAGGCTCGAGCGCGAGCTGCCCGTCATTCATGCCGTCGCCGCCCGGCTCGATGCGCAGCAGGCGGCGCGCCTGCGCGCCACCCGCGCCGTGCAGCTCTTCGCCGATCGATCCGTCCACACGCGAAGCACGAGCTCGCTCCTCACCACCACCCTCAGCGACACGACGAATTCGCTCGATCAGGCGCTCGCCACGAATCCCGCGGTGGCGAGCGTGACCAGCACGGCCTTGCCCCTCGTCACGACCGTCACCGGAAATCCCGTGACGAGCACCGTGACCGCCCCGCTCGTCTCGGCGATAAGTGCCAACACCGCGACGCAGGACGGGCAGGGCGTGGCGGCGCTCACGCTCACCTACGAGACCAACTACCCCATGCTCGTCGGCGCGGACACGCTGCAGCAGGCGGGAATCACAGGCAAGGGCGTCACCATCGCGGTACTCGACTCGGGCCTGTGGCAGGATCTCACCCAGAACTACGGCGCGCGCATCCTCGCGACGATCGACGTCACCAACGGGGGCTCGGGTCCGGTGACCGGTGATCCCTACGGTCACGGGACGCACATCACCTCCATCGCGGCGGGCGGCGCGCAGAATATCGCCGGGCAGTATCTCAGCATCGCGCCGCAGGCGAATCTCATCATCGTGCGCGCGCTCGATGGCTACGGCGCGGGAACCTATTCCGACATCATCGCCGGCATCAACTGGATCGTCGCGAACCGCCAGAAATACAACATCCGGGTGCTCAACCTGTCACTCGGCGCCACGCCGGAGTCGTACTACTGGAACGATCCGCTCGATCAGGCGGTGATGGCCGCCTGGCAGGCGGGGATCGTCGTGGTCGTGGCGGCGGGCAACGACGGCCCGAGCCCCATGACGGTCGACGTGCCCGGGAACGTACCGTACGTCATCACGGTCGGGGCGCTCACGGACAACTACCAGCCCTATAACACCAGCGATTGGCGGCTCGCCTCCTTCTCCTCGACGGGTCCCACGTACGAGGGCTTCGTCAAGCCCGAGGTGGTGGCTCCGGGCGGACACATGGTCGCCTCCATGGCGAGCAGCAGCTATCTTGCGAACATCGATCCTGACTCGATGAACGTCGTTGAGCAGATGTTCACGATGTCCGGTACCTCGCAGGCGGCGGCGGTGACTTCGGGCGTGGTTGCGCTGATGCTGCAGCAGGATCCGACGCTTACCCCCGACAACGTGAAATGCCGCCTGATGGATTCGGCGCGGCCGGCCGTGACCTCCTCCGGCACGCTCGCCTACAGCGTCTTCCAGCAGGGCGCGGGTCTCATCAATGCGGTCGCGGCGGTCAACAGCTCGGCGGTCGATTGCGCCAACCTCGGACTCAATATCAGCGCCGATCTCGCCGGCACGGAGCACTTCGGCGGTCCGGCCAATCGTGACGCCAACGGCAACTACTACATCATGAACATGCAGTCCTCGACGCCGGATACTCCCGAGCCGGGCGACGGCTTGACGTGGTCGAGCGCCTATCCGGGAACACAAGGATATGCCTGGAGCGAAGGCTACCCGTGGAGCCAGGGGTTCGCGTGGACCCAGGCCTATGTCTGGTCGAGCAACTTCGCTTGGGCGAGTAATTTCGCCTGGGCTCGCAATTTCGCCTGGGCCCGTACCGTTCCGTGGTGGAACACCTCGCAGGCCCCGGCGCCCAGCGCTCCCGCGCCGCTCGTGCCGTGGGTACCCAACCAGTAGGAGGAGCCGTCGCGCCGTGAGCACGTTCGCACGCGCCGGCGCTTCGAGGCGGCGGATCATCGGTCCAGCGTTATTGCTGATGGCGGCGGCTTCGCTTGCCGCCGCGGCCGATGCTCCGCCTCTCATTCTTACGCATCTGACGACGGCGGATGGTCTGCCCGAGGGCACCGTTCGCACGGTGCTGCAGGACTCGCAGGGCTTCATGTGGTTCGGCACCGAGGATGGCCTGGTCCGTTATGACGGCCAGGATTTCGTCCGCTATGGGTACTCACCGCAAACCAACCGCGGGCTCCCGGGCAATTTCGTCAGGCAGATCGTCGAAGGGCCGCACCATAATCTCTGGATCGCGCTGAACGGCGGACTTGCCCGTTGGAATCGGGCTCGGGATGACTTCACGGTCTACCACCACGATCGGCGCGACCCGAATTCACTGGCGAGCGATGATGTGAACGCCTTGTCGATCGACGGGCGGGGACGAGTATGGATCGGGACGGCCGACGCGGGCCTGGAGGTGCTCGATCCTCGATCGGGGCGCTTCGAGGATCTGCGGCACGAGGCCGCGAACGCGAGCTCGCTCGCCAGCAACCAAGTGACCACGCTCGCCCGCGATCATGCCGGCGATCTCTGGGTGGGCACGGATGCGGGACTCGATGAGCTCGAGCCCGGCCAGCATGCTTTCCGCCATTTCCACCACGTGCCCGGCGATCCGCAGTCTCTGAGCGGCAACTTCATTACCCAGGTGCTCGAGGATCGGACCGGTTCCCTGTGGGTTGGCACCCGCGATGGCGGCCTCGACCGGATGGATCGCAATGGACAGGTGCTGCAGGTGTTCCGGCACGACCCGCGCGATCCGGCATCGCTGGCAAGCAATGCCGTACACGCCCTGTTGGAGGATCGGGAAGGGGACTTCTGGGTGGGGACCGAGGCGGGGCTCGACCTGCTCGACCGCGCGACGGGCACGATCATCCATTACCGGCACGAGCAGCAAGATCCTTACTCGCTACGCGACTCTTGGATCATGTCGCTCTATCAGGACAGGACCGGCCTCGTGTGGATCGGCACCGATACAGGTGGCGTCGACCGTTGGGATCCCCGTAGCGCCGAGCTCGGTGCCCGTCGCCCCAATTGGGTCGGAAGCCGATTCGTCACCGCATTTGCCGACGCCTCCGACGATCGGGTTTGGATCGCATCGATGGGGGGCGGAGTGGTCCAGTACGATCCAGACAGCGGCGGGGAGATCACCCTTCAGAGCCTCACTGGCCGCAGGACGCCTCTCGATGACGGCAAGGTGATGGCGCTGCACGAAGATCGTCGCGGGGTGCTCTGGATCGGCACGATGGACCGCGGCGTCGCGACGCTCGATCGCCGAGGCAAGCTCAGGTGGATTCCCGTCAAGCGCGGCGACCCGCACGGCTTGAGCGCCGGCGGGGTCATGACGATCTTCGAGACTCGCGCCGGGGAGATGTGGGTCGGCACCTACGGCGGGGGCGCGAATATCATCGATCCCGCAACGGGACTGGTGCGCCAGCTTCCCTACGGGGGGGCGCCGGGGGCCGTCAGCTCCGCCGCAGTCACCGCCTTTGCCGAGGACTCGCGCGGCGATATGTGGATCGGCACGTACGACGGCGGCCTCGATCTCGCTCGCTCGGATGGCACGGTGATCAAGGTCTTCCGCCACGATCCGCATGACCCGACGAGCCTCCCTTCAAACACGATCTACGCCCTCGCCGTGGACGCGCGCGATCGGGTCTGGATCGGAACCAACGGCGGTGGCCTTGCACTCGCAATGGGCAGTCCCTCCGCCCCCGGAGCGATTCGCTTCCGCACGTTCTCGCTCGGTCAGGGACTGACCAGCGATACGATCAACGGACTGCTGGTCGATGCGAGCGGCAACGTTTGGATGAGTGGTAACGCCGGCCTCATGCGGCTCGATCCGAACCATGGCCTCGTCAAGAGCTTCCACATGGAGGATGGAGCGATGGGGGAGGAGTTCACCTCCGGAGCCTACCTTCGCCTGCACGATGGCCGGCTCGCTTTCGGCGGCCCGGGCGGCTTCAACATCTTCGACCCCACAAGCCTGACGGAGCGCGCGCAACCGCCCCGCCTCGCGCTTACCGGGGTCGAGATCCTTGGCGCGCCGGCGCCCGGTGCGAGCCCGTACTGGCTGCGCAGCCGCATCCCGCTCGATTACCGAGACACCATCGTGTCGCTCGATGTCAACGTGCTCGATTACACCTCGCCCCGGCACAACCGCATCGCCTACCGCATGGCGGGGCTGACCGATCGCTGGATCGATCTTGGCACCCAGCACCGCATCACGCTCACCAATCTGCCCTCGGGCGACCATCTGCTCGAGGTTCGAGGCGCCAACTCCGACGGCGTGTGGAGCGCGCCCTTGAAGATCACGCTGTCGAAGAGTCCCGCTCCCTGGGCATCGCCCTGGGCCTATGCGGCATATGCCCTCATCGCGCTCGGCCTGTTGGCGCAACGATTCCGCAAGCAGCAGCTCGAGCGCCGCCATCAGGCTCGCGAGCGCGAGCGGCTGGAAGCCGAGGTGGCGGCGCGCACGCGCGAGCTCTCCGAGAGCAATCGCCAACTGGCCGATGCCGCGCGCGCCAAGAGCGATTTCCTCGACCGGATGAGCCACGAGCTGCGCACGCCCATGAATGGCGTCGTCGGCATGACCGAGCTGCTGGCGCGCACACCACAGTCGGCGACTCAGGCGAGGCTCACGCAGACGATCCGCTCATCCGCGCAGGTGCTCGTGCGGATCGTCAACGATCTACTCGACCTCTCGCGCGCCCAGGCGGGCAAGATCGCGCTCGAGAAGCTGCCCATCGATCTCGATCACATTCTGGATGAATGCGCCAACCTCTTCAGCGCGACCACGCAGGCGAAGGGGATCCGGCTCGATGTCCGTCCACCGGCTCGACGAGCCCCCGAAGGGCGCAGCCTCATCGGCGACCCGTTCCGGATCCGGCAGATCGTGATGAATCTGGTCGGCAACGCGGTCAAGTTCACCGATCATGGCGAGATCCGGGTGCATGCGGATATCGAGCTCCTGGAGGCGGACCGAGCGACCGTTCAGATCACGGTCGCCGACACCGGCATCGGGATGGATGCGGGTACGGTCGAGAAGATATTCCACCCCTTCACGCAGGCGGACGAGTCGACCAGCCGGCGCTTTGGCGGCAGTGGGCTCGGGCTCGCGATCTGTCGCGAGCTCGCGCAGTTGATGGGCGGGCGCATCAGAGTCGAGAGCACCCCGGGCGTCGGCTCGACGTTCCATGTGCGCTTACCCGTCGAGATAGGCGCCGCCGAGCGGCAGCCGACCGAAGCGGCTGTGATCGCGAGCGCGGCGAGCCCGCCCGTTGCAGCCGCAGCGATCGGCGGACACGTCCTGCTGGTGGAAGACGATGCGGTGAATGCAGCGGTCGCACAGGGGTATCTCGACTCGCTCGGGTGCAGCTACGTTTGGGCCAAGGATGGGGCCGAGGCCCTGGCAAGGAGCGCGACCGGCCGCTTCGATCTGATACTGATGGATCTCAACATGCCGGGGTTCGATGGTTACGAGACCGCGAGGTTGATGCGTGAGCGCGCCGGAAGCGGCCGTCCCGTACCCATCATCGCCCTCACCGCGCATACGCCCTCACAGGTCTTCGCGCGCTGCGCGGCGGCCGGCATCGACGATGTACTGAGCAAGCCCTGCACGCTGGAGGATTGCGAGCGCCTGCTGCGGCGCTGGCTACCACGCGCTCGTGAGCGGCGCGTCATTGCGCGAGCAGAGGACCCCCGCACGATGACCGCGAGCGTCGCGCAAGAGGACCTCGCCAAGCTGGATCTCGCCAAGCTGGATGGAGCGACCGTCGTTCGGCTGCGCGGCGCGCTGAGCCCCGGGCGGCCGGATCTTTACTCCCGGCTCGCCGAGCTCTTCAGGGTCGGGTCAGCCACCGCACTCGGGGAGCTGCGGGCGGCGCTCGGCGAGCGCGATCTCGGGACTGCGCGCGCGATCTGTCACAAGTTGAAATCGAGCGCCGCTAATGTCGGTGCAATGGCATTCTCGGAAGACGTGCGCCGACTCGAGCAGCTGTGCTCGACGGACGACTCGACTGCGATCTGGAGCGCGTACGAGCGGCTGCGTGCGGCGCATCCCGCATTGCTGCTGGAGCTGGCGGCGCTCGAGCGGCGTGAGAGCGCGTGATGGCCGCGACCACGACAAAACCCGTCGCGATCATCGCCGACGATGAGGAGACCGGACGGCTCCTGCTCGCCGAGTCCGCCGAGCAGGTGGGCCTCCTGCCGCTTGCATTTGACAACGGTACGGAGGCGCTGGAGGCGGCGCTCTCGCGCGGTGCGGCCATCGTGCTCCTCGACGTCGAAATGCCGGGGCTCGACGGTTACACCGTTTGCAGGCGCCTTCGAGCCGATCCGCGCTTCACCACCGTTCCCATCGTGATGGTGACCGGTCACGAGGATTCGGCGGCGATCACGCTTGCCTTCGATGCCGGTGCCACGGACTTCATCGCCAAGCCGGTCAACTGGGCGCTGCTGCCGCGACGCCTCGAGTACATCCTGCGCAACGCCGCTTCGGCCGAGCGGATCGAGCGGCTCGCCTACTTCGATCCTCTCACCGAGCTGCCTAACCGGCAACGCTGCCTCGAGACGGCGGAGCAGCAGTTCGCGGAGGCCGCGCGCACCGGAGAGTCCGTTGCGGTGGTGTATCTCGACCTCAACAGCTTCAAAAGGATCAACGATACGTTCGGTCACTCGGCGGGGGATGCGGTGCTGCGCACGGTGGCGGGCAAGCTCGCCCGCGCGATACAGAGCCCTGAAGGCGGCGCGGCGCACGTGTCGCTCGCGCGATTCGGCGGCGATGAGTTCGTGATCCTCATCCGTCATCCCGAAGTGGTGGCTCTAGCCGTGGCCCTCGCGCAGAAGTGCAGCGGCGCATTCAAGCAGCCCATCGTGCACGAGGGGCTCGAGTTCTACTCGACTCCGAGCATCGGGGTCGCCGTCTACCCCCGGGACGGCGGCGATGTCGCAACCGTGCTCAAGCATGCCGACACCGCCATGTATCAGGCGAAGACCGGCGGTGCCGGGCAGATAGCGCTTTACGTGCCGGCGATGAGCAGCCGCTTGCGCGACTGGCTCGAGCTCGAGGCGCGGTTGCGTCGGGCTGTGCAGGAAGATCGCGTGCACCTGCGCTATCAGCCGAAGTTCAGCCTGAGGGACCAGCGCCTCTCGGGCGTCGAGGCGCTGCTGCGCTGGTATGACAGCGAGCATGGCGAGGTCTCGCCCGCCCGTTTCGTCGAGATCGCCGAGGACAGCGGCCTCATCCTCGAGATGGGAAGTTGGGTGGTGCGCGCCGCGTGTCGACAGCTGCGCAAGTGGCTCGACGCCGGTTTCCGCGTTCCGGTGGCGATCAACGTCTCCGGCAAGGAGCTCCTGCATGGCGATCCCGCCCGGGTCGTGGAAGCCGAGGCGGCGGCGGCGGGCGTCCCGACCACGCTGATCGAAATCGAGATCACGGAGTCGGTGCTGGTGCAGGACTCCGGCAAGGTTCGCCACGCGCTCGAGCGACTGCGTCAGCTCGGATGTCGTATCGCGCTCGATGACTTCGGTACGGGCTACTCCTCTCTCGCCTACATCACGCGCTTTCCGCCCGACCGCCTGAAGATCGACAAGGCATTCGTGCGTAACGTGGATCATTCGCCCGGCGATGCGGCGATCGCCAACGCCATTCTCTCGCTCGCGAAAACCCTGGGGCTCATCGTGACCGCCGAGGGCATCGAGCGCCCGAGTCAGCTCGAGTGGCTGCGTGAGCGCGGCTGCGACGAGGCGCAGGGATTCCTGCTCGCGCGGCCCCTTGGCGCGGCGGAGCTGGAGGAGCGGTATCTGCGCGCGCCTTATGCCGGCTCATCCCTCCAACGGTCGGGGGCCGTCGCGCCGAGGCGACATCGCCACCCGTAAATGGATCACGCTCCGCGCCGGCGGCGGCGAAGGCACGTCACAGTTCGTCCGGCAGCCCTCAAGCGGATGCCACGCCGGGCCGAACAATGTTCGAATAGCCATTCAGGTGAGACTCCGTTCTCATGTGGTTGCCCGGGATCCAAGCGAGCGATCTGCCGGCACGGTCGGCCGACCGTGCCCGGGGACCTTTGGTCATCGCCTCGAGCCTCATCGGCTTCGCGCTCAGCCTCCTCGTTCTCGGCGTGCGCGCTTTTGCCGATGAGCGGGTCGGCCCGGGCGGCTCTGCAAGCGGCCTGCGCGGCACCGCGGTCGCGCTCTCGGTGCTCTTCGGGCTGTGCGCACTGCTGCTCACGCTGCTCACCCTGCAAATCATCGCCCGTCGTCGGAGCGAGTCGGTGCTCAAGGCGACGATTCGGCGTCAGAGCGGCCTGCTGCAGGAGATCTCGGCCATGAGCACCATGGTCGAGCTCCTTCAGACCTGTCACTCTCAGGCCGAGGCGAATAGGGTCATCCATGGCGCGCTGCCCAAGCTGTTGCCGGGAGTCGGCGGCGCGCTCTATGTCTCGCGACGTGACGACGGCACGCTCGAGCAACAGGTCAGTTGGGGAACCGCGGCCGCGGCACAGACCTTCTCCTCCCAAGATTGCTGGGCGCTTCGTCGTGGGCGGCCGCACCTCTACGCGCCGGCCAGCGCCGCCGCCCTGTGTGGTCACGTCGGTCCGTGCGAGGACAGCTGTCTTTGCGTGCCGCTCGTATCGCAGGGCGAGACGCTGGCGGTGCTCCATTTGCGGCGGGTGGGCGCGGAGGCCATTTCGGGAGACGTGCAGCGACTCGCCTCGGCGCTCGCCGAGCAACTTTCGCTCGCGGTGGGCAATCTCAGGCTGCAGGAGACTCTGCGCAGCGGCTCCGAGCGCGATCCGCTCACCGAGCTCTACAACCGCCGGCACCTCGAGATCTCCCTTCATCGGGAGCTCGCCCGCGCCCAGCGCCATGGCTTCCCGGTGAGTCTCATCATGTTGGACGTCGATCATTTCAAAGCCTACAACGATGCCAATGGCCACGAGGCGGGCGACGAGGTGTTGAGGAACGTCGCGCACGTGCTCAAACGCCATACCCGCGCCGAGGACGTCGCCTGTCGCTACGGCGGTGAGGAATTCCTCCTCGTGCTGCCCGGATGCTCGGTCGATGATGCCTACTCCAAGGCCGAGGCCATCCGCGAGGCGATCGCGCAGCTGCGGGTGGTCACGCGCGGCATCACCTTGCCGCGCATCACCGCCTCCCTCGGCCTCGCCAGTTACCCGCAGGACGGCGAGCGCATGGAGGACCTGATCGCCGGCGCCGACACCGCGCTCTACCAGGCCAAATCCCAGGGCCGCAACTGCATTACCGCCTCGAGCGCGCCCGGGGAGATCGTGTTGTTCGAGCCGCGCAAGCCACCTCGAGTCGCCGGCTGACCCGAGGTCGAGTGTTATCATGCGAGCGTGAGCCGACGGTACCTGGCAATCGCGGCGGCGGTGCTCGCGGGTGCGATCGTAAGCGCAGGCGCGACGCCGGCCTTTGCGGGGCGGCCGCTCTCGACGGTGGACCGCGCCACGCAAGCCGACGCCATCGTGGCCAGCCTGCGCGATCTGCCGCTGCCGCTTCGAGCCTTCCCGCGCGGCATCGCTTCCCCGCAGGCCATGCGGCGGCCGCTGCCCGCCCTCGAGCTGCGACGTCAGGAAATTTATGAGCGGCTCCGTGTCCTCGGTCCGGCCAGCGTGCCGGCGCTGGCACGCGCGCTGCGCGATCCGGATGCAGGCATGCGGCGCGACGTCGTGGTCGCCTTGGATGTTCTGGGAGGCGGTTGGTGGCACTTCCCGGACGGCGCCTCGAAGCTCGACATCCGGCGCGCGCTGCCGGCGCTCGTGACCGCGCTTCAGGATTCGGATCCGGGAGTCAGGGCGTGGGCGGCCGCGGACATCGGCGACATCGGCGCCGCCGCGGCGCCCGCGGTGCCGCGCCTGCGGGCGATGTTGCGCAGTCAGGATGGCGGCTCCCGCGGCAGCGCCTGCCGCGCGCTCGGCGCGATCGGGCCCGCGGCCCGCGCGGCGCTTCCCGATCTGCGGCAGGCTCTCGGCGATGCGAGCCCGCAGGTCCGACAATCGGCGCGTGATGCGATCGCGAGCATCACGGCGCCGGCCGCTCCTTGACACCCGCCATCGCGACTCGCCCACCGCCTGTGGCTGCCGGCCCCGTCGCGGGCGCTGGCCACCATCCAGCTCATCCTGCATCAGGCGGGCAGCCTCGCGATGTTCGTGAGCCTGCTCCTACTCTACGGCCGGATCGCTTCGGAAGCTCAGATCGCCCCGGTGATAGGTCCGGCGACCCTCGCGCTCGTTCTCGGTGTGCCGCTGATGTTGGTCATGGTGCTGCAGGCGGGAGCGAGGACCGCTCATAACGTAGAGACAGCTCTATGACAGTTTGCGCGTGTGCGAGCTGTCCACGGCTACCGCGGGGTGCGCGAGACTCGCCCGCAGTCGCCTGATCTCGGCTTGGGCGTCGCTCAGCTGCTGATGCAGCTCGGCGTTCTCGCCGTAGAGATTCAGGCTTTCGTGCAGCGCTTCGAGTAATTTCCGCCTGGTCTGCAGCAGGAGAAATTGCAGTTGCGGGTGGCCCTCCTCCTTGCAGATCTCATAGGCGTCTCGCAGCTCATCGAGAACATTCACCAGATGCAGATTTTGGATGTAATGCGCCACGCGCGGCCGGGCTGATACCCCTTGCACTCCGCTGTCTATTGCCGGAAATCTCGGACGCCAGCAACGCCTGTGCCTGATCGCGCCGAGCGGCGGGGAGCCTCGCTTGCGCCGCGCGCCAGAGGAACCGCGCCTGCCGCGGAGGGTTTTCGTTGAGAGATTCCTCTGCAATCGAGGTAAGCGAGCGTGGCAGATGGGCGGAACCGGGAGCGCCGCCCCGGGCTTTGCGGCGGTGAACTGCGCGGCCTGATGTGGCTCGCTCTCGCGGGCTTTGTCGTGGGCGCGCTGGCGAGCGCGCGACGGCCGATGAATGGGGAGCCGAATCGCCACACGCGACTTGCGCAGATGAACGGCAAGCCGCGACGCCGCTATTACACCGGCGCGATTGTCTCGCGGGCCATCGCGATCGCCGATCTGCGCGCCCGCGCCCACGAGCTGATGCCGCGGCTCGCGCTCGAATATCTCGAAGCCGGGGCCGAGGACGAAGCGAGCATGATGCGCGAGCGCCGCGCGTTTGCCGATTGGCGCTTCGCGCCACGCACCCTGATCGATGTCTCGCATCGCACGCTGGAGATGACGCTTCTCGGGAAACCGGCGGCCATGCCGCTCATCGTCGCCCCGACAGGGCTCAACGGGTTCTTCATGCATCACGCCGACCTCGCCCTCGCTCGGGCGGCTGCCGAAGCCGGCGTACCCTTCATTCAGAGCACCATGTCGAATGACGCCGTGGAGGAGGTCGCAAAAGTGAAGGGGCTGCGCCATTGGTGGCAGCTTTACGTTTTCGGCGGTGATGAGGTGTGGCAGCGGCTGCTCGAGCGCGTCGATCGCGCGGGTTGCGAGGCGCTGGTCCTCACCACCAATACGCAGATTTTCGGCAACCGCGAATGGGACAAGCGCACCCGGGCGAGCCACTCACTGCCAACGGTGGCGAGCGCGCTCGATGCGGCGCTTCATCCGCGCTGGCTCGCGAGCACACTGCTCGCGGGCGGCGGCTTGCCGCAATTCAAGAATGTCATCGAGTTCGTGCCCAAGGACAAGCGCGGTATGTTCGAGAGCGCGCATTGGATCCGCAGCCAGCAGCCGACGTCACTCTCCTGGGACACAGTCGCGCGCATACGCGAGCGCTGGAGGAAGCCGTTCTTCATCAAGGGCATCCTCAACCTCGAGGACGTGCAGCGCGCGCTCGATAGCGGCGTGGACGGCATCGTGCTGAGCAGCCATGGCGGACGGCAGCTCGATTGGACGGTCTCGCCGCTCGACCTGCTTCCCAGGGCTCGGGAGGTGATCGGCGATCGCATGCAACTCTATGTCGCGGGCGGGATCCGCCGCGGCACCGACCTGCTGAAGGCGATGGCGCTCGGCGCCGACGCTGTCCTCGCCGGGCGCGCGCCGCTCTATGGCCTCTGCGCCTACGGCGAGCGTGGCGCCGCGCGTGCACTCGCGATCCTCAAGCGCGAAGCCGAAGAAGCCCTCGGCCTCCTCGGGGCGAATTCGCCGCGAGCGCTCGGTCGACAGCTCCTCGTTCCCGCCGGGCCGCGGATCGACTAGACGCGAGCGACCGCGACGACGAAGGGAGTAGATTCGCCGCACGATTTGCGGTGAATAGTTGCCTACCAGACGTTGCGATCCCAATTGGACGTGATTTCTTGGAGGATTTGTCGAAACGGGGGCCGGCCGTTCGTCGATACTTGAAACCGGTGACCGGCCGGCCCAGAAGGCTGCCAGAGGAGAACTCGTGATGCGGTGCTTGAGCGCCATTCACCACCCCGACGACTACGACCCGTCCGGGGCATCATCCACTCGGAGCGTTCCTATGACCCCCATCATTACTGTCTTTGAACAGTCGCCCGATCGCGGCAAGGGGCTGGCGCGCGACATGCGCGTTCGCTGGGCGCTCGAAGAAGCGGGTCAGCCCTATGCAGTTCGCCTTGTTTCGTTCAAAGCGATGAAGGAACCCGCGCATCTGGCGCTGCATCCTTTCGGGCAGATTCCCACCTATGAAGAAGGCGATCTCGTCCTGTTCGAGTCGGGCGCCATCGTGTTCCACATCGCGGAGCGCCATGCGGGTCTGCTGCCGCAAGACGCGAACGCCCGCGCGCGGGCGATCGCCTGGATGTTCGCCGCGCTTAACACCGTGGAACCGCCCATCCTTGATCTGCAGACCGCCAAGTTCCTGGAAGGCGACAAGCCCTGGGCCGGGGAACGTCTGCCGCTCGTCAAGGATCGCATTCGTCACCGGCTGGCCGACCTTTCCGTTCGCCTCGGTGACGCCGACTGGCTCGATGGCCCGTTCAGCGCGGGCGACCTCATGATGGTGCACGCGCTGCTACGGCTGAAGCCGTCGGGCATGCTGGACGAATACCCTAACCTTGCCGCCTACGTCGCTCGCGGCGAGGCACGTCCTGCCTACGAGCGTGCTTTCGCCGCCCAGTTGGCGGTTTTCACCGGCAAACCCCAAACCTGCTGATAAAGGTCCGCTCTGGGTCCGGGATCGCCCCTTGGTGCATAGTCAGTCCGGATCTTCAGGCTCGAAGGCGTAGGTCCCGAAAGCCCGCATTCAGGGCGAAGCGGCAAGGGCTTGATATGCTATTTGGGTCCCTACAGCCGCTCACAAGCATTAAATGCCTTTGGATTTTCTCCTGGATCCGCTACGTGGCCGAACACGTTTGTGGAGGGTGTTCTGGCTCTATGGAATAGTGGTCTCCGCCTGCTACATTGCGATTGCCGATGCCCTTTTGCCCGGCTCGAGTATCGCTAACCGATTCGTTGGCCTTGGAGCCTTGATGGTGGCTTTGTACCAATCGGCGGCTTTCTGGCGATGCGCCTATAACAACCCATCTCCGTTCGTCGCCCGCATTGTCCGTACGACCGTCGCTGTTGGCCTGATTCTTTCGCCTTTGTTCATCTATTCTGTGATCGAGAATGGCTTCTCCAGTTGACTACCACTCGTCCCATCAGGGGCTTGTACGGCCATGTGCGGTCACTCGCCACGGCACCCGGCCCCTCGAAGCGCCGTTCTTGACACCGGACACTCACAATGCGTTCAACTACGACAGAGCACGAGACGGAGATGAATAGCGCCGGTATGCGGTCGGAACGCAAGACTGTGCGCCTGCATCTCGTGCCGTGCAACGACGAGCACTTGGATGGGCTAAGTGCAATGAACTCGGACCCGGAGGTCATGCGCTACATCACGGGACGACCGGAGACCCGCTCGGAGACCCATTTGATGATCGAGCGCGTCAAGGCGCGTTGGACGAGGTGGGGCTATTCCTGGTGGACAATCATAGAGCGACAATCGGGGCAGATCATCGGCGCGGGCTGCATCCAGAACCTGCGTCGTGACGGCACCGAGCCTGACCCGACCTGTCCGCTCGAGATCGGGTGGCGATTGCGAAGAGACAAATGGGGTCACGGCTTTGCAATTGAGGCTGCGCTTGCAATGGCAAACTTTGCTTTCACGCACCTG
>Ga0335074_10005908_pt1 | contig 16949 bp, 14 predicted proteins | sample Lox_Sample_23_FD_206715 | JGI IMG/M metagenome (GOLD analysis project Ga0335074, IMG submission 206715) | Soil microbial communities from Loxahatchee National Wildlife Refuge, Florida, United States - Lox_Sample_2.3 | ecosystem: Environmental > Terrestrial > Soil > Wetlands | place: USA...
ACGGCAGCGCTCGGCCTCTTCGCCTATGTGAGCGGCAACTCCGTTTACGCAGAGTATCTGGCGATTCCCGCCGTGCCGCGCGCCGGCGAGCTGCTGATCTTCTGCTCGGCGCTCGGCGGCGCCGGACTCGGCTTCCTGTGGTTCAACACGTATCCGGCACAGGTTTTCATGGGGGATGTCGGCGCACTCGCGATCGGTGGGGCGATCGGAGTGCTCGCCGTCATCGTGCGCCAGGAGGTCGTGACGCTGTTCATGGGCGGGGTGTTCGTGCTCGAAACCACCTCCGTCATCCTGCAGGTGGGCTCCTTCAAGCTCACGGGCCGGCGCATCTTTCGCATGGCGCCCATCCACCACCATTTCGAGCTCAAGGGATGGGCGGAGCCCAAGGTGATCGTGCGCTTCTGGATCATCACGCTCCTGCTCGTGCTCGTCGGACTCGCGACTCTCAAGGTGCGATGAACGAGACCCGCCACAAGCCATCGACCGCCGTGATCGTCGGGCTCGGCCGCACCGGCTATGCGTGTGCCGCGTACCTGCGCGAGCGCGGCTGGCGCATTGCGGTAACCGATACGCGCCGCGATCCGCCCGAGTTCGCGCAGCTCATGGCGCTCGATCCGCAAATTCCGGTGCGCCTCGGCGGTCTCGACACCGCACTCCTCGATGAGGCGGTCTGTGTCGTCGCCTCCCCGGGCGTGCCGCTCTCGGATCCCTTCTTCAACGAGGCGCGCCTGCGTGGCATCGATATCGTCGGCGACATCGAACTCTTCGCACTCGCAGTCGATGCCCCGGTCGTGGGGATCACGGGAACCAACGGAAAGAGCACCGTGACGACGCTCGTCGGGCGCATGGCGGCCCGCTCCGGGCTCGAGGTGCGAGTCGGCGGCAACCTCGGCGAGCCCGCGCTCGATCTGATCGCGGCCGCGCATCGCGAGACGCGCCGCACGGACCTCTACGTGCTCGAGCTCTCGAGCTTCCAGCTCGAGGCGACGCGTTCTCTCGACCTCAAGGCCGCGGCCATTCTCAACATCAGCCCGGACCACATGGATCGCTACGGGTCGATCGAGGAGTACGCGGCGGCCAAGGCGCGCATCTTCACCCGCTGCGACACCGCGGTCGTCAATCTCGACGATGCGCTCGTCGTCGCGAGCGTGCGGCCGGGGCAGGCGATGCTTGGCTTCTCCCTGCGTGAGGGTAGCGGCGCCGCTTACTCGCTCGCGCGCGACGGGAGCTGGCTCACGCGGCGCGGCGAGCCCGTGCTCTCGACGTCCGAGCTCAAGATCAAAGGTCTTCACAACACCGCGAACGCGCTCGCTGCCCTCGCGCTTGCAGAGGCGGCCGGATTGCCGCTCGAGCCGGCGCTCGCCGAGCTCAAGAGCTTCCCGGGCCTGCCGCACCGCTCGCAGTGGGTCGGGGACATCGGCGGTGTCACCTATATCGATGATTCGAAGGGTACGAACGTCGGGGCAACCGTGGCTGCCGTGGCGGGCACGCCCGGCAAACTCGTGGTGATTCTCGGTGGCGACGGTAAGCAACAGGAATTCGCGCCGCTCGCAGCCGCGTTCCAGGGCAAGGTGCGCCACGTCGTGCTCATCGGTCGCGATGCCGAGGCCATCGAAGAAGCCTTGCGGGGTGTGTCGACCATCGAGCGCTGCGGCTCCCTCGAGGAAGCCGTTCGCGCGGCGGCCCATGCAGCCCGTCCGGGGGAGACGGTGCTGCTGTCGCCGGCGTGCGCGAGCTTCGACATGTTTCGCGACTATGCGCACCGCGGCGATGTGTTCGCGCGCAGCGTCCGGGAGCTTGCCGCGTGAGCCAGACCGCCGATGGCTTCTCGAATGGCGGCGGCCGGCCCGGGATGGGGATCGCATCGACGCGCGGGGCGCGCCGCCGGGGCGGCTGGCGCATCGACACCGTTTTTCTCGCCCTCCTCCTCGCCATCGTCCTGCTCGGGCTCGTGATGGTCACCTCGGCCTCGATTTCGATCGCGGCTCGCGAGAGCGGCAACGACTTCTACTACCTTGAACGACAGCTCCTGCTGGTGGCTGTCGGCGCCGGCGCAGGCGCGATCCTGCTCACGCTGCGCACCGATTTCATCGAGCGGCTCTCGCTGCCGCTGCTCGTCGCCGCGTACGCGCTGCTGCTCCTCGTGCTCATCCCGGGTCTCGGACACACCGTGAACGGCAGCCGCAGATGGCTCGAGATCGGCGGTTTCAATTTTCAGGCTTCCGAACTCGCGCGCGTGTTCGTCCTCATCTACATCGCGAGCTACGCGGTGCGGCGCGAGGAGGAGCTGCGCGGCTCGCTGGTCGGACTCGCGAAGCCGCTGGGGCTGCTCACCTGCGCGGCGGTGCTGCTGCTTGCCGAGCCCGATTTCGGTGCCGCGACGGTGTTGTTCGCTGCCGGGTTCGCGTTGCTGTTTCTCGCGGGCGCACGCCTGCGCTATGCGATCGCAATGACCGTGATCGCCTCGAGCGGCTTTGCGGTGCTTGCGATCACCTCCAGCTATCGGCTGAGAAGGCTCACCGGGTTTCTGCATCCGTGGGCGGATCCGTTCAACAGTGGCTTCCAGCTCACGCAATCGCTGATCGCCATCGGCCGGGGCGGCTGGTTCGGCGTGGGGCTCGGCAACAGCGTGCAGAAGCTCTTCTATCTGCCCGAGGCGCACACCGACTTTCTGTTCGCGGTACTCGCCGAGGAGCTCGGGCTCATCGGAGCGATCGCGACCCTCGGACTGTTTCTCGCGCTCGTGTGGCGCTGCTTTCGCATCGCGCGCCTCGCCGCCGATGCGGACCTCAAGTTTCCGGCCTACCTCGCCGCGGCCTTCGGACTGTGGCTCGGGATCCAGGGGTTCATCAACATCGGCGTGAACATGGGGGTGCTGCCGACGAAGGGCCTCACCCTCCCGCTCATGAGCTATGGGCGCTCGAGCCTCGTCGTCGCACTCGCGTGGGCAGGACTCGTGCTGCGCGTGTATCACGAAGCGACGGCTCAGTCGCGTCTGACGGAGCGTCTCGAGTGACCCGGCCGGCGCTCATCATGGCGGGCGGCACGGGAGGGCACGTGTTCCCCGCGCTCGCGCTCGCGCGCGTGCTGCGCGAGCGGTCGATCGAAGTGGTCTGGCTCGGCACGCGGCGCGGTCTCGAGGCGCGCATCGTGCCCGCCGAGGCGCTGCCGATCGAGTGGCTCACGATCGGAGGGCTGCGCGGCAAGGGGATCCTCGCGCTGCTCGCCGCGCCATTCCGCCTCGTCCTGGCGGTCTTTCAGGCTTGCCGCGTGATGTGGCGGCATCAGCCCTTCGTCGTCGTGGGGCTCGGCGGCTTCGTCACCGGGCCCGGCGGCATCGCCGCATGGCTCACGCGCCGTCCGCTCGTCATCCACGAGCAGAACGCCATCGCCGGTTTCACCAATCGCGTGCTCGCGCACTTCGCGCGCGACGTGCTCGAGGCGTTTGCCGGCAGCTTCGGCGCCGGCGTGCGCGCCCGCGCCATCGGCAATCCCGTGCGCCGCGAGATCATTTCCACGACTCTTCCGGCCGAGCGTTTCGGCGCGCGCAGCGGTCCGCTCCGCATTCTCGTCGTCGGCGGCAGTCAGGGCGCGCTGCGTCTCAACACGGTCGTGCCGCTCGCTCTCGCGGCCGTCGGCGCGCGGCTCCGCATCGAGGTGCGGCATCAGGCGGGCAGCCGCTGGCATGAAGCCGCCGAGCGCGCTTACGCGGCGGCGGGCGTTTCCGCGCAGGTCGTGCCGTTCATCGAGGACATGGCCGCCGCCTATGGCTGGGCCGATCTCGTCGTCTGCCGCTCGGGCGCGCTTACCATTTCCGAGCTTGCAGCGGCCGGCGTCGGTGCGATCCTCGTCCCGTTTCCCGCCGCAGTCGACGATCATCAAACAGCGAATGCGCGCCATCTGGTCAATGCCGGAGCGGCCGTGCTGATCGACGAGCGGGAGCTCACGGCCGACCGTCTCGCCGCGGAGATCGAGGAGCTCGCCGGCGGTTCCGCGGTTCGCGAGCGGCTGCTTGCCATGGCAGAACGCGCCCGATCGCTCGCGCTGCCGCACGCGGTCGAGGACCTGGCCGCGACGTGCCTCAAATACGCGGAGGTGCGCCCGTGACGAACGGACGCGGCGCAGCCGTGGACCCGGCAACGCTGGCGGGGCGCGCCGACCGCATGGGGCGCATCAACACGATCCATTTCGTCGGGATCGGCGGCGCGGGCATGGGCGGCATCGCCGAAGTGCTGCTCAATCTCGGCTACCGCGTTCAGGGCTCGGATCTCAAACCGAATCCCATCACGCGGCGACTCGCGGAGCTCGGTGCGCGCATCATGGTGGGACACGCGGCGGAGAACGTCCGCGGGGCCGATGTGGTCGTCGTCTCGAGCGCGATTCCACCGGACAATCCCGAGGTTGCAGCGGCGCTCGCCGCCCGCATCCCCGCCGTGCAGCGCGCGGAGATGCTCGGGGAGCTGATGCGCTTCCGCTATTCGATCGCCGTCGCCGGAACGCACGGCAAGACGACCACGACGAGTCTGGTCGCAAGCGTGCTTGCCGAGGCGGGCGCCGATCCGACGTTCGTCATCGGCGGGCGCCTCGTCAGCGCCGGAAGCAATGCAAGACTCGGGACCGGCCGCTATCTGGTCGCGGAGGCCGATGAAAGCGATGCCTCGTTCACGCACCTGCAGCCGTTGATCGCAGTCGTCACCAACATCGACAACGATCACCTGGCGGCTCACGGCGGCAGCCTCGAGCGCCTCGACCAGAGTTTCGTCGAGTTCCTGCACAACCTGCCGTTCTACGGTCTCGCGATCCTCTGCCTCGACGATGAGCGCGTGCGGGGGCTGCTGCCGCGCGTCGCACGGCCGGTGACGACGTACGGATTCGATGCCTCCGCGGACGTTCGCGCGCTCGATGTCCGCCGCCGCGGACTCGCGACGGAATTCGAGGTGCTGCGCACCGGGGCGGCGAAGCGCAAATCGGGTGCTCCGCTTGCCGTGACGCTCGCGCTGCCCGGCCACCACAACGTGTTGAATGCCCTCGCGGCGATCGCGGTGGCTACCGAGCTCGAAATCGACGATGCCGCGATCTGCCGGGCGCTCGCGAGCTTTCAGGGCATCTCCCGGCGACTCGAGCACGTGGCGGACGTGCAAACCTCCGCCGGACGCGTCACGATCGTCGATGACTACGGCCATCACCCGACCGAGATTGCCGCGACGCTGGAGGCGCTGCGCCAGGGCTATCCCGGGCGGCGCATCGTGCTCGCGTTCCAGCCGCATCGCTTCACGCGCACGCGCGACCTGATCGATGACTTCGCGAAGGTGCTCTCCGGGGCCGAGGCGCTGCTCGTCACCGAGGTGTACGCCGCCGGCGAGGCGCCCATTCCCGGGTGTGACGGGCGGGCGATCTGCCGGGCGGTGCGCACGCGCGCGCAGGTGGAACCGATCTTCGTCGAGCGCGTCGAGGAGCTGGCGGGCGCGCTCGAGGGCGTCATCCGCGCGGACGACGTGATCGTCACGATGGGCGCGGGGCACATCAACACCGTCGCACATCAGCTGCCCGAGGCGCTCGCGCGCGGGAGGGCACCGTGATGGCCGCCCTCGGGAACGATTTCACGGCGCGCGTGCGCCGCAATGAGCGCATGAGCCGCCACACCTCCTGGCACGTCGGTGGACCGGCTGAGCTGTACTTCACACCGCGCGACCGCGCGGACCTCGCCGCGTTCTTGCGGAGTCTGCCGACCGAGATGCCGGTGCACTGGATCGGTCTCGGCAGCAACCTGCTCGTGCGTGACGGAGGACTGAAAGGTGCGGTGATCGCGCTGCACGGCGCCCTCGAGCGCCTCGAGCGGGTCGACCAGACGACCGTGTACTGCGAGGCCGGGGTCGCTTGCGCACGCATCGCCCGTCAATGCATCAAATGGCGCCTCGGCCCGGCGGAGTTCTTCGCCGGCATTCCCGGGACCTTCGGCGGAGCGCTCGCCATGAACGCGGGCGCGTTCGGTGGGGAGACCTGGCGCCACGTCGTCGGCGTGGAGACTTTGGATCGGCGCGGTGTCGAGCACGCGCGCGCGCCGGGCGAGTACGAGGTGTCGTATCGACATGTGCGGGGGCCCGTCGCGGGCGAAGGCTTCATTGCCGCGCGGCTCAAATTTGAGCCACGGCGCGGGAGCGGCGGCACCGCGGAAACGGCCGGGTCGCATTCCGCCGAGGCGGCGGTGCGCTCGCTGCTCGAGCGGCGCAAGGCCTCGCAACCGATCGGGGAGTGGAGCTGCGGCTCCGTGTTCACCAATCCGCCCGGCGATCACGCCGCGCGGCTCATCGACAGCGCAGGTCTCAAAGGCTTCAAGATCGGCGATGCCTCCGTGTCGATGAAGCACGCGAACTTCATCATCAATCATGGCGCTGCGAGCGCCATCGACATCGAGCGACTCATCGAACACGTCGCCGCCGAGGTCGAGCGCGTTCACGGCGTCCGTCTCGTTCCGGAAGTGCGCATCATCGGCGAGACAGCGCCCGCGCCGGGGGGAGGCGTCTGAGCCATGTGGGGCCGCCGCGCAAATCGACGCCGATCGGCAAGCCGGGAGGGAAGCGGCGCACGCCGATCGCGCGCCGCCCAATTCTTGAGCGGTGTCGCGTCGCGGCTCAACTGGCGCCGACTCCTCGCCTCCGCAGTGAGTCTTGGGGCGGTCGCCGCGGCCGCCGCGCTCGTCGCGGCGGCGCTCGATCGGCCGATCGAGAGCATCGTCGTGACGGGCCGATTCCAGCGCGTCTCACCACTCGATGTCGAGCGTGCGGTGAAGGCGAGCCTCGACGGCGCGGGGCTCATCGGAGTGCATCTCGACCAGGTGTCGGCGGCCGTCGAGCGGCTCCCGTGGGTCGATGCCGCGACGGTCGAGCGCAGCTGGCCGCGCGGGTTGACCGTTCATGTCATCGAGCAGGTCGCGGCGGCGCGCTGGGGGCAGAGCAGTCTCGTCAATACCCGCGGCGCGCTCTTCAGCGGGGATGCGCGCCACATACCGCTCGAGCTGCCGACCTTGAGCGGCCCCGATGGAACCGAGCCCGTGGCCGCGCAGCGTTATCTCGCGATGCAGGGGCGCCTCGCCGAGGTCGGTATGCGAGTCACCGCGCTGCGCCTCGATGCGCGCGGTGCCTGGGAATTCGATCTCGACAACGGCGTCACGGTGCGGCTCGGCCGCAAACAAGTCGACGAGCGCTTCGAGACCTTCATGGAGGTCGCCTCGAAGATCGTCGGGCAGCGCGCGAGCGACATCGCTTACGTCGACATGCGCTATGCCAACGGGTTCGCGATCGGGTGGCGCGGGGCGGCACAACCCAAACCCAACGGCACGGACTATTTGGCTTCATTCACGGGACCGCCTTCGGCCCCGAGAGAACCTGGGCGCAGCCCATGAGGATCGGCCGCAGGCCATGAAAACGAACCGGAGCCTCGTCATCGGTCTCGACATCGGGACTTCGAAGGTCGTCGCACTCGTCGGCGAGACCGGAGCGGACGGCGCCATCGAGGTGCTCGGGATCGGCTCTCAGCCCTCGCGGGGGCTGAAGAAGGGCGTGGTGGTCAACATCGAATCGACCGTGCAATCGATTCAGCGCGCCGTCGAGGAAGCCGAGCTCATGGCCGGCTGCGAGATCCACTCCGTGTACGCCGGAATCGCGGGCAGCCACGTGCGCAGCCTCAACTCCCACGGGGTCGTCGCGATTCGAGATCGCGAGGTGACGCAGGCCGACGTGGAACACGTGATCGATGCGGCGAAGGCGGTCGCGATCCCCGCGGACCAGAAGATCCTGCACGTGCTGCCGCAGGAATTCATCATCGACGGCCAGGAGGGCATTCGCGATCCGATCGGCATGTCGGGCGTGCGCCTCGAGGCGAAGGTGCACATCGTCACGGGAGCGGAGAGCGCTGCGCAGAACATCGAGAAATGCATCCAGCGCTGCGGGCTCGAGGTGGAGGACATCGTGCTCGAGCAGCTCGCCTCGAGTTTCGCCGTGCTCACCGAGGACGAGAAGGAGCTCGGGGTCTGCCTGATCGATGTGGGCGGCGGCACCACGGACCTCGCGGTGTTCTCGGCCGGTGCGATCCGTCACACCGCCGTCATCCCGATCGCAGGTGACCAGGTCACGAACGACATCGCCGTTTCGATGCGCACGCCGACGCAGCACGCGGAGGACATCAAGGTCCGCTACGCCTGCGCGCTCTCTCAGCTCGCCAATCCCGACGAGACCATCGAGGTGCCGAGCGTCGGCGAGCGCCCGGCGCGGCGGCTCGCGCGTCAGACGCTCGCCGAGATCGTCGAGCCGCGCTACGAGGAGCTGTTCGCGCTGGTGCGGGAGGAGCTGCGGCGGAGCGGCTTCGAGGAGGCAGTCGCCGCAGGGATCGTCCTCACGGGAGGCAGCGCCAAGATGGAAGGTGCCATCGAGCTCGCGGAGGAGGTCTTTCACGTCCCCGTGCGCCTCGGGATCCCGCAGCAAGTGCAGGGGCTCGCGGACGTGGTCCGCAATCCGATCTTTTCAACGGGCGTGGGGCTGCTGCTCTACGGCCGCGACAATCAGCTGCCGACGCGCCAACGCCGGCCGCTCGGCGGCGCGAAAACGGTCCTGGACCGCATGCGCGCCTGGTTCCAGGGAAATTTTTGAAAGCTGACAGATTGTGAACGCTGACAGACATCGCACGCCGCAAGGCACGCACAGGGCTCGAAAGACTTCCACCAATCGTCTCGGTCGAGAGGAGCAGAATCAAATGTTTGAACTGATGGACGCTTACACGCAGAGCGCCGTGATCAAGGTGATCGGCGTCGGGGGCGGCGGCGGCAATGCCGTTGCGCACATGGTCACGAGCGGAATCGAGGGCGTCGATTTCATGTGCATCAATACCGATGCGCAGGCCCTCAAGCACTCGAAGGTAAAGACCTCGCTGCAGATTGGAACCAATATCACGAAGGGACTCGGCGCCGGGGCCGACCCGGAGGTCGGCCGGCAGGCCGCGATGGAGGACCGCGACCGCGTCATCGAGCTGGTCGAGGGCTGCGACATGCTGTTCATCACCTGCGGCATGGGCGGAGGCACGGGTACCGGTGCGGCGCCGGTCGTGGCGCAGATCGCGAAGGAACTCGGCATTCTGACCGTTGCCGTCGTGACGAAGCCGTTCGACATGGAAGGCGGCAAGCGCATGTTCGTCGCGGACCACGGCATCAGCGAGCTCGGCAAGTACTGCGACTCGCTCATCACCATTCCAAACCAGAAGCTGCTGACGGTGCTCGGCCCGACGACGACGCTGCTCGATGCCTTCAAGGCGGCGAATCAAGTGCTCCAGGGTGCCGTGCAGGGCATCGCGGAGCTCATCACCCGCCCGGGCCTCATCAACGTCGACTTCGCCGACGTGCGCACCGTCATGGCCGAGACCGGCATGGCGATGATGGGATCCGGCGCCGCAAGCGGCGAGGGTCGCGCGCGCGAGGCGGCCGAGGCCGCGGTGTCCTCACCGCTCCTCGAGGACATCAATCTCGCCGGCGCTCATGGCATCCTGGTCAACGTCACGGCGGGGATGGACCTCTCGATCGGCGAGTTCCAGGAGGTTGGCAACATCGTGAAACAATTCGCCTCGGAGGACGCAACCGTCGTCGTCGGCACCGTCATCGACCCGGACCTGACGAACCAGGTGCGAGTGACCGTGGTCGCGACGGGCCTCGGCCGTCCTGCTTCCGCCGCGCGGTTGCCGCGCGAACCGTCGCCGGTCCGCGACAACACCGATCGGCGCGATCCGCCGATGCGTGTGGTCCGCCGACCACAACCGCTTTCGAACACCGACTACGCCCATCTCGACAAGCCGACGGTACAGCGTCAGCGCGCGGTGGGCGATGGGCTGCGGCAGGATGCCGACCCGGAGGATCTGCTGGATATTCCGGCATTCCTGCGGCGCCAGGCCGACTGAGGGGCTGCGAGTCGATTGGTGCGGCTGCGTTCCGGGAGCGGGCCTTCGATGCCGCCCCGGAGCGAGGCTGCTGTGAGCTAGATCGTTGGAGCTGGGCGACGACCGTGCTACGGTATCCGCCCGCTTGCGTTAGTGCGGCTCGATGCGGCCAGGCTGCTGCTCGAGCAGAGGCTCATGATCGGACAAAGGACGCTGAAGAATTCCATCCGCGCGACGGGTGTGGGTCTGCATACCGGTAAGAAGGTGCTGATGCGCCTCAACCCTGCGCCCATCGATACGGGCATCGTGTTCCGACGCTCGGATCTGCCCGGCTCGCCGCTCATCGAGGCGCATGCCGAGAACGTGGGCGACACCGTGCTCGGCACGACCCTCGTCATGGGGGACGTGAGGGTCGCGACCGTCGAGCATCTGCTCTCAGCGTTCGCCGGGCTCGGAATCGACAACGCGGTCATCGAGGTGAGCGCATCCGAAGTGCCGATCATGGACGGCAGCGCGGGGCCGTTCGTGTTCCTGCTGCAATCGGCGGGCATCGAGGAGCAGCACGCGCCCAAGCGCTTCGTCCGCATCAAGAAGACGGTGCGGGTCGAGGATGGCGACAAATGGGCGGAATTCAGCCCGTTCGATGGATTCAAAGTTAATTTCGAGATCGAGTTCAATCACCCGATCTTCAAGCGCCGCTCGCAGCGGGCATCGATGGATTTCTCGACCACTTCGTTCCTGAAAGAGGTGAGCCGCGCGCGCACCTTCGGTTTCATGCGTGACCTCGAGATGCTCCGATCGCGCAATCTCGCGCTCGGCGGCAGCCTCGACAATGCGATCGTACTCGATGACTTTCGCGTGCTGAACGAGGACGGCCTGCGCTACGAAGACGAATTCGTCAAGCACAAGATTCTCGACGCGATCGGCGATCTCTACCTGCTCGGCCACAGCCTCGTCGGCGAGTTCAGCGGCCACAAGTCGGGCCACGCGCTGAACAACATGCTGCTGAGGGCGTTGCTTGCCGACTCGTCCACCTGGGAGCAGGTGGTCTTCGAGTCATATGCGGATGCACCCATCTCCCATGTCGCGGCACCGGCGCTGGCGGCTCTGGAGCCGGATCGGCTCTGAGTGCGTGGCGGCGGTGCTGCTGTCGGCAGCATCGACGGCGTCCGTTGCCGCACCGGCCGGACCGCAAGCTCCCGCGAGCGGCCGCGCCGCGGCTCCTTCGCAGCCACCCATCGTCATCGACGCGGGTTTCTCGCGTGTCGATTACACGAGCAATACGGTCATCTTCAGGAACATCGTCGTTTCGCAGGGCGACACACGTTTGACCGCCGCGCGCGCGCGCGCGAGCGGTGTGGGCTTTGCGAACAGCCAGTGGACATTCGAAGACGACGTGGTGATCGACCTCGCGCCGCGCGGCAGCTTGCGGTGCGACCAGGCGGTCGTGACGTTTCGCGATAACCGCGTCACCGGGGCACGGGCGAGCGGCAAGCCGGCCCAATTCGAGCAGCGCAGCTCCGGTTCCCGGCGGCCGGCACACGGCAGTGCCGACCAAATCGTCTACGACGCGAAGGACGACTCCGTCCGCCTCTCCGGGGGTGCGCACTTCTCCGACTCTCGAGGCTTCGATGTGAGCGGTCCGACGCTCGTCTACGACATCCGCGCCGAGCAGTTGCAGGCCGCCTCATCCGGCGGCGGGCGGAGTGTGCACATCGTCGTCGGGTCCGGGGTGCGTTCGCGGGGCGGGAAGCCTGCGGCGGACAGCGCGCCACGGCGGTGACCACCGGCGCAGTCGTTCGACATCCAACAGCCATTCGCCGCAGAGCGGGCGACGGGGGGCGGGCTCGGTGGATGGCGGCTGCGAGAAGAAGGTCTCCTCGGGCGGCCAGCGGTGGGCCCGGCTCCAGGTCCATGCGCCTTGCCGACGATAGATCTGCATCAGCCTGCGCGCCATGAGGCGGTCCGGCTGCACGATGCGGCGTTCGGCCCAGCACACCTCGCGCGCAAGGTGCATCGCGAGCGGCCAACTTGCGCGGCCCACGTAGTTGGAAAACCAGATCGTATACCCCAGCTCGAGCTGCAGGGCAGTGACCGCTCGGTAGACCTGAACGTGCTCGGGGTGGCCGTACTCACCCCAGGGGTTGTGAGTGTAGATTTGCTCGAGGCCGGCGAGTGCGGTGCGCAGCGCGACAGTGAGCCGCTCGTAGTTGGATTCGTAGCGCGCACGCGCTTCAGGCGCCTCGATTCCGACGCCGGCCGATGTCAGCTCGGGCACCGGCGATCCGAACCGGAAGCCGGCGCCGCTCTCGGGAATGGCGAGATCGGTGAGCCCGGCAAGCGGTAGCGCGGCAACGGCCCGGCGGCGCGCATCCGATTGCGCGGACTGCTCGAAGATGGCACCGAAGCAGAAGACGATGCGTCCCGCCGAAGCGAGGGCCGAGCTCAGCCAAATCGCTTCATCATCGGGATGCGCCACGACAATCGCCGTCGAAGAGTGACGAGTCGACACGACCTCAACCAGAGCGCCCGAGAAGCGCATCGTAAAGGGATTCGAGAACCCCCGTTTGCCGACGAATGTCGAAGCGCCGCTCGACGAGCGAGCGCCCTTCGGCGCCCATGCGCAGCCGCCGCGCGGGATCGTCGAGCAGCTTGCTGATACGGTCGGCAAGCGCTCCCGTATCCCGCTGCGGGACCAGAAAGCCCGTCTGGCCATCGATGATGCACTCCGGGATTCCGCCGATCCGGGAGCCGATCACGGGCACGCCCGTGGCTGCGGCCTCGAGCACCACCATGCCCAGGCCTTCGATGCGTCCCGTCGCGGTGGCGACCGAAGGCAGCACCAGCATCGCGGCTTGACGCATCCAGGCGAGCACATCGGCATGGGGGAGCGCTCCAAGGAACCGGACCCGGTCGACAATGCCGAGCGCCGCGGCAAGCCGCTGCAGCGAGCGGCGCAGCGGTCCCTCACCGATCACGACCAGTCGCACCTCCTCGTGCCGCCGCGCCAAGCTTGCGAAAGCCTGCAGCAGATAGCGGCTGCCTTTGACCGCGACCAGGCGCGCCACGTGCAGGATGATCGGCCGTTCCTCGGAGGGGCCGCGCGGAAGAATCGACTCGCGATCCACGCCGATGTAGTGAGTGCGCGTGCGCGCGTCGGGGAAGCCCAGCGCCAGGACCCGTTCGCGGATGAAATCCGAGGCGCAGAGAAACAGATCGCCCTGCCGTGCAAGCTCGCGCCGGTGCAGCGGATAATGCGCCCAGGCGGGCGAGGCGAGCAGCGCAGGAGCCGCAAGCGTGGCATCGAAGCCGTGGAAGGTCGTGACCAGAGGCTTTGCGAGCCTCCGCGCGAGCGGCAAGGCGTATACGCCCTCGATGCCGAAATGCGCATGGATCAACTCCGGCCGATGCCCACTCAGCAGCCGCACGTAGGCTCGCGGGTCGCGCGTGAGCATCTGCCAGCCGATGCTCGGCAGACGCCAGCGATCGATGTCCTGCAAGGCGAGTGATGGGGCCCCGGGAGGCGGTCGTCCGAAGCGCCATCGGCCGAGATAGAGCGGCCGGTATCGGCTCAGTCGCTCCGCCTGTTGCGTGATGAACGGCTCGGAGAGCCTGAACAGGTTGTGACGGAAAATCGCGACTTCGCGGACATCTTGCATCGATACGAAGCCGTGAGGTGCGCCGCTCCGACCGGGCATAATGCTAGCACGAGCCGGCCGGGGGAGGCCGGCCCGCGCCCGTGCCCGTTTCGCCCGCGCTCAGCATGATCATCCAACGCTATCTCCTGCGCGAGATCATTCAGCCGCTGATCGTGGTGCTCCTCGTGCTCGCGACGCTCTTTACGAGCTATGGCGCAGCGGACTTCCTGTCGAACGCGGTGAACGCGCTGCTGCCGGCCAACATGATCGTGCAGCTGGTCGGATTGCGAACGCTGATCGCGCTCGAGGTGCTGATCCCGATCTCGCTTTATCTATCGGTGGTGATGGCGTTCGGGAGGCTCTACAGCGATTCGGAGGTGACGGCTATGCTCGCCACGGGGCTGACCCCGAGGCGAGTGACGCGCGCCGTGTTCGGCCTCTCGCTCACGGCCGCTCTGATCGTCGCCGCCCTCTCGGTCATTGTGAGGCCGTGGGCGTACGCACGCTCCCACGAGCTCGCGAACGTTGCCGCGGCATCGCTCGACACGCGCAACATGCGTGCCGGGACCTTCTATGTCGGCAGCAGCGGAGACCGCACGATCTTCATCGGACAGCGCGCGGGACCGAACACTCCGGGCCACAATGTGTTCGTGCAGTTGAGGCTCCGCGGGATCGTGCGGATCATTCACGCCGATTCGGTCGAGCAGGGCCCGGAGAATGGCACGCGCACCGGCACGATGATTCATCTCACCAACGCCCGGGTCTACGACGTCGGCCCGGGCAGCGGCGGCGAGCTCATGATGAGCGTGAAGGACCTGATCGTCGATCTCGCAAGCCCGGAAGTGGAGCCTCCCGAATACAGCTCGGTCGCCGCGAGCACCCGCTATCTCGCGTCCTCGCACGTCTCGGCCGACGTCGCGGAATTCCAATGGCGACTCTCGACCTCGTGGTCGACGCTGTTGCTCGGATTGCTCGGCGTCCCGCTTTCCCGATCGCGGCCTCGCGCGCAGCGCTTCGCGCGAATGGGCGTCACGATCCTGATCTACGCCGCATATTATCTGCTGTTCGAATCAGCGCGCACGTGGGTCCAGAACGGCGTCGTGCCGCCGTTTCCGGGCCTCTGGTGGGTGCCCGGGCTGCTCGGCATCCTCGTGATCGTGTGGACGTTCGCCCCCAGCGTGTATCGCCGCTGGCGCAGCCTGCGCGCATGAGGAACCGGCAGTGACCCTGCTCGAGCGCTATATCGCGGATTCCGCGGCGCGATCCCTCGTGGTGGTCTCAGCCGGCCTCACCTCATTGTTCAGTCTTCTCGAGCTCGTCAATCAACTGCGCGACGTCGGCAAGGGGAGCTACCGGCTGATCGATGCGCTCGCCTACGTGCTGTTGACCGCACCGGCGCGAGTGTTGCAACTGATGCCCGTCACCATGCTGCTCGCGAGCCTGTTCGCTCTCGGCGGCCTCGCGAGCCGAAATGAATTGACGAGCATGCGTGCCGCGGGCATGTCTCTGCACCGTATCGTCGGAGCCGTCTTCAGGCTCGGAGCAGTCACGGTCGTACTGCTGTTCCTGGCGGCGCAATTCGTGATTCCGGCTGCCGAACAGCGTGCGCAGACGCTGCGGCTCGCGCGGCTATCGTCCTCTTCGGTGCCCCTGCGAACCGCGAACAGCTTCTGGGTAGCGGGCAATGGCGAGTACCTCAACGTTCGCAATTTCGCGAGCGGCAACGTCCCCCAGGACATCGAGATCTATACCTTCAACGAAGACGGGGAGCTCGCGCGATACGTTCACGCCGCAAGCGCGGACGTCCGCCCGGATGCGACCTGGGTGTTGCACGATGTGCTCGAGAAGCGCTTCAGCGCCCACGAAGTCGAGACCGAGCATCTCGAGTCGCTCGCCTGGCATTCGTTTCTGCGCGCTCAACAGGTCGGACTGCTGATCCTGCCTCCGGAGAGCATGCAACCGCTCGGGCTGTACCAGTACGTGCGCGATCTCAAACGGCGTCATGCGCCAGCGGCGCACTACGCCGAGGAGCTGTGGGCGAAAATCGACATTCCCATCGCCATGGCGGCCATGATCCTGATCGCAGTCCCCTTCGTGCTCGGGCCGTTGCGCGCGCACGGCACCGGATCGCGAATCGTCATCGGCGCCCTGATCGGAATCGTCTTCTCGCTCATCCAGGAGATCGCGAGCTATCTCGGAGAACTTGCGAACGTGGACCCGGCCCTCACCGCGACGGCGCCCTCACTCGTCCTCATGGTGATCGCGCTCTATCTGTTTCGGCGGGCTCACGTATAGCGGGCTCGCTGCGACCGCGGGCGCTGCGCCACATGCGGCGCACCGCATCGAGGTAGCTGCGGTGCAGCGTGCGCCGGTAGGGGGCGTCCGGGGGCAAGTGCATCATCAAGCGGCGATGGGCAGCGCCGAGCGCATGGTAGGGCAGCGCGGGAAACCAATGGTGCAGCGAGTGATAGCGCAGCCCGACCGGAAATAGCAGCTCGGTGAGCAGCGGATGGCCGGCGATGCCGATCGAGTCCTCGATCTGCTGCCGGAACGTCATCGGGGCACCCGTATTGCGGTAGCCGTGGGCAGCCAGGGTGCGCACCCAATTGAGGCCGGCGGAGGCGACGGCGAGCACGTAAAGCTCGGCGAGGACGGTCCACGCGAGCGTGCCTGATATCAACAGGCCGAAGAAGATGGCGAGCTCGAGAAAAATCGCGACCTCGAGTGCCACCCAGAGCGTGCGCCGCTCGTCCGACGGCAATTTTCGGCGGTACCTCGGGTTGATCCCATAGGAGGATGCTCTCTCCAGAACCGCTCGACGCAGTGTAGGGTGCAGCAGCGAGACGGGGGTCAACACGAGAAACCGGCCGACCGCGAGGACCGGCAGAACCGGCATCGCGAGCAGATAGAGCACGATGCGACCCACGGGGCCGGCGCCGAGCGGCAGGTATTCACCGTCTCTCGCGGTGCCGAAATGCCGCGGATTGTGATGGTCCAGATGGCATCGGTACATGAAGGACGGCGTGAGCGCAGGGATGCCGAACAGCACGTTCCACGCCGCCCGGAAGATTCGCAGGCGGCGCGTCGGCAAATGCACGAGCTCGTGCATGAAAACACCGCACCGGAACAAGGCGAACGCAGCGACGATGAAAGACGCAACGAAGCGCGGCGAGAACGGAGCGCTCGAGAGATACAGCGCCACGGCGCCGTATCCGACCGTCAGGGAGAGAAGAAAGTCCGTCCAGTAGCGCGAGGCGCGGGGCTCGAACAGGTCCTTGATGAGCTCGCGCGCCTCGCTGAGCGAATGCGCCGTCGTCCGTTCGGTACCTTGCGGGTCGCAGCCTGGATCGAGGGCCGGCTCGCGTGCGCTCTCGCTCAATGTCGCGCTCCGAT
>Ga0335074_10005909_pt1 | contig 16947 bp, 14 predicted proteins | sample Lox_Sample_23_FD_206715 | JGI IMG/M metagenome (GOLD analysis project Ga0335074, IMG submission 206715) | Soil microbial communities from Loxahatchee National Wildlife Refuge, Florida, United States - Lox_Sample_2.3 | ecosystem: Environmental > Terrestrial > Soil > Wetlands | place: USA...
GACGTCGGTCAGCGGCACTCCGTCGTTCCTGCTGCACCTGGCCGATGTCGCCGCGGGCCAGGGCCGGCCGCTGCGCGACGCGCGCGTGCGGCACGTGCAGGTGGGCGGCGAGCCCGGGGCCTGCATACCAGCGACGCGGCGGGCTATCGAGGAGCAGTGGGGCGGGCGCTGCTACGACGGCTACGGCAGCCTCGAGTTTCAGCCGATCGCGTGGGAATGCGCGGAACAAGCGGGCGGCCATCTGGCCGAGGACGCGCACTACGCGGAGGTCGTGGACCCGGACACCCGTCAACCGGTCCCCGACGGGACACCCGGCGTGCTCGTCCTCACCCACCTCGGCAAGCAGGCGTGCCCGCTGGTGCGCTGGTGGACCGGGGACGTCGTCGTCCGTGACCGCGGGATCTGCGCGTGCGGCCGCACCCACGCGCGGCTGGTCGGCGGCGTGCTCGGTCGGCAGGACGACATGCTGGTAGTACGGGGCGTGAACGTCTTTCCGAGCGCGGTCGAGCAGCTCGTGCGGCGGACCCCGCAGGCCCTGGGGGAGTACCAGATCGTGCTCTCGCCCGAGGTCACCGACCCGGTCACCGGCTACTTGACCGCCATCGGGCTGCGCGTCGAGACGACCGCGGCCGACACCGACTCGTTCGCCCGCGGGCTGGCCGACGCCGCCCGAGCCCAGCTCGGCGTCCGCTGCCTGGTCACCCCGGTGGCGGCGGGCAGCCTGCCGCGCAGCACTCACAAGAGCCGACGCGTCGTTCGAGATGACGCACTACGGAGGGACGCCATATGACGTTCGAAGCATTTCTCGTCGGGGGCGCGCGAACGCCCAACGGCCGGTACGGCGGCACCCTCCGCGAGACGAAGGTAGTCCAGCTCGGTGCCACGGCCGGGCGGGCGGCGCTCGAACGGGCCGGCATCGACGCGGGCCTCGTCGACGAGGCGATCGTGAGCAACTGCCGGCAGGCGGGCAACGGCCCGAATCCCGGTCGTCAGATGGCGCTGCGGGCCGGCCTGGGGGAGGACGTCCCGGCCCAAACCGTCAACATGGCCTGCGCGTCCGGGTTGAAGGTGCTCGACCTGGCCCGGCAGTCGCTCGCGGTGGGCAGCGCCGAGATCGTGCTTGCGATCTCGGCCGAGAGCATGTCGACGATGCCGTTCCTCGCGCCCTCCACCCTGCGCTGGGGCGGCGCCCGCCGGGGTGACATCACCATGTTCGACGGCTGGCGGGACGGCGGAACCGATCCGATCTGCGACATGAACATGGGCGAGACGGCCGAGAAGGTCGCGCGCAAGTTCGACATCTCGCGCCGCGCCCAGGACGAGTGGTCGGTGCGCTCCCATCAACGGGTCGCCGCCGCGTGGGACGAGGGCCGCTTCGCCGATCAGGTGGTGCCGCTGGAAACGCCGCTCGGCCTGCTGGAAACCGACGAGGGCCTGCGCCGTGATTCCACCCTCGACCGGCTGGCCAAGCTGAAGCCCTCCTTCGCCGACGGCGGGACGGTGACCGCCGGCAACGCGAGTCAGATGGCCGACGGGGCGGCCTCGATCGTGGTGGCCAGCGCCGGAGCCGTCGAGCGGAACGGCTTGAGGCCGAGGGCCCGGATCCGCTCGTTCGCCCAGGTCGGCGTCGATCCGACGATGATGGGGATCGGGCCGACCCGGGCGATCCCGCTGGCGGTCGAGCGGGCCGAGGTGTCGCTCGCCGACATCGACCTTTTCGAGATCAACGAGGCGTTCGGAGCGCAGATCGTGCAGAACGTCCGTGCCCTCCAGCTGGACGAGGACCTGGTGAACGTCAACGGCGGCGGCATCGCGCTTGGCCACCCGACCGGACAGAGCGGCCTGCGGCTCGTGGTGACTCTGCTCGCCGAGCTCGAGCGGCGTGACCTGCACCTGGGTGTGGCCAGCCTCTGCGTCGGCGGCGGGATGGGCGTGGCCGCCGTGATCGAGCGGGTGGCGCCGTGACGACCGCGCTGGACGGAACCGTCGTCGCTGTCGTCGGGCTGGGGCCTATGGGCCGCGGCATCGCCCGGGTCTTTGACGCGGCCGGCGCGCGCGTCCACGTGGTGGACGTGTCCCCGGCGGTGACCGCGGCCCAGCTTGACCGGGCGCGGGCAGAGGCGGAGGCCGACGGTCAGACGCTCGCGCGCACGACGGTGGCCGACCTGCGGACGGCAGCGCAGCAGGCCGACGTTCTGATCGAGGCCACCGTCGAGGACATGGCGGTCAAGCGCTCGCTGCTCGGCGAGGTCCGCGAGTGCGCCGGATCCGAGCTCATCGTCGCGTCCAACACCTCCTCGCTCAGCATCGGCGAGATGGGGCAGGCGTTCGGCGACCCGGCTCGGGTCGTCGGCATGCATTTCTTCAACCCGCCGACGCGGATGCGCCTGGTCGAGGTGATCGTTGCCGCCGGCACCAGCACCGTCACCGCCGAACGCGCCCGCGAACTGGTGGATGCACTCGGCAAGACGGTCGTCACCTGCGCCGATTCGCCGAACTTCATCGTCAACCGGGTCTGCCGCCCCCTCTACTACGAAGCGCAGCTGCTGGTCACCCAGGGCATGGAGCCGGGCGCCGTCGACGCCGCCGCAGCGGGGGCGCTTGGTCACCCGATGGGCCCGCTGACGCTGCTCGACTTCACCGGCCTGCACACGCACCTCGGCTCGTCCGAGACGGCGCTGCGCGAGTTCGGCGACCCGCGCTACCGCCCCATCCCGCTGACCCGCACACTTGTGCGCGCGGGAATGACCGGCCGCGCAGTCGGCCGCGGCTTCTACGACTACGCCCGGGAGAAGCCGCGGGCGGCGGTGACCCGGCTGCTGCGGGCGCCCTCCAAAACGGAGCGCCCTGTCCGCGTCACCGCGGCCGGACCCGGCGCGGACAGGCTCGCCGCGATGCTGCCGGACGGCGCCCGGGCCGAGGCGGGCGGGCTATCGGTCTACCGCGCCGGCGCGCCACGGGAGGCCGACATCCGCGCGGTGCGTGACCTTGCCGCAGCCGGCCCGGTCGTGGTCGATAGCTCGGACGGCCACTGGATCGATGCGCTACCGCCCGGCGCCGGCTGGGCGCACCTGCACCAAACCCCGGCCGGCCCGCTGTTTGCCGAGGTTGTCCGGGACCCGGTCGCCGGCATCGACGTGCCGGACTTCATCGGTGACCTGCTCGACTCGCTGGCGGCGCCGTCGGTTGACGTGCTGGCGCTGCCCGGGCTGGTCGTCGACCGGCTCGCGCATTGCATGGTGAACGAGGCCAGCGGCCTGGTCGAGGAGCGCATCGCGGCGGCGTCGGATATCGACCGGGCGCTGCGGCTCGGCATGAACCACCAGCGGGGACCCTTCGGCCAGCTCGAGGCCGACGGCGTCGCGGCGGTCTACGCCAGCCTCTGGTCGATGACCGAGCTGACCGGCGATCCGCGCTACCGTCCAGCGCAACTCCTGCGCCGCCAGGCAGCACGGCGCTGACCGGGGGTCGCGTCATGTCGTCGCTGTCCCTGCCGGAGGCGGTCGCGGCCTTTGCCCCGGACGGGGCCCGGGTGTACCTGGGCAACTTTGGCGCCCAGTTGTTTTGCGTCGGCCATGAGCTGATCCGCCAGCGGCGCCGCGAGCTTGATGTTGTCGTCGCCTCGGGCGGGCTGCTGCTCGATCAGCTCTTCGGGGCCGGCCTGGTGCGTTCGGCGACCTTCGGCCACTGCTGGAGCCCGGTCGGTCCTGCGCCCGCATGGAACTTCCGCCGCCTGGCGGAGAGCGGCGCCGCCGCCGGCCGGATCCACGAACTGCCGCTCGGGTGGTTCACCGCGGCGCTGGCGGCCGGAGCGCAGCAACTGCCGTTCATGGCGGTACCCGACCTGCCCGGCACCGGGTACGTGACCGAGGACTGGCCGGGCGGCCGCGCGCTGGTGGTCGAGACCCCCTTCGGATCGGCCCGCGTCATCTCGGCCGAGGTGCCCGACGTCGCGTTCGTCCACGCCGACCTCGCGGACGCCGCCGGCAACGCCACCATCCGAGGTCCGCTCGGGGAAACCGTGCTCGCCGCCCAGGCCGCCCGCGCGACCGTGGTCGTCGCCGAGGCGCTTGTATCGACGGCGGAGGTGCTCGCGGCCGGGGTCACGCTTCCCGGGCTCATCGTCGACGCCGTCGTCGAACGTCCGGGTGCGGTCCGGCCGGACGGTGCCGTAGGCCGCTACGACCGCGACGTGGCCGCCTACCGGCGCTACAGCTCGGCGTCGCGAACGGTCGACGGGTTCAGGCAGTGGCTGCGCACTGAGGTGCTCGATCGTCAGGAGACCCCGTGACCGACACGCTCAAGTTCCTCGTTCGCGCCGCCCGGGAGTTCCGCCGCGGCGGCTGGGTGTTTACCGGTTTCCATTGGCCGGTGCTGGCCGGCCAGCTGGCCGCCCGGCTGCGGACCGCGCCTGGCGAGCCGGGTGATCCGACCGAGACTGAATTCGTGCAGTGCTTCGAGGCGGGAGCCGGGGTGTGGGGCGCGGCCCGGCTGGTGCCGAGCAGTACCACCGATTACCCCTCCTACGCTGACGGGCTGCACTACGTCGCGGAAAGCGGCGACGTGCTGCTCGCCCTCGCCCGGCGCTTCGACCGGGTCGTCTTGGACGCGGCCAACGTCGACCTACGCGGCCGGGTCAACTCGTCGTTCATCGGCCGCCGTGAGCAGCCGACGGTGCGGCTGCCCGGCGGCGGCGGCTCGGCCGACATCGTCGCGCGGGCGACGGAGGTGGTATGGCTGCACGGCGGCGACGATCCCCGGCGCCTGCAGGCCAGGGTGGAGCATGTGACGGCGGCGCCGCCGGCCGACGCGCTCGTACGGCTGCACTGCCGGTGGGGCGTCGTCCGGCTGGGCGCTCGTCCGACGCTGGATCAGATCGTGCCCGACGCAGACGGCGCCGAGGGCTTCGCGACGCACCTGGCTGCGCTGGGAGTGGACGTGACCAGGGCCGTGCCGTGTCCTGACGTGCGTCCCGACGAACTCGCCGCCGCCCGGGCGGTGCTCGTCGACGCGGCCGAACGCGGCTACGACGTGGCGGTGCGCGCCCTGCGCGAGGAACGAGAGGAAGCAGCGCAATGACTGATGACGACCACCACCACCGGGCCCTGCGCCGCGAGGTGCGCGCGCTGGTCGCGGGTTGGATCGCAGCGGGCCGTTTCCGGCCGCGCTGCGATGCGTGGCTGCGCGGCTACGACGCCGAGTTCAGCCAGGCGCTCGCCGAGCGGGGTTGGATCGGGCTGACCTGGCCGGTCGGGGTCGGCGGGGGCGGTCGTTCCAACGCCGCGAGGCTCGTCCTGACCGAGGAGCTGCTCCGCGCCGGCGCCCCGGTCGCCGGCCATTGGATGGGGGACCGGCAGATTGGCCCGGCGATCCTTCGTTACGGGACGCCGGAGCTGCAGCGCCGGTACCTCCCGCGGATCGCGGCCGGTGAGGTGACCTTCTGCCTCGGCATGAGCGAGAGCGAAGCGGGCTCTGACCTGTCCGCCGTCCGCACGGCGGCCACGGCCGTCGCGGGCGGCTGGCGGATCACCGGCCGCAAGATCTGGACCAGTCATGCCCATCGGTCGACCCACGCCTACGTGCTCGCCCGGACCGATCGCGCCGCCGAGCAGCATGCCGGACTGAGCGAGTTCATCGTGGATATGACGGCCGACGGCGTGCAGGTCCGGCCGATCCTTGACCTGCGGGGTGACCACCACTTCAACGAGGTCGTTCTCGACGACGTGTTCGTCCCCGACGACCACGTGCTTGGACAGCTCGGGAACGGCTGGAAGCAGGTCACCGAACAGCTCGCCTTCGAACGGGGCGGAATGGAGCGGGTGCTCAGCACCTACCCGCTGCTGGCGGCCGCGGTTGCCGCTGCGGGCGACCAGGCTGACCTCGGGAGCACCGGCCGGGCGCTCGCACTGCTGGCGACGCTGCGCCGGCTGGCCAAGCACGTCGCCGGCCAGCTCGACGCGGGCGAGGCGCCGGTACTCGCCGCCGCGATCTTGAAGGACGTGGGCACCAGGTTCGAGCAGGACGTCAACGAGCTAGCACGCGAGGTCCTCGCGGTCGAGCCCGACCCCGTCGGCGAGCCCGTTGACGACGCGGCCCAGTTGCTGGCCGACGGCATCTTGGCGGCACCCGGGTTCACCATTCGCGGCGGCGTGACCGCGGTGCTGCGCTCGATTATCGCCCGCAGCGCGCGTCCCGGGCAGCTGGCCGACCTGCCGGCCCGCGTGGACGCCGCGGGCGCCGCGGGCGCCGCGGACGCCGACGTGCGGGCGGTCGCCGACGACGTGCTCCGCGGCCGGGGCGGCGAACCGCAGACGGTCGACGCGGGTATCTGGCCGACGTTGCTCGAACTCGGCTGGGCGGGCGTCGGGCGCCCGGAAGACCTCGGCGGCGCGGGTGGCGAGCTCGCTGACCTCGTAACCCTCGTGCAGGCGTGCGGTCGGCACGTGGTCAGCGTCCCGCTGCTCGAATCGGCCGCCGCCGGGCTGATCGCCGCCCAGCACGGGCACACTGTGAAAGCCGTGCCCGCGACCGTCGTCGTGCCGCGGGCCGGTGAGACCCTGCGGATCGCCGATGACGGAATCGTGACCGGTTTCGTCGGCCGTGTGCCGTGGGGGCGTGCGGCCGCGACGATCATCGTCGTGGCGACCCGGGCCGACGGCCGGCCGTTGATCGTCGAGGTCGACGGCGCGGCCGACGGACTCGAACGGACCCCGGGGACCAACCTGGCCGGCGAGCCGCGGGACGGGCTGCGCTTCGCCGGCGTCACCGCCCGGCGGATCGGCGACATCGGAGCCCCGGAGGACGTGCGCGCGGTGCCGGCCCTCTTGCGCAGCGCAATGACGCTCGGCTCGCTCGAGAACGTGCTCGAGCACACCGCGGCGCATGTCGCGGTGCGCGAGCAATTCGGTCGCCCGCTCGCCCGCTTCCAGGACGTTGGGTCGGCCCTCGCCCAGATGGTCGAGCAGGTGACCCTGGCCCGGGTGGCCGTGCTGGCAGCGACCGAGGCCGGACTCGGCCGCCCCGATCGCGCGATGATCGCCGCCGTGGTCACGGCGCGCGCGGCGACCGATGTCGCCCGGAGCGCGCACCAACTGCACGGCGCGATGGGCGTGACCAGGGAGCACCCGCTGCACCTGGCCACGCGCCGCCTCTGGTCGTGGCGGGACGAATGGGGGAGCGAGCGGGAGTGGGCGGTCGCGATCGCCGCGCAGGCCCGGTCTCTCGCCGCCGACCCGCTGTGGGACTGGCTGACAGGAGAGTCCGAATGACAACCGTGCACGTGTCCGAGCGCGACGATGGCCTGCGCATACTGACCCTCGACCGACAGGAACGGCGCAACGCCCTCGATCTGCCGATGTGCGCTGAGCTCGGGGCGGCGATCGATGCCGTGGCCGGCGACGCCGACGCCCGGGCGCTCGTCGTGACCGGCGCCGGGCCGGCGTTCTGCGCCGGCGCGGATCTGCCGGCGCTGCTCGGCGACACCGGGCAGAGCGTGGGCGACCGGCGCACGCACCTGCTTTCCGTGTACGACAGCTTCCTGCGATTGCGCCAGCTTGCCATCCCCACCGTGGCCGCAGTGCACGGGCCGGCCGTCGGCGCCGGCCTGAACCTCGCGCTCAGCTGCGACGTGAGGATCGCCGGACCGAAGGCATCCTTCTCCGCGTCGTTCACCAGGATCGGCTTGCACCCGGGCGGTGGCTGCACCTGGTTCCTGGTTGACGCGCTCGGCCGGCAGCGGGCGCTGGCGCTGCTGCTGTCCGGTGGCGCCGTCGACGGCTCGGCCGCGGTGTCGGCCGGTCTCGCGCTCGAGTTTGCCGACGATCCGCTCCTGCGCGGGGTCGAGCTGGCCCAGGCGTGGTGTCAGCTCGACCCCGACCTCGCCCGCAACGTGAAGTCCGCGGTCCGGATCGCCGCCGAGAGCGGCTTCGGGCCCGCGCTCGAGTTTGAAGCCTGGGCCCAGGCGGACTCGGCGGGCCGGCCCGCCGTGCAGGAAGTCGTCGACCGCTTCCGCCGCTGAGCCGTGGGCGCCACCGGTGACCGTGCAAATCCCGCTAACCCACTTCCGTCAACGTCAATGTTGATGCAGAATGTTGCCATGTCGACCACGTCTCACACATCACCGGTGCCCGGCCGGTCAATCGACTCGGGGTGGTTTCGCACGGTCCTCGGGCAGTACCCGACGGGCGTGTGCGTCGTGACGGCGGTCCACCCCGAGGCCGGGCCCGCCGGGATGGTCATTGGCTCGTTCACGTCGGTGTCCCTCGACCCCCCGATGGTCGCGTTCTTTCCCGACAAGTCCTCGACCAGCTGGCCGAAGGTCGAGCGCGCAGGCTCCTTCTGCGTCAACATCCTCGGAGCCGACCAGGAGTCGGTCTGCCGTCGCTTCGCCGCCAAGGGGGGCGATAAGTTCTCCGGGCAGGAGTTCCGCCGGGCCGGCTCGGGCTCGCCGATCCTGCACGGCTGCGTGGCCTGGATCGACTGCGACATTGCCGCGGTCCAGGAGGCGGGCGATCACTTCATTGTCTTGGGCAGGGTGCGCGACCTCCAGCTCGAGCGGCCGCGGCTGCCGTTGCTCTTCTTCCAGGGCGGCTACGGCCGGTTCACGCCGTCGTCGCTGACCGCTCCCGACGATCGGGGGCGGCTGACGCAGCAACTGCGCCACGTGGACCTGATCAGGTCCAAATTGGAAGAGCTGGCGGCCGAGCTCGGCTGCAAGGTAAACGCGGGCGCGCAGCTTGGCGACGAGGTGGTGATCGTCGCCGTCGCCGGGGCCAGCGGCGGCGGTGAGGACGGCACGCTCGTCGGCCAGCGGCTGCCGTTCGTCCCGCCCAGCGGATCGGTCTTCGCCGCCTGGGCCGGCGGGGCTGAAGTCGAGGACTGGCTCGCGCTAGGCCAGCGAACGCCAGGAGCCGACGGAAGGGGTGACGGCAAGGGCGACGGGAACGGTGACGCGAGCGGCGAGGTTCTCGCGCGCTGGCGCCGCGGCCTTCACAACGTGCGCGAACGCGGCTACTCAGTCGGTCTGCTCAGCCCCGGCCACCGCGCACTGGCCGCGTTCCTCGAGACCGCCGCGCACGACCCCGGCGCGGCGCCCGGCGACGACCTGCTCCACGTCCTGCAGAACCTCGTCTTCGACCCCGATGAACTCACCGACGAGACGATGCACGAGGTCAGGCAGATTTCGGCGCCGGTGTTCGACGGGCATGGGCGCGTCGCGCTGGCGCTGACGGCGTACGGCTTCCACGGCCCGGTTGCGTCCTATATCGAACAGGTCTGCGCCGCGGCGGCGAGGGCAACCCAGGCGATCGGCGGCGTCACCGCCGTCTGAGGTCGCGCTTGAGCACCTTCCCGCTGGCGTTGCGAGGTAGGTCATCCTCGATGACGAAGGCCGTCGGCACCTTGTAACCGGCCAGGCGTGCCCGGCAGTACCGCGCCGCGGCCGACTCGTCGAAGCGGGCGCCGCCTTCGAGCACAACATGGGCGCGGGCGATCTCACCCCAGTGCTCGTCGGGAACGCCGACCACCGCGACGTCGCGGACGCCGGGATAGCCGCCGAGCACGTCCTCGATCTCGACCGGGTAGATGTTCTCCCCGCCCCGGATGATCATGTCCTTCTTCCGGCCGGCCAGATACAGATAGCCGTCCTTGTCGCGCCACGCGAGATCGCCGCCGCGAAACCAGCCGTCGACCAGGACCTTCGCGGTCTCCTGGGGCTGCCCCAGATAGCCGTCCATCACCGCGTCCGCGCGGGTGACGATCTCGCCGACGTCGCCGTCGCGCACCGGCCGCAGGTCGTCGTCGCACAGCCGCAGGTCGACTCCCATGGCGGGTTTGCCGATCGAGCCAAGAAGGTGCTCATGGCCCGCCAGCGCCAGCCGGTGATCCTCCGGGGTGAGCACCGTCTGGATGCCGGCCTCGGTCCCGGCCCCGAAAGCGTTGATGAAGTCGCAGCCGAAGCGGTCAAGCGCCCGCCGCAGCAGGCTGGGCGATATCGGGGAACCTCCGTAGACGATCGTGTGCAGCCCGCGGAAATCGGCCTCCTGGACCGAGGGCTCGGCCAGCAGCGAGTCGATCATCGTGGGCACGAGGAACACGTCATCCAGGCCGCCGGCCGCCATCCAGCGACCGATCGTGGCCGGGTCGAAGGCGGGCAGCACGAGCGAGGCGTAGCCGCGCGCGATGCCGCACAGCAGGTAGTACATCCCCGCGATGTGAAAGTGCGGCGCCGCCGAGTAGTGAAACGTCGTGCGGGTCAGCCGGGCGGAGATGATCGAGAGCGCCGCCAGGTGCTTGCCGAACCGGTGCGAATGGACGACGCCCTTGGGCAGGCCCGTCGTCCCGCTGGTGAACGCCAGGCACACGGTGTCGTCATCGCCGACCTCGGTGTCGATCTCGTCGGCGGTGCCGCCCGCGATCACGTCCGCGTAGCTCAGATCCCCGGAGGACGAGTCGTGGCTGATCGTGGCGACGAGGCCCGGCACGTCCAGTGAGCGGACCATATTGGTGTACCGGTCGCTGAAGAACAGCACCTTCGCGTCGGCCGTGCGCAACAGTGTCTGCAGCTCGGGCCGGGCCAGCCGATAGTTCAGCGGCACGTACACCGCGCCGAGCTTCAGGCAGGCCAGGAGCGTCTCGATGTACTGCGGCGAGTCGGTGGCGAACAGCGCCACCCGGTCGCCCTTGCCGACCCCGAGTCGCGCCAGCTGGCCCGCGACCTGGTTGACCCGCGCGTTCACCTCGCCGAAGGTCATCGCCCCGTGCTCGAAGACGAAGCAGCGCCCGTTCGGCGTGTTCCGGGCCTGGATACGGATCCAGTCGGCCATTCGGGAGTTGCGCTGCATCTCACCGTCCCTATCCGCCGGGCGGACTCAGGCCTGCGTGTCATCCTCATCGTCATCGTTGGCGTTGATGGAGACGCTACCTCCCAGCACGAGACCGTGTCAACGCGGATGCTGACGCATCCGCTGGCGGGCTTGCATCGGCCGCCCGCCGTCATCAACGTGATCGTTGACAAGAGGTTCACGCCAAAGCTAGCGTGACCTTATGAGCCCAGGTCACCCATCTTCGGCGACCGATGCCCGCGGCGATAACTCGCGCATCGATCAATTGCGCTATGACGGGCGGGTCGCCGTTGTAACCGGCGCCGGCAGCGGTCTTGGCCGGGAGTACGCCCTGCTGCTGGCTTCCCGCGGCGCCAGTGTGCTGGTCAACAATCGTGTGGCAGAAGACGAGGGCGAGCCAGACGGCCCCAGTTCCGCCGAACTCGTGGCGTCACAGATACGCGAAGCCGGGGGTGACGCCATCGCCGATCACCATTCCGTCGAGTCAGCCGACGCCGGCCGGGCAATTATCGATCACGCGCTGTCTGTCTTCGGGCGGGTGGACATCCTGATCAACAATGCGGGCGGCGTCTCCGATAAGTCGTTCCGGAACATGACCGCCGAGGCGTTCGAGAGCGTCATTGAGGTGCACCTGCTCGGGGCCTTCTATACGGCGTCGCCGGCTTGGGCGGCGATGCGCGACCAGGCCTACGGTCGCATCTTGAACGTGACCTCGGCTGCGGGACTGCTGGGCAATTTCGGTCAGGCGAATTACGGTGCCGCCAAGATGGGCCTCGTCGGTCTCACGAAGACGCTGGCCGTGGAGGGAAAGAAATACAATATCCACGTCAACGCGCTGGCGCCGATGGCCCGCACCAAGATGACGGAAAGTCTGCTCCAGGAGGAAGTGCAACTCGATCCGGGGCAGGTCGCGCCGGTCGCGGCCTATCTGGTCCACGAGAATTGCGCGGCCACGGGCGAAATCTACAGCTCGGGCGGCGGCCGGTTTGCGCGTTATTTCGTCGGTCTGACGCAGGGGTATTACCAGCACGATCTCGACATCGAGTCTGTTCGTGATCATTTTGACCGCGCCACCTCCAATGATGGCTATCGAGAGCCGCGGGACCCGGAAGAGGAGCTGGCCATCATCCTTGAGGCGTCGCGGTCGGCCGATTGTCGTCAGGCGCCACGAGCGTCCGCCGAGCAGCTGTGAGTGAGGGGTATGAAGGCGTTCGAATGCATACGCATTGACACGGAAGCAGGCGTGTCCGTGGTTACGTTGAACCGTCCCGACCGGGGCAACGCCGTCAACGACGTTCTCCACTCCGAGCTCTCGACCGTATTCCGGCACCTGCGGGCGGACGAGCCGACCAAGGTGGTGGTGCTGACTGGCGCCGGGGAGGAGTTCTGCCGCGGCGGCGACACCAATCCGGACCGCGCCTACCAGACCCAGACCGGTCTTACCCCGATCCAAGAGGCGCGGGAGATCGTCGAATCTATCCTCGACCTGGAGAAGCCGCTCATCGCGGCGGTCAACGGCAACGCCCAGGGCGTCGGCGCGACCCTCGCCAGCCTGGCCGATGTGGCCTTCATGGCGGACGACGCCACCTTCGGCGACGCCCACGTCCAGCGCAACCTGCCGCCGGGCAACGGGCCGACCGCCCTGTGGCCGTTGCTGGTCGGGCTCAACCGCGCCAAGCAGCTGCTGATGGAGGGCGAGATGATCACGGCCGGCCGGGCGGCCGAGCTGGGCCTCATCCACGCGGCCGTCAGCCGGGCCGACGTCGTTCCCACGGCCATGTCGCTCGCCTGGCGCTGGGCGTCCGGCGACATGTTCGCGTTGCAGGCGACCAAGGTGGCGATCAACGCGACCGCGAAGGTGATCCTGCAGAGCGTGTTTCCGCTGGCGCTGGCGCTGGAGGAACGGGCGATGGAGCGCCCGGAATTCCGCCAGGGGCTGGCGCAGTGGCAGCGGGCTCAGGAGCAGAAGCAGCGCGAGGAGAATCCGAGTGACTGACCTTTCAGGCCGCGTGGTCATCGTGACCGGCGCGGGCCGCGGGCTTGGCCGCGCCTACGCAATCGACGCCGCGCGGGCCGGCGCGATGGTGGTCGTTAACGACGCCGATGCCGACGAGGCGGGCGACGTAGCGGACGAGATCAGCGCGGCCGGAGGGGTCGCCGCGGTTGACGGCCACTCGGTGGCGGACGCCGACTCCGTCGACGCCCTGGTCGATGCGGCGGTGTCGGCGTTCGGCCATCTGGACGGCTTCGTGGCCAACGCGGGCCGCTATCACGAGGCGCTTCCCTGGGAGGAAGACCCGTCCGAGGCCGCAACGGATGTCAGCGTGAACGTGCTCGGCCCGATCTACTGCGTCCGTGCGGCCAGTCGCGCGATGCGGAAAACGGCGCCGGGATCCGACTGCTCGATCGTGCTCGCCTCGTCCGGCGGAGTGCGCGGATCACGCAGCGCGATGACCTACTGCGCCACCAAAGGCGCCGTGGCATCGCTCACCTACGCGGCCGCGCTCGACCTCGCCGCGAGCAGGATCCGGGTGAACGCGATCGCCCCCGTCGCCTGGACCCGGATGACGCGCAATGCCATCGCCCGCACGGTCACCCCGGCCGGGCACGGCCAGCCGATCCTGGCCGGCATCGAGAATCGCGCGCCAGCGAGCGTCGCGCCCCTGGTGACCTACCTGCTCAGCACCGAGTCGGCCGGGATGACGGGACAGTTGATCCAGTTCAACGGCGAGCGTCTGGCCCTGTTCAACCAGGCGGCGTTCGAATCCGACGGGTTCAGCGTGACCCGCCCCACTTGGACCAGCGACGAGGTGGCCACCGCGTTCGCGGGCCCCCTGAGCGCGCACCTGCAGCGGTTCGGCGCCGAGCGGATGGCGCCGGATGCCGCCAACCGGGCCGGCTAGACGGCCAAGGCCGGACATGAACAGCACCGAGGGCCGCGTCGCGTTCGTCTCCGGGGGCGGCCGGGGCATCGGACAGGCGGTCGCGCAGCAGCTGGCGGCTTCCGGCGTCGGCGTGGTCGTCAACGACCGCGACCGGTCGCGGGCCGAAGCCACGGTCGCCGAGATCGAACGCGCGGGAGGCAGCGCGACGGTCGCCGTCGGCGACGTCGCCAAGACGGCCGACGCGGCCCGCTGCGTCAGCGCGTGCCTGGACTGGGGCGGCCGCCTTGACTATGCGTACAACAACGCGGCCGTGCCCGGGGTCATCGCCCCGGCCGGCGACTACCCCCACGAGACGTTCTGGCGGGTGCTGCAGGTGAACCTCGGCGGTGTCCTCGCCTGTCTGCAGGCCGAGATCGCCATCATGCGCACGAACGGCGGCGGGTCGATCGTGAACGCGGCCTCGGCCGCGGTCTCCGGGGGCGTCCGCGGGTCATCGGCCTACGTGGCCAGCAAGCACGCGATCGTCGGGCTGACGAAGTCGGCCGCGCTCGACCACGCCGACGACGGCATCCGCGTCAACGCCGTCGCCCCCGGCCTGGTCGAGACGGGCTTCGTCAGCGAGCTCGACACCGAGCGCTTCGCCCGGGCCCATCCGATCGGCCGCGGGGCCAGGCCGTCCGAGATCGCCGCGGCCGTCTGCTGGCTGCTCTCCGACGCGTCGTCTTTCGTGACCGGATCCGTCCTGCCGGTCGACGGCGGCCTGAGCGCCGAGGTGTCGAGCGCCCTTTCGCCGTCGGCGTGACCGCGATGGTCGGGCGGGCCACGCAGACCCGGCGGCTAGGCGATAATGGGCGGACGCCACCGCTTGAGAGGAGTGAGCCCTGACCGTCGCGGCCAGCGCATCTGGGCAGGTCGGCTCTGAGGTCGCCTATGCGGCGTTGCGCACGGCGATCATCGAAGGCGAGTTCCGCCCGGGTGAGCGCATCATCGAGCAGCGGGTGGCTGCCAACCTAGGGCTGTCCCGGACACCGGTGCGGGAAGCCGTGCGCATGCTAGCCGCCGACGGCCTGGTGATCGCGACCCGCCACCGCGGCGCCATCGTGCGCCCCCTGGGGCGGGTGGATGTCCTCGATCTCTACGAACTCCGCGCTCGCCTGGAATCCTACGCCGCCGAGCTGGCGTCGACCCGCGCCCAGGAAGACGACCTGGCGGAGATCGACGCTGGCATTCGCGACTTTGCCGCCGCCATGGGCCGCACCGACCTCGACGTGCTGGACAAGACCCGCCTGTACAGCCAGGCCAACCGCCGCGTTCACACCGGGATCATCGAGGCGAGCGGCCACGCCCGGCTGGGTCACATCCTGGCCAGCACGATCGACGCGCCGCTGGTCTTCGAGGCGTTCCGGGAGTTCAGCCAGGCCGAGCTCGAGCGCTCCAACAACTTCCACGAGATGATCCGTGACCGGATCGCCGAGCATGAGCCGACGCGGGCGTCAGCGCTGATGTACGAGCACATCATGGAAGGTCGCGACCGGATCCTCGCCAGCCTCGACGCGGCCGAAGACGGCGGCGCCGTCCGCCGCAGCGCACGAAAGCGCTTAACCCAAGTCAACCCCGCAAACCCGTCAGCTCGAACGGTCCGTGCCCTCCGCGTCCACCGTCAGCACTCTGTATCAGTCGCAGCGGACGTCAGCTGCCGCCGCGCAGCCGATCGATGCCGTTGCCGTTTCGGCGTCAGTCCAGGCAGAACTCGTTGCCCTCGGGGTCGGTCATCACGATGAAGCCGGCGCTCATCGGGGGAGCGGGTTCGTAGCGGCGTACCCGCGTCGCTCCCAGCGCAACAAGCCGGTCGCACTCGGTCTCCAGCGCTGCCATCCGCTCCGGTCCCTGCAGCCCGGGAGCCGCCCGGACGTCGAGGTGGATGCGGTTCTTGGCGACCTTGTCCTCCGGCACCTGTTGGAAGAACAGCCGCGGGCCGTGCCCGTCCGGATCCTCGAGGGCCGATCTCGTGTTGCGTTCCTCCTCCGGTACGCCGACCCGCGTGAGGAAGTCGTCCCACGCGGCCAGGGGATCGGCGCCCTCGGGCAGATCCACTCCGGGCGGCCCGGGGTGGACGTAGCCCAGCGCATCCCGCCAGAAGGACGACAGCGCCTGCGGGTCGTGGGCGTCGAAGGTGACCTGAATGTGGCGGCTCATCGGGCTGCTCCGTTTGTAGTCGGCTTCGCTTACCGAGCATTCTGGACGATCAGCACACGATCAGCGTGCACTGCTCGCCGACGCCGCAACTAGGCTTTTGGAAGGCTGATGGTGATCGCTTGGAGGCGGCCTGCCGTTGGAGGTCTGAGTCTGCGCGGGTGGGCTACAGCCCGAGCAGCACCGGAGTATCTGGGATGCCGTTCGCGAGCAATGCCGTCAACGGCGTCGCCAGGTCACGGGGTGAGAACAGGTCGGTTCCCCGATGGTGTCGGGGCGTGCTGGCGCCCGCGGCCGGTGGGGGGCTTTCCGGTCGCGGGCGTCGGGTTGGGGGCGGGGTCGGGGCGCTAGCCGCTGGGCTGGCTCGCCGGTGGGGGTGGGTGGCTGCGGAGGGTGGTTGTGCCGTCGGGGCTGGTGGCGCGGGTGGATCCGTCGGGCAGGAGCTCGAGGTCCCAGCCCATCCGGTGCACGCAGACGTCATGATGATATTGGCAGAGCATGACGCACTGGGTGCTGCTGGTCTTGCCGCCGTGTTTCTTGTGCTTGACGTGGTGGACGTCGCAGGCGGCGGGTCTTCGGGTGCAGCCGGGCCAGGCGCAGCCCTTGTCGCGGGCGATGACGGCCTTGCGGATGTAGTCGGGGATGGTGTCGGCGTAGCCGATGTCGAGGATCGCGCTCTTGCTGTTCAGGGGCTTGCCGAGGAGGCTGCGCCTGAGGGCGGAGGCGAGGGCGCCGGGGCCGGACACGAACCGGATGGCGCGGCGGGCGAGGGCGTACTGCAGGGCCTGCCACGCCTCGGCCGGCAGCGGGGTCCCCGGGGCGCCGCCCGGGTGGCTGTAGGCGTCGGTGACCAGGGTGATCATCTCGGCGATGAGGTCCCAGTCGGGGGCGCCGGTGACGATCGGGACGATGAGGGCGTCGCACGCGGCGGCCTGCGCGTCTTTCCCGGTCAGGTACCCGTGCTCGCCGGCCCGGGCGCGGAGCCAGGTGTCCTCGACGGCCGAGGCGCCGTCCATCTCGAGCAGGTC
>Ga0335074_10005911_pt1 | contig 16942 bp, 9 predicted proteins | sample Lox_Sample_23_FD_206715 | JGI IMG/M metagenome (GOLD analysis project Ga0335074, IMG submission 206715) | Soil microbial communities from Loxahatchee National Wildlife Refuge, Florida, United States - Lox_Sample_2.3 | ecosystem: Environmental > Terrestrial > Soil > Wetlands | place: USA: Florida...
TCGCTAGTGGACCGTAAGGCCTCTACCTGCGCTTCACCCGCTCTCTGCACGCGTTCCCACGCGTCTTTTGTCTTCCCTGGCAAGCCTATTATAGCTAGGTAGGCTTTAATGTCCTCGATTGCTTTCTGTAGTTGGTCTCCGTCGCGCTGTCCCTGCGCGTCGCCCGCGCTCTGCTGGCGCGACGCCGGCGGCCCTCCAGCTGGTGTCCCAGCTTTGCTAGAAGGCATCCCTTTCTCTTTAAGGTGTTCTCGATTGCTTTAAAATGTAAATAGTCAGTTTGAGTTTTAATGTTGCGTTTTCGGTAATTTACTATTATATCTAGAAATAAAACTATAATGTAGGTCTTCTGTTTAATTGTGTTGTTCTTTCAATTTTAGTAAAATCTTTCCTCGCCTACTAGGGTACTATATTTCTGGCTGGCTGTATTTACAGAATTGATGATTTTACAATGTGACAACACCTTAAAAGGGCTTAACCGATGTTAGGTAAAGTACTTTAAAATAGTAGAAATGAGATATATCTACTTTAAGTAACATTCTAGCTTATAAAAATAGGACGTCTTTGTTGTGGTCTATGTACTCTAGAAATTTTGCGAGAGTGCTGAAAATTTTTGCGAGATGCTGCACGTCCAAGTAAGCGAAGCACGCTTGGAAAATGTCGGCATACCTTCTGACTGCCTAGTTCTGTGCCCCCCTGGCAATCCGTGAAAGCAAGTTTCAACGCGAAAATGTGAATTGTAAAAGATAAGCCTTACGTGCAGTTCTGTCATGCAATTGTGTAAAAATTCTATTAAACAATGTAAATATATATAATTAATTCAATATAGCACCGAGCGGGGCATTCTGCGCTTTGGAAATCAGAGAGCTCGGTACTGGTACAGGTACGTGCGGGTTATATATCGAGCTGGCAAAGTTCCTCAAAGTGCCTGGGGTGCTAACTGCTCAGTGCAGGTGTGGCGCCGGCGAAGAGACAGCCCGGCACATGAAGAAGCGGCGGCACTTGCAGACAGGGCACACCCGGCAACTTAGGGGGACAAATAACGAGGCTAGGAAGCAACAGAGTGGATCGTCTGTTAGGGGGAGGATAAGCCAATTCTCATTGGCTAGGCGCCTTCTATATATTTGGTTTGATTGTCACAGATAGAAGTCTTCAGTAGCTAGATCAGCGTAAGAGTAATAAATAAACAAACAAACAAATAAATAAATAACTCAAAACAGCCTGGTACTTGCATCATTGTCACTATTAAGGTAGTTCTACTCCACTATATCGCAGGCATCAAGATCGATTGGAAAAGAATAATAGTGTGCGGTTACAAATTTTTTAGCGACATTTGTCTGGGCATTCACCAAAACTTGCTTTTCTTACAATTAGTGCGAAATATAACCCAGCAGCATAGCACTTGAATTAAGATTCCATGTATTAAATTGAAGAGCATTTCTTTCTGGACACCTCCGTGTAGCACAGGCGACTATAGTGGGGGTTTTAAACTCCAGATGTTGTTTTGGTGGGGCAATTGCTTACGCGTTGCAACCCGCTTTTCCGGACCAGCAGGGGCGCAAAAACCAACTAGTTCTGTGCTAAAAATCTCATCAACTTACCCTCATACTAATACTACAGTGGGCATTTACTAACTTCACCATATACGAATACTATTCACTAACTTGCCCCCCACGAATTGAAGCTATTCCTAAATCAGTCACAATGAGTTATATTCTACTTCTGATTTTTTTTTTTTTTACAAGTTTGCTTGTTAACACTGCCCGCAATGCTATCCCCTCGTCCGGTGACCTAAGGTCCGCACTGAGCAGCACAGCTAAACTGGTCAGGCATCTACTCTTAATTTAGCTGTGCTGCCTGGCGAAGGCCTTAGTTCACAGAAGAGTGGATGCTGTTGACGCGTAAGTTCATAGTCATTAGTTAATAAGAAACTCTTCTAGGCATACAGGCACTTGGTCGCTGAATTCCACCTTGCTAAACGCTTGAAATACCAGGATGCTAATTGAGAGGCAGAGCATATATTTTAAGATTGACATCACAAGTCCAACTATTCTCAAGGCTCAAGTTTACTCCATACTAAACAGTAGGTCTTTTGGACAAGTATTCATCATACTATTGGTCTGAATACATAGGGCATTAGCAGACAGTAAGTTAAGTAAATAGCCGCGTTTGTAATTAATAAATTTGTCGACTAGTTAGCGAGCAGCAAACCAAGATCCTCTTACAAGGCTATTATAAACACTTTCTCCATCCTTGAATTTGTACGATGAGGTAGGCTGTATACATGTATCTCGAGCCGCATAACGTTTTCGTATCGTCACTTCATATTGGATATAACGTTCCCTTTCTCTCATTTCAGCTTTCATTTACTCGGGCACCCCGATTCAGCTTTAGGCTGCAGGCACTGGAGACCTTGAATAGGAGGCTCCGCCTCCTTTGGGAATTGGGTATATATCGCGTAGCTATGGAGCACTTAATGCTCCAAGGATTTCAATAGCAATCAAATTGATGAGTCTGTTCCTAAGAACCGCCCAAGCTAAGTTGCAAAACGCAACAGGTCTTATAACCGGGGATGGTCTTATACCAAGGGACGGTCTTATATGCCAATATCTACGGTATAAGGAGCCATTGTTGTTGAAATCACACGTAGAGGAGTGATATATGCGCAGCATAGAATAGATTAAATTGCTTCAGTTGTATATACTTTACGGGCCTGCTACGGTCCGTATTTATCTATCCCTCCATTGCCACCACCTGAAAGCCTGTTTTGCCATCTGTAAGACGACTTTGCCGCCCGTACAATGTCTGCTGAACACTCAGCTTTGATGGTCCGTAATTGCCACGCTTCCCAGCTGGACGGGGTTTAGGGTCCGCGAAGCTGTAATTCCAACAATTGTCAAAATTAAATTATGTACATAGTGTTTGCAGCAGAAAGTGGGGTTGATGGTAGGATTTGTGTGAATTTCGCTTCCCGGGTGATGTTCGGAAATTTGTCAAAATACTTTTTGCGGGCGCCTTCGTATTCCCGAGAGACGGGTAAGTTAGCCCTGTCATCCCACGATAATCGAGCATCCTGGACCAGACTGCACAAACAAAAACGTAGTTAGAGAGCAGGGTACTGTAGCAGAAAATGATTGGCTTCGGTCGAACGGCTAAGTACTAGGATTGTACAAGAAAGGCGATTAGCGGACAGGGTTTTATAGCACGTGATCGCAACAATTCGCCGCGGAGGCTCCTAGCCCCCAGTTAGTTTTTGAACTATAGTGATGTGTTAGCTAGTTAAGGGAAGAGAATAGCACTGTAAGGCTAGGCTCTAGTCTATCACAACTAAGGTTCGCACCACTACGAATGGCAGAGCATAAGGTTTAGAGCGGGCTGTCTCGGGACAGTGAGATTTGATTGACGGACCTTACTGTCCCGTATTTTCAGCCACACCTGCACAGCTCTGGCTATGTGTATAGCTTCATAAGTTATTTAATGTTACTTAGTCTATTCTATTAATATCTATTGTAAATCTATGCCGAGCTCTACTAACAACTGTGATATAGGTATTGATTTTCTCATCTTCCGGCCTTTGCCCTTCCGTTTCTCTTTTCTCTTTGGTCTTTGCCTTCGCCGCTGCCGCCGCTTCTTGGGAGAGTTGCGATACCTTGTCCCGCGTGGGTTTTGTTAAAATCACACGTAGAGTAATAATAATATGCGCAGCATAGAATAGATTGAATTGCTTAAGATGTTGGTACTTTACGGGCCTGCTACGGTCCGTATTTATCTACCCTTCCATTGCCACCGTCCGTAAGCTTGTTTGCCATCCGTAAGACGACTTTGCCGCCCGTACAATGTCTGCTGAAATCCAGCTTTGATTGTCCGCAATTGCCACGCTGCCCAGCTGGGCAGGGTTTGTTGTCCGCGAAGCTGTAATTCCAACAGGTTTGCGTACACGGTCAGAGCGGCAAGACTCTGGATTAGAGTTGTCGGTCTTTGGATCCGAGCTAGTGGAGCTGTCCGTGGGGCTGTCATCTGGTAATGATATGCTTCGTGTTTTGGAGAGCCCTAAGAGCTGGGTATCCAGCTCAAGATCTGTCTGGCTCTGGATCTGGCTCCCGCGTTGGCTAAACCGGAGCTGAGTTTCGGCAACTATTTGGGTTGCCTACATCTCGTTCATTTTATACTGCTTTTGGGTACGAAGACGCTGCCATTCCTTGTCCTTTGCTTGCTGATCTGCCAACTTCCTTGCTGTTATTGCACGCTTGCGACTGTTAGGGAAAAACGGAGGTTAAAACCCATAGATAAATGCCTAGCCCTGAAGCCGGATATACCCAGAAGCCGGTGACTTAACAAGTTCGCTTTTAGTAGTTGCCCAACGGTGGAGAGGAAGCAAGGCAGAGATAGCATCATCAATCTGGGCTTGAAGCTCCAGGGTCACAGAGCTCGAGGACAGAGCAGCCGCAACAGTAGGTACAGCTTCCAAGGTGATGAGTATTTCAATTGATTCTACGGCTAGCTACATACAAATACAAAGGAATATACATACAGCTCGCAGCCATGAGCTGGCGGCGGCGATGTCGGTGTTTTGGAGTAGCGGTGAGATCAGCTGGGCGTTGTGTATGGAGTGCCCATGGATCTCGCCGAAACACCGAGCATAACTATCACTACTTTAGTGTGGCACAGGTGTGGCTGAAAATACGGGACAGTAAGGTTTGTCAATCAAATCTCACTGTCCCGAGACCTCCCGGGTTTAGAGGCTTGCTGGAGCTTAATTTGAGATTTTCTAGAGACTACTCTAGTTCTTTAAAAGAATAGAATATGCCCAACTAATAATACAATTCAGAATAACCGGAAATAAGCCGGCGATTGCATAGACTACATTGCTTCATGCCTTATCTCAATCTAAGAACTAAACGCCAACTAACCACATGACACATCTTTACATAATCCAGACACATCACATGAATCCTAGATAGTTATCCATCTCTCAGCTCCTACTCCATCAAAGCAATTACTGAATCTAGCTCTCCTGACGTTACCCATAACCTTAGGTCAAACTAAGACGCGCTTTGGAATCTCCCTTGCGCTGCTGCGTCGTCCACCCTAACCTTCCTCTCCTCGCCCCCTCAGCGCAGCTTACAAAACTCGGCGATAAGATACTCACTCGCAAAAGTCGGTGTAGGGAGGGAGATAGCTAACAATTCTAACCGAATATCCGACAACCCTGGACAGGCTAAATACCCTATACTCTCATAACTTCTGACCGCAACTTTCGAATGTAACCCATAGTTTGCGAATTCCATCGTTTTGTTGTTACGGTTGTCCTCGCCCTACGCCTTCATACCTCATGTCGATTGTCCAACATCTTCGAGGGTTAGCTGCTCGTCAGCCTGATAACAAGCTATATGAATGGCTCGAGAGGACGTCCGATGGAGACATCACCATTAAACACTCATTCACGTATAGCCAAGTCTGGAACCGCGTATCTACCCTTGCACACTATCTGATCAACGAATATGGCCTACAACATGGCGACCGAGTCTTACTCTGTTATCCCCCTTGCCTGGATTTCCTATTTGCGTTCTTAGGATGTATTTTAGCCAATGTGATACCTGTCCCAGCATATCCCCCGAATCCTCAAGCTCTTAAGGCAACTATTCCATCCTTTACAAAGATTAAAAACCTGGTGAATGCTAAGGTAGTGTTGACAAACAAACAATATAGCAGATGGACATCGCTGAGTCTGTTTGCGACGTGGCCACCGGGCTTGAAGTGGGTTATAACGGATCCTATATTTGCTTCGCGAACGGCTCCAATAAACGTTCCGTGTAAGAATGTAGCGCCTACTGATATAGCCTTCCTACAATTCACCAGTGGATCGACTGGAGACCCGAAAGGCGTGATTATTAGCCACGGGGCCCTTTGGGAAAGCTTCCGCGGGATGACAGTGGGTGAGGGTACGCGGATCATTCCTACGCATCCACGGTCCATAGGAGAACTAGCAGTCCTGCATGATCTCTCTCAACAATCTTCATTCACAATGGTATCCTGGCTTCCGTTATATCATGATTTGGGTCTTATATTTGCCGCCCTTCTACCTATCTATCGAGCCGGGAATGCGTTACTCTGCAGTCCTCTAGACTTTATTGCTCAGCCGCTTATCTGGCCTCTAGCCATGTCCAAATATAAAGCAACTATCTCTGGTGCACCAAATTTTGCCTTCGACCTCGTTGTGAGGAGATGGCAAAGCATGCCTCCGCATAAAAGACCAAGTCTCGATTTATCGTGCGTCCGACTCATTCACAGCGGAGGAGAGACTGTTCGTGCGAAGAGCCTTATCGAGTTTACGGAGACCTTTAAAACTCATGGTTTCAATGAACAAGCTTTATGTCCAGCCTACGGTTTTGCTGAATGTACGGTTGCAGCTTGTGCTGAGTATTCAAGAGAGATAGTCTTCAGCAAGCGCTACCCGGATCTCGTCTCCTGCGGAAGCAACTTCGGACCCAGCGGAATGCTCGTGGCAGTTTTAAAGCAAGTATCGAGGTCCTGTGAATGTTTTGAGCGTAGAATCTCAAATCTTGAGGCTAAGGAAGGAGAGGTTGGGGAGATCATAGTTACGGGAAATGCTCTTGCGTCTGGCTATTGGACTGACGCTTCAGCACCTGAGAAAACTCCACAAATCTTTATTCCCAAAAACGAATTGCCTTCTTCACTTCGAGACCTCGCGGCATCTCACCCTGAGATCAACTCGGACTTCTGGTTTGCAACAGGTGACCTAGGTCTGCTCGAAGAAGGCCACCTTTATATTACTGGTCGTATTAAGGAACTCATCGTCATCCGCGGGCGTAACTACGTGGCTCCAGATATTGAACATACGATAATGACATCAACACCCTGTGCCCGCCCGGGATGCATCGCAGTTGTGGCTATCTCTGGGCCAGCTTCGGCAACGGAGGAGGCTCTAGTTCTTTGCGAGACAAAGTCCACCCTCCCTGGCCGAGAAGCCAGTGATGCTATAAGGGACATCCAGAGCTGCGTAAGTGAGGTTCATGGTATTAAAGTGTCAGTCGCACTACTAGAGAAAGGTTCATTACCTAAGACAAGTTCGGGAAAATTACAAAGAATTAAAGCATCTGAAATGTGGAAGGTGGGATCCTTGAAGCCTTTCGCCTTTTCAGCAAGCGCACAATCCACGGTCTCTGCGTTAACCCTGGGCGAAAACCCGAGAACCTTGGATTTACAGTCGAAAGCGATCCCTCAGTCACGAATCCCGACCTTGGATCAAGGTGACGTGACTGAAGATTCTGAAGCTCTGGCCTGGAACTTGGCTGCCGCCTACTCAGACCGGTTCTCTGCACTTCATGCACAGATTCGTCGCATTACAAGAATTCATCTTGCCCACCTCGAATTATTCTCGGAGGAGGATCTTTGTCGTGTTGTCGTAGATATAAATACAGAATGGGCAGAACTAGGGCTCGATAGCCTCAGTGCCGTCCTGATTATGCAGGATTTGCAAGATGAAGCCAACAAAATTTTGAAGGAATGCGCGACTCCAATCGTCCTCTCACCCAGCCTTCTATATGAGCACAAGAATGTTAAATCTCTTATTGAGCATTTTATTTCTCTACATGGCTTTAAAGACGTCAAAAAGACCAGAAATTTGGAAGTCGAATTCGAAAAACCAAGCGAGTCAAAGATGGATTTTGATCACGCTTTCGAACTACCTAAGCCGGTTTCGTCCTCAAGCTATCTTGTATTCGCCGTCGTACAGGCAACATGGATGTGTTTTATGTGGTCTGCAGTTATGTATACTGCTAGCTTTGCTCTGTCACTTGTCGCAGTGGAAACTTTAGGCACCGGGACCGTCATTTTACCTTTGGTGCACTTCGGGTTTCTTTTCTCACTCGCGATCGCCACGGTACTGCTAAAGAAATCACTCATCGGGGTTTATCAGCCAGGTTGCCATCCTCAGTATGGGGAATACCATTTAAGATACTGGATTGTTGAGTCTGCCGTCAACGTTGTCGAGCTCCTTGGTATGAGCTATTTACACAATACTAAAGCGTACGAAATCTACCTCGGACTTCTTGGTGTTGACGTATCACTCGGTGCAACAATCAATACATCGATAAATACAGCTTTTGATTTACTTACTATAGGACAGGACTCTATGATCGAGCGTTGTTCTAAAATATCCTGCCATAGCTACCAAGCTGGATGCCTCTTTCTAAGTCGAGTCAACATAGGCAAATCGGCCGTCATTGAGCAGCGCGCGGTGGTACAATCGTCTGCTACGGTTTGGAAGGCTGCTGATACGTTACATCATCTAAATAGAGCACTAGTCGGGGGGACTGCCTATGCTATTCCTCCATCGCCATATGTTCAGGGCGACAACACTGTTTTGCGGCATGGTTCCCGACAAGCTAGTTCGGTCCAAAACGGTTCTCGACATGCGCCAACTATTTGGAAAATAGCATCAGAAATTCCTGTAGTCCGCTGGATTTACTCGATAGGGCTGTTTTGGCTTTCTGACATGACTGTTGCGCTGTCTGCTCTAGCATCTCTCAAGAGCACAAAGTGGATCATGGTACACTCTGGGATCTTGCCATTCACATGGATGCAAACTCTTAGTGTTGGATTTGATCAAGTGATCGGAAGAAACTACGCTTTTACTTTTATCTTTGGACCTCACATATTCGCCCCTAGCATCTTTCTTTTGTCCCAAGGAGCGACAGGCACACGATACGACAATACATCGGCGTTGGATTCCATTACCTCCCAAGGTTACGGGAAAATATTCTCTGGCAAAACCCTCGGTTTAGTCTTATTCGCCCTGGTTTTGGCATACCTGATATGGGTGATTGCAATGGGAGCTATCACGCTAGCCGTTCAGCACCTCTTGGTACCTCCTGTTAGGCATGATGATATTGTACTGCAACATTCCTATAGCGCAGCAGTTCGCCACCTTTATGCAAACTTAATCCGCCGACTACACTCTCTCACCTTTTTCCTTACCACTGGTATGCCACAACGGCTCTCCAGAATCCACTTAAGGAAAGTTTAACTAACTCTATGTGTCACCAACATAGGTACTGTCCTAACTACAGCCTTCTATAGGTTGAGCGGAGCGAAGATAGGTGGTAGAGTCCTTTTTGCGCTCACTGAACCTATTGTAGAGCCCGGCCTATTAATTATTGAGGATAGTAGCTTTATAGGTGACTTCAGCCATATAAGCAATTTTTCAGCGGTCTCCTCAAGTAATGGTGGTGCTCATCGAGCTTCGCTAGTCCATCTAGAAGAAGGAAGCTTAGTCGGGATGAATGCAGTAGTACAGCCTTATAGCAACCCCGATGATACCTCAAATAAGAGTTTGACGCCCCTTCGGTTACCTAGGAAATGCATTATAGGTGCAAATTCCACCTTGGACCAAAATATATCCTTGTATATGGAGCAATCCGTCAATACTGACGGAAGAGGTGTTTCCCTTTTTGGACGACATACTTTTAAGCAAGGAGCCAGCGACTCACCCGCTCTCCCAGCATGGTCTCAGTGGTGGTCAGTCCTTTACACTGCCATTTGGCCAGCCGTCATCCTACCCACCTTACTATCCTGGTTTATTCTCTCGTTGCTTCCTTCTGTAGTGCTGACAACATACCTCTATCAGCATTACGGATCTAAGATTACAATGGCTCTGACCGGACCTCTCTATATTGTCTACGCTGTTTGCGTACTGTCTCAACTGATCATTGGCAAATGGATCCTGGCTTCAAGATTCACTCAGAAGGTATATAAGATCGATTCTATATACTTCCTAAGAAGACTAGCGTATGCGCACTGCCTCGACTTTGCTGCGTTATTCTGCCTCGATATAATGAAGGGTACTCCAATCTTACCGATCGTATTCAATGTCCTCGGTGCTCGTATCGGTTCAAGGGTTCATCTCGACACGCTAGCTATCACGGAGCCAGACCTTTGTGAAATCCAAAATGATTGTTCTATTAGTTCGTCAGCCGTTCTCTTTGGACATAGCCTCGACAGAGGCCTTTTTTCGCAGGCTCCATTGACTATAGGTAGAGGATCCTCTATAGATAATCACGCTCTCCTTCTGCTTGGTACTGCACTTGGAAACTTCACTCATCTGGAACATTCATCTGCAACATTGATGCACAGTGTCATCCAAGGTTCTTGCAAATATGCGGGATTACCGCCTCAAATCCGACAATCATCTGCAGCGTTGGCGGGTGCGTATCAAACTTGGAAGACACGAACAGAAACTGCGACGAAAGACGCTAGTCCAATGGCGGTGAATGAATTACAGTCCATACCTCAAACGCTCCCAATGTTAATTGCTTCTACGACATCTTCAATTGACTCACCATCCACGATGACCGGTTCGGCAGATTCGAGAACGAGCTCGCAAACAGACCTTGCTTCCAGTAATACTCCAAGCGATGGCACAGTCGAAAGAAATGCTCATACACCGTACCAACTGAGGGAAGAAACGGAAAAGCAGCCATTATTCAAAACTCAATACAAAGGGCCGAGGCCAGAATACCGCAGTCCAGAGTCATTGGACCAACCAAAGAATGATAACAACATCCCCTCTCTGATAGATGTATTCTCTGCAGCCCGTGATAAAGCTCAAACATCTCTAAAAGCCATCGACCTGGCCCTCACAGAAGAAATAAATTACTGGCAGATACAGTTTTCTGTTAGGCTCAATGGACTACAAGGTATCACACCAGAGATCAAGGAAGCATTATTAAACTTAGGACGACCTGCAGCATCCGAAAAAGACTTAGAAGCTCTTGTTACCGAAACCCGCAAGCTGCCGGGTAGTGGAGACACTACCATTTCAAAGGTGCAAGATGCGACCTTGACTGATTGGGCAGAACATCGTCAGCAGCTCTCTCAACGGGCAGAGCGAATGAGAAATCCACAACCTTACGCGGACCATTCTATATACGCTGGAAATATTGAAAAGACTTATAGTATAGTTGCTCTGGATTTGTTATGCCAGGGAGAGGTTGACTGGATGATTTGGCAGAGCTTTGCTTGGGTGGTACGACTGAACACCTGCCTTTCGGCTTTCTCTGAGACTTTTAGATCTTGCTAATTTTTCCTCTAGATACTGGCCTTTCAGGACCCACCGACAATCGCGCTTTTGGCTTCTTCGAGGCGTTTGTTTAATCGTTCCGTAAACAGGGTCACAGGTAAGAAACTCGCCCCAAAAGATATGCGATTCCGAATCTGACATCCGTCATAGCCGTTGACGCACTAATACTTCCCACTATGGTCTGGGGCCGGCTGTCGAAACGAGGCCAAGAAGGCGATGAACGATTGAATACTATCCATGGGAGATATGCGCATACTGCCAGCGGTATTAAAATGCTATGGATGTCTATCCTTGATTCTTATGAGACATTTAGGACACGAATGGAGCTACCGCCTTGGACTGATCTAGAGTGGAATTCACTCTACTGGGTACTCCGAGACCATAGCATCGCAATGAATGTTCCAGTTACGGATCTCGCTATGGACTGGCGAGAAGAGTTACGTAAACACCGCGCCAGGGTTCTGAGTCTTAAGTATCGTAAATGGCCTGTCGCTACAGCGATTGTGGGCAATACACTCGAAGACTATCTAGGAAGATTTCCGGCTGACGCTAGAAGACCGATGAGGCAGCTACTTGCCATTGCCTGCCCGGAGGAGATGTTAGATGGAATGGGATATAGAGCGTTATATCCTAGCGAGAGTGAGTTTAAAGAGCTTCGAGAGGCTATGCAGAGGTTCTACCGTGAAGAGGCAGCTCGCAAGCGGAATCCACATTCCCTCAGTTCGCATATCGAAATCGGAGGATGGAAGTCTCGTGTGGCAAAGTTCGGTCCGAGCGAGCGCGGCCCGAGTATGCCTCATGTCCTGACCGATCCTAGTCTTCCTACCGCTATGAAAGAGGTCATTCAACCGTTGGTGGGCAGTTCATGCCCTTTTAGTGGTGGTATCGATCCATCCTCCACGAATCCTGACATCCAGAACACGGTCGCGAGAATGAGACGGCTCCAGCACAACTTTGGATATGCCATCGGTCAATCGGCTGCAATGAAAGTTGAAGACGTCTTGTTATCCCAAGACATGATTGAGGTTACCAAGGAGGAGGTTGCTTTACACTGCACCCGGGAGCTTGGCTACTGGGTTATAGTCGGCGCGTACGTCTACGATGTTAGCCTCGCTATTTTAGATGACATACATCCAGGAGGGAAAGCAATCCTACTCAAATATGCAGGGAAGAAGGCAACATCTGCCTTCAAGATACACTCGGAAGACGCGAGAATTGTAGCCTGCAACTTTATTGTTGCGAAGTTAAAACAGAGTACAGGAAACATCCGAGAAGATTAAACTAGAGTTTAAAAATGTTGTTGCAATTCACAGCGATCGGTAGCTCTCTCATAAATAGGTTCAATTCATAATACTCTTCTGAGTACTCTACCAAAGAGAGTTCTAAATGAGAGTACGAGCTTTAGTTAAGTGGTATGTGCCTAAACCCACGCTATAGCCTTATTTAGTAGTGAAATCCAGGCTTCAGGCATAGCCAACTTAGTGAAGATAGAATAGAGACGAATAACCGCAGCTTCTAACACATTTATTTACAGAAAAACGCTGAGTCTTAGTGTTTCAGCCTCCCAATCCAAGAGATTCTAGCATTATTTTAGGCAACCTCAACATCACATCAAAACCATGTGCGAACCTATTTATCTTCAGAGCCCAAAAAGGCTTCTCTTGCTATTCTTTATTTTCTGTTTTCTGATCCACTGCCCCTCAGAATATAACCCTAGTTCAGTTGCAACCTATAGCGGCCGCTACCCTGTTATTTCTAGCACAACAGCCATTCAAAGTATTTAAATATTCTCCCTCCCTACTCTCGTCCTTGCTCGATCTCATTTTACCTACCTTAACCTGCAACATAACTCAACACCTTCTACTTTGTTCTCTAGAACACTATAGCTATAATAAGAGTAAGTTGTGTCAAACAGTAGCTACTTGATGCTTGCCTTCTAGAGCTAATACTCTCCATGTACGATAAATCAATGCAAGCCATTAAGAAATCAAGAGTAAAATAAGCGTAAATGGATGTATCATCTAAGTCTCCACAGACTTAGCTTGGGTCTAGGTGCATTTCAGAGGGCTAGTAGGTAAGGATGTCACCAGCCAGTATACGGAATAGTTAGACAAGTTACAAGCATGATAAGAAGACTTAAGATACTACTATTAAGTTGAGCATATATGTTGTCTTGTAGCTAAAGCCGCATTACATGGCTCGGTTTCAGTCCATCGTTGTTACTAGAGCCAAGTGCAGCATTGTTGGAACTATACAAGTTCGGTACAGCTAACGGCCCACCAATCAGATTGAAAGAAGCCACATGACCACGCCACTTCATTATTAATTTCGTTATACTACAGTAGAAGATTCTGTTTCCTTTGAAAGTCTATATAAACCTGTAGTTATTCCTATATAGTTGAGAATTAAGTCAATCGTTCTATCCACTGCTTACATATAGTTGTATATGTTAAGTACTGCTCATAGAAATCCAACAAGCATGGCATTATAGACTGTTGCGTTTGCAATTGGTCTTGAGCGGTTAGGAACAGTCTCATCAATTTGAATATGCTGAATTGCATATAGAGATCAATCTATCTATCCCCACGAGAATAGGGGTTTAAGGAGTTGTCTCTGAAACAGTTTATATAGGAGAGGCTAAAGGGTATTCGCCTTAAGTGTGAGGCATTTACGATATTTGAGAACACAAATGAGAGAAAGGGAACATAATATCTAATAAATCTAGCCAACATTAGACCTCTTGATTTGCGGGTCGGGCAGTGTTGAGGTTGCAGCTAGGCTACAGGGCGGGGACTCTAAACACGAGGGCAGAGCATCCAGGCGGCGGCTGGGGGGTCTAAACCTGTCCGTAAAAGCTAGCATGTCGTCCGCAAAGGAGAAGTAACCATACTTATAGGCAATGTAGATGTTACCCACTGTCCTGGCAGCGAGAACGGCTAGGGTGGGGGGTGGCGCAGGCAGCGGCAGGGCAGGAGGCTAGTCCCGTACCTCCAGTTGGGACGGGGACGCAGAGGGTTCAGACATGTTTGTAAATCGGAAAAAAGGAAAGGAAAAAAAGAAAATGGAGTTAAAAGTGAAGTTCTAGCTATAGGTAGGGATCATAAAAAACCGTATTGAATCGTACGGTGCAGTATTTATCCACTTTAAATTATATCATACCGTTTATACGCTAAGTCATGTGACTACCTCTAAACTTATTACGGTATCACATTATAACCAAGCTTTTCCCAAAAGGGCAAGCTCCTGCCCATATTCATAGTCTTCCACAGCGTGTTCACGGCCTGCTGGGTAATCAGCTACTTTATATGGTGTATTTTATTTACTATGGTAGATGGTATAGAAAACCTAAATACGACATTTTATTCGAACAATTAATTACATATAATATACCTAGAATAAAAAAACGAACCCGAGCTATAAGTAAACAAAGGAGTTTGGATCACGTGATATATTTCCGTTGGCCTGAGGAGTTGCAGATTCTTAGACCTCTTAAGCTCTCTAGGCTGCCGTGGGCAGCACTAGGGAGCAGTGAGTCAACCTTTCGCTGCCTTAATGAGTCAACACCACTATTACGGGTATTTAATCCCCTAGAACCACTATCTAAATTCAATAGAGCGGTTGGCACCTCCTAGTTTGTGCAACATGAGGTATCCTGAGGTATCTACGACTCAGTAACAATTAAATTTTCGACATGCCGACAGGCCGATAGGCTGCTAGGCCGCCCTTCAAATCCCTACTTTGCCCGTATTATTATTAGCAGCGATAAGGAGGGAAACGGTCCAGCCGAGATGCTTTCACTATCAAGTGACATGCACAAGGGGTTAAGTTGAAAGTGCGAAAGTAATACGTACAAGTTATGGGCATAAAGTATAGCACGCAAGTCTATTTCGCCACGAACGGCTAGACGACGAAAAGTCCCAAAAAGCTTTACTAATATTACGGAGGCACCTCCTGCAGAGAAGTGTAATTCGAATGGAGGAAGCCCGTAGTGCATGCAGGAATGGTCCGTATCCGCCCCGGAACTTCCCGTAACCATCCACAAGCGCCCGTAACCGCTTGAAGGGCCTGAAAGATACGAGCAGCGACTCAAAGAACAGATGAAACAGCAGAAGCCCCTAACAGATCCACATACAACTACCCTTAGATTCCTTCTCAAGCGCTATAGGGACCTAGCGCATTCTATGCCAATCAATCGACTTGGATAATCAAACGCATTTTGCCTCTAGGAGATGCATGAAGTCCTAGATATTTGAGGGACGATGACAATTAACCAATCTTCCGCCTGAGTCAAAAATATATCAAATACAAGACAAAGTAAAGTAGCCGGTCGGTGGTCGTGTCCATGGCTTATCGCGGGTAGACCAGGTTTGTTCCATCATTTTTGCGCGCTTCTAAGGGCACGGTTCTTAGCAAACCCTCGCAGAAAAGGAAAGATAAGAGCCGGCTCCGCCTCGCACATCCCTGCCCTGAATAAACTCGCTCAATGAAGGATTATATGCAGGCCAAGAGAGAGCAGAGAATCCTGATCCTGCGACAATGGGAGACCCGTTAGTGGTAAGTGATGAGAGCGTTGTCTTCGCGCCGGTCTAGCGGCGGACTTGCGGAACTTGAACAGAGAGTTCTGTGTAAAAATCCGCCCTCCCCAGCTCTGAATAGTGAATCATTTGCTCTAGGACCACATTTACAAGCTGTTGCTTCCACTTCCAGAGATTGTCCAACTTATCAGGCGTGGCACTGTGATAGAAATAAGACTTCTAGCTCTTCCGTCTCCCTGCGATCTGTCTGCGACAATATCAAGCTCTCGAACATATCCATCCTCATTGAGGAGCCGCAACCATAAGAGTTTTATCACTTCTCATGCCTAGGGCTCCCCAGTTCGACCCGCGGATACCATCCGTCACCGCGGTCCTACAACATGGAGACGTTCCCAACTTCGAGGGCTTAGACAAAGACGCGGCCGCCTTGGTTGCTTTGGGCTATAAACAAGAGTTCAAGAGGGAGTTCTCACTGTGGACTACTTTCTGTGTCTCCTTCGCCGTTTTGGGTCTCCTTCCCAGTTTTGCCACCACACTATACTATGGTATGGGTTATGCAGGAACTGGTGGCATGGTGTGGGGCTGGTTGATTGCGTGGTTCTTTATCCAATGCGTGTCTCTGGGGATGGCCGAGTTATGCTCCAGCATGCCTACAAGGTGCATTCCTCATGAGGGTTATGCTCGCTGGCAATATGCTAATTTGATACACAGTGGAGGACTTTATTATGCGTCAGCCGTTCTTGCCCCTCCTGGATGGGGTCCGATGGCCGCGTGGTTTACTGGATGGTCGAATGGGCTGGGACAAGTTACCGGTGCCCCTTCTGTCAACTATGGGAATTCCGCCATGCTCTTGGCTGCAGTGTCAATCGCACATCCGGATTATACCCCACAGAATTATCAGGTCTTCCTCCTGGCATGTCTGCTCATGATTATCCATGCCTTTATCTCCAGTATGCCAACCCTTTGGATCGCTAGATTTAATTCTTACGGCTCAATGTTCAACATGATGGGCCTCTTCATTGTCATCGTCTTGATTCCATGTTCAGTACTAGGCGGCCCAAAATTTAACCCATCTAATGTTGTCTGGACCATTCAAAATAGCACCGAATGGCCAGATGGAATTGCTGTCTTAATGGGTTTTGTAGCTTTGATCTGGACGATGGCTGGATTTGAGTAAGATACCCCAAAACGCTGTGAAACTCAGCTCATGCTTTAGCGCTCCTTTCCATTTGTCCGAAGAATGTTCGAATGCTAACCTGGCCTCACCCCGCGCTATTGTTATGACTACGAGTATCGGAGGTCTCTTGGG
>Ga0335074_10005912_pt1 | contig 16939 bp, 21 predicted proteins | sample Lox_Sample_23_FD_206715 | JGI IMG/M metagenome (GOLD analysis project Ga0335074, IMG submission 206715) | Soil microbial communities from Loxahatchee National Wildlife Refuge, Florida, United States - Lox_Sample_2.3 | ecosystem: Environmental > Terrestrial > Soil > Wetlands | place: USA...
GTCTTACCGCCGGCAACCCCCGTGATCTGCGGAGGAACGCCACGGCGGCCCCGGCCCGGGCCGAATGCGGATTTGTGAAAGTTTCTTGCTCGGGAGGACTGCGTGACCTGCCAGAACTCGTCTGACCTGCGGTTCCAGGAACCGCGGCCGGCGATTGCTGACCAGCGCGGCACCGCTGCCGTCAGTGGTGTGCACTGGGTCTTGACAGGCCAGGCAGCCAGCCTCAGCATGAGTCCAGAATGTTTCGGTAACATCACCGAAGAGTTATCGAAAAGTTTCCAGGAGGATGCGGTGCCTGCCCCCCCACAGACTGTGTCCGTCCCGAAGCTGGCCGACGTTGCGCAGCTTGCCAGAGTGTCTTCAGCCACAGCGTCCCGCGTGTTGACCGGATCTGCAAGAGTCCGTCCGCAGACCCGGCTCAAGGTCGAGGAGGCGATGGCGAGCCTCGGTTACGTCCGTAACCGCGCCCCCCGCGGCAGCGCCCAGGCCAAGCGCGCAGGCTCGATCGCATTAGTCGTCTGCGAGGAGAACGTCAAAGTCTTCGCCGACCCTTTCTTCGCCCGCATCCTCTGGAGTATCAGCAAGGCGCTGGCCACGGCGGACCTGCAGCCTGTGCTGCTGGCCATGCACTCGGCCAAAAGCTGCCGCACCGGGTCAAGGTACCTGCGCTCCGGCCATGTCGACGGGGCGATCATCGTGAGCCTGCACGGCCGGCTCCCCCTGGACCTGGAGAGCCTGGGAATCCCGGTGGTGCTGATCGGGCGGCCGCTGCAGGGCAGCGAAGAGTTCTCCTATGTCGACGCCGATAACGCTGGCGGGGCGCAGCGCGCCGTACGGTACCTTCTCGGCACCGGCCGCTCCCTGGTGGCGACGATCGCCGGTCCCCCGGACATGGCGCCAGGCACCGACCGGCTGGCCGGCTACCGGGCGGCGATGTCATCGGCCGGGCTCGATGACCGCGGCCTGATCATCTATGGGGACTTCAGCCCGTCCTCGGGTGAGCACGCGATGTACCGGCTGCTCGACCGCAGGCCAAACGTGGAGGCGGTGTTCGCTGCGTCCGACCTGATGGCAGCGGGCGTCATCCGGGCGCTGCGCTGGAGGGGCCGGCGGGTGCCTCAGGACGTCGCCGTGGTCGGGTTCGACGACGAACTCATTGCTCAGCACACCGACCCGACGCTGACCACGATGCGGCAGCCGATCGACGCCATGGGCGCGCAGGCAGCGGCGGAACTGCTCGCCTGCATCTCCATGCCCACCAAGGACCCGTGCCAGGTAGTCCTGGACACCAAGCTGGTGCTGCGCGACTCCGCCTGAACCCGGTCAGGGCCAGGCGCCCTCCCGGGACCACCGGCGCGCTCAAGGAACCGCAAGCGCACTCGCCGCCACTTTTCGTTCAACGATCATGGAAGCTCGCCCATGATGGGCCCTCGACGCTGGCACGGGTGGCGCTGGTGGCGCTGGTGGGGTCGACGGGGCATTTGGGACCGGTGGCGCGAGCGCTTTCATGATCATCGAGGCCGGGGAGCGGTGAGGGCTCGAGACATCGACTCCCGGGGGTACCGCGTCGCCGTCAGTCATTTGCGGATGGCCCGTGGTCAGTCTCCTTGGTCGGCGCCGGTCATACCATGTTCCTTTGAGTAGCCCGCCACCGAAGAGACGAAGGGATGCTCTCCGCGTGAGCTGTGAGGTTTCCTGGTTCGCCGCGCTCTGCGACGACGACTACGAGTTTCTCGGGGTGCCGGACGACGCGCTTCGGTCGAGCTGGGAGCACTGCCGGAACATCGCGCTGGTGGCCGAGGACGCCGGGTACGACAACCTGCTGCTGCCGTCCGGCTACACGATGGGCATGGACTCGATAGCTTTCGCTGCCGGGATCGCCCCTATGCTGCGGCGGATGCGCCTGCTCGTGGCAACCCGGATGGGCGAGATGTGGCCGCCGCAGCTGGCGCGTCAGCTTGCCACCATTGACCGAATGCTCGGCGGCCGGCTGACGATCAACATCATCTCTTCCGACCTGCCGGGCGAGACCCTGGAGTCAGCGCCCAGGTACCAGCGAACGCTGGAGATCATGCACGTCCTCCGTGACTTGCTGAACGGCAAGGCGGTCGATGTGCACGGCGAGTTCGTCGACCTGTCCCTTGACCCGCCGGGCCTGCGGACCGTCGCGGGGACATGCCCGCCGTTCTACTTCGGCGGGCTCTCCGAGGCAGCAAGGGAGGTAGCTGCTCAGGCTGCCGACGTGTACCTGATGTGGCCCGACACGCTAGCAGGCGCCGAGGCGGTGATCAGCGACATGCGGGCCCGGGCTGCGCGGCATGGCCGCGAGCTGAGGTTCGGCTTCCGTTGCCACGTCATTGTGCGTGCCACCGAGGAGGAAGCACGGGCCGCCGCACGGCGGCTGGTCTCGCGGCTGGATCCCGAGGTGGGCGCGCAGATCCGCAGCCGCTCGCTGCATCCCACGTCGGTCGGGACGCTGCGGCAGACCGAACTGCGCGACCTGGCCGATGACGAGGGCTACGTGGAGCCGAACCTGTGGACCGGTATCGGCCGCGCGCGCTCGGGCGCGGGTGCGGCGATCGTCGGTGACCCCGACCAGGTCCTGGCCAAGATCCAGGGCTACGCCGAACTCGGCATGGAAGCGTTCATCCTGTCTGGGTACCCGCACGCCGCTGAGGGTGACCTGTTCGCCCGGCACGTGCTGCCCCGCCTCGACCACGGCCCGCTGTTTCCGCGGTGAGCAGCACCGGGCGCCGGAAGATGCGCTGGCTGGGCACCGCGGCTGGCCAGACAGCATGACCAGCCCGCAACTCCCGGACCGGATCGTCATCTACCCCGATCCCAGCCAGAACCGGTGGCGGTTCTTCGTGATGGGGCGAGCTACTGGATTCGCCTGCGGCGACTTCGACCTGCCCAGCTCCGTCGGCCCGGACGAAGTCCGTCAAGCCGCCGAGGCCCTGCTCACCGAACTCGGCCCCGACCTGTACGACGCCGACCTCACCATCACCTGGCAGCCGCCTGACACCAAGGGCTGGATCGGCGGCGACATCAAGGCAGCCTCCCAGCCGGCCTGACAAAGAACGCGGCAGCCACGCCCAAGAGCCGGACCGCTCCCCCGCCGGAGAAATCCTCGCTGCGCTCGGGGCGCTCCCCCGCCTCACGTCTTAAGATCAGCCGATGAGGCGCGAGTCCTCCACGGTGGTTGTCCTGGTCGGCGAGGTGGACGACCGGTTCCTCGCCGGTTTCGCCCAGTCCCCGAACGTCTCGGTCGCGCGCGCCCCCGCTCACGGCTCCAGGGCGCCAGCCGAAGGCAAAACTGAGGCCGCGAGGCCCGCCTGGGAGACAGGCGCGGAGGCCATGCGCGAGGCAGCCCACCGGAGGTCGACGTACGTCATCGTGCCTGACGACCCGCTGGCCGACGTCGCGGCGGGGTGGGGCGCGATGTGGGACTTGTCCGCGGGCCCGGGCGGAGCTGCTGGGTTCGAGGCGAACGCCGCTGATGCACTGTCCGCCTGGAAGCGGAAACGGTTCGAGCTGCCTGACTACTACGTGGTCGTGGCCCCGGCCCACACCACAGGTCAGAATCCGGACCTGTACCTGGGCCCGCTGCGCGCCGTGCGCCCACGCCGGGTCGCGGTCGCCGGGGTCGCGGACACTCCGGCCGCGCAGGCAGCCTGGCTGCTGGACACGCTCCGGTCCCTGGAGCACGGCCCGTGGTGGCCGCCGCTCGACGAGCTGATCGACGCCGCCCGACACTTCTACGCAGGCGCCCTGGCCGAGGCGCAGCCGACCGCCGCGGACAGGAGAGGCCGATGAACGTCGCCCACGTCAACGGGGTTCGCATTGAGTACCAGGTCACAGGCCAGGGACGCCCGGTGGTGCTGCTGCACGGGTTTCCCGATTCCGGCCGGCTGTGGCGCCATCAGGTGCCCGCGCTGGCCGACGCCGGGTTCGGTGTCATCGTCCCCGACCTGCGGGGCTACGGACGCTCCGGCAAGCCGCAGGCCATCGACGACTACTCACTGCCCCTGCTGGCCGCGGACGTGCTGGCGATACTCCGCAAGGAGGAGATCGCCCAGGCACACGTGGTCGGCCACGACTGGGGAGCCGCGCTGGCCTGGATCCTCGGCTCCCTCGCGCCGGACAGCGTGGACCACCTGGTCACCTTGTCTGTCGGCAACCCGGTCACCTTCCGCCGCACGATCGAGCAGCGCGAGAAGTCGTGGTACATGCTGCTGTTCCAGTTTCCCGGCATTGCCGAACGCTGGCTGACCGACGACGACTGGGCGAATTTCCGGGCCTGGGGACGGCACCCCGACGCCGACCAGGTGATTGCTGACCTGGAAGCCAGCGACTCGCTGACGCCGGGCCTCAACTGGTACCGGGCCAACGTCCCGCCCGCATCCTGGGTCGGGCCGCCGCTGCAGCTCCCACCAGTGCAGGCCCCGACGATGGGCGTCTGGAGCAGCGGGGACTTCGCCCTCACCGAAGTCCAGATGACGGACTCCGCCGCCAACGTCGCGGGCCCGTGGCGATACGAGCGCCTTGACGGCCCGGGACACTGGATGCAGCTGGATGCTCCCGACCAGCTGAACGCGCTGCTGCTGGACTTCTTGCCCAGCTGACGGGCAGGCACCAACGGGTCCGGGCCTGACGCCCCCTCGCGACAGACGCAGGCCCAGTGCAAGCCTGGAGCCAGCAAGCGCATGACCCGCCAGGAAGACGAAGGTGATCTGGATGATTCCCCCCGGGCAGTCCCCGAGCCGCAGCCACGACCTAACCGCACCCGGGGCCGCGATTCCCCGACCTGGCTTCCTGCGCAGCTTCTCGTTCGCCGGCCAGGGGGTGTGGTACGTCGTGCGCACTCAGCGGAACATGCGGGTCCACCTCGCCGCCGCGGTCTGCGTGGTGGCCGCCGGCCTGGCGCTGCGCATCGGCGCGGCCGACTGGGCCTGCGTGATCATCGCGATCGGCCTGGTCCTCGCGACGGAGGCGCTGAACACTGTCGTCGAAGCGCTCACCGACCTGTACACCCGCGAGTTCCACCCGCTGGCCAAGATCGCCAAGGACGCCGCCGCCGGCGCGGTGCTGATCACGTCACTAGCCGCCGTCGGCGTTGCTATCGCCGTCTTCCTCCCCCGCCTGCTCACCCTGACCAGCTGAGTCAGCGAGGTCTGCCTGCAGCCGCTGCGTCGGCACTCGGACATGGGCGGAGGTGAGCTCTGCTGCCTTCGCCACGTCACGCAGCCGGATCGCCGCCAGAATCGCACGATGCTCGGCGACCGAGTTCTCCATGTTGCCGCGCAGCACAAGTGTCCGGGCTTGGAACCGGCCGATCTCTCCCTGCAGCCGGCGATGCACCTCGCACAGCTTCTCGTTGCCGCTGAACTTGGTCAGCAACTGGTGGAACTCGACGTTCGCGGCGAAGAACTCGGCCACAGCGCCGGCGCTGGCGTGCCTGGACATGAGATCCACTAGTTCGTCCAGGGCAGCAAGGTCTTCCTCGGAAATTCTTGGTACCGCGAGCCCGACTGCCAGGACCTCCAGCGCCTCTCGCACCTGGTAGGCGTCGATGAGCTCCTGGGGAGTGAGTGACCGGACTTCGGCGCCGCGGCGCGGCCGCACCGTCACAAGCCCCTCGGCCGCCAGCCTGCCAATAGCCTCCCGGATCGGGCCCCGGCTGACATTGAGCTCCCGGGACAGGCCTACCTCGGACAGTTCCGTACCAGGCGGCAACCTGTTTTCGAGGATGGCCTCGTGCAAGTGGTCATAAACGCGCTGCCACAGCGTCAGATTGTCAAATGCTGTCGCCACAAGCTCACCTTAGTCTCGATGCACATCACACAGTGCTGCCTCAGGGTGTGGGCAGATGCTAGCCGGGGCGGCGGACATTCTGGCTGGGGCCACCGCCAGCGATTTCGCCGACCGGCAGCCGGCGGCTCCCTCGTCAGCCCGCCAGCCGGCGCGCAGCGGGCATGACCTCCTTGGCGAACAGTTCGAGGCTGCGCTCGGCCTGGACGTACGGCATCCCGCCGAAGCTCGGCAGCACGATTAACTCGAAGTCGCCGAGCATGGATTTGATGTCCGCAAGCTGCTTCAGGATCTGCGCTGGCGTGCCTGCCAGCGCGCAACCGGCGTAGGCGGCCGCTGCCTTTTCCAGGCCGGCCACCCGAAGGCTCTTCGCGGCGGCGGCGTAGCGCTCGTATCCCGGAATGTGCGCGAAGTGCTCGCCGGTCAGCTCGTAATGACGGACGTTGGAAACGAAGAACGCCGCCGTGTACCGGCGTGAGCGCTCGGCGGCCAGCCTTGTGTCCTCGTGGCAGTACAGGTTGACGTTCAGCGAAATCGGTGGCGGGGTACCGCCGTGCCGGGCACGCCACTGCTCCCGGTAGCTGTCAAAGACCGGCATCGTGTCCCGGACCGGCCTGGTGACGATCGACATCAGCGAGGCACCAAGGTCCACGCAGGACACCACGGAGTCGGGTGAGTTGGCCACGCAGTACAGGCGGCCACGGAACGAGCTATGGGGGCCGGGCCTCAGGCGGGTCCGCGGCCGTGGGTAAAAGGGACCACTGCCCTCGATGTACCCGGTCTCCAGCGCTTCGGTGATCATCGCCGCGGCCTCGTCGAACCGCGCCCGGGACTCCTGCATCGGGATGCCGAACGGCGCGTACTCGGTCCGCGACAGCCCGCGGCCCATGCCGAAGACCGCCCGGCCGCCGGAAAGGATATCCAGCATGATCATTTTCTCGGCAACGCGGACCGGGTCATTCCAGGGCAGGATCACCGCTCCGGTCCCGAGCTTGAGGCGGTGGGTGCGCGCGGCCAGGTGCGCCAGGAGCACGACGTTGTCCGGACACATCGCGTAGTCATCGAAGTGATGCTCGACCACCCACAAACTGTCAAAGCCCAGCCGGTCGGCGTACTCAGCGAGCCGGATCTCGCCCGCGTACATCTGCTCATCCGACAGGTCAGGATGCAGGTTCCCGAACCCGAGGTTCACTCCGATGTGCATTGGTGCTCCTCAGTGCGAGGGCTCTGGTTCATGATTGCCGCATCTGGGCAGCATCGGTCAACCACCAGGCGCAAACGTCACCATTGCCGGCTAGGAGCTACATGGGGTGCGCCTGAGCCGGCCCTCCATATTCGGCAGGGAGAACCCGTGCCTGGCAGCCCGCAGCGTCAGGCGGCGGGCGCTGGCTCCTGGAATTCGGAACGGGGCAGAACGGCGCCCGTGACGCTCTCGATGAACCGCAGCATCGGGAGGCCGAGTGGCTCGTCGTCGATGCCGAGCGCGGCGATCTCGCTGATGTGGTTGTGGCCGAGCGCGTATGCCAGCGGCGGGAGCGTTCCGCTACGGTGCATGAACGCCTCGAGCGCCCCGCTGGCCTGTTCATGGAACTGGGGCGGGTCGAACTCGGCCACGGCCAGCAGGACCGGCACGTCACAGGCGGCCAGCCCGGCCAGCGGCGACCGGGCGCCGTACTTGCTTGGGTCGACGCCGAAGTACGCGGCGTGCATGTGGTTGCGTCCAGTGATCGTCAGGTCGTAGATACCGGACAGCAGCGCCGCGGCTGTCGCGCTCGGCGGAACGCCAGCATGCCCGGCCAGATAACCGGCGACGTGCGTGGCGCCGGCCGAGTGCCCAGCGACCACCACCCGCGCTGGGTCGCCGCCGTAGCCGCCGATGTGCTCGGCCACCCAGGCGACGGCACTGCTGACGTCCTCGGCCCCGGCCGGCCACCGGTCCTGCGGGGCGAGGCGGTAGGTCATCGTCACGCCGACCATCCCGTGCCGAACCGCCCAGGCGCCGATGTGGTCGTAGTACGGCGTGCCCGCGAGGTGCTTGTCGCCGCTGACGAACCCGCCACCGTGCACATAGACCAGGACCGGGGCCGGCTGCGTGGCATCCGGGCCGACGGTGTGCACGTCGAGGCGCTGCCTCGGGCCCGGGCCGTACTGCAGGTCGCGTGTCAGCGACGGGGCGGTGCAGCCCCTCTCCTCGTGCGCCCCTCGGTAGAGGCCGAACATGGCCTCGATGCTGGCGGGGCTCATGTCTGACCCGGTCTCCCGGATGCGCTCCGCGCGTTCCAGCCGCCCGGCCGCCCAGCAGTCGGCACCCTCGCCGGTCATGCCGCTACCTCCCACTGATTCCACACCACCTGCCGTTCACCAGTATCCGCCGTCCACCAGCAACCGCCTCGACCGTGGTTGAACCTTTAGTCGGGGCTATTACACCACCATCGCCACTTTCATCCGGGGCGACGCCGTTGCGTCACGGGAAGAAGCTGGCGTCCGCTGGTGTTTTCGAAGGTGTAGGTTTATGCAGGCAGGAGAAGATCATTGGCGGAGCGGTGCATCACGTGCGGGGCGGAGCTGCACCCGGAGCGGGCACGCAAGTACAACTACTGCATGTCCAAGGAGTGCCAGGAGAAGAACGCCAAGGGCCTGACCATGGTGGCGGTCGGGATGAACAAGGCCGCCGAGGAGTTCATGATCCTTGACGAGGACACGCGGGCCGATCTGGCCAGCGGCAAGTACCGGGACCAGCGGCGGACGTCGTTCGGCACCTCGGAAGGCGCGGCCCCCCGGCCGGTGACCGGCAGCGGCAAGGACGCCGGCGACGGCCCGCCTGCACCTTCCGCGCGTACGGCCCCTCGCCCGGTACGGGCCCGGCCTCGGCCGAGGCCCGCCCCAGCCCGGCCGTGGACGTCGAAGCAGGAACGGCTCGCGCTGCTCTACAACGAGCAGGGACTGCGGCCGGCCGAGATCGCGCAGAAGCTCGGCGTGAGTTCCTGGCTGGTGACCCAGATCATCCTGGCCGCCAAGAACCGCGGGAAGCTCTGACCAGCCAACTCGCCCGGAACCTTACCGGCGGTCAGAGTTCCATGGTCATGAACGTGCTGTTCGGGCTCTCGCGATAGTCGCCGAACGGCCCCGTCTCGGTGAACCCAGCCCGGGCGTACAGCGCCCGCGCCGCAGCGAACGCGGGAGTGGACCCGGTCTCCAGGCTCACCCGGGTGAGGCCGCGTTCGCGGGCCAGGCCGACCAGGTGATCGACCATCGCGCGGCCAATGCCCTGCCGCCGAGCGGCCACAGCGGTATGCATCGACTTGAGCTCGCAGTGGCTGTCGTTAAGAAGCTTGATCGCGCCAACTGCCAGGAGTTCGCCGTCGCGCCGGTAACTGCAGAAGGTGATGGCCGGGTCGAGCAGGCCGCCGATGTCCATCGCGTGCACATCCTCAGGCGGGGTGACGCTCCGGGCGAACTCCAGGTGGCTTTGCAGAAGTCCGCGGACGTCTTCCGCACACGGGTCATCAGCCGAGATGCAGGCGCTGGGCATAGCTGGACCCTATGTGGCGCGGCCGCTGAATGGTGATGTTAACTGTCGCCATGGCGAACGAGGGTGAGTACGGGCCGAGCCCGCGGGACTGGGTCCGTAACCAGGTCGAGGAGTATGAGAGCTCGGGCGGCACGCGGGGAACCACGCTGCGCGACACCGGGCTCCCAGTCGTGATCATCACCAACCGCGGCGCGCGCAGCGGCAAGATCCGCAAGACGCCGGTCATGCGGGTCGAGCATGATGGCCGGTACCTGGCGGTGGGGTCGAAGGGCGGCTCCCCTGACAACCCGGTCTGGGTCTACAACCTCCGCGCCGACCCTCATGTCCAGCTCCAGGATGGCCCGGTCAAGCAGGACATGACCGTACGCGAGCTCGACGACGACGAGCGCGCGCAGTGGTGGGAACTCGCGGTCGCCGCGTATCCCCCGTACGCCGAGTACCAGCAGAAGACGTCGCGCCAGATCCCGCTCTTCGTCCTCGAGCCGGTCAGCCAGACCTAACGCCCCGCGCCAGTCATTTCAGCCACGGCGAGACCACCTCGACACTGGCGTCCCGGAAGTGGCCGACGTTGCGCGTGACGACCTTCAGGCTATGCACGTTCGCCGTGGCCGCGATCAGAGCATCAACGGCCGCGACAGCCCTGCCGGTGTTCTCGGCGCGTGCCAGCAGTTGCCCCCACTTATCGGCCACGGCGGCATCGACAGGCAGCAGCCGCCCGCTGAACCGGTCCGGGAGTTCAGTCGTCAGCCACTGGTCGAGCCGGGCGCGCCTTCGGCCGTCCGCCAGCCGGTCGACTCCCTTGCGCAGCTCACCAAGAGTGATCACGCTCAGGTAGGTCCGATCTTCGTCAACCTCATCGAGCCAGCGGACTATCCCCGGGTCGGGTCGTGGCCGGACCCACTCGGAGACCGCATTCGTGTCTAACAGGTAACTCATAGGGCCACGTCACGCGGCGCCATCGCCACCCGCTCGACATCGAGCCCGGAGTCACGCAGGGGCGACGCGGCGAAGAACTCGGCGAGACTGCCCGTCCGGGAAGTCTTCTTGTGCCATTCCTCCGCGGACACGACGATGACGACTTCCCGCCCACGCCTGGTGATGGCCTGAGGGCCATCGCTGATCGCGTGGTCGAGCAGCTCGCTCAGCCGCGCCTTCGCCTCTGCCACGCTCCATGCGTGGTCATGTATTACGTCAGTCACCGTGACCACCTCCGTATGACCATTATAGTCATCATGGTCATACGATGAATCAGGGCCGCCTCTTTCCGGCGCGGAGCATGTCTAGTGCTTGCTGGACGCGATTCAGGCCAACCAGGAATTCGCCGCCCATCCGGGCCACGCTGGTCCGCCAGGTGTAGCCGTTCACGGTGGCGGTCACCGGGAACCGTTTGGCCCCCTCCCCCACAGCTGCTACCTGCTCGTCATCGAGCACGACGGCGGCTGCCGGGCCGCGCGGCTGGAGCTGCGTGGTGAACTGGATCCTGCCCATGCGGCTTATCCTGCCCCAACGGGGCGACAGTGGCTCGCGCCATACTGTGGAGGTGTCGGTGTCAGACGGGCTCTTCGATGTGACCGGGAAGGTCGCGGTCGTTACCGGTGGCTCGCGCGGCATCGGCGCGATGATCGCCGCTGGGCTGGTCCGGGCGGGCTGCCGGGTGTACATCACCGCGCGGAAGAAGGACGCCTGCGACGCCAAGGCGGCCGAGCTGTCCGCTGACGGCGAGTGCATCTCGGTACCACTGGACCTGGCCGCGCCTGGCGGGGTGGAAGACCTGGTCCGGGCGGTCAGCGAGCACGAGGACCGGCTGCACATCCTGGTCAACAACGCCGGGGCCACCTGGGGCGCGCCGCTGGAGGAGTACCCACTGGCAGCGTTCGACAAAATCTGGAACATCAACGTCAAGGCGCTGTTCGCGCTGACCGTCGCCAGCCTGCCGCTGCTGCGGGCGGCCGCGTCGGCCGACGACCCGGCGCGGGTGATCAATATCGGCTCGATCGACGGCCTCGGCGTCCCCCCGCTGGAGAGCTACGCCTACAGCACGACCAAGGCCGGCGTGCACATGCTGACCCGGCATCTGGCCAGCCGGCTGGCAGCCGAGTCGATCACGGTCAACGCGATCGCACCCGGCCCGTTCGACAGCAAGATGATGGCGTTCGCGCTGGACGACCCGCAGACCCGGGCAGCGATCGCGGCCAGCGTCCCGCTCGGCCGGGTCGGCGAGCCCGACGACATGGCCGGCGCTGCCCTGTTCCTGGCGTCGCGGGCCGGCCGGTACCTGACCGGCGCGGTCATCCCGGTGGACGGCGGCCTGTCCACGATCCGCCGGTAGCCGGGCGTGGCATCAGTCGTCCGACGTCATGCGCGCCGAACGTTCCACCGCCAGCGTCGCGACCAGGTAGGCGACGCCGAACGGATCGTCGCAGTAGCCGATCTCGGTGACCGGCTGCGTGCCGTGCAGCGAGCCGGCCAGTACCTGCCAGGACGGGCGCCCGGCGGCCATCAGCTCACGGGCCAGGCCCGGGTCGACAGCCAGCAGCGCGTCGAGGTCACCGTCCCGCACGGCCCGGGTGACCTCGGCGTCGAACGGGATGCTCCGGTCGTCGAGGTAGCCAGGGGCCTTGAGGCCGCGGCGGGCGCTGCCGTCGGCCATGGCGATCAGGGCTACCTTCCCGGCGGAGCTGGCGATCTGGGCTCCGAGTTCGGCGCAGCGGCTGGGCGGCTCGTCCTCGCTGACCGACCACAGCGCCCGCCGGCCCGTGTACCCGGCCTCGTCCAGCAGCCGGGTGCCCAGACCGAGCGGCAACGGCAGTCCCGGGGTTCTCGCGGCCGCCGGCGGGACCAGCCCGGGCGCGTACCCGGACAGGTCCAGCCCCAGGGATTCATCCCAGGCGCGGGTCTGCTCCGCGGCCCCGACCACGGCGACCAGGTCGGGCTCGGCCTGGACCAGGGCGGCCACGGCGTCCCGGCAGGCGTGGCGCAGCTCGGGCATGACCGGGTCAGCGCCGGTCAGCTCGCGGGCGAGGGCCGGCGGTGCGGGGCAGAGGGCGGCAGCGATGATCACGGTTCAGGCGAGCCCCCGGATCGCCCGCGCGGGCGGGACAGCGCCACGGATCGCGGCGACCATGTCCACCGCGTGGCGGGTCTGCGGCACCTCATGGGCGCGGAAGATCCGCGCGCCCTGCCACGCGCACACGGCGGTAGCCGCGAGAGTCCCGGCCAGCCGACCGGCCACGGGCACGTTCAGTGTTTCGCCGATGAAGTCCTTGTTCGACAGCGACACCAGCACGGGCCAGCCGGTCGCCGTCATCTCGGTGAGGCGCCGGGTGATCTCCAGCGAATGCCACGTGTTCTTGCCGAAGTCGTGCGCGGCGTCGATGACGACGCTGGCCGGGTCCACGCCGGCCTGGACGGCGCGGTCCGCGAGCCCGAGGACGTGGTCCAGCACGTCGCCCATCACGTCGGCGTAGGCCACCCGGAACGGCCGGGTCCGCGGCCGCTGGCCGCCTGCATGCGAGCACACGATCCCGGCGCCGAACTCGGCGGCGGTCTCGGCGAGCCGCCTGTCCCACCCACCCCAGCTGTCGTTGATCAGGTCGGCGCCCGCCTCGCAGGCGGCCCGGGCTACCTCATGACGCCAGGTATCGGCGCTGATCACGACGTCCGGGTAGCGGCTGCGGACAGCGGCGATGAACGCTGCCGTGCGGCGGATCTCCTCGGTCGCGTCCACCCGCGGGCCCGGCGCCGCCGGCACCCCGCCGACGTCGACGATGTCCGCACCCTCCGCGACCACCTGATCCACGCGTTCCAGGGCCGCCGACTCGTCCCAGGTGACACCGGGCCGGTAGAAGGAATCGGGCGTGCGGTTGACGATGCCCATCACCAGCGGCTGCCCCGGCGCGAACTCGCGCCGACCAAGGCGCAGCGCGCTCTGCTCAGCCGTTCTCGCCGGCGCTCCGGTCCCGGGCATCACGGCGCCTCCGCGTGCCGCGCGGTCTGCCAGCCGGAAACCGACCGGGCCGGCGGCCGCTCCTGCACAGGGACCGGCCTGGACACCTGGCGGACCTGGCCCGATGTGCGGCTGAACTGATGCAGCCAGGGCTGTGGCGGCGGCACCTGCCCGCCTGGGCGCCGGCGCTCGGCGATCACCAGCAGCTCGGCCGCCATCAGTGCCAGGTCATGATTGGCCTGATGCCTGTGCGCGCGGCGGCCCAGGTCCACCTGGGCGACGGCGTCCAGCCCGTGACTGGAGGCTGTGTCCATCAGCGTGGCCAGCTCGACCCCGTAGCCCACCGGGATGTTCAGCGATTCGATCAGGCTGCGCCGCGCGGCCCACTCCCCCGCCAGCGGTTGAACCACCCCGGCCAGGTCGGGCCACCACAGGCTGATCAGCGGCCGTGCGACCAGCTCGGTGACCCTTCCCCCGTCGGCGGAGACCGAACCATCCGATCCCGTCCACAGCCGCGTGTAGAAACCCTTGACCAGAAGCACCTGATCGTCGTTCAGCAGTGGGCCCAGCAGGCCAGTGACGAAATGGGGGCCCCACAACATCAGGTCGGCGTCGACGAAGACCACCAGGTCACCGGTCGTGACCAGCAGCGACTTCCACAGCGCCTCGCCCTTGCCGGGAAAGCTGCCCAGGCCTGGCGCCACATCGCGGGCGCTCCAGACCACGGCGCCAGCCTCGGCAGCGACCTGGGCGGTGGCATCGGTCGAATCCGAGTCGATCACGACGAGCTCATCGACCAGCGGCTGCTCGCGCATCAGCGACCGGGAGATCGCCCCGGCCACGTCACCGACCGTCTGCTCCTCGTTCCTGGCCGGTATGACCACGCTGATCCGTGACCCGAGGTCCTGCTTGCGTTCCAGGAGCCTCGACGGTGGCCAGTCCTGCCAGCGAGATGTCCGCCGGCCGGACCACGACCTAGCATCATCTCCCATAACCCGGCTGGACTCCCCACGCCTCAGAAACCTACCTGATCTGCGTCAATGGCTGCGGCTCGGGCTGCGACGGCTGGCGGTATCGGGCCGCAAGACGCCTGCGATGCGCCGCTGGCGAGCCGAACAGCGACCGGTTGAGCATGGCGCGCTTCAGGTAGACGTGGATGCCGCTCTCCCACGTGTAGCCGATGCCGCCGTGCAACTGCATCGCGGCACCGGTCACCTGGACCGCGCTGCCGCATGCCTGCGACTTCGCCATAGACGCGGCGACGCCTGCGCCAGGATCGGCGCCGGCTAGCCGGTCCACCGCTGCCGATACGAGCTGGCGGGCCACTGAGATCTGGACCAGCATGTCCGCGCACGCGTGCTTGACCGCCTGGAACGAGCCGATCGGCCGCCCGAACTGCTCGCGTACCCGGGCGTAACCGACGGTCGCGTCGAGCATGGCCTCACTCAGGCCCAGGCTGTCGCAGGCGAGCGCGACCGCAGCCCGGTCGAGCAACTGGCGGACCGCCTCCCCTGAGTCGCCAGCGAACCGGCGCAGCGACGACGGCGGCACCGCCGCACCGTCGGCCGCCACCAGGCCGAAACGCCGGGTCGCGTCGAGAACCGGCTGCTCGGTCACGTGCAGGCCGCTTGCCCCCGGCTCGATGTCCACGATCACGGGCGCGCCGTCGAGACCAGCCGCAAGCAGCAGCAGCCGGCCAGCGCCGGGCGCGTCCGGGACGAAAGCGGCGGTGCCGTGCAGCCGCGGCCCGCCGGGCGAGGCCACGAGCCGGAACGGCGGCGGACATTCCTGCGCGCTGTCGCGGCTGCCATCGGTCAGGGCGGCGGCCAGGACGATACCGCCTGACACCACGTCACGCAGCAGGCCGTCCCTGGCCGCGCCCGGTTCCAGCAGCAAGAGAGTCCCGATGCCGAGCACAACGGCGCCGAGGTAAGGACCGGGCGCTGCCGCCCGGCCGAACTCCTGCAGGATCACCGCCACCTCGGCGAAGCTGGCACCGGCACCGTCCAGAGCCGCGGGCGCGTCAAGCCCGAGCCATCCCGCGCCGGCGAACAGCCGCCAGTCAGCGGCAGATCCGCGGCCGGCCCGGCCGAGCAGGTCACGCGCTACGGCGCGGAGTTCGTCGCGGATCCCGGCGGCTTCGGCGGCATCCGGGTGGCTCGCCTGCCCGGTCATCGGCTTCCGGCCGGCTCGCGGGGCAGGCCGAGGCCGCGCTCGCCGATGATCGTTCGCTGGATCTCGCTCGTGCCGCCGGGAATCGTCCACTCCCACGAGCCGATGAAGTCCAGCGCCCACGCTCCGGACTCCCACCCGCTGGAGGCGGGTTTGCGGAGCTGGGCCTGCGTGGCCAGGCCCGCGACCTCGGTGCCGAAGTCCATGATCCGCTGGAGCAACTCGCTGTAGTACAGCTTGACGATCGAGGGATCGGCCGGGCCGGCGGTCCCGCGGTCATGGCGTTCCACGAGCCAGCGGCAGAGCGCACGCAGCCCCGTGATTTCTATTTCGAACGAGGCCAGCCGGTCACCGATCAGCGACTCGTCGATCGGGCGGCGGCCATCGGGTCCCGGCGTGGCACACGCATCGACGAGCCATCGGAATCCGGCGTTGCCCAGACGTTCGGCCAGCTCAAGGACGGTCATGCCGCGCTCGGCCCCGAGCGTCTGCTGGGCGACCCTCCAGCCGGAGTTCTCTGGCCCGACGAGCTGGGCCGCCGGGATCACCACGTCGGTGAGGAAGATCTCGCCGAAGTGCGACTCGCCGGTCGCCTGGCGGATGGGCCGTACGTCGATGCCCGGCGTGCGCATGTCGAGCAGGAAAAACGAGATGCCGTGCCGCTTGGGCGCCGCCGGGTCGGTCCGGGCCAGCAGCAGGCACCAGTCAGCGTGCATGGCGCCGCTCGCCCACAGCTTCTGTCCGTTGACGATGTAGCGGTCACCGTCTTTCGTGGCCGTGGCCTTCAGGCTGGCGAGGTCCGAGCCTGCCTCGGGCTCGGAGAAGCCCTGCACCCAGATCTCGCCGTCGAGGATTGCTGGCAGGTGGCGGCGGCGCTGGGCGTCGGTGCCCGCGGCCAGCAGCGTGGCCGCGGCGTGATGGATGGCGACGAACGCGAGCACCAGCCTGGGCGCGTCGTGGGCCGCCAGCTCCGAATAAAGGATGACCTGCTGGGCGGCGGTCATTCCGCCGCCCCATTCCTTGGGCCAGTGCGGGACGGCGAAGCCAGCGGTGTGCAGCTCAGCGAACCAGGCCCGCTGGAACGCGATGAACTCGCCGGCCGGGACGTCTGTCTGCGCCTGCCGCCAGTCGCGCGGCACGTGCTCCCGGCACCACTGGCTCACGGCAGTCCGGAACTCGTCGAGCTCGGCCAGCTCCGCTGTCACGGCGGCTTCCGCCTGAGCGAAAGCAGCCGGTCACGGTGCTCGGCCGAGTCCATCGTCGCCGCCTCGGCCGCGAACCCGGCCTGCATGGCCCCGCTGAGCGCCCCCGACAGGTACATGCCGGCTACCCGCTTCGTCCCGCGCAGGGCTTCAGCCGGCTGCGCCGCCAGGCGGCAGGCCAGCCGCCGGGCCTCGGGCAGCAGGTCCCCGGGTGCGGTGGTGCGGCTGGCCAGCCCGAGCTCGACGGCGGTGTCCGCCGGGATCCGGTCCCCGGTG
>Ga0335074_10005913_pt1 | contig 16938 bp, 13 predicted proteins | sample Lox_Sample_23_FD_206715 | JGI IMG/M metagenome (GOLD analysis project Ga0335074, IMG submission 206715) | Soil microbial communities from Loxahatchee National Wildlife Refuge, Florida, United States - Lox_Sample_2.3 | ecosystem: Environmental > Terrestrial > Soil > Wetlands | place: USA...
GTGCGCCTCCTTCTGGAGCCACAGAAGGAGCCTCCAGACGGGGCGCACCGTCACAGATCGCGATCGCCCCCGCCAGACGTCACTCACCGGACGCTTACACTCCGGGCTCGCTCGCCGCCGCTACGATCCGCTCCTTCGCCGCCGCAGACCATCGACGCCGCGGCGTCGCAGGACTGGCATCGAGACGCGAAACTTGCGCCTCAATCACTTCAAAGCTGCTGGTGCTGGACTTGTGTTCAGACTGCAAATCAACCTCCCGAACGAATTAGCCGGGAGGCTCAGCATGGCCGACTATCCACGCGCCCCGCTACACGGGGCCGCCTGACCGCTTACGGTGCAGGTGGCAGGTGGCGGGCTCGTTCGGCCTGATAGCCGACGCTTCGGTATTTGCGGCGAAGCTGACGCCGCTGGGATTTGCGCGGAATAGCGATCGTGGCGCATCAGCCAAATGATTGGCCGGCCGCAAGTTACATTCTCTTTACGATCAGGCCAACCGACGTACACGGAAAACCCTGGATACTGATCTTAAGATGAGATTGCCTAGCCAGCGGAACGACGTGATGCGTCCAGGGCGGGATATCGATGAACCCATCGAGGAAGCCATCACCGGGAGACAAATCAAGTTCTGCGACTTCATAGCCATTGCGCCGTAACTTGTGTACGAGAGGCACAATGTGCTTCCTTTGAAATAGCACAGTCGGCCATTCATCGATCGTGTCGCCATCACTGAGATTATATTCGGTTGTATGAACGGCGATTCCGCCGGGCTTCAACGTTTGGAGCGAGCGCTCGATGAAACGAAGGCCGTTCTCGATGCTCCCTAAGTGCTCGAGTGAGCAGGAAGACCAGCAAAAGTCAAATTTGCCGTCGAGGTCCGGTGGGACCGCATTCATATCAACCGACCGAAAATCGATATTCGCGAGTAGCGCCTCGTCGGGGCACACGTCGCTCCGCCGTACGGCGTCAATCGCCGCTGCGTGTTGTCCCGAAGCCTTCCAGCCATCCGCTTCTGACCGCGTTGGATCTAGGTCTGTCGCTAGCACGCTGACCCCATATTTGGCGAATAGGCTTGGTAGCGGCTCTTGGCCGCAACCGAAGCCCACACCGGTCATCCCGGGTTTCATCTTATTGTCACGCCACAAGACTTGCGCGACGTAGCAGAACTCCCAAAGCTTACGATGGTAAATTGGGGCTGCTCTCATCTCTCGCGCCCAAAACAGACACCATTCGCTCTCCATATCAGATTGAGTACAGACTTTAGAGGGAAGAGAAGTTGCCGGAGGAGCTTCGACAGATCGTGACATCCTCTGGTCCGCGAGCGCTCGAGCGAGTTCGTATCCAAGAGCCTTTATACTGAGAACGGACATTTCATAGTCACCAAATCTGGTTCCCAAGTAGCTGAAATTGGGCGTGTGGCCATCCACGAGCTGTTTGCCCAGACTCCGCAAGATGGCATCTATGTCTCTTTCGTTGACATGTTCGGTTATCAGCCGTTCTGGAGATGGCGGTGACTCATTCGCAGGCTGCAGCCCGCTGCCCCGTGGTGCTATCCGGGCTTGCAAACGGCGCGTCGCCAAAACCGATTGGACCAGCAAGCGTTCAACATACGCCAACGTTTTGCTTAACCCTACGAGTATCGCCCGTCCCGTGCGTCGAATGATTGGTCTTCTTAAGATTGTTTCCATCGTTGAATTCCCTACAAGCGAGGTACGGATTGTGACCAGGCCGCTTTGCGTTTATCTGCGTTCGTTGCCATCATCCGCTGTGGTCGGGTCGGCCCCTAGAGAACCCGCCGGCGCGCCGATGACAACCAGATTAAGCTACCGAGCCATTCTGAATTTATTGACCGGCCCTGCCCTCGCGATACTCCGTCGCTGAGGCGCCCCTCCCGCGCGACCTATGGCATTCTTTGCGCATTCTAATGCGTATACATAAATCGCAACATTGCCGCTCTCGGATTGCGAAGTTTTCAACTGAACGAGTTCGGAGCACCTCGAACTCTAGCAGATGGCGTTGGCTCAGTGCGGACGAAGGTACCATCCCTTCGAAGCTTCTACGAGCGCTATCAGCGACACACGTGAAGCTGGCGACATCGTTTGTGGCTCCGGATAGTCCGCACGTTCGAGCGTTTGGAGTGGAGACAAGGCGTTCGTCGAGGTGTCGTCTTTGGACCAGGCCAGGCCCCCACGCTTCCGTACAAGCTTCAAGATCCGCACGTATATCGACGATAGGTTGTGGGCACGCCTGCACCCGCAGGGAGCTAGAAGATAACATTTAGGCAAGTGCCAGCGCGTCTGTCGAGCGCATTTGAACTTGCAATGTGGCGCTTGGCCTCCTGGACAACGCGGTGCACGGATGCTATAGGGCCGCGTTCTACGCTCAGTTTCCTCAGCTGGGCTAGCCGAGGCCTTCGCCCACAGCGTGTTTGGGCTACCGACAACCGTAATGCTCTCCGCAACCACTCCGCAAGCCACCACAAAGCTCCGAAGTCGCTCGCTGAATGCTATGCGATACGCACGAGCCCGTGACGATTTGCTTGAAGGGCTGCGAAGGGCATGGTTTTGGTCAGCTTTGGCTCTGCAAGACATTAGGCTCCGTTATCGCGGGTCCATATTGGGTCCCTTGTGGCTCACTCTAAGCACCGGCGTAATGGTTGCGGCGCTTGGCATTCTGTATTCCCGCCTATTCCACACGGACGTGGCGGTCTATCTGCCGTACGTCGGTGCGGGGCTCGTTCTGTGGCAATTCGTTGCCGGACTCATTAATGACGGCTGCGCAACATTCACCGCCGTCCAGACGCTCATCCAGCAAGTCAGAATTCCGTATTCGATTCACGCCTATCGAGTCGTCTTTAGAAACTTGCTTATACTGCTTCACAATCTGATCATCATAGTGGTTGTTCAATTCCTGTTTCACGTACCATTTGGCTGGAAATCACTACTCTTCCTGCCCGCACTCTGCGTTGTCGTAATCAATGGCGTGTGGATCAGCCTCCTGTTTGGAATGGTCACGGCGCGGTTCCGCGACGTGCCTCCAATCGTCGCTAGTTTCGTGCAAGTGTTGTTCTTTGTAACTCCAATTTTTTGGCAACCTAACGCGCTGGGCATTTATGAGTTCTATGGTGAGCTCAATCCTCTGTTTGCGGCAATTGACATTATGCGCTCACCGCTCTTAGGGGGCGACGCAGCACCGTATTCCTGGGAAATCGTCGGCTGCATAAGCGTCATGGGGTGGCTCGTCACATTAGCTCTCTTCGCACGCTTCCGCAGTCGCATCGCTTTCTGGGTCTAAGCGCTTGGCCCACTTCAAGCTCACCCACGTGTCTCTCGAATTTCCGATCTACCGCGGCAGTAGTCGGTCGCTGAAAAAGTCGCTTATCGCGACGACAATGCGAAGTAATCTCGCACGCGACTCCGCCGATCGGATAAACGTGCGTGCGTTGGATGGCGTTAGCTTAGAAATTGCAGATGGCGAGCGTGTTGGACTCATCGGCTCAAATGGCGCGGGCAAAACGACGCTCTTGAAGGTGCTAGGCGGTATCTACGAGCCCACGTCCGGAACGGTCAGCTCCTCGGGCGACATTACCGCTCTCATTACGTCGGACTTCGGCCTCGATCCTGACTCCACCGGCCGCGAAAACATTATACTTCGCGGTATGTACATGGGAATTCACCCCCGCGATATGCGAAACCGCGTTGAGGAGGTGGCTCGGTTTACCGAACTGGACCACTATCTGGAAATGCCGGTACGGACCTACTCCGCCGGTATGATGATGCGGCTGTCATTTGCAGTTTCAACCTGCGTACAAAGAGAGATTCTGCTCCTCGATGAGTGGCTTGCCGCGGGGGACGCAGGTTTTCTCGAGAAGGCGCATTGGCGAATGGAGAACTTTGTACGTGGATCTAGCATCGTCATCTTGGCCTCGCACTCGGCTTCGCTCCTAAAGCAATGGTGCACCCGTGGCATTCTTCTTGATCATGGGCGCGTGACGGCCGATGGTCATATCGGCTCAGTACTCGATACATACCAGCAGGCGCTTCACGGTGGTGCCGGGTGAAGCGGCAACGAAGCCTCGATGGAAGCGCCGTTGCATTGGCCCGTATGTTACGCGATCGAGAGTTGAGCCAATCGAGCGGCTGCACTCCAGGCGAACACGCCGCTAAGCGCGCTCGCGCTGACGCGTTCACGGCTCGTGCACTTGCAGGCCTGCTATCTGTAGGACCGCTTTCAGGCAACAGATGGAGGTGTTGACCTTGCACCATCTGCTATGGAGGCGTTGACCTCGCACTATCTGTTAGGGCAGAATTTAAAGCATGGGGGATCCGTGACATTGTCGATAGCGCGAAGGAATACTGCCCACTGTTTACGTTCCGCTCGGGATCTGAGCGGGATGTTCGCTTCCTATGCGCAGAACTTTGAAGACGCAATGCTGTGGCGGGCATCGCGAAAGATTCACTGGGGGTTCTATTTCGAGTTTGGAGCATATGATCCAAACAAGGACTCCGTGAACAAAGCCCTTGCCCACCGCGTTTTGACGTCTCAGCACCAGACGCCAGCTCGCGCTGGACGCCGAGACGCGCGCCGGGCGCGCAGAGCATGCCTTGATGGAGTCGGACGCTTTGAAATCGGAGCTGCTAGAAATCCGGGAAGAGGCGGCAACACTCCGCGGAACGGTCGAAGCAAGTAGGATGCAAACCGACGCGGAGGCCGAGCATCCGCAGCACAAAGACACCGCTGCGGAAAAGACAATTGCCCGCGCGGAAGCAAACGCCGCAGGGGCAAAAGAAGAGCGAGCCGGTCTAAAGCTGCGGCGGGTGCGCGCTGCGCTAAGTCTCGTCGAGAGCCGGGCGCGAGAGGCCTCTCGCCGACTCGAGGAGCGCGAATCATTGCCGGAAGCCACCGATATCCGCCGCTCTTGGCGCCTTACCGCGCCACTGCGAACCCTCGGCGCTGCGATGCGCCGCCGACGAGCCTATCGCGATCCGTCGCGGCCGCGCCTTCTGGAGAGACCGGCCTCGCCGACCCTCTTCATCGAGTGTACGCTTACCTATCACAGTGATGCGACTACGGGGATTCAGCGGGTTGTCCGCAACGTCCTTCGCAACGCCGCCATGTCCGCGGCCCGATACGGCTATGTGGTCGCGCCCATGCTTGTAAACAATAACAGGTTCGTTCCTGCCGATCTCAACCAAGTTCTTGCCGACAAGTTGCGGGCACCGCTAACCAGACCCGAAACGCCTCGGGGTGCCCCTAGCTTTGCGCGAAGGTGCTGGCGTGTGCTCCTTCGGGCCTTGTCTGTCATCTTGCCATCTGCGTCTGCACAGCGTTTTCTCTACGCCTCGCCCAACCGGCTCGGACTGGCTTGGTGTATTCTCCTTCCCCTGCGAGTGCTTCGACTCCGACCGTGGCCACAGCCTATGGCAGAGAACGCCGGTGCCGTCAGCCTAGAGGAATACGCAAACTGCGACGGCAGCATCCTCGTGTTATTGGACGCGTCTTGGGACCTTCCGATCTGGCCCGCAGTTAAGAGCTTTAAGCAGAGGGGGGGGAAGGTTATCAGCGTCATCTATGATCTGATCCCGATCAGTCATCCTCATACTTGCCTGGCGACGCATGTCGTTGCATTCAGGGCTTGGCTGCGGGAAAGCATCCGTTACAGCGATGCTTTGATAGGGATATCGCGTTCGACGGCGGACCAGCTAGAGCAATTTGCGGCAAATGGCGGAAAGCAATCGGACGGACCGGTGATCGACCACTTCCATCTCGGTTCCGAGCTGGACTTGGTCGAACGCGAAGACCAACCGCGGGCCGATATTAGGCGCATTTTTGATGTCGAGCGCCATGTGTTCCTCATGGTCGGTTCAATTGAGCCCAGAAAGAACCACCGCTACGTGCTCGATGCGTTCGACACTCATTGGGCACGGGGCGGAGATGCCGCGCTCGTCATGATTGGCCGACACGGGTGGAAGAACGAAGCCTTTCTCGAGCGCGTCGCCCGCCACGAGGAATTGGACAAGCGGCTCTTTCTGGTACGCGACGCGACCGACACCGAGGTCGATCACGCCTACCGCCGCGCATCCGCATTGATCATAGCCTCGGAGGTCGAAGGGTTCGGCCTTCCAGTAGTGGAAGCCTTTCAGCGCGGCTTGCCGGTACTGTGCAGTGACATTCCTGTGTTCCGCGAGATCGCTGACGGCAAGGCAATATTCTTCGACCTCTCGCACAACGGCCGATTGGCGGACGCCCTCACAGCGTTCTGCTGCGCGCACCCCGTAGAGCAGCGCGACATACGCACGCCGCAGAGCTGGATTACTTGGCGGCAGAGCACCGATCAACTATGCACTGCGATCATGCGAGCGCTCGGCCAGGCGCCGGTGAGCGCGGCTTCGCACGTCCCACCATGATCGCGACACATAGGAGAGATAACGGTTCGCCTCGCAGGGGCACTGCTCAGATTGCGAGAGCATTTTCGCGCGGCGGCGAAATGGTTAATTCCTACTCCTGTACCCGTATGGGTGGCTCTCGGAATTCCCGACGCTGTACGTCGCCGCGGGCATTCCTACCAATTGCAGCCCGAACACGCGCTGGCGGCGCCGCGCATATCTGGTCGTTGCGATTGAATGGCCTTGATTTATCCTGGTCCGTGGGCTCAGCGTCGAGCGTGGTGTAAGCCATCGTCCGTCGCAGCATAGGAGATGTCGATGCGAACTGCGCTAATCGCCGGAGTGACCGGCCAGGACGGCGCCTACCTTGCACAGTTTCTTTTGCAGAAGGGCTATCGTGTTGTCGGCCTGCTGCGGCGCTCGGCCTCCGCTGACGTCATCGGCGAGCGCTTGCGTTGGCTCGGCATCCGTGACGACGTCGAAATGCGCGATGGCGATCTAGTCGACCTCTCGAGCATGCTGCGGATCCTGGACAAGGTCGCCCCAGACGAAGTGTACAACCTCGCCGCCCAGAGCTTCGTCGCCACATCCTGGCAGCAACCGATTCTCACCGGTACCGTCACCGGGATGGGGGCCGTCGGCATGCTCGAGGCTGTGCGCCTGGTCCGATCGGGCGCACGGTTTTATCAAGCCTCGTCATCGGAGATGTTCGGTATGGCGCAGGCGCCTCGCCAGAACGAGCGTACTCCGTTCTACCCCCGTAGCCCCTACGCTGCCGCGAAGCTCTTCGCGCACTGGATGACTGTCAATTACCGCGAGAGCTTCGGGCTGCACGCTTCGTCCGGCATTCTGTTCAATCACGAAAGTCCGCTGCGCGGTATCGAGTTCGTCACGCGTCGCATTACCGACGGGGTAGCACGAATCAAACTGGGTCTGGAGCGGAAGCTGCAGCTCGGCAATCTGGAGGCGAAGCGTGACTGGGGTCACGCGCGCGACTATGTGCGGGCCATGTGGCTTATGTTGCAGCAAGACGAGCCCGGCGACTACGTGGTGGCTACCGGCCGCAATGCCAGCGTGCGCGAGTTCTGCGAACTTGCCTTCGGCCATGTCGGCCTCGGGTATCGAGACTACGTCGTGACCTGCGAAGACCTGAAGCGCCCTGCCGAAGTGGATGTCCTGCTTGGAGACGCCACCAAGGCCCGGACCCGACTCGGCTGGGAGCCGACTATCACCCTCGAGCAATTGGTGGCGGAGATGGTTGAGGCCGATTTGGAACGCCATGGTGCGAAATCAAAGTCCTGATGTGCCGGAAGCAGCCCCGCAACGCATCCTGCTAACCGGCGCGACGGGATTTGTCGGCGGCCATCTGCTGCCCGCTCTCGCGGCCGCGTTCCCGGACGCCGCGATCTTCGCCGAGCATTTCGATATAACCGATAGCGCTATGGTGCACGAGGCGGTCCGCCGAGCATCGCCGGACGCCTGCATCCATCTCGCCGGGATCAGCACCATTGCGGCCGCACGCGGAGACCCGGAGGCGGCGTGGCGCGCCAATCTTTTGGGTACGCTCAACCTGGCTCGTGCCGTACTGACGCTCGCACCCGCATGCCGCTTTCTGTTCGCGTCGAGCGCAGAGGTGTACGGCGCGTCATTTCGATCTGGTCGGCCGCTCGACGAGTCCGCTCTGCTGGCTCCGATGAACGGTTACGCAGCCAGCAAGGCGGCCGCCGATCTCGCCCTGGGCGCTCTATCATACGACGGGCTCCGAGTCGTGCGGCTGCGTCTCTTCAATCATACCGGGCCGGGCCAGTCGGATGCCTTTGTCATACCCGCTTTCGCCCGTCAGATCGCGCGCATCGAGTCGCGCCTTCAAAAGCCGCCGTTACGTGTTGGCGGCCTCGATACCGCGCGCGACTTTCTCGACGTGCGAGACGTATGCAACGCCTATATCGCCTGCCTGCGCCAGCATGATCAGCAGCTCCCGCCTGGCGTTATCCTCAACTTGGGTTCGGGTCAGCCCAGACGGATTGGCGACATTCTGGATGAGCTTTTGTGCCTGGCGGGCATGCGCACAGAGGTCGCAACCGAAGCCGCGCGGCTGCGTCCATCCGAGATCGTCACGGCGAGCGGCGATCCTTCCCTGGCGCGGCGGTTGCTTGGCTGGTCGCCGGCCTTTCCGTGGAGCCAGACACTTGCTGATGTACTCACCGACTGGCGCGCGCGCGTGGCTCAGGAGGGGAGTGGGACGCCCCTATAACATTTTTCTTGCGCGGAACAGACCGATGGCCCGCGAGCATCTTACTTGGTGAATAACGCAGCAGTCCGCTTGATCAAGGTCGCGTGATCACCGATGGCGACGCCGACTCGGTGCTCTATCCAGGCGCTTCACGGCGCCGGCTGTATGTGCAACGAAAGCTTACCAGCTGGACTCGCAGACAATGGGTTGCGAGTGGGAACCCGCTGGCAAATACTGGCGACCGCTCGCTATCCCTTGACCAGGACCTGCTCCGCAGGGACTGACCGAACGGCAAGATGCAACTGAGATGAACGATAGGGCGATCACCCTCCGACCCACGTTACCTAATATCTACCGCGGAGCTCACGCACTCTGGCGCCTGCTTCCCGTTGAGGCGCGACGTCGTGCCTTCAATGTCACCGCGCGGCTCCTATGCCCGCGGCCGACGCCAGATGCAGAAACGCGGCCAGGTGCCATTACCGTAGCAGGGTGTCTCCGCTCGACGACGAGTCTTGGAGAGGGAGCTCGCTTATGCCTGACAGCGCTGAGCGACGCTGGCTACGAAGTCCGCTTTGTCGATGTCGGCGGCGGCTTCGGTCAATCGGATTATCCTGACGCCCGCTTCCCCGGCTTGCCCGGCGCGCCGGGTGGCGGAATGCTCATTATTCACGTGAATCCGCATATGTTGCCTCTTGCCTACATAACGATGGGCCGTCGCCTGCTTCGGGAAAAATATGTCGTCGGATATTTCGTCTGGGAGCTTGCGACCATCCCCCTTGCCTGGCAAAAGCTGCTGGATCTGGTGCATGAGATCTGGGTGCCCAGCGAGTTCAGCAAACAGGCCTTCGTGCGCGCTACGGATAAACCTGTTCACGTCGTGCCTCATCCGCATGCCGTGAGCGATCGCCTGAAATTGAGCAAGAGCGCGCAGCGCTTTACGCGCGAGCAGTTCAAAATCCCGGCGGGGGCGTTTGCCGCGCTTGCTATGCAACACATGGGATCGACGCTAAGTCGCAAAAATATGATCGGCACCATACGTGCTTTCAAGCAAGCTTTCGGCACAGGATCCAATCGCATCCTCGTCTTGAAATTGGCAGATATGGATCAGTGGCCGGAGGCCGCAGCACGCATACGCAACGAAATTGGGCGCGCCACCAACATCATGGTGCTGGAAGGCAAGCTCTCGACCGAAGAAATCCTTGGCCTGATCTGGTGCTGCGACACTGTTTTGTCCCTGCATCGTGCCGAAGGCTTTGGAATGGTGCTTGCGGATGCGATGCTGCTCGGAAAGCCGGTCATAGCAACTCGATGGTCTGGCAATCTCGACTTCATGACGGAAGAGAATTCCGCAATGGTCGACTACTCGCTGGTGCCCGTCTTCGATGAGGACGCTCGTTTGTATGTTGATAAGAATCTATGTTGGGCCGAGCCAGATATCATGGATGCGGCAGCTTGGTTGCGCCGCTTGGCATCCGATCCTGAGCTGGGGCGCAGCATCGGAAATCGCGCTCGCCATGATATCGCGGGAGCACTGAGCACTGAATGTTATCACGCGCGCGTGCGCAAACTTCTTGCGCGTCATTATTCAGTTGGAAGTCCGACTTAGGAAGCTCGCGTTGTGGCTGGTCACCCACTTTCTAGGCGCAATGCTGCCGCTGAGCCGAAAGCTATGTGATGGTGACGTCACCCCTGAAGCTCGTCGTCGCCGGCCATGTCGATCACGGCAAATCGACGGTGATCGGCAGGCTGCTGCATGAAGCGGGCGGGCTGCCCGAGGGCAAGGTGGAGGAGCTGCAGCGCGTCAGCGAGCGCCGCGGCATGCCGCTCGAATGGTCCTTCGCCCTCGATTCGCTGCAGCCGAGCGCGACCAGGCCGTCACCATCGATACGACGCGCTACCAATTCAAATTCGACGGCCGCGACTTCGTCATCATCGACGCGCCGGGTCATCGCGAATTCCTCGCCAACATGGTGAGCGGCGCGTCCGGGGCCGATGCCGCGGTGCTGGTGGTGGATGCGGCCGAAGGGCTGCAGGAGCAGACGCGGCGCCACGCGCAGCTGCTGCCCCTGTTGGGGCTCGAGCAGATCGCGGTTGCCGTCAACAAACTCGACCTCGTCGATTTTGCCGAGGCGCGCTTCCGCGCGCTCGAGGACGAGATCCGCGCCTTTCTCGGCGAGCTCGGCCTCGCGCCGCGCACGGTGCTGCCGCTTTCGGCGCGCCATGGTGACAATTTAGCGCGCCCCAGCGAGCGCCTCGCCTGGTATCGCGGCCCGACCCTGGTCGAAGCGCTGCTCGCCTTCACCCCCGGCGCGCCCGCCGAAGCGGCGCCGCTGCGCCTGCCGCTCCAGGATGTCTATCGCCAGGGGGAGCGGCGCATCCTCGTCGGCCGCATCGAGGCGGGGCGGCTGGCGGAGGGCGACACCTTGCTGTTCTCGCCTTCCAACAAGCGCGCGCGGGTGCTGAGCCTCGAGGCCTGGCCCGGCCCGCCGCCTGGCGCCGCGGGCGCCGGCTATGCCGTCGGCTTCACGCTCGACCGGCCGCTCTTCGTCGAGCGCGGCGAAGTGGCGAGCCATGTCGAGGGAGCGCCGCTGCTGGCCCGGCACTTCGGCGCCACGGTGTTCTGGCTCGGCGCCGAGCCTTTGGCGCCGGGACGCGAGCTGCGCCTTCGCCTCGGCACGACCGAAGCGCCGGTGACCGTCGAGCGCATCGAGCGCGTCATCGACAGCGACAGCCTGGCGCCGCTGGCCGCCGCCTTGGTCGAGCGCGATCAGGTGGCGGAGCTGAGCTTGCGACGCCCGGCGCTGCTGTCGCTCGACGACGGCGCGCGTTTCGTGCTGCGCGATCGCGGCACCACCTTGGGCGGCGGCCGCGTTTTTCTGCACGGCATCGTCGATCTCCGCCCCGCGCCCAACGGCAAGCACGACAACCTGACGCCGGTGGCGCACAAGGTGACGCAAGCGGCGCGCGCCGCGCGCTTTGGCCACAAGGGCGGCGTGCTCTGGTTCACCGGCCTCTCCGGCGCCGGCAAATCGACGCTCGCCATGGCGATGGAGCAGCATCTCTTCCGCCGCGGCTATGCCGTCTATGTCCTCGACGGCGACAACATCCGCAGCGGCCTCAACGCCAATCTCGGCTTCGCACCCGAGGATCGCGTCGAAAATATCCGCCGCGTCGGCGAAGTGGCGGCGCTCTTCGCCGATGCCGGCTTCCTCTGCATCACCGCCTTCATCTCGCCCTATCGCGCCGACCGCGCGCGGGCGCGCGCGGCAACGCCGCCTGGCGCCTTCCACGAGATCCACGTCAGCGCCGATCTCGCCACCTGCGAGCAGCGCGATCCCAAAGGGCTGTACCGCCGGGCGCGCGCCGGTGAGATCCGCGACTTCACCGGCATCTCTGCGCCCTATGAGCCGCCCGAGGCGCCCGCGCTCGTGGTCGACACGGCGAGCCAGCCGCTCGAGCGCTCGATCGAGCTGGTCCTCGACTATGTGGCGCAGAATTTCGCGTTCGGCGAAGGCGAGTGACGGCGAAAGGTCGGCCCACGGCGCCGGTCCGGCTTAATTAATCGGCCCCGAACCGGTAGCCCTAGAGCATGATCGGCTTAGGTTGACCCATAGCCGGCATGTCTAAAGTAGTTTGCGCACTCGTCCGAGCTGAAGTGGTCGAGCAATGAGCCGATACGTTTCCAAACGGCATCGGTGGACCGTTCGTCGGCCTTTCGCAACAGCGTCTTGAGTTTGGCAAAGGTTTGCTCGATCGGATTGAGGTCCGGGCTGTAGGGCGGCAGGAAGAGGCGATGGGCGCCGGCGTCTCGAATGGCGCGACGGACGGCTTGGCCTTTGTGGCTGCCGAGATTGTCGAGCACGACGATATCGCCGGGTCGCAGCTGGGGAACGAGGAACTGGGTCACCCAGGCGAGAAACATCGGACCATTGATCGGGCCATCAATGACGCAGGGAGCGATGATGCCCTGTATGCGCAGTCCGGCCAGGAAAGTCATTGTCGTCCAGCGGCCGTGCGGCACACGTCCAATCAAGCGCTGACCGCGGGGCGCGCGGCCGTGTGTGCGCGTCATGTTGGTCTTCGCCCAGGTCTCGTCGACGAAGACCAGGCGTTCGAGATCAATGCGCCCCTGATAGCGCCTCCACCGGGCGCGCTTACGAGCGACGTCGGGTCGCTCTTGCTCTGCGGCGCACAGAGTTTTTTTTGAACGTCAGCCCCTCGGCCGTCAGGAAAGCCCACAGCGCGCCATAGCTGACTTTGACACCGCGATCGGCGAGCTCTTTCAGTAGTCCTCGGACCGTCAGATCCGGCGCCAGCGATAATCGGGCCAAAAGCCAATCCCGTTCCGACAGCAGGATCGGACGGCGATGTCCGCCCATGGGCTTCGCCGCGCACGTGCCGCTGGCGCGCTGGCGCGCACACCAGCGGATCACGCTCGACTCCCCGACTTTGAACAACTTCGCCACCTGGCGCCGCGATTGCCCGCTCTCAACCGCGGCAACCGCCCGCTCACGAAGATCGAGCGAATAGGGTCGTGTCATCCATGCTGGCCTCCAACCCCAGCCAGCAGTTTGAATCAGATTTTCCCAACGAAGGGAATCCCCTATCGATTCAAGATAAGCCGATCACGCTCTAGTGCGGCCAGCAGCAGCAGTGGTACTCGGCAGCGGAGCAGCCCTTCCAACCGCGCACCTTTGGTGTCGGCTCGTACTTTCCGCTTGAGGCAATCAGTGTAAATGCCCGATGGTCCCGTGATTGAGTGTCAGAGAAGGTGAGGGGCAGCGGCAGCAGCACACTCTAGACATCGAGTCGGCAAGGGGACAGGCCGCGGGAGCACTAAGCACTGAATGTTATCACGTACGCGTGCGCAAACTTCTTGCGCGTCACTATTCAGTTCGAAGTCAGACTTAGGAAGCTTGCATTGTGGCTGGTCACCCATCTTCGTGGGCGCAACGCTGCCGCTGGGCCGAGGCTTATGTGATGGTGACGTCACCCCTGTCATGGGATGATTTCGCCGGTTGGCGCAACTCTGCCTCCTGTGGCTTCGGGATCCAGGACTGAGCCCGTTCTGCATGCGGCGGGTGGAGAAGCCCACATCACCTGACATTCGGTCGGCTGCCGATGTAGCCGCGCCATGATCCTCCCGCTTTTTCTGTTAAGCCGGACCTGAATAGTGAGGCGCAAGAAGTTCCCGCACTCGCATGCGATAGTGATCAGCGCCGAGCGCCGCTGCGACATCGCGGCGAGCCCGATCGCCGATGCGGCGGCGCAGCTCGGGATCCGACGCAAGGCGGCGCAACCAAGCGGAGGCAGCCGCGACGTCCGGCTCGGCCCAACGTTGGTTCTTGTCAACGTAAAGGTGGGCGTCCTCGTCGAACGCGCTCACAAGGGAGCAGTCGATCAGCACGGAATTCTCGTCCGTCATGAACTCGAGATTTCCTGACCACCGAGTGGCTATGACCGGCTTTCCGAGCAACATCGCCTCGGCAAGCACCAGGCCGAAGCCTTCGGCGCGATGCAGGGACAAGACGCTGTCACAGCACCAGATCAGGCCAAGGATTTCTTCGGTCGAGAGCTTGCCTTCCAGCACCATAATGTTGGGCGCGCTCCCAATTTCGTTGCGTATGCGTGCTGCGGCCTCCGGCCACTGATCCATATCCGCCAGTTTCAAAACCAGAACGCGATCGGCCGCTGCGCCGAAAGCCTGCTTGAACGCACGAATCGCGCCGATCAAATTTTTGCGGCCGAGCGTCGACCCCATGTGCTGCATGGAAAGCGCGGTGAACGCTCCCTCCGGAATTCCGAGCTGATCGCGCGTAAAGCGTTCCGCGCTTTCACTCAATCTGAGGCGGTCACCCACCGCCACGGGGTAAGGCACCACCTGTACGGGTTTATCGGTAGCGCATGCGAAGGCTCGCCTGGTGAATTCGCTGGGCGCCCAAATTTCGTGCACCAGATCCAACATCCCTTGCCATGCACGCGGAATTGCTGCGAGCTCCCATACGAAACAGCCAATGACATGCTTTCCCCGAAGCACACTGCGCCCGATCGTCATGTAGGCAAGGGGCAACATGTGTGGATTCGCGTGAACAAGGACCACCCCGCCACCCGGGCCGGCAGGCAAACCGGGAAGGCGCGCGTCAGGATAGTCCGATTGACCGAAAGCGGCGCCGATATCGACGAACCGCACGTCGTATCCTGCCTCGCTCAGCGCGGTCAGACACAGTCGCGCTGCCGCGCCGAGGCCCGTCGTCGAACGGAGAAATCCTGCTACCGTAATGGTGCCCGGCAGGGTTTCGAGAGCGGGCGTTGGCCGCGGGGATGACAGACGCGCGGCGATCATGAATGCGCGGCGACGCGCCTCTACGGGCAGCAGCCGCCAAAGGGCGTGTGCCCCGCGGTAGAGCCCAGGCAACCCTCGGCGAGGGGCGGTTGTGCCATCGTTCATGTCAGCAACACATCGCCTTTCGCATGGCTCGGCGCAGGACATCGTCCCTTATGAAAGCATGGGGAACGAGCGCGATCGATCGTGCCGCGCGGGGGTCGCCGTCGTAGCGCTGAGTCGGTGCGAATCCGCGCGCACATTACCCTAGACGGGCTCGATCGGTGGCCGGCGGCGAGCGGCCATGCCGCAGCATCCGGACGACGCGCCGCGCCGCGCCAGCGAAGAAATAGGGTGGCTTGCGTGGATAAAGCGCGAGCGAGCCCGCCAGGAACGACAGGGCGCGCAGCGGCTGACCGGCATAATAGCAGGTGACGCCTTGCTCCATAAGGAGAGCCGCCCGGAACTGCGCGCTTGGCCAGAAGCCGAGGCGGCGCATAGCGGCGTCGTGCTTGCTGCGCAGGAGGCGAGCGGCGGCGAGAACGGCGGCAGGGTCCATTCGCTCGGCCATGTGGATTCGCGCCAGGGGTTCCGGCAGGACGAGGATGTCATGCTTGGCGACATAACGCAGCAGCCAGTCCCAATCTTCGAGGCGCCGGAGCTGCTCGTCGAAAGGCCCATGGATGGCGAAAGCCTCGCGACGCATCATCGCCGTCGAGCCCGGGCTGAGCACGCAGCCGCTGCGCAGCGCCGCGCCCCAGTCGGCGACGTTCTTCGGCGTCCGCGCGCGGATCTCGCGCGAGCGTTCGCGCAGCATCCAATAGCCGGTGGTGGACATCAGCACTTTGGCCGGCGCCGGTTGCAGCGCCGCGACCTGCCGATCCAACTTCTGCGGCAGCCACTCATCATCGGAATCAAGAAAGGCGATCACCGTCCCCAAGGCGGCACGGATGCCGGTATTGCGCGCAGCGGCCGCGCCGCGGTTCATCTCATGCCGCAGCACGCGCAGGCGCGGATCGCATTGGCAGGCCTGCACCGCAGTGCCATCGCTCGACCCATCATCGACTACGATGATTTCAAAGTCGCCGAAGGATTGCCGCAGCACGCTGTCGATGGCGCGGCGGATGACAGCCGCGCGATTGAAGGCGGGAATGATGACGCTTACCAGGGGCACGGCTACCATACGCGAATCGTTTCAGCGAGGCGGAAGATTGAACAAAAAATGCGCCGCAATGCAACCATCGCGTAAGACGCTCTCGAAGCTCGAACGGCAGAGCTCAAGACAATCGACTTAGGGAGATGAGCGGTAGTTGGTAAACCAGAAGTTTCCATCGCGAAACTCTCGCTTCTCTGAATATCCCAACGCTGCCAACGCCAAACGGGTGGTTCGCAAATCCTGCTTGATCTCGATAAAGAGGTCGCAACTGTTGTTCATAAGAAACGTATTTGCGCCTGCGAGGAAGAATGGCTCCGCGCCCTCGACGTCGATCTTGACCATCACAGTCTGGTTGGAATGCACCAGCAAGCCGTCGAGACGACGTACAGATACAGATATCGTTCCGGGCCGCCACTTCTCATCGGTCGCCAATTTCTCAAACTTGGAAAGTCCGGAATTGGACCGCGGCGAGATCAGGAACTGCTGATCGTCAGCATCGGCGTCCGATAGCCCGAGCTCATAGACTTTGATGCCGCGGAAGTCGTTCATCGCAAAGTTCGTGCGCTGGAAAGCAACGAGCCGCGGATTCGGCTCGAAAGAGTGGATTTCCGGTATGCCGCTGCCTGCAGCAATGCAACTGTATAGCCCGAAATTGGAACCGACATCGACAAACACCGAGGGTCTTCGCAACGAAATGGTGCTGGTGATCGCATCGACCAAATCCGACTCAAACCCTCCGCCGATCAAGATTTTCCGCGTGATATAGTCCTTCGTGTCCAACAACAGAACGAGATTGCGCCAGCGAAAGACCGAATAGTGATTCGTTCGCTTGTACTTCAGGTGG
>Ga0335074_10005914_pt1 | contig 16937 bp, 13 predicted proteins | sample Lox_Sample_23_FD_206715 | JGI IMG/M metagenome (GOLD analysis project Ga0335074, IMG submission 206715) | Soil microbial communities from Loxahatchee National Wildlife Refuge, Florida, United States - Lox_Sample_2.3 | ecosystem: Environmental > Terrestrial > Soil > Wetlands | place: USA...
ACCCTGGCCGACCGCGCCGAAGGCCGAGCCGGCGGCAGCCCCGAGTCCGGCTCCGATTCCGGCGCCGACCCCGGTACTGACCGCGCCGCTCGCCAGCGCCGCTTTGAGCTCGCCCGCACCGCCCGCCTCGCGCGCCGCTTCGCCGCTCGGGATCGGCGCGATCCGCTCGCCTACATCGTTCAAAGCAAACACCTGGTCAGGCGCGACGAGCCGCGGGATGCTGGTGCCGTTGGCGATCGATACGTAAACCGGCGTAACCGGTCCGACCGGCGCTCCCGACTGCGCCGCCACGTTCACGGTCCCTGACTGCGGACTTGCCACCACGTGCGGGGTGGTGGGCAGCGGTGCCGGCGCAACCGCGCATCCTGAGATGCCGAGGCTGAGCAGACCCGCGAATACAAACCATCGACCGATTCTAAACCGTGCCTTAATCGATGAAGCGTTCACCGATACCACCTTTTCCCCCGCGTAATTCTATTAAGCCACAGCATGGTGACGCAAATTGACCATGACTCCCTTCGACCGCGATCGCGACAGCTCGGCGGCCATCGAGCGCGACTTTTCGATGTTAATCTCGCGCGGCCGGACCTCGGCAATCGGGCTGGTGGATGGCCGGCCGCGCCGATGCTTTCGCTTCACGCGCCCCGCGCCGGACTGATATCGTCCCGCCCATCGGGCTCACTGGACGATGGTCCGAATCCTCATCGGGAGCGATTGGATGGGCGCCAGGGAGATTGGAGCACGCGTTAAACGAACCGAAGACCTGGCGCTCGTCACCGGCCGGGGAAATTATGTCGGCGACCTCAAGATTGCCGGGTTGCTGCACGTCGCGTTCCTGAGAAGTCCTTATGCCCATGCCCTGATTCGTTCGATCGCCGCCAGCCGCGCCCGCGCCCTGCCCGGCGTACGGGCGGTGCTCACCTGGAGCGATCTTCCGGCCAGCGCGCGGGTCTCGATCCCGATGGGCTCGGTGATCCCGCAGGTGGTCAAGACCGGCTATGAATCGGAGGCCGATGTCACCCAGCCGCTGCTCGCGCGTGACGAGGTTTGCTACGTCGGCCAGACCGTAGCTGCGGTGGTGGCCGAGAATCGTTACCTGGCCGAGGACGCGGCCGAACTGATCGAGGTCGACTACGAGGAACTGCCTGCGGTCGGTGCCGGCCGCACGGCGCTCGAGCCCGGCACGCCGCGGGCGCATCTGAATGCCGCCGACAATGTGGCGTGTAAACTCGCGCTGACCAAGGGCGACGCTGACGCCGCGTTTCGCGCGGCGCCTCACGTCTTCCGCGTTTCGCTCCGGACCCATCGCGGCCACGCCAGCTCGATGGAGGGACGGGCGGCTGCGGCGACGGTCGATCCGATCGAGCGCCGGCTCACCGTCTGGTCGTCGTGCCAGGCGCCGCACAACAATCAGCGCGTGCTTGCGCAACTGCTCGATCGCAGCCTCGAAACGATTCGCGTGGTGGCGCCCGACGTGGGCGGCGGCTTCGGACCCAAGGCGCCATTCTATGCCGAAGAGGGTGTGGTCGCGGTGGCGGCTGAGATGCTGTCGACGCCGGTCCGATGGCTCGAGGATCGGCGCGAACATTTTCTTTCCACCACGCGCGAGGGCGATCAGTTCTGGGACGTTGAGATCGCCTTGGATGCCGGCGGCAAAATCCAGGGGGTGCGCGGCTCGATGCTGCACGATAACGGCGCCTACCTGCCGATCGGAATAATCGCGCCCCATACCGCGGCTGCCACGATGCACGGCCCCTACGTCATCCCGAATCTCAAGCTCGAGGTGAGGGTGGTCTTCTCCAACACCGTGCCGAACACCGTCGTGCGCGGCGCCGGAAGAATCCAGGGCGTGTTCGCAATGGAACGGATGATGGATCGGGCGGCGGATGGGATGGGTATCGATCGGGCCGAGCTGCGCCGGCGCAATTTTATCCAGCCCGATCAGATGCCGTACTCGCTCGGCCTTCCGTACCGCCATGGCGAGACCGTGACCTACGACAGCGGTGATTACCCGGCCTGCCAGGCGCAGGCGCTGCTGCTTTCCGGTTACGCCGGCTTCGCCGCGCGCCAGGCCGCGGCCCGCGCAGCCGGCCGCTACCTCGGCCTCGGTATCGCCAACTTTGTCGAGGGGACGGGACTGGGGCCGTTTGAAGCCGCGACGGTCCGCGTGCTGCCGACCGGGAAAATCGTGGTCTACAGCGGCTCGAGTCCGCAAGGGCAGGGTCACAAGACTACGCTCGCCCAGGTCTGCGCCGATCAACTGGGCGTCAAACTCGGCGATATCGCGGTTACCTGCGGCGATACGGGCGCGATCGCGATGGGCGTCGGTACCGTGTCGAGCCGCTCGGCAGCCAACGCGGGCTCGGCCGTGCAAATGGCGGCGGGCGAGGTGCGTCGCAAGCTGTTAAAGCTCGCAGCGCGCGACCTCGAAGCGCTCGAAGACGACCTCGAACTCTCTGACGGCCGAGTCCATCTCAAGGGCGTTCCCGACGCGGGCGTTAGTCTGCAAGAACTATTCGCGGATTCGCTGTCCGGCGCCCGACTGGGGGGATGGATGCCGCGCGGAATCAGTCCGGGTCTCGATGCGACGGCCAGCTTCGTGCCGAGCGCGTCGACTTTCTGTAACGGCACCCATGTGGTCGAGGTCGAGGTCGACATCTACACCGGGCTGGTGCGGATCGTGCGTTATATCGTGGCGCACGACTGCGGCAATATCATCAATCCGCTTATCGTCGAGGGGCAAATCCAGGGCGGCGTCGCACATGGAATCGGCAATGCGCTGTTCGAGCTGATGGCCTATGACGAGCAGGGACAGCCGCTGACCGCGAATTTCGCCGACTATACGCTTCCGACCGCGAGCGCGGTGCCGCCGGTCGAAATGGTCCATCTATGTTCGCCGACGCCGCTAAATCCGCTGGGCGTGAAAGGTGCGGGGGAGGGCGGCACGATTCCAGCGCCCGCCGCGATAATCGCCGCGGTCGAAAATGCATTGGCGCCGTTCGGCGTCCAGATCGACGAATTTCCTTTGACCCCGCTGCGCATCATCGAGCTTCTCCAGACTTCACAGCGCTGGGAAAGCGCTGTCGCCTGACTGGCGAGCCCGGCCGAAAACGGATAACAACTTTGGTCTCGAAAATCGTCTCGGGATCGAGAGGAATGCTGATGCTAAGGCGATGTGGTCTGCTTTTGTTTAGTGTCGTGCTCGCCGGATGCACCGAAGTAATCGCGAGCAACCCGACGCCAAGTCCGGCCGGTGCGAGCAGTCGCCCCAGCCAGGTGGTGGTCTATCCGTTTGCCGTCGATCCGGCGGACATCACGCTCAACCAGAGCTTCTTTCAGCGCGCCTATCAAGACCTGTCGGGCGAGCACCAGGGTGTGCAGCAAACCCGGATCGCGCACCGGACGGCCGAAAACGTCTGCCTGGGAATTATCAATGCGCTGCAACAGAAGGGCTGGAACGCAACTTGCCTGGAACGTGGGACGCCGGTGGCCGGCAACGACGTGCTGGTCGTGGACGGTGAGTTCACCGATATCAGCGAGGGCAACCGCCTACACCGCCTCGTTATCGGTTTCGGTGCGGGCGCGTCATCGCTCGATACCAGCGTCACGGTTTACTCGTGGACCAATACTCAGTATCGGAAGTTGCTCGATTTCACCACGCATGCGGGCAGCGGCAAGATGCCCGGTGCGGTGGTCATCGGGCCGGCGGGTGCAGCGGCCGGGGCCGGTACCGGCACGATGGTCGCAGCTAACGCCGCCATGGGTGGGGCGAAAATCTCCTCATCATCACTCGGAGTGCTGGCCGACAAGACCGTCAAAGCGGTCGTCGATCAATTAGCCGGCTACTTCGCGAAGCGCGGATGGGTAACGAATCCGTCCGGCGGGTCATCGGAGGCTCCGGCGTCATCTTAACTATCGTCTCGCGAGCCGAACCGCGCTTGCCGCTCCGGACCACAGATGATTTGGTGATGCAGCCGGGCCGTGCCACGCCGGGGTGGTGGAAGCGGTAGACACAGAGGACTTAAAATCCTCTGGGAGGAAACTCCCGTGCGGGTTCGAGTCCCGCCCCCGGCAAACCGTGACTCGATTGTCCGATGTAATTGCCGAGACCTGATGCCGGCGGCAGTTCGTGAAGAAGCCGTGCCACGCTGCCCGGAAATCCGTCGAGCGGAGGGAACCATCGGATCGCTCGTGCGGCGCGCTACTCACTGCCCCAGTGCGAGGAATGCAGGCTCACCAGGCGCGCGATTAGCACTGCGATATAGAATTGCCCGGAGATTGACTCGACCGACGCCAAGGCCCGCGCCGGGGGACTGACCGGCACGATATCTCCGTAGCCGAGGGTCGACAGCGTCACCAGGCTGAAATAGATGAAGCGCATCATCTCCTGGCGAACGTGTCGCGCGGTGCCGTGAAGCGCGATGGTGAGGCCGGCCTCTTTGAACGAGCCCGGATAGAATATTTCGATCAATCCGTAGATGAACGAACACATCACGCCGAACAGCAGATAGCCGCAGATCGCCCCGCTGATAGTGTCATAGGTGATCCGTCGCGACGTCAGGATCAGGCGCAGGATGAAGGCGACGGCGAGGCCCAGGAACAGAACCCACGCGAAGGCAAAAACGATCAGCACTACCCGGTTCGCGGTGAACATGATAACCCAGCGCCCGGCGAGCGACGGGATCGCCAGCGCCAGCCCGACCACAAACTGCCTACGGCTCTCAGTAAAGGCCCGCAGTGTCAGCGGTGCCACTATCGAGAGCAGTACCGGGATTATCAGTTGGTCGCCCCTCTGGGTTGCGAAGAACGGCGGCAGCAGAATGAATACGAGTAGCGAGCCGAGCAGGATGGTGAAGTTTCCCGGAAGTCGCTGAGACAGGTCGTTCCAGGTCCGCCGCCGTTTCGACGTTTCATCCCTGGGCGCAGGCACCTAGCGGCGCTCCCGGACCAGCGGCCCGGTGGGCGTATCGGCGGTGAAATTTGGCCACGGCTCGCGCGCCGCCACCACCGGGTTGCGCAGCACGCCGATCTTTTCGATCTCCATCTCGACGGTATCGCCGGCCTTGAGGCGCTTGTCGCCGGCATAGGTACCGGTCGAAATGATGTCTCCGGCCTCCATCAGCGTATAGTCCGAGCAGTAGGCCAGGATCTCGTAAGGATCGAAGATCATGCCCGAACTATTGCCGCTGCGCGTAACTTTACCGTTAATCCGGACCTCCATCTTGAGGTTGCGCGGATCGGGGAGTTCTTTGGCGGTGACGATCCACGGGCCCATCGGACAGAAGCTCGCGAAGTTCTTGGCATAGGCATACGGCTGGCCCATCTTGAGCCGCTCGCGCTGGCGATCGCGCGCCGAAACGTCGTTGCAGATGGTGTAGCCGAAGATGTATTCGGGCGCTTGATGGGGCCGGATGTGGCGGCAGTCGCGGCCGACGATCAGGGCCAGCTCGTGCTCCTCATCGACCATTTGCGGGAACGGCGGCAGCTCGATCGTAGCGCCGTGCGGAATCAGATTGCATGAATACTTGGTAAAGATGATGGGCTCATCGAAGAAGCTCAGGTTGGTCTCCTCGATGTGGGTACGGTAGTTGAGCGCGAGCGCGAGGATCTTGGGCGGCCGCGCGATCGGCGGCAGCCATTTCGGATCGGCGACCAGGTATTCACCGAGCTTTCCGGCTTTGCGCTGCCGATCGATGCTCTCGGCGCCGAGCGTATCGATATCGAGCGCGGACTCGATAATCGAGAGCATCGAGTCGGCTCCGCTGATCTTCGGATGGGTGGTCTGGAAGCTGCGGGTCAGATCGATAATCCCTTCGGGGACGGCAGCTCCGACATGCGTCTTGCCATTGGCCTCGAATGAAAGCAGCTTCATATGTTCGTCCTCGCGATTTCACGATGAAAATCGGAGCTCTCAACGGGCCGAGGCTATCAAAGCAGCGCAAACTGAAACCGGGTTCGGCCGCGGCCGCCATTCTGAAACCGGACCGCAATAGGCTAAATTGCCGCTGGATCGATGAGCCGGGAACCGGCCAGTGTTTTCGATCGGAGTGCACGAGATGGCTTATGAGCGAATGAAGGATTTCCTGGCCGAGTTGGAGCGCCGCGGCAAGCTGCGCCATATTACGCGGCCGGTTGATCGATCGTGGGAACCGGCCTGCCTTGCCAAGTGGATGTACCAGGCGCTGCCAAACGACGAACGCTTCGGGCTTTACTTCGACAAGGTGAAGGGCTCCGAGATTCCGCTGGTGACGGGCGCGCTTGGCGCTTCGACGCAGACCTATGCCGCCGCGCTGGAGGTCGAGCCCGATCGCGTCAACGACAAATTGGTGCAGGCGCTGCTCAATCCGATCGCGCCGCGCAGCGTCGCCTCCGCGCCCTGTCAGGAAGTCGTTCACGAGGGCGAGGCTGTGCGGCTCAGCGACCTTCCGATTCCGGTCTGGACGCCCGGCAAGGATGCCGCCCCCTATCTCACTACAATCGTCGTTACCCGCGACGCGGTGGGCGGCTTCCAGAACCTCGGCGTCTATCGGACCCAGGTGCTCGACGATCGCAGCGTGGTGGTGAACCTCTCACCCGGCCGCCACGGCTATCGTTGCGTCCACTCGTTTCTCGATCAGGGCAAGCCCGCGCCGATCGCTTGGGTAATCGCAGCCGAGCCTGCGGTCCATCTCGCGACCGTCGCGAACCTCACCTATGGCAACGAAGAGATACACTTCGCGGGCGGACTAAAGGGCGCGCCGATCGAGATGGTGAAAGCCGCCAGCGTCGATCTGATGGTTCCGGCTGCCGCCGAAATTATTATCGAGGGTGAAGTGCTGCCCGGCGAGAATGCCAACGAAGGTCCGTTCGGCGAATTCGCCGGCTTCATGGGCCCGGTAGGCGAGCGCCCCAAAGCGCGCATCAAGGCGATCACTCATCGCCGCGATCCGATCTACTACGGTTTGACCAGCCAGATGCCGCCGAGCGAGAGCACCGTCATTCAGAGCCTCACCAATGCAGGCGTAATCCTCAAACTGCTGCGTCACGATCTCGGCGAAAGTACCGTGAGCGATGTCTATATCGATCTGACTTTCGGCGGCCTGCTGGCCCATGGCGTGGTGGCGATGACACCGCGCCATCCCGGCCACGGCAAGCGCGTCGGGCGGATGCTCGCCGACCTCACGCCGCTCAAGCGCATCACGGTGGTCGATGCGGATGTTGATATCCGCGATCCGGCGCACGTCGAATGGGCGATGAATTCGTGCTTCAACCCGGTGCGCGACACGGTGATTATCGATGACGTCTATTTTCCGCTCTACATGGACCCGTCGATCCGTACCAGCGACGGCAGCCTCGCTCCGGGCAGCAAGATGGTTATCGACGCGACCCAGAAGATCGATGCCGGCTCGTTCTCATTGCCGCCGCGCGAGATGATGATGCGCGCGCTCGATCTGTGGCGCGAGCTCGGATTGCCGGAGTTCCGTATACCGCGGCGCGCCTGGCTTAGAATCGAACGCTCCTGAAGAAGGATCTTACGTCGGCGAGCGTCGGTAATCGTCGCGATACATGATGCGCCGAAATGCCGATCGACCTGATAGCCACAGGTCGGTTTGCCAACTCTGGTTGGCACCTGCAGGATTTTCAAACTCTCGTCCGGCCGAGCCCCGTTTGGCGGGCATCATCTTCGCTCGGCTACGTTGTTCCCTGTTGAGCCCGGCACGGAGGATGCACTAGCCACTATCGTCACGGCCTCCAGCAGACCGGGACAGAACGCGAGAGGAGAGGGAACTATCATGTCAGAGATGTTTCGGAATCGAGAGTGGCCGATCATCAGCTTTTCGTTGTTCACGCTGGGCGTGTTCGCCGCGAATGATTTCGGGCACGAGTTCGCACGCGTTGTCGGCCTGTCGTTTATGGCGGTCGCTTTTGTATGGACTATCGCTTCACAGAATCGCCGGCGCTGCGAGAGAGCCGACGTTCGAGTTCAAAGCTTGGCGGCGTAGTCCAAACTGAATTCTGCTTCGAGGAGAGGGGAGAACATGAATTTCTTTGCAAGTTGGTATATCCGAATATGCGAGATTCGCGACGCGCTCGCTGGCGGGCGGACGGCCGGTTCCACCCTGGTCCCGGATTTTCTATCTGTCCTATATGACCGGGCCGGCGAGTTCCAAAAACGGTTCAGGAACGATTGACCAGTAGCTTTAAGAGCCCCTGAGGCTCTGACCCGCTCTGGTGCGGTGCACGCAAGAAGGGGGAGCGTGCGCCGCCCGGAGCGCTGCGAAACATACCCAGAGCGCGACCGCCACCACCGCCAAAGAGAGGCCGGGACATCGGGGGGGACCAAGGCTCCCGGCCTCTCTCTTCCTTATCCGACAAGCCGAATGACCTGACGGTGTCCTCAGGCTGGTTTACAATCGTACCGGTATGGGAAACGGGTGCGACCTGGCGATCGTGGGTGCCGGCGCGGCGGGGCTGGCGGCGGCGATCTTCGCCGCCGCAGAGGCGCGCGCTGCGGGCGGGCCGGGGATCGAAATCGTGATTCTCGAATCGGCTATCAAGGTCGGCGCGAAAATCCTCATTTCGGGCGGCGGCCGCTGCAATATCACCAATAGCGAAGTCCGTCCCGAGGATTTCAACGGCGCACGCAATCCGATCCGCAATATTCTCGCCGCCTTTGATCAGCATGCGGCATCAAGCTGGTTCGAATCCATCGGCGTGCGGCTCAAGCGCGAAGATGGCGGCAAACTGTTCCCGGTCAGCGATCGGGCGCGAACGGTGGTCGATGCCCTGGTCGGGCGGTGCAATCTGCTTGGCGTGCGGATACTCACCGGCCGGCGGGTCGACAGCATTGAACGTCTGCCAGCAGAAACCCTCGAAGGGGGCGATGCCGATCGCTGCGCTCGGCGCTTTGCCATTCACTATCGCGACGGCGAGCTCGCCGCGCACAGCGTGGTGCTCGCTACCGGCGGCCGATCGCTGCCGCGTACCGGGAGTGACGGAAGCGGGTGGGAAGTGATTGCCCGGCTCGGGCATACGGTAACGAAAACCCATCCCGCGCTGGTGCCCTTGAAGCTTCATCAGGACCTTTTCCATGCCGAGTTGTCGGGACTGTCGCTGAACGTGGAGCTGACCGTCATCGCGGATGAGCGAGTTATCGATCGCAGGGTCGGGAGCCTGCTCTGGACGCACTTCGGAATCAGCGGACCGGTCGTGATGGACGCCAGCCGCCATTGGATCGCAGCGCAATCGAGATCGGTGGGGGCGAACGTGCGGATGCGGTGTAACTTCATGCCGGGGTACGATCGCGCGGCCGCCGAGGCCTGGCTCCTGAAAGTCGCCGCAGCCCATCCCCGAATGGCGCTGCGTCACCTGCTTGCGGAACGCATCTCGGAGCGGCTCGGAGCGGCGCTGGCGCGCTTTTGCGCCATCGATTGTTCGCTTCCCGCCGGCCAACTGCCGCGCGCACAACGTCGCCGGCTGATCGAAGCGCTGGTCGCGTTTGAGGCGCCGATCATCGGCGATCGCGGTTGGGACTTTGCCGAAGTCACCGCCGGAGGGGTGCCCCTGGCCGAGATTGATTACCGTACAATGGAGTCGCGGCGCGTGCCTGGCCTATTTGTGATCGGGGAGATGCTCGATTGCGACGGGCGGATCGGCGGCTATAATTTTCAATGGGCGTGGACGACCGGATTCCTCGCCGGACGCGCCGCCGCCCGAACTATTGCGCGATCGCGCTCCGTGTCGGCGATCAGAGTGCCGGGCCCGAGCCGGATCTGAGCGCCACTTGCGTCGCCCGGTTGGCGCACGTCGGCGTCATCGGCTATAAGCAAAGCCATCGCCCGCGGCTTGGACCGCTTCGGAAAGAGAGAAAAATGGGAGCTACCGCAAGGAAGATTCAGGGAAAATCGCTCGCTAGCCGCCAGTACGCGCCCTACCTGGAAGCGAACTGGGGTATCAAGAATCATTGGTACCCGGCCGCCTTCAGCAAGGAATTACCCGAGCGCGGCACCAAGGGCGTGATGATCGCGGGTCATGAAATCGTCCTGCGTCGCGCGCGCGGCAAGGTCTTTGCCTTGCAGGATCGCTGCCTTCATCGCTGGGTCAAGATGTCCGACAAGCCGCTGCGGATCAGCGATGATCATATGACCTGCTGGTACCACGGCTTCTGCTACGGGCTCGAGGATGGCATCCTGAAGACCATCGTTGGGGCGCCCGAAGATCCGCTTATCAACCAGGTCGGAATCCGTACCTACCCGGTTGAAGAGGTTAACGGAATAATCTTCCTGTTCGTGGGCGACGCCGATTACAAACCGGTCCCACCGCTCGCCGCCGACCTGCCGATTCGGATCACCGATGTTCCGAATCCCCCTGGTTACCTACTCGACCAGGATGTCTATGTCCGCGGGATACATCGGACCGCCAATTCCAACTGGCGGTTGGCGGTCGAGAACGGGTTCGACCCCGGCCATATCCTGATTCACTACGACAACATCCTGATGGCCGCGACCGAACGCAAACTCTACCTGGGTGCGGAGCCGCTCACGCCCGAGGCCGTCAAGATGATCGACGAGCCCAACGGCCCCAAGGGCATCATGAATATGTACTACGATCAGTCGGCTTACCGGCTGGTGCAGGAAAATCCGATCGTCAAGATGAAGGTACGCGGCCGGGTTGAGTATCCGGTACGGACCTCTATGTATCTGCCCGGTGTCCTGCTGGTCGAGAACTGGCCGCTGCAGGGGTGGGCTCAATACGAGTGGTACGTGCCGACCGACGATCAGCATCACGAGTACTGGGAAGTAATAGTCAATCCGTGTCACAACGACGACGAGCGCGAAGAGGCGGAGTATCTATTCGAAAGCGCGTTCGAGAAGATCGCGCTCCGCGATTTTAACGATCGCGACATCTTTGCGCGCGAGGCGATGCAGAAGGTATACGGTAGCGGCAAAGGCTGGGACAAAGAAGTGCTCTGCTCCATGGACACCATAATCGTGGGCTGGCGCAAGCTGGTTTCACAGTACAATCGAGGGATTCAGGAGCCGCCTGAGTATCTTGAGTAGAAAGTAAGGAACGGCTATAGAATCAAATCTCGGCGGCCGTTTCTGGAATCCCAGCATTACGAACACAGAAACTTTTACGCGGCGCCAGCCGCACGGCGATCCTTCATCCACGGCGCGCCGATACCCGACTAACTATTCCGAGGGACTATGTTACTGAAATGGTATGCCGCAATCGCGGCCCTACTGGTGTCTATTACTTGCACAGGGATTTGCCTAGCAATGCCGGGCGGCGAGCCGGTTCCTCCCGGCACCGTGATCACTCCGCAAAACTGGCAACAATACAGGCAGTACATGACCGATGGCCTGCAGATACTATTCGCCGGAAAGTATTTCTGGAAAGTGCCGACTGACTTTCGGATGGAAATTGGACCAACCAGCCATTACCCGGTGCCGGCGGCCTATCGCGAGGATACCGAGAAATACAGTCAGCAGGTGCGGATTATCGAGCTTCCGGGAGGTGGACACGCTCTCAAAGGCTATATCGCTGGTTTGCCGTTTCCGAACCCGGCCGACCCGCTCAAGGGCTTCAAGATACTGGCAGATCTGTGGTATCGCTCGCTGCCCTATCTGTTTTGCGGAAACTCAGATCATGAGTACCTGGTCAACAGTGGCGGCCAGATTTCCGACTTTCGGGTCGAACAGGTGTTCCGGCGCCTGAATCATATCAGCCAGGCCGACGGACCGGTTGCCGATCCGCAGGCAGAGGGAGTCGATTCTAGTCAATTCGCCATGTTCACCGAACCGGAGCAGTATAAGTATACTCAGATACTCACCCTGTTTTTGGATAATCCGGAACGCTCGGAAGAAGACTATGTATATGTCCCGCAGTTGCGCCGAGCCATCCGGCAGTCTGCAAATCAGCGCTGTGCGCCCATGACCAATGGTGATTTCACGCCCGATGATTTGGGCGGATTCAACGGCGGCATCGCACGCTTCCAAGCGGATTATCTCCGCGATCAGCAGATACTCTCTTTGATCAATGCGAATCCCAAAATGTACGGTGATCTGGCGAATTACTATTCGATATTCCTTCCCAAACCGATAGTCGGAAAATGGGAGGTGCGCGATAGCTACGTGCTTGATGTTCGCCGGATTCCATCCCAGCAGGCGGGCTACTGTTACGGCAAACAGGTAGTTTATATTGATAAATACTCCTTCAATAATTCATGGAAGGACTTATATAATCCGGCGATGAAGCTGTTTAAATTCCAATCCTCGCAAAAGATCGCCGCGGATATACCGGGCGAGGGCATGCAATTCTATACCGGTAATTCAATCGAGACGATGTGGGATATTACCAAGGACCACTTGAGCTTTTTTGTAACTGCCGGACCCGACGGCAAAGCTCTGGTCACCAATGAAGCCTGCCGTAACGTCGATGGCGTCAATTACGACGACGTGAAGCGTTACGGTACGGTAGGGGGGTTGACCCAGGTTATGCGTTGAGAATACTTCCGGGGAAGGGGGCGGCTGTGGCGCAAACTTTGGCGGACGGACGCGAAATCTTCAGGGTCCGTGCCCATAATCTGGATACAGTTCCGGCGGCGGGATCCGCCATCGAACGCTTGAGCGTGGGGCTCGGGTTGAGCCCGATGGAAGCGAGCCGCTTTCGGTTTGCGGTCGAGGAGCTTTGCGCCGAACGAATCGCGACCGGCTTTGCCGAGGGCGATGGCGCGGAACTCGAGGTCGGGCTCAGGCGGCGGCCCGGTGAGATCGCGGTGACCGTGCATGACGTCGGCAGCCCGGTCGAAGCGGAAAGCACGGCGGCCGGCGCACGGGGATGGCTGGCGCATCTGATGCGCCGGGGGTTTGCCGATGAACTGCGCGCGTCATTCCGCGGCCGCGAGGGCAATCACTGCGAGATTGTGAAGTTCCTCGGCAATGCTGCGGTGGCAGCGGCGCCCGAAGCCAAAGCGCCGGCGGCGGTCGCGCCCACGGCTCTCGAATATCGTGAAATGACTCCCGACGACGCGCTGGAACTGGCGCGCTGCTTCTATCGGACCTATCGCTTATCGGCGCCGCTGGCAGATGAGGTGATCTACCATCCCGAGCGATGCGCCGAACAGGTGCGGGCCGGGTTGCATCTGGCGGTCGTCGCGCAGGCGCCGGGCGGTCGTATCGTGGGGCACAACGCAGTGACACGCGAAACGCCGGATGATCCACTCGGAGTAGCGGGATTTCTGGTCGTCGATCCGGAATTTCGCGGCCATGGCATCGCCGAGCGTGTGACCGAAATGACCTTCGCTCGTGCCCGAGCGGCGGGGCTGCGCGGGATGCTGGCGATGGCGGTAACGGTGCATACCGCGAGTCAGAAGACCTCGCTCAAGAACGGAGCGATCGAGACCGGCGTGCTGCTCGCGGCGCAGGAGGCGCGGGTGGTGATGCGCGGGATTCCGGAGAAAGAGCAGCATACGCGTCATGCGATGCTCGCCTGTTATTTTCCGTTCACCCGCGATGAGCGGCGCGGAAGTTTTCCGCCGCCCGCCTATCGCGAGATCGTCGCGCAAATCTCAACCTCGTGCGGGCTCGACCGGACCATCCCCGAGCGGCCTGTCCGAGTCGCGAAGACGGAAGTTCCGGAGCGTTCCGTGCTGGATGTGCGCGTGATGCGCGGCGCGCGGTTCGCGCGAATTCGCGTCGGAGCGTTCGGCCGCGATTTCGTTAACGAGATTTTTCACCTGATGGACGATCTGCATCGCCATCGTATCGACGTATTGAGGCTCGAGCTGCCGCTCGCCGATCCGCTGACGGCTGTGTTCGGTTCCGCGGCCGAAGAGTTGGGCTTCAGTTTCGGCGCGATCTTTCCAGGTACCGCGGCGGGCGATTTGCTCTGCCTGCAATCGCTCGATCGGATCGATGTCGATCCGGCGCTGATCCACGTCGTTTCCGAACACGGCCAGGCCGTATTGGCGGCGGTGCTGGAGTCGCGTACGCGAGTGCTCGGTTCGACCACCGCCCGCACGATCGCGGGCGCGACCGGCGCGCTGGAGACCGCGATCTCCGGGGCGCGGCCGGCTGGTTAGCTCGGCAGGTAAGGATTCAGGAATCAGGCTATGGTCGAAAGCAGATAAATCATTCCGCCGGCCATAATTATCAGCGCCGGATTGACGTGGCGCCAGAGCAGTAGCGCGAAGACCGTAATCGCGATCGCGGCGCTAACCAGGTCGACTATCGCAAGCTTCGCAATCGCCGCGGTGCCGGCAGCCATCAGTCCGATCGCCACTGGTGCCATCCCGCGCTGAATGGCCTTGCGCCACGGTGAGGCCGCAAAATGGACCCAGAGCCGGTTGGCGAACAGCGTCAGGATGCAATCGGGCAGGAAGAAGCCCACGCCTACCACGCTCGCGCCGCGAAAGCCCGCGAGCTTGTATCCGATGAGCATTACCATCAGCATATTCGGTCCCGGCGCGACCTGCCCTATACTGTAGATCGAGCGGAACTGGTTGTCCGTGATCCAGTGGAAATGGTGCACGGTCATGTGCTGCATCTCGGGCAATACCGCGGTGCCGCCGCCCACCGCGAGCAGTCCTAGCAGGGTGAAGACCCCGAAAAGATTGAGTAGTTTCATCTCCGCAGTGCCCTAGTTGCGCAGTAGTTCGTGACGCCGGTGGAAATGCGGATGCGGCAGCTTGACCTCGCGCTCGCCATGATGGCTGCCGGGTCGGTAGATCCAGACCGCGAATGGTCCGATCGTGATCAGCACAACCAGCAGCGAGACATGGAAGACAGAGACCGCGATAAAGGTGCACATCACCAGGCTTAAATCGAGCCAATGGGTGAGCTGGCGATGGCCGAGCTGGACTGTGACCGTAGCGAGCAAGCCGACCGCGGCCACCGCGACGCCGATCAGAAAGCTCTTGACCATGACGTTCTGACGCTGTTCCTCCCACAGCACGCCCAGTGTCATCACGATCAACATCCCCGGCAGCAGGATTCCTGCCACCGCGACCGCGGCACCTAATATCCCGCGCAACCGATCGCCAACCACGACGCTCAGGTTGACCGAGTTGAGGCCGGGCAAGGTCTGGCTCACCTCGAGCGCATCGAGGAAGTCATCATCGTTGAGCCAGCCCTCGCCGTGCACCAGGTACTCGCGCAGGTAGGCGACCACACCGCCGCCGAAACTGATCGCGCCGGCCATCAGGAAGACCTCGAAGATTCGGCCGAGGCTCGCGCGTTCGGCCTTTACCGTCGTTACTTTGGCCGTCACAGGTTCACTCATGATTGACAACGGGAGTCCTGCCGAGCCCATAGATCAGAGCCGTCTTGGTGGTGCCGAGTTGAATCCACTCTTGAGCCTCGATTTGCAGTTTTCGGAAGAACTCTTCCGAGAGTTCGCGCGGCTTGCGGCGCAGCTCTTCGAGCCGCTCGAATTTCATCTGGAAGGCGAACTCGCCGATCAGATCGGCTTTGGTAAGGTGATTGCTCCAGATCGCGATATTCGACTTGGCGACGGTCTTCGAGTCGAACTCGAGCAGGCCGAGATTCGCCAGCGTCTCGTCAACGACTATGCCGTTTACCTCGCTCAACCGGGTCTCGGCCTTGGCGCCGGCTTTCATCAGCGCCGGGAAGACCTGGCAGATGGTCTCGAAGCGCTGGGTCAGAATCATATTAGGCGTATCGAGTTCGCAGCCATGCGAGTAGATGGTACGAAATTCGCCCAGCTTGTCTCGCAGCGGCAGCAACTCCTCCTTGAACTTGACGGTATTTACGCACGGCAGCAGTGGGCGGACGTCGACTGCGGCGACGGTATTACGTTCGGGGCTGCGCAGCTTAAGGGTCAATTCGAAGTTGGGCTCGGGACGGCCGTGGCGATAGAAGGTCCGTTTGCGAAGAATGAATTTATTGTTGTATAGGCGGAATTTGGGAGTATCGAGAAACACCACTTCGCGCAGATGCAATGAAACCGGTTTCTCCGGCTTGGTCATCGCGATACCGAGGCTCTTGGCGGTGTGATGCACTACCTTCCAGAACTTGTGAAACGACGACGGCTTGGAAAAGAGCTCCGCCTTCAGAAGGATCTTGCACTCCCGGTATTGAACATCGTCGGCCCGCTCCAGCGGCACCGCACCGAACTTCGAGTGTGTCAGACTGGCACTCATCGGCTGGGCGACCCGCCCACCTCTCCTCCCGTCCCGATCGCGTAGCGCAAATCCAGGGCAAGACGCATTCGTCCAAACTTTTAACCTACGGGCGCGCGCTTTGCTATCCCGTCCTCGTTTCGCTCGGAAATCGGAACTCTAATCGCAGCTTCCTTGACAATCGAAATCCTGCTGGATACGCGGTAATCTCGATACCCCGGGGCAACGCAAGCGCCGGACGCGAGTCGGACAGATAGATCGGAGGAACATGCGGGTTGGCATAGGACTGCCGGGCGGAATCCCGGGCGCTGACGGGCATACGGTGATCGATTGGGCGCGCAGGGCCGACGAAGGGCCATTCACGAGTCTCGCCGTCATCGATCGTTACGTTTACGATTCATACGAGGCGCTTACCTCGCTGGCCGCAGCCGCCGCGGTGACTCACCGGGTGCGGCTGGCGACGACAATTGTTGTGGGGCCGTTGCGTAATACCGCTACGCTCGCCAAGACGGCAGCGACCGTGGATGCGCTCTCCGGCGGACGGCTGGTGCTGGGCCTGGCGGTCGGCGCACGCGAGGACGACTACCAGGTTGCAAAGATCGATTATCGCCAGCGCGGCCGGATCTTCACCGATCAGCTCGCCTCGCTGCGCACTCTCTGGGACAGCGGCGCAATCGGTCCCAAGCCAGTACGCGCCGGCGGTCCCGAGATATTGGTCGGCGGCCTCAGCGATCAGGCCTACCTCCGTGCCGCTCGTTATGCCGACGGCTATGTGCATGGCGGCGGACCACCGCGCGCCTTCGGTCGCGCCGCCGAT
>Ga0335074_10005915_pt1 | contig 16934 bp, 10 predicted proteins | sample Lox_Sample_23_FD_206715 | JGI IMG/M metagenome (GOLD analysis project Ga0335074, IMG submission 206715) | Soil microbial communities from Loxahatchee National Wildlife Refuge, Florida, United States - Lox_Sample_2.3 | ecosystem: Environmental > Terrestrial > Soil > Wetlands | place: USA...
TGCCCTCGACGATGGCGAGCCGGATCTCGTCATAGAGCCAGCGCAGCAGGGTGGCGCCGGCCGCACGAGGCCGGAGGCTGAGGGTCACGGTCGCTGCTGTCTTCGACACGGCAATCCCGATCGCGGCGCGATGCGCAGTGGCCCACCCGGCACCCGGGCAAGTGCCGGTTACACAGGTCCATATACTGCTCACGGCAAGCCTATCACAATTGACACCCGCGGTCTGATACCGCTACCATCAGTCGGGCAGAATCTCTGGACCGGAGCGGCGCGCTGTATCTCGGCATCGACATCGGCACCTCGAGCCTCAAGGCAGTGCTCGTCACGGAGCAAGGCACCGTCGCGGCCTCGGCCTCCGCTCCGCTCGAGGTCAGCCGGCCCGCCCCCGGGCTCTCGGAGCAGTCCCCCGAAGCCTGGTGGCAGGCCACGGTGCGCGCGGTGAGCGCGCTCTCGGGCGCCGCCCGGGCCAAGGTGCGCGCCGTGGGCCTCTCGGGCCAGATGCACGGTGCGACGCTGCTCGACGCGCACGACCGTCCCCTGCGGCCGGCCATCCTCTGGAACGACGGCCGCGCCGCCGAGGAGTGCCTCGAGCTCGAGCGTCGGGAGCCCTCCTCCCGCGCCATCACGGGCAACATCATGATGCCGGGGTTCACGGCCCCGAAGCTTCTCTGGGTGGCGCGACACGAGCCGGAGATCTTCCGCCGCACCACCTGTGTGTTGCTGCCGAAGGACTACGTGCGCCTGCGCCTGACTGGCGAGAAAGTCAGCGAGATGTCCGATGCCTCCGGCACCGGTTGGTTGGACGTCGGCCGGCGCGAATGGTCCGATGCAATGCTGGCGGCGACGGATCTCAGCCGCGCGCACATGCCGCTGCTGGTGGAAGGCTCGAGTCCCTCGGGAACTCTTACTGCGGATGCTGCCGCGGCACTGGGCGTCCCGCGTGTTGTCGTGGCAGGTGGTGGTGGAGACAACGCCGCGAGCGCCGTCGGCCTTGGCGTCGTGCGCCCCGGGCAGGCATTCCTGTCACTGGGGACATCCGGTGTGCTCTTCGTCGTGACTGACCGCTTCCGTCCGAATCCGGAGCGGGCCGCTCATGCCTTCTGCCACTGTCTGCCCGGCCGTTGGCATCAGATGTCAGTGATGCTCAGTGCCGCCAGTACACTCGACTGGGTGGCGCAGCTCGTCGGCGCCGCCGACCTGCCCCAGCTCGTTGCCCAGGCCGAGGCTCATGGCTTGAGCCGCCATTCGGCGCTCTTCCTGCCGTACCTCACCGGGGAGCGCACGCCTCACAACGATCCCAACGCCAGGGGCGTGCTCTTCGGCCTGCGGCCCGACACGACTGCGGCGGAGCTCGCCGGCGCGGTGCTCGAGGGCGTTGCGCTCGCGTTTGCCGACGGACTCGATGTGCTCACGGAAAAGAGCGACGCACCGTCCCAACAGGTGAGCGACATCAGCGTCACAGGCGGCGGCGCGCGGCTGCCGTACTGGGGTCGATTGATCGCCGCGGCCCTGCGCCGCCCTCTCACCTACCGCGCGGGTGGCGAGGTCGGGGCGGCCCTGGGGGCGGCGCGCCTCGCGCGCCTGGCCGCCGGCCAAGGTGAGGGCGACAGTGGCGAGGAGGAGGTCTGCACGGCGCCGCCCGTGGAGAGCGTGGTCCAACCTGACACCGCGCTCGCGGCGCTTCTCGCCGGCCGCCGCCGCACGTTCCAGCGGCTCTATCGGGATCTCAGAAATACATTCGTGGAGTTTTCGCTATGACTTTGTTTTCCAGCATCGAGCCGGTCCGCTACGAGGGTCCGGAGACGGCGAGCGAGTTCGCCTACCGGGTCTACGACAAGGACCGCAAGGTCCTCGGCAAGAGCATGCAGGACTGGCTGCGGTGCGCGGTCTGCTACTGGCACTCGTTCAACTGGCCGGGCCAGGACATCTTCGGCGGCGGCACCCTGCCGCGTCCGTGGCTCGCCCCCAGGATCACGCAGGAAATGGCGGACGAGAAGCTCGAGGCCGCCTTCGACTTCTTCAGCCGGCTCGGCATCCCCTACTTCACCTTCCACGACGTCGATGCGATGGCGACGGCCGCGACGCCGAAGGAGCACGACCGCAACCTCGAGGCGATCGTGGAGCGGATGCAGCAGAAGATGGACGCGACCGGCATGAAGCTGCTCTGGGGCACGGCCAACCTCTTCAGCCATCCGCGTTACGCCGGTGGCGCCGCCACCAGCCCCGATCCCGAGGTCTACGCCTGGGCCGCCGCCCAGGTGCGCTTCTGCCTGGAGGCGACCCAACGCCTGGGAGGCGAGAACTACGTGCTCTGGGGCGGGCGCGAGGGATATGACTCCCTGCTCAACACCGACCTGAGGCGCGAGCTCGATCACTACGGCCGCTTCCTCTCCATGGTCGTCGAGCACAAGCACCGCATCGGCTTCAAGGGCGCGATCCTCATCGAGCCCAAGCCCTTCGAGCCGACCAAGCACCAGTACGACCGCGACGTCGCCGCGGTGTTCGCCTTCCTGCAGAAGTACGGCCTGGCGAATGAAGTGCGGGTCAACATCGAGGTCAACCACGCGACCCTCGCCGGCCTCGATTTCGAGCACGAGGTGACCGCGGCGCGCGCCTACGGCATCTTCGGCTCGATCGACATCAACCGCGGCGATCCGCGCAACGGCTGGGACACCGACCAGTTCCCCAACAACGCGCAGGAGCTGGTGCCGGCGTTCGTCCAGCTCATCGAGGACCAGGGCTTCGGCACCGGCGGCTTCAACTTCGACGCCAAGCTGCGCCGCCAGTCCGTCGACCCCGCCGACCTCTACCTCGCGCACATCGGCGGCATCGACACGCTGGCGCGCGCCCTGCTCGCCGCCGCCGACATCGTGACGGAGCGCAAGCTGGCGCGCCTCAAGCAGGAGCGCTATCAGCGTTGGGACAGCGATCTCGGCGCGCGCATCGAGAGCGGCGCCATCGACCTCGCGACCCTGGCCGACCTCGCGGTGGCGAAGAATCTCGACCCGACGCCGAAGTCAGGCCGCCAGGAGCTGGCCGAAAGCATCATCGCACGGCATTGTAGGTATTAGCGGCGGCGGGGCACCTCCTGTGCCTACGCTCAACCGGCGAGTGGCGGGGAGAGCGCGGCTTCGAGCGGCGGCTGCAGCCCCGCGCTCGCCACCTCGAAGCGCAGCTCCTTGCGGCCGTAGTCGATCGACACCTTGCGGAAGCGCCGCAGGCAGTCCATGCCGAAGAGGAGCGCCGGCTCATCCTTCAAGCCCCAGACATCGAACACTTCCAGCTGGGCGACGACGAGCGGCGTGAAGACGAGGTGCAGCTCGCCGAGGTCGATGCTGTTGACGTTGATCGCGAGACCTACGACCGTGCCGCCGGTCACGCCCGAGAGCACCACCGGGCCGCCGATGAGCTGCAGATTCGAGGCCTTCTGTTGCAACGCCGCGTAGAGCGCCGGGTTGCACACCGAAACCTCGGCCCCGGTGTCGACGAAAGCAGCCGCGCGCACTCCATTGACGACGCAGTCGGTGGCGCGCAGCCGCCCGGAGGTGCCGAGCGTATGCACGACGGCTTCATTCCTGCTCTCCCACCAGGCTGAGAAGAACCCCTGCCGCCGCGTCACGCTGAGCGTCTGCGCGGCGAAGTCGAAGATCACGCGATGCCTGTCGAGCACATCGAGCCCGAGAAATCCATCCACTCCCAGCATGGCGCGCGGCAGCACCGGCACTTCGAGCGCTGAGCAGACGAGGCTTCCCATCCTCAGGCTCTCGATCTCGACGAGCTCGCCCCGCTCGCCGCGGAGGATGCCCTGGATCATCACCGCGCGGACCTGCGGCAGCGCGAGCTGGGTGGCGATCTCGGTGGCCATCAGCGAGCGCTCGGCGCCGGTGTCGACCAGGAAGCGATAGGGTCCGGCGCCGTTGATACTGACGGCGGTCATCAGCCGGTCGTCGGTCGCGCCCGCGGACCGCACCGAGCCGGAGCCGACGTCGGCGCCCTTCGCCGTGTCGCCCGCGGTGTTGGTGGAACTCAGGCTGGGAGGGCTCTCGGCCGCAGGAGCGCCGCCGAGCGCGCGGGCGAGCGCAGGTGCGGCCGCCAGCGTGACGAGACCCTGGGTCACGAAGCGCCGCCGCGACCAGGCGGCGCGCGCACCCTCTGTCCCCGCCGGCCCAGGCCGGCTCGAAATGGTAGCCACCCTGGGCGCCAGCATGCTCCTTTGCCGGCCCGGTGTCATGGTTTACTGAATGGTCCACTATCGGGGACTGGACCATTATGCGGCGGCTGCCAAGTGGCTTCGGCGTCGAGTCCCGGCCGGGAAGGGTATCATTTCCGCTCCCTGCAAACACCGGGAGTTGCGCGCAGACCGTGCCCATTGATCCTTTGGATCGAGCCTCGCTCGCGAAAACACCCGCATGGCGCAACGTCGACCTGAAGACCTTCCGCGCCGATATCATCCCGCGTGACCGGCCCGCGGTCATGAGGGGTCTGGTCGGGCACTGGCCGCTGGTGCGCGTGGGGCACGAATCGCCACAGGCCCTGCTCGACTACATTGGCGCCCGCGACCCGGGGGTGGCGCAGCGGATCCTGGTCGGACGGCCGGAGATCAAGGGCCTCTACTTCTTTCGCGATGACCTGACGGGGCTGAACTTCGAGTACTCGAGCTCCCAGTTGCAAGCCACCCTGGCGCGCATTCTGCGGCAAGCGAATAGGGCGAACGCCCCCGGGATCTTCATGCCCGCCGCCGCGGTCGAGAGTTTTCCGCAGATCGGCCGGGAGAACACGCTCGACATCCTGGACAAGCCGGCCGTTGCCCGGCTGTGGCTCGGCAACCGGGTGACCACCGCGACTCACTTCGACATGTCGGACAACGTCCATTGCGTCACCGTCGGGCGCAAGCGCTTCACCTTCTTTCCCCCCGAGCAGCTGCCCAACCTGTATGTGGGGCCGCTCGATCTGATGTGGGCCGGCCTGCCGACCAGCCTGGTGAAAGTCGCGGCGCCCGACCTGGCGCGCTACCCGCGCTTTACCGAGGCCTGGGCCGCCGGGGAGACGGCCGACCTCGAGCCGGGCGATGCCGTCTTCATCCCGAATCTCTGGTGGCACAACGTCGAGTCGCTGGAGGCGGTGAACATCTCGGTGAACTACTGGTGGTTCGACGGCACGCGCGGCGGCGGGGAGCCGTTCGCGGCGATGGCGCATGCGCTGCTCGCCATCACGCCGCTCCCCGAGAGCCGCCGCGAATTGTGGCGCCGGATGTTCGAGCATTTCGTGTTTCAGACGCAGGGAGACCCGGTCCCCTATCTGCCGGCCGATCGCCGCGGGATACTCGGCCCGCTGTCCCCCGCCCTCGAGGACTACCTGCGGATGCAGTTGATGCGGTCGCTCACCAAGCCGATGCCGCGACACCTGGCGGAGCAGATTCTGCGCCTGCTCGAGCAGCAGAAGCGCTGAACCGCGCTCAGCCGCCCCGCAGCAGCCGCATGATGCGGGCGCGCAGCTTGCCGTAGTTGTCGGGCTTCAGGGACCCCAGCACGCCGTGCTGCTCGGCGGGCACGTGCGCGAGCGGGTGGCCGCGGGTGCGGAACACATAGTGGTCGAAGAACGCTTTCCACGCCTGCCGCTCGGCGGCCGGACGCTCGGCGATGGTGATCATGGCGAGGAGCATGCTGGTGTGCGGCGCGTCGGGACCGAAGCTGAAAGCGTCCCACCAGTAGTTGACCAGTCCGTTGAGCGGCGCCGTCGCCTCGATCTGATGCCACCAGAGCTTCGGCAGATAGAGCGCATCGCCCGCCTCGAGCTCGACCGTCAGCGCCTGATCGCGAATCTGCTCGAAGAGCGGAAAACGCGCGCGCAGCTCCTCCGCCGCGGACGCCGCGAGGCTCACCGTCGCCCCCGCCATCGTGTTGTCGATGGGGCCGGGGTAGAGCCGGTCGATGAGCTCCGGGGCGTAGAGCGTGAAGCGGCGCCGGCCGGCAACGACACACGCGAGATTGTCGAAGGTATCGTAGTGGCTCGACACGTTGGAAGCGGTCCCGAGCCACAGGCGCGGCTTGACCTGCGCTTCGAGCAGCGGCATCGGGTTGTCAGCGGAAAAGCCGGGCAGGCATTGCGCGGTCGGCACGGAGCCGACATAGACCGACTGCGCCTCGGGACCATCGATCGCGGCGACCAGAGCATCGAGCGCCTCGCGGTAGGTCAGGGAGCGGCGCTCGAAGTTGAATCCCTCGAGGTCGGGCCGATAGTAGTATTTGCCGCGAATCGAAGGGTCGCCGAAGAATACCTCGATGCGCTGGCCGGCATCGAGCGGGGCGAGATAATCGCGTAGCGCCCGCGCTGAGCGGCTGGCGGCCCGCACCACCGCCCAGTCGCCCACCAGGCCTCGGATGACGACCGGGCGGCAACCCTCGACCACCTCGCGGCGGAAGCGCGGCGCCGAGCCGAGATCCCGTGCGGCGATCTCCTGGGGCGCGTGAGGCACGAACGCGGTCAGCGCTGCCCCGGCGCGAGCATGCCGCCGAGCACCTCCGTGTCCTTCAGGAGCCGGCTGTTCTTCTTGCGCGCCAGCAGGGGCAGCTGTTTCAGGGAGGCGATCATGAGATGCATCAGGGTCAGATACCCGCGCCGGAAGAGCTCCACCACCACCGCATCCGCAAGGCGCGACAGCGCCTCCTGATTGACGGTATAGAGCCCCGCGCAGTTGCGCATCGTACCGTCATCGAATTCCACCTCTACGTCGATCGGCTCGATCAGATTCAGCTCGAGGAGCCGCGAGGCGAATACTTTGGTCGTTTCGAGGCCGGGCTTCAAGTCCTGGAACGCCCAGATGATGCTCTGCAGATAGCGGCTCGGCTGGCCGAACTCGTCGAAAAGCGGCTTGCCGCCCTCGGCGCCGACGCGCGGGTGATCCAGGTCGATCGCGAGCTCGCTGCCGTGGGTGTAGAAAGGCCCCCGCTGGAGGCTGAGCGGACGGTAGAACTCGCGCTCGGTCCACTCCTCGAGGAAGAGGTTCTCGCCCTCGTCGAAGCCCAGCATCGCCCCACAATAGAACTGGCCCGTTGCCGAATCCTTCGAGAAGAGGATGGGATAGTGCACGACGAGATGCGGGAACTCGCTGACGATCACCTGCACGAAGCGCCGATTGTCGCCGTAGGCGACCGAGGCGCGTCCGTCCACCTTCAGCGTGCGGTGGAATTCATGGTTGAGCGGAACGATCTGCGTCATGGTGTGGCGCCCGGCCCTCACACCGGCTGCAGCCCGTACTGTTGGATCTTCTCGATCAGCTCGCGGTTCCTCGGCAGCCGGGCCTGCATGTGCGCCGTGATCCGCTCATTGTCGCGCACCAGGCGCGAGGCGAGCGGCGCGCTCGCCACGGTGTCCTCGGGACTGACGTCCGTCTTGAATCCCATGCCGTAGAGCACGTACTGGTAGCTGGCCGCCGGGAATACCTCCTCGAGGCGGTCGAACTCGTCGAAAAACCACGGCGACTGGTACTTCCACAGGGTGAGCAGCTCCTTGAGCCGCTCGGGAACGGTAGCGGGGTCGACATTGTCGCGCCAGAACGCGGTATCGGTGCGCTTCGTGAGCACGTAGTGGAGTTTGAGGAAATCGATGATACGGCCGAAGCGGTACAGCGTCACCTCGTTGAAGCGCTTGGCGATGATGTCCATCACCTCGCGGCACGCCGGCATCTGCTCGGCGATGAGCTTGGCGGAGAGCTCGACCAGGACGATGGCGGAGGACTCGAGGGGCTCGAGGAAGCCGCTCGCGAGCCCGACCGCGACGCAGTTCCTCTTCCAGAAGGTCTCGCGATGGCCGGCGCGGATCGGGATCCTGCGGACCGGCAGCTCCTTGTGCTCGCGACCGATGTACCTGAGCAGCGTCTCGCGCGCCGCCTCCTCGCTCTGGTGGGCGCTCGAGTAGACATAACCCACGCCGCGCCGCGTGGGCAGGCAGATGTCCCAACTCCACCCGGCCTCGTGTGCCGTCGAGATGGTCTGGGAGGCTATGGGCGCATCCGGGGCGTCGAACGGCACCTGGACGGCGAGTGCGGTATCGCAGAAAAGAACATCGCGGCACTCCTTGAAGCCAACGCCGAGCGTCTTGCCGATGAGCAGCGCCGAGAAGCCGCTGCAATCGATGAAAAGATCGCCGAAGACCTCTCCGGCCTGCTTCGTGAGCACACTCTCGATGTCACCGCACTCGCGCTGACTGACCTGCACGACATCGGCGAGGATGTGGCGGACGCCGAGCTTCGCCGTGCAATGCCTGGCGAGGAACGGCGCGAACTTGCCGGCATCGAGGTGATAGGCGTAGTTGGCGAGCCCCTGGTACTCGGCGCTCGTGATCGTCTTCGGCGCGAGCCCCGCATCGCAGAGCCGGCCCTGGGGAGAGACGTAATCGCAGAAGGTCTCGCCGCGGCCCGTGAGCAGCCAGTGCGGCGCCAGGTTCACCTGGGAGAATCCCTGCGGAATCATCAGCGGGTGATAGTACGCATCGTCCGCCGCGCCCGTGGTCCAGCCCGTGAACTTGCCACCCTGCTTGAAGGCCGCCTCGCAGTGCCTGAAGAGCTCCGTCTCCGACACGCCCATCCTCTCCAGCGATGAGCGCATCGTTGGCCACGTGCCCTCCCCGACGCCGATCATCCGGATGTCCGGCGACTCGATCAGCGTCACGGCGAAGCCGCCCGCCTTCATCCGGGCTTGATGGCGGGCGGCGATGATCCCCGCGGTGAGCCATCCGGCGGTTCCTCCGCCGACGATGACCACCGCTTTGACTGGCTGTACCACTAGAACTTCGCGCGTACCCCCAGGGTGAAGGTGCGGCCGTAGTCTACGATGTCGAGGATCTGGTTGTCGAAGCGGCCATGCGTCACGTACTGGGCGTCGTTGAGGTTCAGCGCCTCGAAGAACACCGACATGTACTTGTTGAAGTTATAGCTCGAGCTGAAGTCGACTTCCGTCGTCGACTCGAGGAACGTCGGCTCGGTGCCGGTCTTCGAGCCGTTCTGCTGCTGCCCGAACTGCAGGAACTGCGTCGCCTGCCAGTTCACCGCGACGCGCGCCTGGAACCCGTACTGCTGATAGAAGAACTGGCCGTTCACCGAGTTGCCGACGCCCGGCAGCGCGAACTGGTTGGTATAGATGTTCGGGTTGAAGCTCGCGTTGCTGTGCATGATGTTGGCGTTCAGCGTGTAGCCGAAGCCGAGCGGCAACATCTGCTGCCAGGTGAGCTCGACGCCGTCCACGTTCGCCGACGGTCCATTGACGTACTCCGTATCGGTAAACACCGCGGTGTTGCCGGTGCTCGGATCGGTCACGCCCGGGAAGCTGATGTGGGTCGTCTCGAGCTCGGGGAACTGGCTGACGTGCTTGTAGTAGCCATCCACGGCCGCATAGCTGCCCTGGCTGTAGTACCACTCCGCGCCCAGATCCAGGTTGTTCGACAGGTACGGCAGCAGGTACGGATTGTTGGTGCTCGCGGTGAGCTGGCCGACACGCGTGCCGCTGATGGTCGCCGACGGGGTGATGTAGGCGATCGGCGGCTGCGTCTCGGTTCGCGACGCGTCGAATCTCACCTTGACGTCGTCCGTGGCCATGAAATTGAGGTCCAGGCTCGGCAGGAAGTAGCCGTACGACTTCGAGGTCGACTGCCCCGCTGCCACCCCGTAATGGGCAACCTCGTTGGTATGGTCGCTGCTCGATATCGTCAACGACGTCAGCGGCGCATAAATGGCGCCGGTCGTGTTCTGCGTCCTGTTGTAACGCAGCCCCAACTCGGTGTTCAGGGTCTTCGATCCGACATCGAACGCGTGATCGATCGTCGCGTACGGCGCGTACTGCTTCTGCTCCACCTCGCCGTAGCTGTTGGAGTCGAAAGCGATCGGAATGGCGCCGCCGGTGTACGGCACGCCGGTGCTGATCGCGCCCGGGTTCACCCCGGGAGTCGTGAGCGGCAGGCCGACCAGGTAGCTGTAGACCGAATACGGATTGAACTCCAGGATGCTCGAGGGCTGCAGGCCGTTACCGCTCCATCCCGGGAAGAAGCTCGACGTGCTGATCCCGCCGCTGAACAGTGACGCCGGCAGCGCCACGCCGCCCGTGTTGCCCGACGGGGCGCCGTAACCGGAGAAGATCTGCCAGCCGTTGTTGTAAAAGTCGTCGTACGCCCACTGGTGCAGGTGGTCGACGCTGACCTGGCCGCCGAAGTTGACCTTGGTGGCGCCCGCGTGCCAGGTCACGCCGAGCTGCCCCTCGTTGATGTAGTCATCGTCGTGCTGGTACTGGATCGGAAACACGTGCGAGCCGAGGATGAGCGGGTCGAGTCCCAGGACGTTCGCCTTATCGCCGTTCGGGCCATAGGTGGCCTCGTACGGAATGCTGTTGCCGCCCGGCACGATGACGCTGGGGCCGGTGAAGGAGTTGGGATAACCCAGCGCCTCGGGCGTGGTGCTCGAAGGGCCGTAGCCCACATCCGAGTCGAAGTTGCTGACCTGCCCGTCCGGGTTCAGCCACGAGGCCGACTGATCGACGTCGGCCTCGACCGTCCAGTCATCGTTCACGTCCCAGAGGACGTTGGCGCCGAGCTCGTTGTTCTTGATGTAGCTGCCGTCGATGTCGGCGTCGAAATCGGTGGGCTCGCCGTCGTAATCGAAGCTGGTAACCGTGCCGTTCGCGTCCGTCTGCACGTTGTACATGTCCCCGGCGTTGAACCACAGGCTGTACTCTGACCGGTAGGACTCCAGCCGGTCATCCGAGTAGTTGTCATTCAATGTGACCATCAGCGCATCGTTCGGATGCCACTGCAGCACGGCGCGTCCGGTCTTGCGCCGCTCGTCCGTGCGGTCGTTGTAGAGCGCGTAGTCCTGAATGAACCAGCTCGGCTTGGTGTTGGCCGGGGTGTTGGTGTTGGTGGTGGGTCCGTTGGCGGCCTCCGAGTAATCGACCGGCGCCCCCGTGGTCGAGAGAGCGTTGTTGCAGGCGGGACCGCCGACCATCTGGCAGGAATTGAAATACGTGCCCTCCCAGCCGGCCATGGAGAGGTGGTGCTCGTCGGTCCGCTGATCGTCGTACTCGCCGTCGATCAGCACGCCGAGCGTGTTATCGGCGAAGGTGTCGCTTACCAGGGCGCCGAATTCCGGGGTGGCCTGGCCGTCGTTCGGCGAGTCGCTCTCCGAATAGAGGCCGCTCGCATGGAAGCCGGGATTGTCGAACGGTGTCGGCAGCTTGATGTTGACGGTGCCGCCGATGTCGCCGCCGGAGAGAGCGAAGTCCGGCGTCTTGTGCACGTCGATCTCGCCGACGAAGTCCGCGCCCATGGACGCATAGTCGAACTGACGGCTGTTCTGGGCCGCGGACGCCTGCTCGCGCCCGTCGACCAGCGTCTCGACGAAGTCGCCGCCGAAACCGCGGATCGTGATGCTCGAGGCGTTGCCGGTAGAGATCGGCGCACCGCCGGTACCGGAGACGGCGCCGCGATCGACCGTGATGCCAGGGATGCGCTCGAGGGCCGCCCCCAGGCTGGCATCCGGGAAGTTGCCGATGCTCTCGGCCGAAATGGCATCCACCACGCCGATGGACTCTTTCTTGATCTGCAGCGACCGCTCCAGAGATCCCCGGATGCCCGTGACCACGATTTCCTGGAGCGTCGCCGCGCTCGGTGCGGCGGTGGCACTCTGGTCCGCCGGGCCGCCCGTGGCCTGCGCGAGCAGGCCGGCCCCGTTTGCCGGCAGTGCGCCGGTCGAGGCCATCGGCTGGGCGCGGTGCCCGCGGGCGGGCGCGCTCGGCTGCTTCGCATTGGCCGTGCTGTTGTCCTGGGTGCCGCCAGCCTCGGGAGCGCCCTGCGCATTCTGCGCCTGCGCCAGGCTGCCCGCGGCGAGCGTGAGCGATCCCAGTGCGAACCCCGAGAAACCAAACCTGGAGCAGGTCGTGCGAGCCAAGCTCACGAGTCTGTCATTCTTCTTAGACGACTCGCGCCTGGACGCATTACGTGAAGTCTTCCGGCTCATCAGACATCTCCCCCTCGAAAGAAATTGATGTTGCGTGAAAACAACCAGTAGCATCGCCCTAGCACGGCCGATGCCCGGGATCAGATTTCGGAAGCCCCCTTACGCCATGGTCTCCATCCGCTACCGGCTCTATATGGTAGCGCTACCTTAAGTTTGCCGAAGTATGTGCCTGTTCTTCGGCCCATGTCAACTGCCGTTGCGTGCGGCTGACGCTTCGGCTTTCCGGCTCGCAAATAACCTATCCGCGCCGTTGGCCGCCGCCGCCGAAGCGCTCGCCCGCACCCGCGCGCCGCCTGCGCAGCGCGGCGCTTTGCAGAGGTATGGTTGCGCGAACACCGCCTTCATCACCTCCCGGCAGGCGTGGAATGCGGGCCCGGACGAGCCGCAGCGGCCGGCGAAATTCCCGGCCAAGCGTTGTTCCAGAACCACGTCGCTCCCGCGGTTGCATTGACAGCGCTATCATTACTCAGCGGATGACGCTTTGCAAGCCGGGCGTGTACCCTGCGCCCCGCGTTGCGGCTCTTTAGGCGGAATCGAGCATCTTGCTGACATGGCGACGGCGGCCCGAGCGAGCCGCCGCGGCTCCAGTACCGGGGTGCCGCCGCAGCGCAGCTCCTCCTCGACGGCAAGCCCTTCCTCGTTCTCGGCGGCGAGCTCGCCAACTCCTCCGCCGGCACCGCGGCGCGGGCCGATCAGATCCTGCCGCGGCTTGCGGCCGAGCATTTCAACACCGTGCTCGTGCCCGTCGCCTGGGGTGAGATCGAGCTCGAGGAGGGACACTTCGATTTCGCGATCCTCGACCACTGGATCGCTTCATCAACCAGGTGGCGGCAGCCGGCAAGCGCGAATATTCGCTGCCGATGTACATGAACGCGCAGCTGCCCGCGCCGCATGAGCGCGCCGGGAAGCGATCCTTGGGACCGCTATCAGCTTGATTTGACAGCGCTGTCACGGCCATGGGATTCTGCGGTGCAATCATGAGGACAGCCAAGAACGCGCGCTCGGGGGCCGGGGTCACTGTCCGCGTTGCGCTGATGGCGGCTCTCGGGACGGTTCTCATCGGGTCACTCGCTCGTGCCCGCGCGTACGGCGCAGAGGCGACCGCCGTCATCCATCCTGACATGTGGCCGCAGGCTTGGCCGCAACTGCCTCCCGGCCCAGCGCTCGAGCGGCAGGTCGATGCCATCCTCGCCCGCATGACGCTCGAGCAGAAGGTCGGGCAACTCATACAGGGTGACATCTCCGCACTCGCGCCCGCGGACCTGCGTCGGTATCCGCTCGGCTCCGTCTTGAACGGCGGCAACTCCAAGCCGGGCGGCAACACGCTCGCGCCGCCCGCGGCGTGGCTGACTCTCGCCAACCAGTTCTATCTGGCATCGATGGCGCCCACGCACGGCTCGCACCCCATCCCGGAGCTCTGGGGCATCGATGCGGTGCACGGCAACAACGATGTCTATGGCGCCACGATCTTCCCGCAGAACGTCGGCCTCGGCGCCGCGCACGACCCGGCGCTCATGCGCCTCATCGGCGGGGCGACCGCGGAGGAAGTCCGCGCGGTGGGCCTCGACTGGACCTTCGGACCCACTCTCGCGGTCGTCAGTGACGATCGCTGGGGACGAAGTTACGAGAGTTATTCGCAGGACCCCGCGATCGTGCGCGCGTACGCACGCGCCATGGTGTTGGGTTTGCAGGGCGAGCCCGGTACGCCGCACTTTCTCGATGCCTATCATGTGATCGCGACCCCGAAGCACTACGTGGGCGACGGCAGTACTCATGGCGTCGACCAGGGCGACAACGAGGAGAGCGAGACGCAACTGCGCGACTTCGACGCTGCGGGCTACCCCGTGGCGATCGAGGCCGGCGCGCAGTCCGTCATGGTCTCCTTCTCCAGCTGGCACGGCATCAAGATGGCCGCCAGCTACGGCCTGCTCACCGAGGTGCTCGATGACCGTTGGCACTTCGATGGCTTCACGGTCGGCGATTGGAATGCGCACGGCCAGGTGCCGGGCTGCACGGACGGGAGTTGCCCCAAGGCCGTGAACGCCGGCCTCGACATGTTCATGGCACCCCTCGATTGGAAGCAGCTCTACGCCAACACGCTGCAGCAGGTGCGCGCCGGAGAGATTCCCCGCTCGCGCCTCGATGATGCCGTGCGGCGGATCCTGCGGGTGAAGCTGCGCGACCGTCTCTTCCAGGAAGGGCCGCCCGCCTCCCGGCCGCTCGCCGGACACTTCGATCTCCTCGGCGCACCGCCGCACCGCGCCATCGCGCGCCGCGCGGTGCGTGAGTCGCTGGTGCTCCTGAAGAACGAGAATCACCTGCTGCCCATGAAGCCCCACGAGCGGGTGCTCGTGGCCGGCGATGGCGCCGACAACATCCCGATGCAGAGCGGCGGCTGGACCATTACGTGGCAGGGCACGGGCACCACCAACGCGGATTTCCCACACGGCGAGTCCATCTGGCAAGGCATCGCGCAAACGGTGCGCGCCGCCGGCGGCGAGGCGCAGCTCAGCCCCGATGGCGCCTTCAAACTCAAGCCCGACGTCGCCATCGTCGTTTACGGCGAGAGACCGTATGCGGAGTTCCAGGGCGATGTGCCCAACCTCGCCTTCAGCCCGGGGGACGACGGCGACCTCGAGCTGCTGCGCCGCCTGCGCGCCGCCGGGATCCCGGTCGTCTCCGTCTTCCTCTCCGGCCGGCCTCTGTGGGTGAACCCGGAGCTCAACGCATCGACTGCTTTCGTCGCCGCCTGGCTCCCGGGCTCGGAGGGCGAGGGCGTCGCCGATGTTCTTTTTCGCGAGCCCGACGGCGCGATCCGCTACGACTTTCGCGGCAAGCTGTCGTTCTCCTGGCCGCGCACGCCGCTGCAGTTCGGCAGCGACACCCCCGGCCGGCCGCTGTTTGCGCTCGGCTATGGCCTGCGGGACGCGAGCCCCGGCAACCTGGCACAGCTCCCCGAGACCTCCGGCCTGCCCTCGGCCGCGCTGGTCGACAACAGGGTATTCTTCGCGTCCGGTCGCACCGGCTCGGGTTGGCACTGGGCGGTCGCAGACGACGCCGGCGCAAGCCCCCTCGCCCGTGGCATCGGTGCATCCGAGAGTGGACGGCTGACTCTGACGCCGATCGACAAATCGAGACAGGAGGACTCCCGACGGCTGCGCTGGTCGGGCACCGGGCAGTCCGCCGCGGAAATCAGCGGCGCGACCCCGATCGACCTGACCCGACAGACCAACGGCCAGATGGCGCTCGGCTTCGACTACCGAGTGGCGGAATCGCCGAGCGCCGTGGTCACGGTCGGCATGGGCTGCGGTGCCTCCTGTGGCGGCAGCGTCCCGGTGACGGCGACCCTACGCGCCGCTCCGCGCGGCCAATGGCAACATCTCGACATCCCTCTCGCCTGCTTCGCCGCCGCCGGCGAGAACGTGAGCCGCGTGTGGACGCCGTTCGCGCTGCAGACAGCCGGCAGGCTGACGCTCGCCATCACCAACATCCGGCTGGAGAGCGGCACGGCAGGCGCCATCGCCTGCGAGCAGCAATGAGGGGGGCACAAAATTGGGCTAAACTCCGCCCGCCATGATGAAACACCCGTACATGCGCCGCCGCACCTTCCCCGGCGGCCGCACAATCGAAACGTACGGCCTGGCGCACCGTCCGTGGCACGACCTCTACCACATCTTCATGACCATGAGCTGGCCCACGCTCTTCGGGAGCTACGCCGGCTTCTTCGCCCTGTTCAATCTCGCCTTCGCGGGCGCCTATCAGCTGCAGCCGTCCGGCATCGCGAACCTCAATCCCGGGGGCTACTGGGGCCGGTTCTTCTTCAGCGTGGAGACGCTGGCGACCGTCGGCTACGGCGACATGCATCCGCAGACGGTGTATGCGCACCTGATCGCCTCCATCGAGATCTTCACCGGACTGATGAGTCTCGCCCTCATCACCGGGATGATGTTCGCCCGCTTCTCGCGGCCGACGGCCCGCATTCTCTTCGCCCGCCAGGCGGTGATCCGCGAGTTCGACGGCAAACAGACGCTCATGCTTCGCGCCGCCAACGAGAGGCAGAACTTCATCCTGGAGGCGACGGCGCAGTTGCGGCTGATCCGCGACGAGCACACTTCCGAGGGCTTCCGCTTCCGCCGCATCTACGACCTGCCGCTACGCCGCAGCGAGCAGCCGATGTTTCTCTATGGATGGAGCCTGCTGCACGTCATCGACGAGGCGAGCCCGCTCGCCGGCGAGACCTTCGAGTCGCTGAAAGCGGCGAAGGCCTTCGTCCTTCTCACCATCGGCGGCATCGACGAGACGACCGGGCAGATGCTGATATCGCGTCAGGAGTATCACCCCTCCAGCCTTCGCTGGAACTACGCTTTCGTGGACGTCTTCATGTCGGGGGAGGACGGCATCGATCGCTTCGATTACTCTAGATTCCACGACGTCGTGCCGCTTACTTCGCCTTGACGACACCGTCCGCCGCCGTTTCCCTGACGAGAAAGTCCACCACCGCGAGCAGCGCCTCCCGCCCGCTCGCGCCCGCGGAGCGCGCCTCCTCATAGAGCTTGATCTGCCGGTGCGCGCTGGTCCCGCGCGCGAGCAGGGTGTTCACGTGCTCGAGCTCGCGCAGGCAGCCAAGCTCCGCCGCGTCCTCCCGCAGCAGCGTGATCAGCTCCTCGATGAGCTGCGGAAACGCGACCAGCTCGCCGCGCGCGAGGTCGAGCAGGCCCCGATCGACGCTGTAGCGCATCGCGCGCCAGCGATTCTCGGCGATGAGCAGGTTGGGATAGATGCGCCAGCTGCGATTCGCGCGCTTCAGGCGATACAGCAGCCGCGCGAGCGACACGATCAGCGCCGCGATGCAGGCCGCATCATCGAGGCTGGTGCAGCTGTCCATCACCCGCACCTCGAGCGTCGGGTGCAGGGACGCCGGCCGCACGTCCCA
>Ga0335074_10005917_pt1 | contig 16933 bp, 10 predicted proteins | sample Lox_Sample_23_FD_206715 | JGI IMG/M metagenome (GOLD analysis project Ga0335074, IMG submission 206715) | Soil microbial communities from Loxahatchee National Wildlife Refuge, Florida, United States - Lox_Sample_2.3 | ecosystem: Environmental > Terrestrial > Soil > Wetlands | place: USA...
AGCGGCGGACGATGCAGCAGTAAAGGCCAACAATCTGGCCGCGAAAGACCCGAACAACACGGCGCCGCCAAAACCGCGATCGCTCCCGCTCGGGGTGCTGGAGGGTTCGCTTCAATTGGATGGCATATCGATGTATGTGAAGGGGGCCTACGCCAACGCGCAGGAGTTGATGCAGACGCTGAACAAGATTCGCATCGATCGGCTCAACGCGCCCCTGGAGAGTCCCGCTGCCGGCGGCGCTCCCGCCCCTGTGAATCCTGGGAGCGGAACTCTCCCTGTGGGCGGTCCCAAATAGTTCACACCTGTTGGCTGGCGCGGTCTCGCTTTTGAGATCGAACGCCCGCATGCCTCAGCTGCTCACTGACAGCCGTCTTATTGCAGCAGCGGCGGCGGTTCGTCGTCCTTGCCGTTGAGCTCGTCGGGCGGGATGATGACCGCGGCGGCGACCTTGTCCTCAGGCTCTAGCGAGAGCAGACGCACTCCCTGCGTGGCTCGGCCGGCGTTGCGGATGGTGGTGGTATCGACACGGATGATCTTGCCGAACTGGCTGATGACCATCAATTCTGAAGAGTCGTCGACCAGTTGAATGCTGCTCACGCGGCCGATGCGATCGGTGACTGCCATGTTCTTGACGCCCTTGCCGCCGCGGGATTGCAGGCGGTACTCCTCAACATCGGTGCGCTTGCCGAAGCCGTTCTCGCTGATCGAAAGAATGCGGTAGGCGCCCGGCGCGTGTTCCTTGGGCGTGACCGCAACGCCGACGACGTAGTCGTTCTTGCCCAGCGCAATGCCGCGCACTCCATAGGCAGGCCGGCCCATGGAACGCACGTCGCTCTCTTCGAAGCGGATCGCCAAGCCCAGATGCGTGGCTAGAAAAATAATCTGCGAGCCATCGGTAATGCGCGCCCTCACCAGTTCGTCGTCGGAGTCGATGCCGATGGCGATGATGCCCCGCGACATGACGTTGGAGAAATCCTTGAGCGGCGTCTTCTTTACCGTGCCCTTTTGCGTGGCGAAGAAGATGTACTTGCCCTCTTCTTCGAGATCGCGCACCGGCAGGATGGCGCACACCTTTTCGCCCGACTGCAGATCGAGCAGGCTCTGCATCGATTTGCCCTTGCCCGCGGCGCCTACGTCGGGGATTTCGTAAATCTTGAGCCAGTAAACGCGGCCGGTGTTGGTGAAGCAGAGCAGATAAGAGTGGGTGGAGTCGACGATGAGCTGGGAGACAAAATCTTCCTCGCGGGTCTTCATTCCCATACGGCCGGTGCCGCCGCGCCGCTGCTGGCGATAGATTGAGATGGGCGTGCGCTTGAGATAGCCCTGATGGCTCACCGTCACCGCAACCTGCTCGTCAGCGATCAGGTCCTCAAGCTGCAGCTCGATGCCTTCGTCCACGATCTCGGTGCGCCGCTTATCACCATACTTGTCGCGAATTTCTTCAAGCTCCTTTACGATCACCGCGCGCAGCTTCTTTTCGCTACCGAGGATCTCCTCGTAGTCGGCGATCTTCAGGCGAATTTCTTTCAGCTCGTTCAGAATCTCCTCAACCGACAATTGCGTGAGGCGATAGAGTTGCAATTCGAGGATGGCATCGACTTGGCGCAGCGTGAGGCCTTTTTCTTCGTGGCGCTGCAGCTCGCGGTCGAGCATGATCACGATTTCAGTGCCCTTGCCCCATGCGTATAGATTTTCGCGCGCCTCGGCCCGCGAACCCGATGCGCGAATAATCCTGATCACGGTATCGAGGTTGTCGAGCGCAATTTTGAGGCCCTCTAAAATGTGCTCGCGCTCGCGGGCCTTGCGGAGCAAGTAGACTGTGCGCCGCTGCACCACGTCGATGCGATGGTCGATGAAAAGCTGGATGGCATCGGCCAGGCCCAATTCCTTCGGCTGGCCGTGGGTCACGGCCAGGAAGATCATGGAAAAACTTTCCTGCAACTGCGTATGTTTGTAGAGCTGGTTGAGCACAATCTCAGGCTGCGCGCCGCGCTTGAGGCCGATGACCATCCGCATGCCGTCGCGGTCGCTCTCATCGCGCGTCCATTCGGTGTTGGTGTCGATATCGGAGATGATCTTGTTTTCAACCAGCTCGGAGATGCGCTTGAAGAGCACGGACTTGTTTACCTGATAAGGCAGCTCGGTAACGATCAGCGCCTGCCGGTCCTTGGTGACGTTCTCAATGGCCACGCGAGCGCGCATCAGGAAGCGTCCGCGCCCGGTGCGGTATGCGTCTACGATTCCCGCGCGGCCGTAGAGAATGCCGGCGGTCGGGAAATCGGGCCCATGCACGTGCTTCAGCACTTCGGCCAGGCCGCCGTTGGGGTTCTTCACCAAAGCGATGGTCGCGTTCAGCACCTCAGTCAAATTGTGCGGCGGAATGTTGGTCGCCATACCCACGGCGATGCCGTTTGAGCCGTTCACGATCAGGGTCGGAATCCGCGTGGGCAGAACCGACGGCTCGTCCGTGGTCTCATCGAAATTAGGAACCATGTCCACGGTTTCCATTTCGATGTCGGCCATCATCTCTTCGGCGATGCGCTCCATGCGGCACTCGGTATACCGATAAGCCGCTGGAGGGTCGCCATCGACCGAGCCGAAGTTGCCCTGGCCGTCGACCAGCGGGTAGCGCAGCGACCACGGCTGCGCCATGCGCACCAACGCGTCGTACACCGACGAATCTCCGTGCGGATGATACTTCTTCAAGCACTCGCCAACCACGCCGGCGCACTTTGAGTACTTCTTGTTGTGCTGCATCCCCTCGCGGTCCATTGCCGTAAGGATGCGGCGATGCACTGGCTTGAGGCCATCGCGAGCATCAGGAAGAGCGCGTCCGATAATCACCGACATGGAATAGTCGAGATAGGAGCGGCGCATCTCCTCTTCAATATTGATAGGAATGAGGTTGGTACCGCCGCCGGGCGGAATACCGCCGTCGAGAGGGAGCTGGGGATTCTTGTCGTCTGGCATAGGTTTTTCGAGGCCCGCAGGAAGGCGGCTAAAGGACCGGAAAAAGCGGGGCCGGGTCCGCAGGTCTTCTTCTTTATTTTAGTGGTTCGGAGGGGGATTTAGCAAGGCGGGGATGCGGAAATAAAGCCTTAGTTTGCTTATATTTATGGAATCTACTCAGAGGATGGAATGGCACCGTCCGATCTCACGCTGCGCGGCGGGTTCTGGCTCGGGATTTGGCGGTATTTTCGACTTTCTTTTTTGCCTTCACTCTGGTTTGGTTCTCGCCCAATCCGGCCAGGAGCACGGGTGGCCGATCAGGAAACTCGACAACCAGAGAGAGCTTGCCGCCAACGCCCTCGACGTAGCTTCGCAGTGTGGAAAGATACAGGTCGGTGCGCTTCTCGATGCGCGAAACTCCCTCCTGCCCGATTTTGAGCTTTCTTGAAAGACGGGCCTGGGTTAGCTTGCGAAGACGGCGCATCGCGCGAAGGTTGAGTTCCTCGGCAATCAACTCCGCTGTGCGCTGCTTGACGGACTGCCTGAACTCTTTCGATTCCGTGGCAAGCATCTCTTCAAGAGAGACCGTTGAGTAGGCCATTACCATTTCTCTTTCTTCGCCAAAATCGCCCGTTGGTGCTGATCAAAGCGGCGATCAGCGATGTCGATCAGATTTCGGTAAAACTTAACCTGTGAGACTCCGGACTTGCCGCCCCCAACCAACAGAATGGCCCGACGGTGCAGGTCAAACGCAAATGCAACCCGCCATGCGCGGTCATCTGCGCGGAAGCGAAGCTCCTTCATATTCGAGTGCTTCGATCCTTTTAGCGTATCCACGTACGGCCTTCCAAGTTGGGGTCCCGTCGTTCTGAGCAATCCGACCAACGAGTAGATTTCGCGCCTAACAGAATTCGAAAATCCAAGGACGTCGCGTGAGAATTCCGGGTGGAACTCAACCACCCACAGCTTTTCGAAACCGGAAGTCATAAGCCTCCTGCGCTACAGACCTGCTCCCGGCCAAGCCTTTGTTTGGATTCTATTATGCTCTGGAATACATAATGTCGTCAAGTGCATTGTTCTCTTCCTACATCAATCCCGGCAGGTTCAGCACGCACAGCACAACTTGCAGCAGCACAATCGCTGCCGCCGCGCCCAGCGCCCAGCGTCCACGCGGTCCATCGTAGGCATCGGCGAAGACGCCACTCACAAATGTGAACAGAAATGGCAGCGACCAGAGCCATGGGCTGCCCGGCGCTCCGGTCATCACCAGCGCCAACAAAGCGAGGGCACAGAGCAGCGGAGCCGTGTTGCCGAAGTAGCGCGATCTGCGTGCCGCGAGATACAGTACGACCGCGCCGGCGGCGGCAACGGTCACGCCCGCGTTGGCCGCACTCGAGAAAAACCGCCGCGCCGGATCCGCTGAGACCCACAGGAAACCCGCGGACGAACGGAAGAGATAGCTGAACGCATCGGGCGAAAATCCGTAGCAGGCAAACACCAGCAGCAATGCGCCTGCCGCGCCGGCCAGCACCACGGGCAGCGCCTGGCTGCGGTGCCCCTGGGCCACCCAAAGCATGGCCGCAAGTCCCAGCAGCGCGGCGACGGGAAGCGCTGCTATGTGCGCCGCCGCTGCGACACCAAGAATCACGGTAAGCAGAATGATTCGCGGCCGCCACTTGCGCCGCGGCCCCTGCATGGCATGGGCCACACCGATACATGTATACACCGAGCCAAACACGCCCAGCGCCGCCAGAATTTCAGGGCTGGGCGCGATCGACGCCTGCAGGATTGGCGGCGAGAAACAGTAGAGCGCCAGCGCCGTGTATCCGCCCAGGTTGCCGTAAAGCCTGCGCGTGACCCACCAGATGCATCCGCCGAGCACGCAGCCCGCAAAGAGAAAGGGCAGGCGCAGCAGCAGCAGGATATGCGTCATTTGATGGCGCAGCTCCCAGGTGCTAACTTCGCCGCCTGGTGTTTGCACCACCCGGTCTTCAGGCTTGCGAAACAAATCGAGCGCGCGCTCGGCCAGCAAGTTTATGGTCAGGGGCAACCCCGCCAACCGATAGGCGAGAATGCCATCGTGAATATTGCCGCAACTGGTGTAGTAGCCGGCCAGCGGCGAAGGCTTCTCCCACATCTCGCGGCCGCAGCGTGCGTATTGGTAATCGCGATCCGACAGCGTCTGGCGGCTGGTGAGCCAGAACCCCTGGAGAAGAAAGAGCGCCAACAATCCAGCCGCGATGCGTTGCGGAAGATTGAAGCGGAAGCGGCGAAGCTTGCCGAAGCGGTGGGCCATCACGATCTAAGGACTTTACCAGTCTAAATGGCGTTGCCGGCGCCTGCCGCGGCTTGCGTGTTCGTTTGCGCGGCAGGGAGCCGGGAGCGACGCATGAGCCGCCGTAAACAAAAAGAAGCCGCTCCGAAGAGCGGCTTCCCTGATGAATTCTATCGATTAATTGAAGATGGCGCCCACGGTGTCGTTGGTCGACAACGAAATCACGCAATAGTTCGGCCCGGCCGCTGTGAAGTAGGGCGGCGCTGCAAGCGGTACGCCGGCACTGTTACTCGGCACACAGTTATAGGACCATCCGCCGAACTGCGCTCCAGTATTCGGCGCAGTCAAAACGACCGACGCTCCCACCGGATACGTGGCGGTGCAGACGGAGCCGCCACCTCCCGTCCAGCCTGGGCCGCAATGAAGCACGTCTGCTGTGCCGGTGGCTGAAGAAGCCGTAACTTCCCAATTGGTGGTGTTCAAGCCTTCGTTATAGACCGTCAGCGTATCCAGAAGCCCGTTCGCCGGCGGCTCGCCCGTATAACACGAACCTTGTTGGGCTGGCTCGTCGGCGGTGGCAGGCGAGGGAGCAATCACCGGGCAATTGTATGTTGCCGAGGCGGTCTGAATGGTGCCGTCGGTACTCGCCGTTTCGGCGATGATGACGGCGCTGCCGCCCGCGTAGTTCGTGACAAGCCCGGCGCTGGCGCCAGGGTTCCCGCCGGAGTTGGTGTCGACAGGGAAAAATTCAGGCTCGCTGGAAAGCCAAGTGGTCGCGGGCGAGTTTGTCACGTCCCGGACGTATGGAGCAACGGAATAGGTTCCGATCGCCAGGAACTGACCAGTGAGCTCGAAATCGTTCACCGTAATCGAACTTGGAATGATGGTGAGCGAGATCAAAGGTTCCGGCGCGGGCGTGCTCGTAGTGGTAACGGTCGCAGTCGATGACACCGTGGAACCATCCGGGTTTGTCACTTCTGCAGTGATGGTAGCGGTCCCTGGGCTAAAACCGGTCACCATTCCGTTGCCTGATGGCAGCCCGGAGGTGACCGTGGCATAGGATGAAACGCTTGAGGTCCACGCGGTCTGTGCCGAATTGGTCACGTCCACTTCGAGACCGGTGGTTCCTGAGGTGGCAAGCGCAATGAGCTGGCTGGATTGGCCCGAGGCAGATAGAGACTCAGAGCTGGGAACGATAGTTACCGCGGTGTACTTCTCCGTCGATCCGGCAGCAACAGTGAGTGTGGCCGTTCCCGTAACGGTGCTTCCGCCGGAGGGGTTGGTATAAAGCGCGACGATGGTCGTTGAGCCCTCGGTCAACGCAGTCGCCAGCCCGTTACCGGCGATGGTGGCAATCTGGACGGTACTCGAGCTCCAGGCAACATCGCTGGTCATATCCACGGTCGCCCCACCAGATGTGGTTCCAATGGCGATGAATTGACTGGTCTCGCCGGGTACTGCCACCGCTTGCGAGCCGGGAATAATGGAAAGCCCGGTAATGCCGCTAACTGTGCCTGAGCCGGTTCCGGCGCTGGCAACCGTGAGCGCTGCGGAAGCGGAAAGCACCCCCGTATATCCGTTCATGGACGCAGTAATCGTTGTCGTGCCGGCAGCAACTGCGGTTGCAACTCCCGAGGCATTCACTGTGGCCACGCTCGGGTTGCTAGAGGTCCAGGTCGCGGTGTCGGTCACGTTCGATGTGGTCACAGGATGATTGCTTCCATGCCCGGTAGTCGCCGTGGCCGTAAATGGCACGGTACCGCCAATCGAAACGGTATCTGTCGTGGGAGAAACGGCGATGGTGTCGATCTGCGAAGTGGTGCAGCCGGCAATGGGCAGCGCGAGGCCGAGCAGCAGGAACACTCGCGGCGAAACACGATCAAACATGACTGACCTCCGGAATCTGCAGCCGGCATCGGCCTCGACTCATCATCGTCACGGCAGACTCTCGCTGGCCTATATGCCATCAAATATATGTCATTCATTTGTCCACTTACTCTTGCACAAAGGTGGTACATGGCGTTCCGCATCAAGACAGTCAATAAGTACTTATGCCCCCAATTGTTGTCTCGTGCGCAAACAGCAAAACGGGCCGCGTGCCGGAAGTAAAAGCATCCCGGAACGAGGCCTGTAGATAGACCTGGCCGGCGTCGCGCAGGCGGCAGTTCTCGATGTGTGAGATGATTTGGCGCGCGCCGAGTCCAACGCGATTGCCGCCGCGGCTCGCGGCATCAGAGAATGTGGATCTCCCCTTCGCCTACCTGGAGAATCACGTTGTGTCCGCCGCCGTTGATCATGCCCGCTATATGACGCGGATCGGAACCGTTTGCACCCACAACCTGCAAGTCGCTGTGCACAAGGCCGGCCTGGGCCTGGGCGTCGATCGTGCAGGCTACTTTGCCGAGCGTGAGCTCAATATTTCCTTTTCCCGTCTGCACTGACCAGTCGCCCGCGGGCACGCCGGAAACCTTGATGCTTCCTGCGTCCGTCGCCGCGCGCAGCGCGCCATGCAGATTACGCAGCTCCAGGTTGCCGGTGGCCGATAACGCTTTTACTTCACCCTGTCCGTTCTGCTCCACTTCGATGTTGCCCTGATTGGAGGTAGCAGTAATGTTTCCCCGCAGTCGAATAGCGTGGATGTCTCCCGAGCCGGTGCTAAATCGCGCATTCTGTCCAACTCCCTCGTCGAAGATGTCGCCTGCGGCGGCGCTGGCCTGGAGGATGCAGTCTGCCGGAGCTTCGATTTCGTAGTCGATGACGACGTGGGGTATCTCCGCCGAGACGCCGATGTAGATGATGCCCCGGTCCTGTCGTATGGGAGGTCTCGCCGCGATGTCGCGAAGCTGGTCATCGGTCGGGTGCCAATCGTTTGCTTTCACGTGGCCAGTAATGGTGAGCCGGCCCGGAGGTCCCTGGCTGATCTGGATGGTTCCGGCGCCAGATGCGATCGCCAAATTCCCCTTGCCTGGCAGATTGATATTTCTGGTAAAGCTCTGCTCTCCCGCCAGAGCGCCAAGCGGAGCAATAACGAAAAGAGCGAGAACTGAAATGCGGCTTATCACTGATAACCTCATCGGCCGGCCCGACAGTCTTCGAACATACGCTCGGGCCTGTCTGCCGGCCAGTGAGCAAATTGTCAACGATCCATGCGTGGTAAGCAAACTTAGAAGCGAACAAGAATTGCAAAAGTGGTTGACGTCTGGTTGGTGCGCAGGTCGGGCCACCAGATGTTGCTCAAGCTGGCCGCTGTGAGTTTTTGGTTCCCAGAACCTGGCACGTATCCAACTGTGGACCCTACCGTGTAGCTTCCGGTGGTGCACCATGCGACGGCCTCCGCCAGTCCCGGACCGCCGTCGGCGCCGACGTAGCCTACACCGGAGTCAACCAGTCCCGCGGGGCTGGTTGCCGAGCAGATGTAGTCGGACGGATTGCCGACATTCTGGTGGATGTCGCCCTGACCCGGTGCGTATGGCGTAATGCCACCGCGGCCGGTCCAGTAGGGAATATTGGAGTAGCGGTAGCTTTCTTCGAGCCGGAAGGTGATGAACTGTCTTGGCATGTAGTCCAGGGTGATGGTTCCGTCGCGCATCTGCGCCTGATCGCCGGCATTCTCGGTGAAGTACGGCGATCCTGTGGTTGCAGTGGCGCCGTTGATCGGCGGGAGCAGCGTCAGGTAGCGGCCGGGGTTGCTCATCTGGCCGCCGCCGAAGGTTATTGCGTACTTGTCCTTGTCGGCCCAGAAACGCAGATAGTCCATCCAGCCCTCGAAGGCCTGCTTCGGTTCGTTGCCCTTGTGGTTGTGGCAGTTTACGCCGCCGTTATAGGTCGATACGCCATTGCCCTGTTCGGGAGAAGCGCCCTTCGGATTCAGCGTGCCTATGCCAGCGGGTCCGTCGCCTCCATTTGTCACGCCGAACGACACCGGCCCGCCGCCCATCTCGCAACCAAGGTCGCCTGTAATCGTGAACGCGATCTTATCCAGCATGTTCCTGGGATTGTCATAGAACTTGATCTGCGCCGAATAGTCGGCGTGGATACGAGTGCGTCCCGGGAATCCGGCATCGTCCTGGCCAACTCCGTAATTGTTCCAGACGAAGTCAAGGTAGGGCTTGGGGCGGTACAGAATCTGGCCGCCAAGTCCGGGCTTGCTGTTGTAGCGTCCGTAGGTCTGCCATCCGTTGATGAACCACGGCTCGATCTTCAGCTTCTCCGTGGGCCAGTACTGGACACGGAGTCCGGTGAAGAACCAGGGAGTATTCGAAGAAACGTAAGAAGGCTGATAGGTCCAGTTATCGAAGTTGTAGTAGCTGAACAGGCCGATGTAAGAGACGAAGATGCCGGCATCGGCGTTAAGGCCGTGGCCGACATCCCAGTGATAGCCGCCCCACGCCTCGGAGACGTACCTGTAGGCGTTATTGAGCTGCCATTGGCCGCGGCTGTAACTGCCGTCGTTGCGAATGGTGGTGGTTGCGAACTCACCGAACATGGTGAGGATGCGCCCACGCACGTTTTGAAGGCGGAAGTCGCCGCCGACCGAGGCCTGCTCGAGCTGCCATTCATCGGAGCGGAACATTTCGGTCGAGCCGCCCATGGAATCGTCGGAGGGATGGTTGTAGTCCAGAATGTAGTTGGTGTCAAAGCGGACTTCCGGCGTGAAGTATTTGGTCGACATCGGAGAATCGGAGTTGTGACCGCCCGAGTTGAGCCACGTCCAGTCTCCGGGAAATGGCGCGGACTTGGTCGTAGTTTCGGCGGTGATTTCAGGCGCAGCAGGCGCTGCAGCCGCGGCCGGCGCCGCCTCCTGCACACCGGTGGTCGACGGCGCTACGGCTGCCGCCACGGGATGGACCGCGGTTTTCAACGCGGCCACATCCTGCTCGTAGGCCTTGATGGCATCGGCTGAGAGAGCGTCGGCGTCGTTGCGGGCCTTCAGCTGCGACCTGAGATCCGAAATCTCAGCCTTCATCTCAATCATGTTTTTCATCAGCTCTGCGTTGGAGATGGATTCGGGCGATGTCGTGCCCGCTGCCGGCGAAGCCGCTGCCCGCACGTCAGTGGTTGCGGAAGCCGGCGGAGAACTCGAAGCGGCCGGAGGTTCCACGCGCGCGGTGTTCGTCGCTGCCCCATTTCCGCCTGGTTGACTCTGCTGCGCGATTGCGGAAAGAGACATTAGTGCAAGACAGGCCCCCGCCGTAGCAGGAGCGATTCTGCAGATTGTTCTTTTCATTCGGCCTCTCGCTTTCAGTTGGATTTGAGGTACAGAGATCCCTCGCGCCTCAAATGCTTTTTGGCGCACAATTCTCCCGTCTGCTGAAACGCAGATTTTTTCGATGCAGTTGTCTGTGTGACGCGAATAGGAACTTCGCGTGGAATTCTTCATAACTTAGGCGGGATGTAATCAGGAAAGCATGAAGACGGCCCCGTTTTGCTGATAAATCCGTGAAGGGACTGGAAAATTCATATGAGTCCCTCGCAAACCATTCACGGTCAACGATTTCTCTGCGGCTGTTTTGAACGCGCGCGAGCTGCGAGGGCTTTGCTCCAGTTTGGCAAAAGCCAGAATCGCAGTCTTCACAATAGCGTTTTGCTTCTCGGTGTCGCGCAGAGCGGGACAAATCTTTGTCGCTGGGGTGAAGGCAATCGCCACCAGGCGAGATGCCGTAGACTTCACTTGAACCGGAGGGACGCCGTACACTTCTCTTCAGCATGGTCGTCGCCCACGACAACACGCCGGAACGCCTGGTGAGCGCCGCGCGCGCCGACGAGGAGCAGGGTTTCGAGCTCAAACTGCGCCCACGCTGGCTGCGCGAGTTTATCGGCCAATCCAAAGCCAAGGAGCAGCTCGCCATTGCCCTTGAGGCCGCCAAGTCCCGCGGCGAAGCGCTGGACCACGTGCTGCTTTTCGGGCCCCCGGGGCTGGGCAAAACCACGCTGGCGACGATTATTGCCAACGAGCTCGACGTCGGCTTCCAGCAGACGTCGGGACCGGCGCTGGTGATCCAGGGCGACCTGACGGCAATCCTTACCAATCTGCGCGAGCGCCAGGTGCTTTTTCTGGATGAGATTCACCGCCTGCAGCCGGTGCTGGAAGAAAAGCTCTACACAGCGCTTGAAGACTACAAACTCGACATCATTATCGGGCAGGGGCCGGCGGCGCGCACGCATGTGATGGAGATCAGGCCCTTCACCTTTATTGGCGCGACGACTCGACCGGGATTATTGAGCTCGCCGCTCCGCTCCCGCTTCGGCATTCTCCTCCGGCTGGAGTTTTATACCGAGGAAGAATTGCGGGTAATCGTGGCGCGATCCGCGGAAGTGCTGCAGATTCCCATCGACGCCGACGGCGCGGCGGAGATTGCGCTGCGCTCCCGAGGCACGCCTCGCATTGCCAATCGCCTGCTGCGCCGCGTTCGCGATTATGCGCAGGTCCGTGGCACGGGAACGATCGATCGGCCGACGGCCAATGCGGCATTGACGATGCTGGAAGTGGATGCGCACGGTTTCGATGAGATCGATCGCCGCCTGATGCTGACCATTATGCAAAAATACGATGGTGGGCCCGTCGGCCTGGGCACGCTGGCCGCAACACTCGCCGAAGAAGAGGATGCGCTCGAGGAAGTGTACGAGCCGTTCCTGATCCAGATTGGATTTTTGGATCGCACTCCGCGCGGCCGCGTAGCCACGCGCCTCGCCTACGAGCACTTCGGCATCGCGGCGCCCGGGCGGCAGACTGGATTGTTTTAGGAGAAGGCGGCGCTCCCGGCGTTAGCGGAGCTAGCGGTGCTGGATCACCCGCCCTAGCTTCGCCAACTCCGCTAACTCCGGTAACACAGCTTAAGGAGAATTCCATGTCCCTCACCGAATCCACCATGCTCGAACTTGGCACCATCGCGCCCGACTTCGCGCTCACCGACGTCATTACCGGCAAAATTATTCATCGCGACGATTTCCGCGGCCAGAAGGCGCTGCTGGTCCTGTTCATCTGCGCCCACTGCCCCTACGTGAAACACATTGAAAAATCTCTGGGGCGGCTCAGCGCCGATTACGACGACAAGCCGCTCGGCATTGTCGCAATCAGTTCTAATGACGTAACAACGCATCCCGCCGACAGCCCCGCCGGCCTCAAGAAGCAGGCGGAGGCGAATGGCTTTGAATTTCCCTATCTCTACGACGAGTCGCAGGCCGTGGCGCACGCCTACAAAGCCGCATGCACGCCCGATCCATATCTCTTCGACGAAAATTTCCGGCTGGTCTATCGCGGGCAATATGACGACAGCCGCCCGGGCAACGGAATTCCTGTCACCGGAAAAGATTTGCGCGCTGCCATCGACGCAGTGCTCGCGGGCAAGCCGGTTCCCACCGACCAGAAGCCCTCTATCGGCTGCAACATCAAGTGGAAGGCGTGAGGCTGCGGGAAAGCGAATCGCGTGGGCGGAGATGACGGTCCATTCGAAGAGGTTTACAAGAAAGGCTGCGGACTACGCTCGATACAGGGAGCGCTACGACCCCGATGTTGTGCTGCCTTTGCTGCGCAACTGGTGCGGGCTCAGGCCGGATTGGTGCGTAGCCGACGTTGGCGCAGGCACGGGAATGACGGGCGATCTCTTCCGCGCCAACGGGAACCGGGTGATTGCTGTTGAGCCAAACGACGAAATGCGGGCGGCCTGCGCGTCATTGCATGCCGCAGATGCTTCGTTCACTGTTGTCGATGGCTCGGCTGAGGCAACGGGGCTTGCGGACGCATCGATTGAAATGGTCTCTGCGGGGCGGGCCCTGCACTGGTTCGATGTTGGCAGGGCATTCAGTGAGTTTCAGCGCATCCTCAAGCCTGCCGGTTGGGTTACGATTCTCGCCTGCGGACGAACTGAGGATGGCCGCGAAGAAAACCTCACATACAAGAAACTGCTCCAGACCCACACCAACAGGGATCTCTTTCAAGACCCTCTTCTCGCGGTGTATCAGCAATTGGATGCACTCTTTGCCGGCGGGCGCTTCTTCCACACCGAAGTGCCCGGCGAGATGAAATTCGACTGGGACTCTCTGCGCGGCTTGACTTTATCGCTCTCGCATACGCCGATGCCGGACTCTGCCGCCTTTCCTGCTTTTGAGGCAGAGTTGCGCAGTTACTTCGACCGCTACGAGCAGCAGGGCCACGTCACGATGACAGCGCGCACCTGGGTGAATGCCGGACAGTTCGCCGGCTGACTCATTGAGCGAACTGCACGATGTGGGGTTTATGCGCTCACCGGCGCCGGCGCCAGCGTCACAAGCAGTTCACGAATCTCAAGAAGAACTTCGTCGGGACGCGAGGTTTTGAGCGGCAGCTTCAGCACTCCCTGCGGCGTGAATTGCGCACCACGCTTTGCGTTGCGCGACACCAGCTGCATCAGGTGAGCCGGGTCGACGCCGGCATTCTCCATAAAACGGATTTGCAGCTCGCCGCGCTTGCGGTCAATTTGCGCAACGCCCATGCGCTCGCACTCCAGGCGCAGCATGGCCGCTTCGAGCAGGTACACCGTGGCGTCGGGCGGCGCGCCGTAGCGGTCTTCCATCTCCGCGCGCAGCTCGTTCACCGCGGACTCACTGGCTGCGCCGGCAATTTTCTTGTAAAGGCGCAGGCGCTGGTTTTCTTCGGCCACGTAGCTCTCGTCGATGCGCAATGCGATGCCGAGATTGAGCTGCGTGGCCGGCCGCTCTTCGCTGCTCTCGCCCTTCAGCTCCCTGACCGCGGCCTCGAGCATCGTGGTGTACAACTCGAACCCAACTGCTTCAATGTGTCCGCTCTGCTCGCCGCCCAGCATATTGCCGGCGCCGCGCAGTTCCAGATCGAGGGCTGCAATCTTGAATCCCGCGCCAAGGTCCGAAAACTCCTTGAGCGCGGCCAGGCGGCGGCGGGCGACTTCAGTCAACTGAGTCTCCTGGGGAATGAGCAGGTATGCGTACGCTCTTCGATTTGACCGGCCCACGCGGCCCCTCAACTGGTAAAGCTCGCTGAGCCCATGCCGCTCGGCTCGATTGATCAGGATGGTATTCGCCAGCGGAATGTCGAGGCCATTCTCAATGATGGTGGTGGCTACCAGCACATCGAACTCGTGGCGCATGAAGGCGAGCATCACTTTCTCCAGCTCGTTTTCGCCCATCTGTCCGTGCGCCACGGTCACGCGGGCTGCAGGCACCAGCTCCTGAATGCGCGCGGCGATCTCATAGATCGATTCCACGCGGTTGTGCACAAAGAACACCTGCCCGCTGCGCTCCAGTTCCACTTCGATTGCCGAGCGAATGATCTTCTCGTCGAACTTTGCGACCACGGTTTGAATCGCCATGCGATCCTTGGGCGGCGTTTCGATCACGCTCATATCGCGCAAGCCGACCAAAGACATGTGCAGCGTGCGCGGAATGGGCGTAGCGCTCATCGCCAGCACGTCGATTTCCTTACGCAACTGCTTGAGACGCTCCTTATGGCGCACGCCGAAGCGCTGCTCCTCGTCGACCACCAGCAAGCCGAGATCCTGGAATTTAAGATCCTTCGAAAGCAGCCGGTGGGTGCCGATGAGGATGTCCACCTTGCCGGTGGCCACCCGCTCGACGATGTCCTTCTGTTCTTTTGGCGTTCTGAAGCGCGAAATCATTTCGACGTGGATGGGGAACTGGGCAAAGCGCTGCTTGAAGGTTTCAAAGTGCTGGAAGCTGAGCACCGTGGTAGGCGTAAGCACAGCCACCTGCTTACCGTCCTGCACGGCCTTGAACGCGGCGCGCATGGCTACTTCAGTCTTGCCGTAGCCCACATCGCCGCACAGCAGGCGGTCCATCGGCGTCGGCGATTCCATGTCGTACTTCACGGCGCGGATGGCCGCCATCTGATCTTCGGTTTCGCTGTAGTCGAACGCGTCCTCGAACTCGCGCTGGAACTCGTTGTCTTTTGAGAACGCCGTGCCTTCCGCGGTGTGGCGCTGAGCATAAAGCTTGAGCAGCTCGGCAGCCATCTCCTGCATGGCTTTACGCACGCGCGTCTTGGTTTTTGTCCACTGCTGCGTCCCCAAGCGGTTCAGCACCGGTGCGGGCCCGGTGTCTGTAGAGCGATATTTCTGGATCAGATCGAGCCGCGTGAGCGGGACATAGAGTTTGGCGCCCTCGGCAAACTCCAGAATCATGAACTCCACCGAAAGGCCATCCTGCGCAATCTCCTTGAGCCCCTGATACTGCGCGATGCCGTGCTCGACGTGGACCACGTAGTCGCCGATGCCGAGATCGCGAAAATCGGAAACGAAGGCCGCGGTCTTCGATCGCTTGGGCTCGGGCCGCGCCGCAACGTCGGCCTCGTCAGAAAGATCGTTGGCGCCGAAGACGATCAGGTTGGCTTCGCCGAAAACAACTCCAGACGCCAGCGGCGAGCGCACGATGACCGGCACGCGCAGATCGCCAGCCAGGTAACTTCCTTCGTCCAGAATGGTTTCGCCCGTGCGCGGCGCGCGGCTGCCCAGGCGGTAGGGAACTTCATAGTCGCGCAGAACCGTCGCCATGCGCTCCACGTCGCCCTGATGCGCAGCGGCAAGCACAATCCGCATCTCAGTTTTCATCAGGTTCTTCAATTGCTCGGTGAGCGCGGGGATGGAGCCGTGAAAGCGCAGCGTGGGCCGCGTGGGCAGCTCGATCTCGCCCAGCGTTGCGTCCTGATCGAGCACATCTACGGCGCCGAGTTGATCCAAATCGAGGCCCATGTGCGCCTCGAGCGATGCCGCTAAAACTTCGGGGCGCAGATAAATATCTTCCGGCCGCACCAGCGACCCAATTCCGGAGCGCTCATGGCGCTGTTCCAGCTTGTTCCACCAGCGATCGATCTGGTTGCGCACCATTCCCGGCTCGATGACAAAGAGCGCGCTGCGCGGGACCAGATTCAGCAGGGATCGTTGGGCGCCGGCGACGGGCGAGAAGAATTCCCACCCCGGAAAAACGCTCACTCCGCCGGCAGCAGCGGCCTCGGCAGCCATCTCTTCGTCTGCAATCTCTACGCGCTGCCGGCTCAGCCGCCCATTGACCGCGGCCAGAAGGCGCTCTGTCACCGGCGTTTCAGTCAGCGGAAGCAACTGCGCTTCGTCAAGGCCCGACTGCGAACGCTGCGTCTCGGGATCGAATTTGCGTATGGTCTCAATCTCGTCGCCGAAGAACTCGACGCGCACCGGCCGGTCGGACTCGGGCGAGTAGACATCGAGAATCCCGCCACGCCGCGTGAATTGTCCCGGCATCTCCACCAGGTCCATCTGCGTGTAGCCCACGCTGCCGAGATGGGCGGTCAGGACTTCGATGTCCAACTCTTCGCCGCGCTTGAGGGTGACGGCCAGGCCTGCGTAATAGTCGAGATCGAAGAGCTTCATCGCCGCAGATTCGACGGGCGCGATGAGAATCTCGACAGCGTTGGTGGCGAGTTTCCACAACGCCGCGGCGCGCTGCTCCTGGACGTCAGGGTGGGGCGAGAGATTTTCAAATGGGAGAACATCGTGGGCGGGGAAGCGGACGACGCGAGCGGGATCAACGGCGCCGGTGAGGTCGCATCCGGCCTTGACCAGCGGCTCGAGGGCCTCGGCGGCCTTGTTGTCGGCCACGATCACGATAACCGGCTGCTTGGCGGCCCGCGCCATCAGCGGCAGATAGAGCGCCTGCGCTGTCGGGGTCAATCCGGACACACGCCTACGCCCCGCACCCAGGCTCAGG
>Ga0335074_10005918_pt1 | contig 16932 bp, 18 predicted proteins | sample Lox_Sample_23_FD_206715 | JGI IMG/M metagenome (GOLD analysis project Ga0335074, IMG submission 206715) | Soil microbial communities from Loxahatchee National Wildlife Refuge, Florida, United States - Lox_Sample_2.3 | ecosystem: Environmental > Terrestrial > Soil > Wetlands | place: USA...
GCCTCGAAGGCGACCCAGGGGACCTGGCCTTCGCCGTCACCCTGGCCGACGACATCCTGGACCGCGCGATCCGCGACGGAACCGGGATGCGCTGGTCGAATCACGAGTTCCGGCTGCCCCAGCCGGATCTGCCGCCCGAGACCACCTACCTGCAAGGCGCCTCCGGCATCGGCTCCACCCTGCTGCGCCTGCACCGCCACCTGGCCGGCGATCCGTGGACCGTCGGCTGGCCCCACGCCCCCGCCTGGACCGACGGGTAACCGCCCGCCATCCCGCGGCGCTACGGCGTGCACACCGTGCCCGCGGGATGCTCGAGCTCGCAGGCCACCGAGTCCAGGAAGCTGCCGATGACCGCGGTGGCACAGCAGCGCGCGATGACCCGGCCCGGCCCGGCGCCGGCCCGGCCCGGCGGCGGCCAGTACGCCCCCGTCAGGGACAGCGCCGTGACCTGGTCCCCGGCGGCAACCAGCATCAGGTCGGCCAGCAGGGCGGTGAACAGCTTGCCGTCCGCGGCGATGGCCTCCCACTGCAGCGCCATGTGCGCGCGGTCATCGGTTTCGGTCAGGTCCGCCAGGCAGACCTCGGCCAGCCGGGTCAGCCCAGCGGCCGGGCCGGTTAGCTCGGCCAGGGCGGTGATGCCCTCGCCGTAGGCCACCTCGGCGGCCCGCGACAACATCCCGCCCCCGGCCAGGATCCTCAGCCGGGCCCGGGCGGCACGGAAGCCGACATTGAGCGCCACCCGGTCGCCGACGACAGTGTGATCTATCACGGCACCAGTCCACCGGCCGGGCACCGGGCTAGCAGCGGTCACAGGTCCCGATCAGGACAGGCCGAAGGTCCCCGGCTGGCCTAGGATGTACCACACCAACCAGGCCAGAGCCTGCTGTGCTCTCCCCTAGTAGCCAATGGAGAAGGTCGTGCGGACGCAGGATCTTGCCCACCGCCGCGAGAGAACCGAGCCCGCGCCGCCTGTCGCCCGCGGGATGCACCGGGTGCCTCCGCTGCGGGTCAACCTGCAGCGGATCCGTCCCGCGCTGCCCGACATCGCCTGGGCCGTGTTCGTCGGCCTCAATCTGGCCGCCATGCGCCTGCTGTCGAACTGGGCCACGGTCCCGTTCCTGGCCATCTGGGTCAGCCTGACCGTGATCTACGGCTTCCGGCTGTGGCGCCTGCAGCCCACCATCTTGACCTGGGCCGCGGTGACGCTGGCCACCGGCGGCATCATCTTCGTGCAGGTCCTCAAGGGCCAGCAGGACGCCGACTACCTGGCCGAAGTCCCGTTGATCGCGCTGATGTTCCTGGTCATGGTGTGGCACGGCCGCCGGCGGCTGGCCGCCACCCAGGAGCGGCTGACGGCCATGGAGCAGGTCCAGCGGATCTCCCAGGAGAACGTGCGCCTGCTGGAGCAGCAGCGCCAGTTCCTGCAGGACGCCTCGCACGAGCTGGGCACGCCGATCACCGTGGCTCTCGGCCACGCCGAGCTGATCGAGCGGGCCGCCACCGACCAGGCGGTGGCCGCCGACGCCCGGGTGGTGACCAGCGAACTGGCCCGGCTGCGCCGGCTGACGAACCGGCTGCTGCTGCTGGCCTCGGCCGGGACCCCGGACTTCCTGCACCTGGCTCCGGTATCGGCCGATGCCCTGGTCCTGGACGCCCTGGACCGCTGGGGCAACTTCCCGCGCCGCTGGCGGCTGGGGGAGGTCGCCGAGGCGACCGTGCGCGGCGACGGTGACCGGCTCGTCGCCGCGCTGGACGCGCTGCTGGAGAACGCCGTCGCGCACACCGAGCCGGGCGACACCATCGAGGTCGGCGTCCATCTCGAGGGCGGGAACGCGGTGCTGGCCGTGACCGACTCGGGCTGCGGCATCCCGCCCGCCGAACTCGACCGCATCTTCCGCCGGTTCACCCGCGCCCAGCCCTACCGCAGCCGCCGCGAGACCGGCGGGTTCGGCCTCGGCCTGCCCATCGTGCAGGCCATCGCCGAAGCCCACCACGGCTCGGTCCGCGTCCACAGCGCGAGCGGCCAGGGTTCGACGTTCGAGATGGTCATCCCCGCCATCCCCGACGCCCTGGCCAGCTGACGTCACACCGCGCCGAGCAGGTAGGCGAGCAGGATGACCAGGAACACGTACAGCAGGTACAGGTTGACGTCGCCCGACTGCAGCGGGCGGACGGCGTCGGCCAGCCATTCCACCGCGCGCACCACCGGCCGGTACAGGTACCGCTCGAACACCGGCGTGACCTGGGCCTCGTAGTGGACCGGCCCGGATCGCCCGGCCGGGTCGTCGTCGGAGGCACGGCGGACCGAAACCGACGGCCGGTACAGCGCGTCGAAGGTGACCCGGGTCGGGGCCGAGAACGTCATGGCCGAGTACTGCATCCGCGGCCGGAAGGTGACCATGCCGCCGTCCCACACCGGCACGGAAACGCTCCCGGCGCGCGGCCGTCCGGCCAGGTAGATCAGCAACGGCACGGCGCACGCGGCCACGAGGAATATGGCCAGGTAGGTGGGGGAGAACGCGGAGAAGTCCGCGTGGGCCGGGATGACGGTGAGCTTGCCGGGCAGCAGCAGCGGCCCGAGGCTCGTCCCGGTGACGGTGCGCGCGGCGCGGGACAGCGCGGCGAGCATGACCGGGGCGCCGACGGCCAGTGCCACGCAGGCCACGGCCAGCAGCGCCGGGCCGGCCACCGGCTGGCCGGGTTCCCGGGCGGCGGCCGCCTGCGGCGTGCGCGGCATGCCCAGGAACGGGATGCCGAAGCCGCGGACGAACGCGTAGATGGCCAGCCCGCCGGTCAGCCCCAGCGTCGCGGCGGCCAGCACGATGAGGATCGCGGCCAGGTGGCTGCCGGTGCGGAAGCCCTGGAACAGGCCCTGGAAGATCAGCCACTCGCTGACGAAGCCGTTCAGCGGCGGCAGCGCGGCGATCCCGAGCGTGCCGATGAACGCGATCACCGTGCTGCGGGGCAGCCGGTGCACGAGCCCGCCCAGCCGGTCCATGTCCCTGGTCCCGGTCGCGTGCTCGACCACGCCCGCCTCGAGGAACAGCAGCGTCTTGTAGCAGCCGTGGTTGGCCACGTGGTACAGGCCCGCGATGAGCAGGAAGGCCGACAGCTCGGGCAGGCGGTAGGCGCGGAAGACCATGGCCGCGCCGAACGCGGTCACGATGATCCCCGTGTTCTCGATCGTCGAGTAGGCCAGGAACCGCTTGAGGTCGCGTTCCCGTAGCGCGTACAGGATGCCGATGGCGGCGCTCACCGCGCCCGCGCCCATGGTGACCAGGCCCGGCCACGACCCGGCCAGCGGGACCAGCCGGAACGCGAACAGCGCGATGCCGTAGGTGCCGAGCTTGACCACCACGCCGGACAGGAACGCCGAACCGTCCGCCGGGGCCACCGGGTGCGCCTCGGGCAGCCACACGTGCAGCGGGACGAGCCCGGCCTTGAACCCGAACCCGGCCAGCGCGAGCAGGTAGGCGGCCGCCCGCCAGCCCCCGGGGACCAGGTGGCCGCGGGCCGCCATCACGTCCAGCTGGGTGGCGTGCGTCTTGGCCGACAGGATCACGAACGCGGCCACGACCAGCAGGAAGCCCATCTCGGACAGGGCCAGGAACCAGAACGCGCCGCGCGCCGTCTCGTCGCTGCGCAGGTGGCGCAGGATGAGCAGGTAACACGCCAGGCTCATCGTCTCCCAGGCGACCAGGAACGTCACCATGCCGCCGGCCGCGAGCACGGCCAGGCAGGCCAGCAGGGCCAGGTGGTAGGCGGCCAGGTAGACGGCGGTGCCGCGGCCGGGTTCGTGGTAGCGGGGCAGGTACAGGGCGATCGCCACCGCGGCGATCCCGAGCACCGCCACGAACACCCCGGCCAGGCTGGTCATCTGCAGCTGCAGCGGACCGCCGACGATGGTCGGGGGACCGGGCGCGACGACGCGGGTGTTGCCGTACACCAGCGACCAGCCGCCGGCCGCGGCCGCGGCGGCGCCCGCCAGGGCGGACAAGGCGCAGCAGGCCCGCAGCCCCGGCCGCCAGGACCCGGCCAGCAGCCCGGTCAGGCCGGCGGCCAGCCAGGCCCCGGCCGCGCCGTAGAGGATGTCCAGCGGGTTCACCCCTGACCTCCGTCGGCGATGAACGTCAGGCCCGGTGTCTTTTCCGCGAGGCGGCCGACGGCCACGCCGAGGCCGTGCAGCAGCGCCAGCGGGCTGGGCGGGCAGCCCGGGATCCACACGTCGACCGGGAGGACCTGGCCGACGTCCCCGTGCACGAACGGGTCCTTGGGGTACACGCCGCCCAGCGCGCACGCGCCGGTCGCGACCACCACCTTGGGCCCGGGCATCGCCTCGTAGGTCTTGCGCGCCGCCACGTCGAAGGCCCGCACCATCGGCCCGGTGACCAGCAGCAGGTCCGCGTGCCTGGGCGCGGGGGTGAAGAAGAAGCCGAGCCGGTGCAGGTCGTAGTGGGGGGCGCTCAGCAGCCGGATCTCCTGCTCGCACACCGCGCAGGACCCGGTGTCCAGGGTGCGGATGTGCAGGCTGCGGCCGAACTGCGCGGCGATGGTGTCCCGCAGCCGCCGGGCCGCCTCGGCTTCGTCCAGGCTGGGTGTCATGGTTCGTCCCCCCGTATCGGGATTTCTTTGATCAGGACAGAACGGGACGTGGCGGCCAGCTCGAACTCCCCGCTGGACGCGACGGCCTCCGGGGCGGCCTCGGCGCACCTGCCGCACGAAGTGCAGGCGCCCACGTCGAAGACCAGCGTGTCGTCCCGCCTGCTCAGCGCGGTCCCCGGGCACGCGGCCACCATCCGGTCCACCAGGTCGCGGGTCAGCCGCCGGGACCGGAACGCGGGCGGCGTCGGCAGCCACGCGGCCGAGTCGTCGGGCCGGGCCGGGTAGCGGGTGGTGACCACCCCGCGGCGCAGCCCGCGGGCGAACCACAGTGGCATCGCGCCTCACCTCCTTCAGCGGGCCAGCCCGGCCGCGGTCAGCCAGAAGCTGGCCTCGATGATCGGGATGTCGGTGAACACGTTCTGCGACCGGCACGCGTCGTCGAAGCCGCGCCAGTTGCGCACCGACCCCGGCCGCAGCCGGGCCCGGGTGATCCGCCCGTCCTCGTCCAGCGCGACCCAGGCCAGCGCCTCGCCCCGCGACGACTCGGCCCAGCCCAGGCCGCTGCCGGCGCCCGGCTCCCCGTTCCCCTTCTCCGGCAGGGCGATGTGCTCGGCCGCGGTGCCCGCGTCGAGGAACTCGCCGATCAGCCGCACCGACTCGGCCGCTTCGCCGAGCATCACCTGGAACCGGGAGAACACATCACCGCCGTCCCCGGTGACCACGGTGACCGGGTGCGCGGCGTATGGTCCGTCCCTCCGCGCGTCCACGGCTAGCCCCGTCGCCCGTGCGACGGGCCCGACCAGGCCGAGACGGCGGGCGTGCTCGGCGGTGAGGATGCCGCACGCTTCCAGCCGGTCGACGAAGGAGTTGGTGCGCAGCAGCGCGTCGGCCGCCCGCCGCAGTTCGCCGTAGGCGGCGGGCAATCCGCGGCGGAGCACCGCGACGTCCGGGGCGCGCCTGGTCCCGCCCGGCTCGATGACGCCGAACAGGTACCGGTGGCCGAACGCGGCGGCGTTGACCCGCAGCAGCTGCTCGAGCGCGATCTCGGCCGCCGACTGGCCCACGGTCAGCCCGGTGGCCTGGCACAGCGCCGCCGTGGCCGCGGCGTGGTTGTACAGCCGTTCCAGTTCGAGCGCGACCGCCCGGGTCCGGTCGGCCGCGGGCGGCGGCGCGACGCCGAGCGCGGCCTCCGCGGCCGCGGCGAACGCCCAGCCGACCGCGACGGCGCTGAGGCCCTCGGCGCGCTCGGCGAAGAACATGGCCTCGCGTGGCGTGGTGCCGCGCAGCCGCCACTCCACGCCGCGGTGCTTGTGCCAGGTGAACAGGTACACGTCGACGACTTCCTCGCCGCTGGTCACCAGGCCGTAGTACAGGCTTTCCACGCCGACCTGCCGGACCGGCCCGAACGGGAACTCGAACGCCTGCCCGCCGACCGTGTGCGGGGCGTGCACCTCCTGCGGCGGCTGCGCCGGCGCGTGTCCCAGTCTCGGGAAGTCAGGCCCCGCGTGCGGCGGCAGCATCAGCCGGTTGAGCGGCTTGCCGGTGGCCGGCCGGATGCCGAACTGCTCGTAGATCTCGCATTCCTCGACGAACGCGGCCGGCGCGATATCGGACAGCGCCGGATACTGCCCGCCCTCGATCTCGGTCTCCGTGACCAGGTAGCCGGATTCCCGCGCCCAGACCAGCCGCAGCACGGTAGTGGCGCCGTCGCTGGCGAACATGTCCGCCAGCCGGGTGCCGGGCGCCTGCGCCAGGTCGGCGGTCACCCGCTCCAGGTCCGCCGCGGGAACCCGCGTAGTCACCGTCCCCCGGATGGCGGCGGCCTGAGTTGTCATCGGATCACCTCGATCGAGTGCCGCAGCACGGTGTCCAGGCCAGCCGGGATCCACAGCCCCAGGACCAGCAGCGCGGCCAGCCCGAGGACGAGCGGCGCCGCGGTGACGGCCACCACCGCCGGGCCGCGGTACGGGCTGGCCAGCTGGGCCGGCGGGCTGCCGGTCACCATCCCGGCCGTGGTCCGGGCGAAGGCCACGAATGCCAGCCCCAGCAGGGCCAGCAGCAGCAGCGGGAACACCGGGCTGCCGCCGGCGAAGCCGGCCCGCACGATGGTCAGCTCGGACAGGAACACGCCGAACGGCGGGGAGCCCAGCACCGCGAACGTGGCCAGCAGCAGCGCGCCCCCGGTGACCGGGACGGCGGCCAGCAGCCCGGTCACCTGTCCCGCCTCCCGGGTCCGGTAGCGGAGCGACACGTCGCCGCTGGACAGGAACAGCACCGCCTTGGCCAGCGCGTGGTTCAGCACCTGCAGCAGCGCGCCGTACAGGCCAAGCACTCCGCCGAAGCCCAGGGCCACGGCGATGATGCCCATGTGCTCGACCGAGGAGTAGGCGAACAGCCGCTTGAAGTTGCCGCGCCGCACCATGAACAGCGCGCCGATGACGATGGAGGCGAAGCCGAAGGACAGCAGCACGGCCCGCGGGTAGGTATTGCCCAGCCGGGCGTGCGCGATGGCCCAGAACCTGATGATCGCGTACATGCCGGTGTTGAGCAGCGCCGCGGACAGCATGGCGCTGGCCGGGCTGGGCGCCTCGGCGTGCGCGTCGGGCAGCCAGGTGTGCATCGGCGCCAGCCCCACCTTGGTGCCGTAGCCCACCACCGCCAGCAAGAACGCCAGCCGCAGGCTCTGCGGAGCCAGCGCGCTGGCGTGCGCGAGCAGGTACGGCCAGGTCAGGCCCAGGTTCGAGCCCAGATGCAAGGCGCTGGCCGAGTAGAAAAGGAACAGCGTGCCGGCCAGCGCGATCGTGACGCCCAGCGAGCTGATGATGATGTACTTCCACGCCGCCTCGAGCGACCGGGCCCGGCCCTCGATGCCGACCAGGGCCGCGCTGGCCAGCGTGCTCGCCTCGATCAGCACGAACAGCAGCCCCAGGTTGCCGGTTTCCAGCGCCGCCAGCATCAGCGCGGCGAACAGGCCGAAGAACGTGAAGTACAGCCGGACCTGGAAGCCGCTGAGCTCGCCGCTGTCTTCCTGGGCCGCGATGTAGCCGATCGACCCGAGCGCCGCGAGCAGCGTCACGCCGGCCACCGTCATCGCGAAGAACCCGCCGAGCGGGTCCACGTAGAGGAAGCCGTCCCAGCCCTCCAGCGGCGGCCGGCCCTCGATGCTCGCGAGCAGGGCCAGCGAGCAGCCGAACGCGACCACGGCCCCGGCCGCCTGGGCCAGGCCCGCCAGCCGGGCCCGCGCGCCCGCCAGCGCGGCGGCCGATCCGGCGAGCGGGCCGAGCACGACCAGGATGGCCAGGGCGGTCATCCGCGCAGCTCCCTCAGCTCGCTGGCGCTGGCCTCGGCCAGCTGGCGGGTGAGCCCGGACACGAACACCACCATGATCAGCACCCCCGCCACGATGTCCAGGAAGATCCCGGCCTCGACGATGAACGGGAACGTGGCGACCAGGGTGATCGCACCCAGGAACACCCCGTTCTCCACGATCAGCCAGCCGATCAGCTGCGCGACCGTGTGCCGCCGCACCACCATGGACAGCGACCCGAGCAGGATCACCGCGGTGGACAGCGGGACCACCGCGGCCGCGACGGTGCCGTGCGGCAGCAGCGCGGGCCTGATCACCAGGTAGGCGAACGCGGTCAGCGCCCCGCCGGCGATCAGCGAGGTGGACAGGCCGGTCGACATGGCCGCGTCGCGCTTGAGCGCCAGCCGGGTGACCAGCACCCGGCGGGCCGCCAGCGGGATCGCGATCCCCTTGACCGCCAGGGTGAGGACCGCGAGAATCCACAGCTCGACGCTGTGGAAGGCCACGGCGGCGACCGCCGCCGCGAACGACAGCACCACCGACTGGGCGCCGTAGTAGACCACGTACCGGTTGAACAGCTTGGAGGCCAGGCACGCGAAGGCCAGCAGCAGGATCAGCACCCCGGACAGGTCGAGCAGCACCCCGGCGGTACTGGTCGCGGACAGGCTCTGCATCGGCTCAGGCTCCGATCACGTAGGAGGTGGCCACGCCGACCAAGGCGAGCATGAACGCGGCGCCCAGGAACTCGGCGATGCGGAAGAACCGCAGCTTGGCGAAGGACGTGTCGATGATCACGATGGCCAGGCCGCACAGCGCGAGCTTGCCGAGCAGGACCGGGATGGCCAGCAACGCGCCGGGCAGGCTGGTGGCGCTGCCGAGCCCCCAGGGGATCACGAACACGTTCATGAACACCGAGGACAGCAGGAACAGCTTCATCCAGCTGCCCCACTTGACCAGGGCGTACTCGCGCCCGGAGTACTCCAGCACCCGGCTCTCCTCGATCATCGAGATCTCCGTCGTGCCGCCCGGCGTGTCGATCGGGATCCGGCCGTTCTCCACCAGCACGATCATGAAGAAGGCGACCAGCCCGAGCAGGTGGGTCGGCAGCACCACCACGTAGGGGGAGGAGGCGACCGCGTGGTTCATCAGGTACGGGTTGTCCGACGCCGACACCGCGCCGACGGTGAAGAACACCAGGATCAGCGCAGGCTCGGCCATGCTGCCGATCCAGCTGGCCCGGCTCGCCCCGAGCCCGCCGTACGGGCTGGCGGTGTCCAGGCCGGCCAGCGAGATCACGAAGCTGGCCAGCGTGAGCACGAACGCGCCGCCGATCAGGTCGGCCAGGAAGGCCAGCGGCAACGGTTCGTTGGTGATCACCGGGACGATCACCGACACGGTCAGGTAGCAGGCGAAGGCCACGAACGGCGCGCCGCGGAACACCCAGGAGGCCTGATCGCTGACCGCGCTGCCCTTGCGCAGCAGCTTGGCCAGGTCCCGATAGGGCTGCAGCACGCTAGGCCCGCGCTTGGACCCGACCACCGCCTCGGCCCGGGTCAGCGCGCCCGCGTACAACGGGGCGAACGTCAGCACCACCAGGCTCTGCAGCACCTGGATCAGTACAGGGATCACGCAGACCTCCCCTGCCCTCGCGACGCCAGAACGTCCTTGCAGGTAGAGGCCATCAGCCGACTGGCTTACTAAGCCCGGCAGTACGCGAGCCTCATCGCGTGATCCCTTTCACCATACCGGCCCCGAACACCTCCTGGTAGAGATCTTCGCCGTAGCTGGTAGGCAACGGCTCGCCGGGCAGCAGGCGGAACGTGCGATGGCCGTCGGGCTGCCGTTCCGCGCGCAGGAAGAGCGTCTCCGGGTCGTGCTCGGCGTAGTAGCGCCCGGCCAGGTCGTACATGTGGGTGACGAACAGGATCCGGATGCCGGCCTCGGTCAGCGCGCGGATGACCTGGCGGGCGATCTCGGCGCCCTCGCGCTCGTTGGTCGACGCGAACGATTCGTTGCACAGCAGCAGGCAGCCGGGCCTGACCTGGCTGGTGATGGTGCTCATCCTGGCCAGTTCCTCGTCCAGCTTGCCCTTCTCCATGGTGGCGTCTTCCTCGCGCTTGAAGTGCGTGAAGATCCCCGCGCTGACGCTGGCGGTGAACGACTCCGCCGCCACGAACATACCGGCCTGCATCATCAGCTGCGCCAGGCCGACACTGCGCAGGAAGGTCGACTTGCCGCCCTGGTTCGCGCCGGTAATCATGATCAGCTGCCTGCCGTCCGCGTCCACGTCGTTACCGACGGCCCTGGCGCCGGTGCTGAGCGACAGGCAGGCGTCGTACAGGCCGCGGGCGGACAGGCGGGCCTCCTCGCCGCGGTCGACGGCCACCGGGAAGCAGACCGGCTCGCTCTTGGCCACCAGCCGGTCCCTCAGGTTCAGGCAGCCCAGGTAGAAGCCGAGCTCGGCGCGAAGCATCTGGAAGAAGTCCTTGATGTGGTCGGCCGACTGGGCCAGCGCGTTCGCCGTCCCGTTGAGGCCGCGGCTGTTCAGATCCGACAGCGTCCGCATGCCGGTCTCGTCCCGGTCCGCGATGACGAAGCTGTATCCGGACCTGTTCATGCCCGGGATGCGGTCCCGCCAGGTCTGCTCCGGATGCCGTCGCAGGACGTAACCCGTGCCCTTGAGGCCCTTCCCGAGCCCGGCGCTGATCAGAGTGCCGCGGCGGAAGGCCAGTTCGGACAGGTGGGCTTCCATCTCGGCGAAGTATTCGTCGTTCAGCTCCGCGGTGATCATGGCGAAGAACCGGGTGAAGCCATCGGAGCGGAAGCTCGCGGCGTTGCCGTCGGCGATGTCCCTCAGCCGGCGGAACACGTCCACGTATATCTGCAGTACCTGGTGGGAGCGGTGCAGGATCGTGTCGGGCGAATCCCGGAAGATCCAGCCGATGACCTGCCTCTCCGCGGTGATGGCCGCCACCGCGACGCCGTACAGGTCGCGGACCACGCCGGGCTGGGCGATGCAGTCCGCCAGGATCCGCTGCCGGTACACGACCTCGTCCGGGCTGGCCAGGCCGGAGTGAATTCCCTGCCTGGCCACCTCGAGCAGGAACTTGTCGTCGGCGGCCATGACCCGGAGCAGGACGTCCAGCTCCAGGTCGCTGCCGAGGTCCGCCTCGTTGGCCGGCAGTTCCCGTTCGAGGTCGAAGTCGCGGTCGGGATACATCAGGAAGGCCTTCACGGCGTCACCTCGCCCAGCCGCTCCTTCAGCTGCCGGTAGGTCAGGCCGTACTTGCCGGCGATCGCCGCCGCGTAGGCCAGGCCGTCGGCGGGCTTGCGGACGAGCTTGAACGTCCGCTCGGCCGGGTTGTCCGGGACCACGGTGGCCACCAGGCTGACGCAGGCCTCGTTCATCGAGGCCAGCTCGTCCACGAAGGTGACGTACACGCCGAGCAGCCCCAGCCTGGTCATCCGGTCCAGGACGCGCTCGCCGACGGCGGCCGCGTCCTGGAGCGTGGTGGAGGCGAAGCTCTCGTTCATGACCACGACGCTGTCCCCGGTCGCGTGGTCCAGCACGCCGCGGATCCTGACCAGTTCGTCCTCGAACTTGCCGCGCAGCGTAGCCAGGTCCTCCTCCCGCTCGAAATGGGTGAAGACCCGGTCGGGCAGGAACAGGGCCGCCTCGCGGGCCGGGAGCAGGTAGCCGAGACTGGCCAGGTAGTGCAGCTGGCCGAAGGTCCGCGCGAACGTCGTCTTGCCGCCCTGGTTCGGCCCGGTCACCACGAAGATGCGCTCGCCGCCGGTGAGGTAGAAGTCGTTGCGCACCAGGGGCCCGGCCCGGATAACCTGCTTGGCCGCCAGGGCCAGGTCGAAACAGCCGTGCACGTTGATCTGCTTCGATTCGGCAGAGAGGTCCGGGTAGCAGAACTCCAGCCCCGCCCTCTTCATCGGCGCGATGAAGGCCAGGTATGCGGCGTAGAACTGCACCTCGCGGTCGAACACGCGGATCGTCTCGTCGAGATAGGAGGCGTGCCGGACGCAGAACTCATCCAGCGCGCCGAACACCTCGGGGTACAGCCGGGCGACCAGATCCAGGATGTGGGCTTCCACGTGGTTCATCTCCGGCCAGCTGCGGAACCCGGCCCGGTAGTCCTTGACCGCGCGCTGGGCGAACTTGGCGAAGGTGCGCTGCACCTGCTCGCCGTAGTCTTCCTCGCCCTCGTACCTGGTGACCTTGACCCGGCTGCCCCTGATATTGATGCAGTACCGCACCGAGGCCAGGGCGTCCGTCACCCGCTCGATGTCGGCGGCCAGGCCGGTGAACGCCGCCGACCCGCAGTACGCCGCCAGGTACTCACGGAACGCGGTGAAGCCGCGTGAGCCCAGGTCGATCGCGGTGAGCGCCTCGGCCAGCGCGCTGACCGCCTGGCCGTAGATACGCGCCGCGTCCAGGAACCAGCTTTCCTTCTGGTAGCGGTAGTGGAGCTTGGCGGACTGGTCGAGGTGCTTGCGCATGTCGCGCATCCGGTCCGCGAACTCCGCCAGCGCCGCGGACAGCGCCCCGTTCTCCATGTCCCGCAGGATCTGGTGCCGGTACTCCACCGCCTGGATGTCATGCAGCGGAGCACTGAAGAACGGCATCAGGTCATACTCATCCCGCCCGGCCGCCACCGCGGCGAAGACCTGATCGAGGTTGAGATCGGCGAACACCGACGGATCCGCGCTGGGCGCGGCATCCGCGGGCCGGTCGAACAGGATGCTCCCGAACAGCACCCCCGTAGTGGTCACAGCTGCCTCCGCCAGCACGTCATGCCGCAGAAGCCATCAGCCATGCAGGCGGTTCAGGCGAGCTTCATCACCGACCACAACGATACCGTACGGCCATGCTGCGCCGATGGGCCAGGTCAGCCGGGTCCGATGTGCCGCAGGTCGGGGGACAGCAGGTCGGCCAGCCTGGTGCAGGGCCAAGCCGACCGCCTGCGCTCGGTCTGCTCCGGCGTCTCCTCCATGACCGCCAGGTAGTCATCCGGTCCGTCCCAGCGCGGACACGCGCCGTAGAGCGGGCACGGGCTACGCGGGGGCCTGCCCGTTGCGCGGCACGCCGGTCGCGGGCCCGACCGGTACGACGTCAGGGCCCGCCACAGCAACAGCACCTCGTCCTCGCTGACCTTGGCCATCGGACCTCCCTGCCCTCGGTATCACGGTGACACAATAGGGCTGTCGTGGGTGATGGGGCTCACCCTGGAATCGCTGGTCCCTGCTCTACGCGGGCAGGAGGCCGTTTCTTCATGCAGGACCGCTACACCCGTGCTTGTGGCGTGCCGTGTGCCTACTGCGCTGCCGGCCGGGAACCCGCCACGGACAGCTGGCCGCCGGAGCGGCTGGCTCACCTTTACCTGTGCCGTGAACTGTCGACGCGCCGGATCGCCGAGCTCACCGGTATCAACCGGCAGCGGGTGACGCGGGTGCTGCACGGGGCCGGCGTGCCTGTGCACCCCCGCGGGGTAGGCCGGTTCCGGCCGCTTCGGCGCCGGACCGATCCGCCCGGCCTGCAACAGCTCATCACGGAGCTGTACGAGACGGCGAAGCTGAGCTCGCGGCAGATCGCCGCGGTGACCGGCGTGTCCGAGCGCACCGTCCGTGACCGGCTTCACCGGTACGGCATCCGGGTGCGCAACCGCGGCGGCTGGAACCGCGAGGACCGGCGGGTGGTGCCGGCCGAGATCCTCCACAGCCTGTACGAGCAGCTGGGCCACCTTCGGCCGCAAGATCCTCCCGTTCGGGCCCCCGCCGCTCAAGTAATCCCCGTGCCGCCGGGTCCCGCGACTCCTCCGTGCCGCGGGACCCGGCATGCGGCTCAGGGCATCCCGCCCGCTGGCTCCTCGGCGAACTGCAGGAGCACCGGCATCGGGTCGTCGTGCCGACGCGGGCGCCACAGATTGCCGAGATAGGCCGCGGTCTGCCCGGCCCGCCGCGAAGACAGGCCACGTAGGTGCCCGGCCATCGGCGGGCGCAGATTGAGGTGGTGTAGCTGGCCGAGCGGGACATAGCTCGCGCTCAGATCCGGTTCCGGCGAACGAGGCTCTTCCCCTGGCACCGACGGGACGGCAAGAAAGACCAGGTCCACGGTGTGCAACCGGGACCCAGGTCCCTGGCTTTCCAGGACGAACGCGATCCTGCCTGGCTCGGCCGAGATCCCGGTTTCCTCGAGTGTCTCCCGCCGGGCACACGCCGCCATGCTCTCACCCGGACGCGGTGTGCCCCCGGGCAGAACCCAGTCATCGCCGTTTCCGCGTACCCGGTGGACCAGGAGAACCTCCTGTCCGCGGAAGACGACGGCTGAGCAGCGCACGTCAGGCCCTGCAGGCTGGTCCATGATCATCCCTTCTGTGTGGGTGAGCAGAGTCGCAGCCACCCTTCGGCGAAGAGCCAGCCCGCGACCACGTCGGCAGGCCAGTGCACGCCGAGGTAGACGCGGCTGCTGCCGACGATGGCCGCCGCCAGCATTGGCGCGGCACGCGCGGGCGTACCGCGAAGGCCGAGCACATGCACGTACGCACCCGCCGCCAGCGCGGCCATGGTGGTGTGCCTCGACGGCAGGCTGTAGCCCTCCGGCTGGGTCAGCCAGGCTTCGGCGGGAGGGCGCTGCCTGGCGATCACCCTGGACAGCCGCCGACGGGCCTCAGCCCCGGTCGCGATCACCACGCCCGCCAGGCACGCGCGTTGCCAGCTGACCCGGCGGGCGGCGGCTGCGGCCATCAGCCCTGGATAGATCACCGTAGGCTCGCCGGATGCGCTGATGATCCGGGCGGCCGCCGTTCCGGCCGGGCCGCGGTGCGCCCGGACCGTCTCGAACAGTGACCGGTCGGCGTCCCCCAGCCAGCCACCGTCGCCGGCTGACGCGACGATCACCAGAGCCGCGAAGGCCGCCGCCGCTCCCGCGATCCGCCGGTCAGCGGTCACCGCCATGCGCTGTCGGCGCGGCGGGCCGTCTCCCTGGCCAGGTAGGGCATCGCCCGGACCAGGATCATCTCGGCCTGGCCATAGGCGCTGGCCCCGACCCACAGCTGGTATCCCTCAGGGTGCCGGCTGCGGTCGGCAAGTCGGCTCGCTCCGGAGCGAGCCGGGGCGGCGTACGCCGCCACGCCGGCCTCGCCGAGCATGCGGAGCAGAACCGGTACGACCTGCTCGCTGACCTCGAGGACCGGTGCCCACGTGTCATCGTCGAGCCCGTTGCCGTAGCCGCCGGATGGCAGCCACCACAGGCGCCCGCGCTGTCCGGTTTGCTCGGCGGGTCTCGCCACCGATGCGTTCATGGCGTCCTACCTCCTGGATACGGAGTGCAGGACCCATCGGCCATCCGGCAGATCTGCGCGGCTAAGCGCCGTCGCGCAGATGCGGCGGGGTCCACCGCCGGGTGGAATCAGCCACCGTCACCATCGTACGGCACCGGACCGGGACCGTCGCCGAGCCGGACATGTCGTCCGCCGGTCATGCCCGGCCGATGTCGCGTGGCAGGTCCAAGCCGAGGACGCGGTCGGCAGACAGGAACGTCTCGAACTTGGCTCCGGCAGCCACGCCGGCGGCAGCTGCCAGGCCCCGCAGCATGGCGAGCACCGATACGGTGTCGAGATCGCCGAAGGCGGACTGGAGCGTCTCGGCGATCCGCGCGGGCACCGGCCTGGACGGCGACTTCGCCCACTCGGCCACGCCGAGCCGCCAGCGCTCGACTGTCACGCGCGCGTCGGCCAGGGTCTCTTCTGTCAGGTCAGCGGGCTGATGGTACGGGAAGGACAGCAGGGCGAGCCGGACCTCGAGAGGGTCGTGCCCGGCAAGCAGGCCTGCCGTCGGCCTGGCTGCCAGGTGAGTGCACGCAGCGCCGACCTGCACGACAAGGCCGCTCAGGCGGTCCCCTGCTGAGATGGCAGAGCCGGTCAGGTGAACATCGATCGGGCCGCCCAGCGTTGCCTCGGCGTCGCCCGGGCTGGTGCGCTCCGCGGGCGGGTGGATTCCGAGCGCCTCGACGGCGCGGTCCAAGGCTGCCTGCTGGTCGGCCGGCTGGCCGTCGGACGCCAGCACGTAGAACACCTGCAGGTTACGCAACTCCGCCGCTCGGAACAGAAGGTCGGTGAGCAGCAGCAGGCGCAGCCCGGTAAGGTCAGCCGCCTCGGCAGCCCCCGGCACGTGCGCGCAGACCCGTAGCAGACCCGGACGGGAGGGCCTGACCTCAGCGTATGAGCCGGTGTGCGCGTCGAGTAGGCGGAGCATGGTCTCCAGGCTAGTGTGCCCGCACCCCTTGGTATCCTTGAATCTCACGCGATGAGGCTCGCGTAGTACCCGGGCATCGCTGCCCGGGGTGATGGCTTCTACCTAGGTTCGGCGTCATCAATGCTGCGCACAGGTGGAGGCCCTCGAGATGGTTCACGTCCCCCGACCGCGGTCGCAGCGTCTTTCCGTGGCGCCTGAGCGGATCACCACGACGGTCATGCGACGGAGGGACCGGCGATGAGCCTCAGCGCGTGGGAGCAGCAAACCCTGGATTCGATCAAGGACGGGCTGGTCGGCTCTGATCCTCAGCTGGTCGCGCTGCTCGGCACCTTCACCCGGCTGGCCTCAGGGGAGGAGATGCCGGCCCAGGAGGAGATCCCAGTCGGCTCGCCGCGGCCACGGCCGGGACCGGGACGCCGCCGCCGGGCCGCCGCCAGACGGCGCTCGCGCCCGGTGGCCGGATATCTGCGCCTGCAGTGGATCATGCTGGTCGTGCTTTTCGTTACGACTGTGGCAATGGTCACGGTCGCGCTGGTCTTGAGCCGCGGCGGCAGCCAGGGAACATGCGCGGGATCCTGGCCTACGATGTGCTCCCCCCATTCACCGCCCGGCTGACCGGTCCCGCATTGGTCAGCGGGTGAGTTTGCGGTAGGTGACCCGGTGCGGGCGGGCCGCCTGTTCGCCGAGCCGATCGGTCTTGTTCTGTTCGTAGGCGGCGAAGTTGCCCTCGAACCAGGACCAGTCCGCGCCGCCTTCCCAGG
>Ga0335074_10005922_pt1 | contig 16930 bp, 20 predicted proteins | sample Lox_Sample_23_FD_206715 | JGI IMG/M metagenome (GOLD analysis project Ga0335074, IMG submission 206715) | Soil microbial communities from Loxahatchee National Wildlife Refuge, Florida, United States - Lox_Sample_2.3 | ecosystem: Environmental > Terrestrial > Soil > Wetlands | place: USA...
CGCAAATGCCCGAAGTGTCACCCATGTGCTCGGAATATTTCGTAACCTATGTGCCCGAAAGCACATCATTGATTTTGATTTTTTGGGTTGCACCTGACTCGTTGGTCCAACTTCTCGCTCCCCCCTCACAGATCCCACCGTGCCCGACTAACGCACTGGGTTCCTCAGCGATATTGATGGAGGCTGACGCTAAGGCCGACTGACATCTTCTCATGCTGGACTCCTGTTGCTGGCCCAGGTGTGGGTGATTTGCGGCTTCAGTAGGGGATGGTGAGACAGTAGGGCATTGAACTTGCCCCAGTACAGGGGGGCGCCCCGCGTACGACAGCTGAGCCACTTACGCCAAGTCCGTCGGACGACGTAGTAGAACGCCCAGAGACTCCGGTAGTTCGACGCACCTCCGTAGTACTGGTGGTGGCCCAGCAACTTCGCGTTGAGAGTTTGCTGTTGTTCGCTGACCCCACCTTCATCGGTAGTATGGGCTCGTAAGACTGCTCGGTTATCCGTGACCGCCCCTCTAGTTGCCCTTGGGGACGGTTGACTCCGATGAGGGCGTGTTCGCTTCTGTAGGCCCTACCCTCCTGTCCCACAGACCAGGTTCCACTTCTGATGCGCGGAACCGGCGCGCAGCGTCTCGAAGAGATAGCCAGCTCTCCTGGGTTCACGGGAGACCACTGCGAAAGCATGCCCCGGTCTCAGACTCCGGCGACTCCCACCACCCTCGCACTAGCGGGCGGCCGGATACTGCCTTCCAGCACATGAACACTGTCGGCTTTCGCAACGGTGATCTATTTCGGAGCTCAATTCTCACGGCCTGCTCTCTCACTGCGTACGCTTCGACGCCCGCCCGTCGCCCGGCAAACGGCAATGCTCGTTTCCCGCCTGCCCGCTACGGCTTTGGCGAGAGGGGAATTTCACCCCCTGGGTCTCAATAGAAGGTTTCACTGTCTCCCCTACAGCTCCTCCTCCGCGCTTTGCCCAGCGCGATCGTACATATTCTCCCGTTGATCAACGGCCGGGCGGGCTGAGCCGATCTGCGGTGCGGTAGATCAGGCGGTGTGGGGCCGGCGCGGACCCAATGCGCGCCAGCACGTTGCGGATCGCCGGAATGATGACCACATAGCGCTGCAACAGTGCCTTCACCGCGTTGGCATCACCCTTTGCCATCGGTGTGATGAATTCCATCGCGGCCCGTTCAATATCGGCATCCGCGGCGGCAGAGTCGATCCTGAACCGTCCGTCGGCGCCCAGAGAGATCGCTCCGGATTCGAGCAGGTGATTGAGGATGTAAGTCGAGCCTTCACAGGGCGTGCAGGAGTAAAGGCCATTGCGAGCGCGTGCGAGCGCCGGTATAAGAAACGCGCTATAGAGCGACGCGGCTTCGCGCCGATCGAGATAGCCGTGCCGGATCAGATAGCGATGACCCCACATCGACAGGAGCATCGAGCGGATCATGCCTGCAACCGAGCCGTTTTCCCGCAACGCATCGGTGATCGGCTGTTTCGTCCCGGTCACGAACTGCGGGCCCAACGAATCGACCGCGTGCACGAACATTACCTCGTCGAGAACGTCCTCAAATCGCAGCTTCGATCTGTCCGTTTCCGTCAGCACGGCGTCGGCTATCGATTTGTATGAGGTGTCATATCTCAGCTTGATCATGTTGCTGTACGTGCCCGCGCGCCCGCCCACCGCATTCAGGACACGCAAATCGTTCGGGAGCCCGTAACCGATGGCGAAGATCGTTGCGGTATAGCCGGCGTGATAGATCGCATCGAGCACCACGATCGGTGTGGCAGCAGACAGTCTGCGGCCCCGCAACTCCGGGCCAAGCGGCAGATGATCCTCGAGCTCCTGCAAATGCGAAGAGATCCGCCTGACGCGCCGCGTTGCAGGCTCGTTCACCAGTGCAATGGATGCCTCAAAGGCCGTCTTGACGCCGAACCAGGCGTCGTCGTCGACCTCGTAGGGTCCGAGCACCACATCGATCGGTCCCTTGAGGCCGACAAAGGCTACATCGCTGTCGTAGTAGTCGTCGTCAAGCAATGCTTGCGCGCGCAGCGTCAGGTATTTTCTGAGCGTTGGCTCGTGCGTGAGTGTCGCAGCCTCACGCAGCGAGGCGGCGGCCGCGCGCAGCCCGTCTTGGTAGTGGCGGCTGTAGGGGATGACTTCAAAGCGACCACCTTGCCCGCGCTCGATGGTTGTAAAGGAATCGAGAGCCCGTCGGCGGTCCGACTCCGAAAGAGAGGAGAGCCAGGCGACGATATCACTCTTGGTCGCGGCCGACGGATAGAAATCGCCGATCGGGCGCTGGGCCGGAACGCCAGCGATGAATGCCTTCCCTGTCCAGTCCCAGGGGCCTTTGAAGAAATCCAACGCATCGAGTTCGCTCTGCGCGCCGGGTCCCGGAGCCGCCTGTCGCTCTCTCATCAAGGTCGCGGTACCTGGCCACACCTGCCGTATATACAACGTGTCCATCATGCGTGCCGCACGGATGATTGGCGAGAGCGCGGCCCGTTCGCTCGCTGGGAGGCGGCTGATGTCTACCTCGATCGACGCCGGTTCCAGCGCCGGCACGGAGAGTGCGGCGCCCGCGTGCACCGTTGCGGCGACGCAAAGCAGTAGCGAGACCGGTACGATCCGAAGTGATCGCAGTGCGAGCGCGAACCACTTGCGTGAAGTAGTCATCTCAAAATCTCCCCTGCACTGGCGGGCGACCGCGACATGGCGTTTGCGGCTCGAGCGCGCTGTTCGCTCACTCCGAATGTCAGGCGCGTTCCCGTGTACGCGCGGATCAGCCTGTCTGGAATTTCCGCCTTCGCTATGTCGTAGAAGAGCTCCCCGGTGCAATGCAGCGGAATGACGTGCTCGACCTCCATATCTTTGAGCGCCGCGATCGTCCGGCGCACGTAGTCTTCCGGGTAGGGCGCCAAATGAAAGCCGCCGATCAGGGCGTGAACCTTGTCGATACCCGAGACCGCCTGTGCCTGCTGCAGGGTGTTGACCACGCCTCGATGGCTGCAAGAGGTGAGCACGACCAGTCCTCGATTCTTCACGTTGAAGCAGGTCGCGATCTCGTGCCGGAACTGGTCGGGAACCGAGATCTTCGTTCGCTCCTCTTTCGGCAGCCGGTCGGCAAAACATCCCAATCCGTGATCAACGCCGACCCTCATGAAAGTCGGCGACAACGGCTTTTCAAAACTGCGGAGTGCGACCTTTCCGGTGCAGAACCCATGGTCCGCCACCAGAGCAGGGCCTGGGGCATAAGTCACCCTGAGGCGCGCCTTCCGCAGCGCGATGCGGTCGAGGACACCGAAGCTGCGCTCGGGAGGGCCGATCCATTCGCGGGAGCAGAAGCAATCTTCGCCTCCGACATAGAATGGAAGGTCCGTTTGGATTTCGCCGCTGTTCCCGCGCAAGAAGCCGACGAGCCCTCCGAAATGATCGTAGTGGCCATGGCTGAGGACGAGAGCATCGAGCTGAGAAGGCTCGACTCCCAGGAGGTCGATATTGTTATTCAATGCCGTCGGCGTGAAGCCGAAGTCCACCAGCACACGGCGACTTTCGCGGCCGCGCTGCGACTCGGCGTGCAGCGACAGCCCAAATTCGCTGAGCAGAGTGCGATCCGGCGGCTGTCCCGGCGCTATTCCCCAGCCGAAATGTTGCACTTCGACGCCGGGAACTCCCCTGCTCGGGGCAATTGCGAACTGATAATTGTCGGTGACGACACGAACGGAGAGCGAATCGACTTCGGGAACTGACCCCGCGATTCCCTCGGCTCGCGCAGCTCCGCCCGGTCCGAGCAGCGCATGCATGATTGTCGCGAGGGCTCCCGCGCCACCCGCGCATAGAACATCTCGCCGTCGAACTCCCTTACCCCGAGAGGAACGGTCGGAGCTCATAGCTACAGTCCCGGCCTTTGCAGGCTCGAGTCGGACACCCGAGTGATTCTACTCCCCCGAAGCCAGGTCAACCACACATGCCCGTTCATGATTATTGCCTCCCGCCGCTGAGGCGCGTCGCTATCAGCTCAAGCGTATTCGCCCCTGCGCTGGTAGTCCTGGAGAAATCCTGCTATTTTTCTGATGAAACTCTCACGGCCACCCGTCATGTCTTCCGGTCGCCATTACGAGTTCGGCGCATACCGCCTCGATGAGCGAGACCGGATGCTGGTTCGAGAGGGCGAGCACGTGCCCCTCTCTCCCAAGGCGATCGAGCTCCTTCTCGCGCTGGTACAGGCTGCGGGTAGGGTGGTGTCGCGGGAGCAACTGCTGCAGCAACTGTGGCCCAACACCGTCGTTGAGGAGGGCAGCCTCACTTCGCACATCTCCGTGCTGCGTAAGACTCTTGTGGCGGACGCGAGGAGCCCGGAGTTCATCGAGACCGTGCCGAAGCGCGGCTACCGGTTCGTGGCGCCGGTCAAGTGCGCAGGATCGGAAGTGCCGGAGAGCCGCTTCCATAGAGACATGTTGGTGGTCCTGCCGTTCCAGAACCTGACGACCGGGGACAAATACGACTACTTCAGCGATGGGCTGACCGAGGAGATGATCACCGAGATGGCTCGCGTGAGCCCGGCGCGTCTCGGGGTGATCGCCCGAACGACGGCGATGCAGTTCAAATCCACGGCGAAAAGCATCGCGGAGATCGGCAGCCAGCTTGGCGTGTCACACGTTCTGGAAGGCTCCGTGCGCCGGGCGGAGGAGCGGGTACGCATCACTGCGCAGCTCATCCGGGTAAGCGACGAGTCGCACCTTTGGGCAGAGAATTATGACCGAGGCTTGCACGATGTGCTCTCAGTGCAGGCGCAGGTGGCGCGTGCAGTGGCGCGGGAAGTGCGGATCACGCTGACGCCGACGGAGGAGCGGCGTTTGAGCCGCGGCAGCGGCCGAGCCGTCGACCCGCAGGCGCATGAGTTGTATCTGCGGGGCAGGCACTTCTGGTACCGCCGCACCGAAGAGACGATGCGCAAGAGCATCGAGTGCTTCGAGGAGGCACTGCGGCTAGACCCCGGTCTCGCCGCGGCGCACGATGGCATCTGCGATGCGCACACGATGCTGGCCTGCCGCGGCATGGCGCCTGCCGCGGAATCGTTTCACAAGGCGAAGACGGCCGCGCGGGAAGCCATACGCATGGATCCTGAGCTCGGCGAAGGCTACGCATCGCTCGCACATGTGCGCTTGCACGACTGGGACTGGGTGGGCCTGGAGCGCGAATTCAGGCAGGCGGTCGAGCTGAATCCTGGATACGCGATCGCCCACTACTGGTATGCCGAATACCTCATGGCCATGGGACGAACCGACCAAGCAGTCGCCAGAGTCCAGCATGCCTGGGAACTGGATCCGCTGAACTCCGTAATCAACGCCTCCGTGGGCATGATCCGTTACCTGGCTCACGATTACGATGGCGCGCTCTCGGCCCTACGGCGGGGCCTCGAAGTCGATCCGACCCACCATGTGTCTCATCTTCGCGTGGGCCTTGCCTGCCTGCAGAAAGGCTTCGTGCGCGAGGGGATAGGCGCCATGCAGCGGGCTGTCGAGCTCTCCTGCGGGAGCACCGAAGCGCTCGCTGGACTCGCCCAGGCGCACGCGGTCTGCGGCGACCGAACGGCGATGGAAAGACTCGTGCAGCAGCTCGTCGCAAGCGGCGATAGGTATGTATCGCCGTACAACGTGGCGAGAGCATTCGGCGCGGCCGACGATGCGCAGCGCGCTCTTGAGTGGCTCGAGAGAGCTTACCAGGAGCATAACCCCGATCTTATCGAGCTGACGCGCGAGCCGTCCTTCAGATCCCTGTGGTCGAACGACAAGTTCCGGCAACTGGTTCGGCGCGTCGGCTGGTCGGCTTACTAGGGGTTCTCAAATCCTGTCGCCCCGACCAGTCCAGGGAAGGCTGCTGAGCGCTATGCAGCGCTTCCTGGACAAGGCCGAAATCGGCTCTCATCCGCGAGTCGCAAATTCAGTCGGGCTCGGCAAGCATCCATTCATAAGCCGGGAGCACCTCAACGCCCTGCGCCTCAACTTCCCCCGCCGCGTCGCGGTCAAGCACGAGCAGCCGACGCCTGGCGCGCGGGTGCTCCTTGGCGGCAGCGGCGAGCGCCCGCAACTCGCGTGCGACTGTTTCAGGTGATTTCAGATCCGCACATACTTGTATGAGTTCCTGTTCGCCATCTCGATATCGCACCAGGAAGTCGACCTCCAGACCGTCGATGGTCTTCACGTAGCCTGTCTCGGCTCGCCGCCGCTCGAGCTCGTTCAATACGGATGTTTCGAGCGAGTGACCCAAGTTCGCCCGTCCGCTTGCATCAAAGGCCGGAATGAGTCCGGGGTCGGCAGGATAGATCTTGCGCGGGTTGCTGTTGCGCTTGCGTTCGGAGTCAGTCGCAAGCGGTATGGTGCTCATCAGGAACGCGTCCGTGAGATGGCCGAGCATGGCGTTGACCGCATCACGCGCGACGCCGTGCCCCTGCGACTTCAGATCCTGGGTCAAGCGATGGACGCTGAAACTTCCCGCCGGATTGCGGAGACACTGGCGCACCAGCCACCGCAAAGCTGTCACCTGCGACACCTCGAAACGCTCAACGACATCGCGGAACAGTACGGTGTCCACATACCCCTGCAGCAGCTCGATCCTCAGTGTGCTCGTGAGACCCTGGGCCTCCGGAAAACCGCCCTCCACGAGGAATTCGCGATGGCGCTTCTCAACCAGGGAGCGCTCAGCCGCGGTCCAGTGCCGCGTCGGCTTGGTGGGCTCTTCGGCACGGTGTCGCAAGAATTCCCGAAAGCTGAACGGCCGGATCACGGTCTCCATGCCACGCCCGCGCAGGGACGTATGCAGCTCGCGCGAAAGCATCTGCGCCGAGGAGCCGGAAACGACGAACTCCGTCCGCTCGGAATCCATGGCACGCCGGACGAATCGCTCCCAGCTCGGCACGAGCTGAATCTCATCGAACAGCCAAAGCACGCTTTGTCGGCCGCGCAGGGCCGGATAGCGCCGGTAAAACTCCTCGAGCAGGAAGCCGAGCTGCTCGACGCCGATCCCGACCAGCCGGTCATCGTCGAAGCTGAGATAGAGGGCTCTTTCGGCAGACACGCTCGCTCGCCGCTCCGCAAGCAACTGACGAAGAAATGTGGTCTTGCCTGCGCGGCGCATGCCGATCACCGCATGCGCCTTTCCAGGTACGGCCGGCAGCCGAGCGTCGCGCGCGGTAAACGGTTGCGGAGGACTGGGAGCGAGCGCAGCGTTCAGCCGCTCTTCAAGCACCGGGTGAAGCGGCATATCCGCTCGAGGTCAATGTGGCCTTCCATCAAGGCCAGATTATTCTATTACTGGCAGTAATAGAATGCCAGGTCGCTATTCGTTGGCGGTCCGTGCTCTCGTCGTAGCGTTCCTCGGCCCCCACACATGCGAAACCCCGCGAGGAGCGGGGTTTCGTCAGTCCGGATCCACTTACCTGCCACCGGGGCGGACCTCTTGCGAGGCGGGCGTGCACCGTGCCGGCTTTTGTACACGCCTGTAAGCATAAGGCCGCTATCTTCGTTCGACAAGACGATGACTTCAAAGCCCTCATCGAACTCTGATCCGAACCGGCAGCGCAGGAACAGCGCAAATCGCCTCACCCCGACCATTGATTTCATGGACTTTTTTTCTCGCGAACGCCATTGGTTCCACGTCCAAAATAACAATTGGTTCGAGCTTTGGTTCCACTTTTTGCGGGTGGTCGGGGATAGCCGTGCGTAGAAGCGCGGGAACGGGTCCTAGATCAAAACCAGCGGAGAAGCCTCACCGCCTTCGGCGCGATCCCCAGTTTCAACCCTGCGCAACCGAGCCGGGCGACGAGCTCTACCCCAACGGCATCTTCGAGTTCAACATCTCGCTCCTGATTGCGTTCATCTCTGCCCACCCGGAACGCTTCCCGACCGAGATCGTGCAGCTGTCCGAGATCCCGGATTACGGGAGCAGCCGACCGCTGGATGACGCCGCTGTTCAGGCGGCCGACCTGTCTCGACCGGTCCTCCTGGCTGAGATCGCATCAGCGCACTTCAGCCTGATCGACGGACATCACCGAGTGGCGAAGGCTCGGCGAATGCTGTCGAGCACGATTACAGCGCATCGGGTGCGATGCCCGGACCACGTCAACTTCCTCACGTCCGCGAACGCCTACGAGAAATACCTGGAGTATTGGAACTCAAAACTTTCTTGACGAGGCCGTTGCCGAGATTGCCTATAGCAGCCGCGCTCATTCCGGCGTCAGCAGTGGACAGCCCTGTGGTAAAGCCCTCTCAAGGCTGTAACACGGATAGGGAGCGCCAAGGAGAGTGGTCAACGCAACCGGCGCCACCGTACGCGAGCTATTCACATTGGCGGAAGCCCCACGCAAGTAACCCTACATAAGACCGCCGCACAAGATCGACTGTTTGTAGTAACCAGATCCGCGTTTACAGCTTTCGTAGATCGAACGGATTTCAACATTCGTACTCTGCCGACTTACCCCGCATACTGTGTCGCGGAAGCCTTTCCGTCCCAGCCAGTGCTGAATCTCCGCGTCTTCATCCCCGGGACGGTGTATTACCACTCCAACGGAAAATTTCTATTCCTTAACAGTCGGCACAGGACTGCTGTACTTTTGGAAGAGCTCCAGGCGATACCCTTGGCCCTGCAGTTTACAGATGAAACTTCGATTCCCATGGAAGTTCTCGGAAAATTCACACAGCGAGAACTCAGCGTTGGATCCATTTTTGACATTCCGGACCTACCTATCTTGACCGAGGCTCAGCTAGTTGCCGTGACCAGAACCGATGTAACTACGAAGTTTGTAATGCTTGCGGGGGTCTGCATACCCATCTTCTTTGACTGGCTTCCACCGGATCACGTCGCAGCTCAGCTACGCGCGCTCATCGAGGATGAAGCTGCGTCCTGGCCGTGCTACCACGATTCTCGCCAGTTATTCAGAGTGGACCGCTCTATCAGCTCTTCGTTCCGGTGCGCCGATCAAGAGCCGGAGGGATATCTACGGGCTGTTAGCCGGCCTCAGCTTCGCAGAGGTCCTGGATGCGTCACGTGGTCCAATCACCGTGGCGGCATTCGAGGCATGGCATCGGAGTCGACTACACGGCGTTGTCGCGGCGCACCCCAAAATGGACCGTCAATACGGTTGGGCAGCGAAAATAATTAATGTGTATCTCAAGACGTATTGCTATGTCGGGGATCGTGGCCGCAAGGGGATCCGAGATTGTCTGCACCCTCCCATCGACGCCGGCCTGTGGAAGGCTATTAAACGCCGGTTTAAAAGTGACGACAAAATTCTCGCTGATACACACAGCGTGACAACGATTGCGGCAATCGATAGCTACGACAAGTATGCAAAAATCACCAAGGGATTGAGAGTCGTCGCCGAAAAGCTCGGCTGTTCGCTGATTGAAGTAGAGCAACTCTGGGAAAAGGCGTAGAAACTTGTCCAGGTTCCCTGACTGGGCTCTCTGAGAGTGACATCACCGACAATCGGGTGGGTTCCGCATGAACATGTATTTCTACAAGATGACGGTCGACGACGGGGGCGCGCCGTACTGTACCTTCGGTCGTTCAGGGCTCTGGAGTCTGGCGATCTGCAAGCCCAAAATCCGACGCGTGGCCCAGAGAGGCGATGTCGTCATCGGATTCGCGGCCCGACGCTTGGATCCCTCAAAAGGATATGGCGTTGTCCATGTCGCAGAGTTGGACAAAGCCGTGCTCGGTCGAGAGTACTACGCGCCGAAATCCCGTTACGCGAAGCGCGGCGATTGCATCTACGAAGTGACCGGGGCGGACTACCTGAGAGGGCGGGACGCGCGATATCACACGGAAGACCACATAGACCGGGATCTTGGCCCAGCGCCTAAACGCATCAGCGCCAGAGTGCTCGTCAGCCACAAATTCCGGTTTTTCGGCAAGCAGCGGTTCGAGGTACCTTGGGGACAATATCCAAGCCTCCGCAAACGCCTTGAGGCTTTGCGTCAAGGACACCGGGTTTACCACGCTCAGCCTCTGCGCGAGGAGCTCGAGGCCCTGGTCGACGCCCTATTCCAACAGCCCTTTGTGCGGAACCATCCCCAAGACAGAGTTGCAAGCCGTGGTGTGGACGACGATGACACTAGTGGCGTGTGCGGGGGCTGCGCGCCTGCGGGGACGAGGAGCAAGCAATGGAAAGGCTTCCCTTTGACGCCTAACGGGCGGATCGGTCAATAGGTGTCTGCTTGACAAACGCAATGCCTACGAGTATAGACAAACGGCGCGTTGCTACAAATACCCTAAAGGGGAAGATTGTGCAGGTCCACAAAAGACCTAGAACGCCGGGTTTTCATCCCCGTCGCTCGCCTGCCATCACTGCCAGCTAGAACGAACGTAAGAAAAAGCCCGTTTGAGAGGGGAGGTGTGGTTATGTCGTTGCGATTTCTGGCGCGCACCGCCGTAGAGGCCGGTCTTTTTTTTACGGTTTTCTCTGCCGCTCACGCCAACATTATTTTTGAAGGCCAAACAGGCAACGTCGATGCTGTTGAAATCCCGCCGTTTGCATCGACACAGATTCAAGGGGTAAGTTCGATCCCAAACTCGGATAGTCCTGTTTGGGGATATTCCACCTCCGAGTCCAATACAGCGAGCGGCGCTGACCAATATGGCCATTCTGGGACCGCGACAGCCGGCTACAGCCTTAATACCCTAGCCTCGTTCTCCGGCAGCAGTGTCCAATTCCAGGGCCAGGAGGTCGCATCGACCAGCGCGCAGTCGAGCACCTACGGTTATTCCGCCAGCGCCCACGCCCAGTCGTTGTATACGACCTATTTCGATCTTACATCAGCCTACCAATACTCACTAACCGTGTTTTCCACTAGTGCGGCGGCATTCTTTTTCCTATCTGGCAACAACGAGGCAGGTACGCTGTATGACTATACGGGCAGCGGCCCGAACGGTTCGACCCAGACATTCGAGGGGACACTGGCCCGCGGCCTGTACTATTTTGAAGGATTAACGACCGCTGACGCGGAAGGTGATGGAAACGGCCAATCGTCGCTAAACTCACTGCACTACACGTTCAATCTGACATCCGTCTCGACGCCCGCCGTGACCACAACCCTACAGGATGTATCTGGCGGCGTGCGGTACTCATACTCCTTCACTTCACTTTCTGGAACGGGCGACATATTTATCCCGATCCTGGATCTATCTGGTCTTGTAGACGGCTCTCTTCCTGCCGATGCTAGCTTGATCACCGATCCCGCGGATGTCTCTGGGGATTGGTCGGGGGCAGACAACGGCATTCCAAGCAGTGAGAGCGCGTTCGATGATCCGGCCGGGCTGGTCGAAATTCCGGAAGATGACAACAACTCGTTATCGGTTTCATTTCTTGACAGCCTTGGTCCCGTGGAAGGGCCCATTCTGGCGGACGGAACGTTGCTTGACCCTCCGGTGCCAGGTTTGAGTCCGACCTCAGTGCCTGAGCCCGGCGCGCTCGTCTTATTCATTGCGGGGATTACAGGTCTGTGGTTCTGCAGGCGAAGGCTAGGAAGGAGCGTAGTCGCAAACTCGCTGGCCTCGACTGGATCGCGATCTCGCACGCCCACAAACGGGCCGCGATGAATCCAGGGCGCAACTCTCGCCAGTGCTCGCGCAGATCGGCTCGATACTTGACCTCGACGAGCTCGGATCCACCGTCGCTCCAGTGGACGAGGAAGTCCGGCGTGTAGCGACGCAGTGTCGGGCCTTCGCGAAACGAGAGGGTGATCGGCTGGGAAGTGATCCGCGCTGCCGCGTCGCGGAACGTAGTCAGCGCGACGAAGTCGCGCTCGAGCGCGCTCTCGTGCTCGGTGAGGCCTGAAAGAGGAAGGGTCTGGAATCCCGTGATGTGCGAGCGGTGACTGAGGGGGATGCGCCTCATGCCGCGCACGTGTCTGGTTCGGACTGCCAAGCAAACAACGACACTTTGCTGCGCAGTCCCCTTTTTAAGGTTCCAGTCCCATCATTAAGGGCCAAACCTGAGAGACCTAAGTCACGGATTTTACTCTCAAACAAACTCGCATCCAGTACCATCTTTAAGGGAAAACGACAGGTAGTTGCAGCTCCCTGCCAAGTAACGGCAGACCGTCCGAGCAGACCGTGATCGCCTGGCTTGCGCGTATCGCGGGAGCCCACTAGCCTTGGCACCAAGTTGTCTATCGCGGTCCATTCGGGATCTTATACCGGATGAAGCACCCTGACTGCATTTCCGGTCGAACTTACCCGATATGCGACGCGACATTCTTAGCGAGTCGAGAGAGAATTGGAGCAGCGATTGCTCAATGGATGCTGCGGAGTCGGCGATTGGCACCCGTTGAGCAACTCTACCAGCTGGGCTTTGCTGTGGTGCCTGATGTCCTCTCGGTCACAGAAGCCGAAAGGCTGATTGATCTTCTACCACCGCTCAGTAGCTTGGGACGCAGCAGCCGTACCCTGCTGAACACGCCTTGGTGCCGCGACTTGGCGCGTTCCCTGGGGCAGCAGCCCGCCATTGCGCCCCTTCTACCCGAGCTGGCGGTGGCCGTGCAATGCACTCTGTTCTCGAAGTCGCCGAGGGGCAACTGGCTCGTGGCCCTGCATCAGGATCTGAGCATTCCCGTTTCCGCCCGGGTGAGCTGCCCCGGATGCACCGGCTGGAGTGAAAAGGAAGGCGAGATCTTCGTGCAACCCCCTCTCTCAGTCCTCGAGGCGCTGTTGGCCGTTCGCGTTCACTTGGACCCATGCCCAAGCGATGCCGGCGCCCTACGGGTCGTTCCAGGATCACACAGATTCGGGCGCCTAGGGCTAGGGGGCACCGAACCCGCGGAGATGCGCGCCGCGCAGGGCGAGACGGTTGTCTCCGCCGCCCAAGGGGCAGCGCTCCTGATGCGACCTTTATTGCTACACGCTTCGTCGAAGGCGGCACAAGGCACCACCCGCCGCGTATTGCACTTCGTGTTCGGACCACGTGAACTGCCCTGCGGCCTGCAGTGGGCGCTCGCAGTCTAGTTACTAAGCAGAAGACGCCGCCGTGATGCAGTTGGCGTAGTATTAGGGGAAGGTGGGGAACTCGGATTGAGAATCTCAATGGCGCTCGTGGGCATGGTAATTGGGCTGTTCGTGGCCTATTGCGCGCTTCTGGCGACGTACGCCGTTTGGCGCGACTTCACGCTGACAGGTGTGCAAAAGGTTCTTCGGACCGTATACGTGTGGCTCATCCCAGTGGTCGGGCCGATGCTTTATCTGCGGTCTGCCGCAGAGTTGGCACCGAACGCGGTTCCATCTCGTCCGTGGCTGTGGCCAGTTCGGTGGCTGTTCTACGTTAAACCAAGTACGATCTCCTGCACGCCGGAAGACGCAGCGGATGTCACTCTGGAACAATTCAACCAGCGCGGCTTTTGACCCAGTCATACGGCAGAGAGTAAGGCTCTCGGATTGAGAAACCACGTTGCACTGGTCTCGCTGGCGACTGGGCTCGCGCCCTTCTCTGCGGCCGCCGAAGCGCAGCATCGTCCAAAGGAGCGCCACCTAGAGCGTTTTCTGTTTGTGACATAACCTCAGCCCGCAGTCAGGTGAGCCGCACGATTGCTGTCAAGGGCAGGGCCGAGCAAAGTATAGAGTGGGCGGCACTGACCGATGAACGCTGCCCCAATACGATTGTGTATCTGCGTTATTACACCGGTGGGCCCACGATGATGTCGTGTCTGACTGGTGACAGGCCGGCCGAGTTGTGTGGCGGTTATCGGGTCAACACTCAGGTGGTCACCGCAGTTGGCGTGCTGCTGAAAATCAAACGATTTTGGTTCAAGTCCAGCGGCCGTAGCCTGTTGACGACAGCGGCGTTTCTGGAATTGAAGGAGTTGCGGACCCAGGGATGGGGTCAGCATAAGCGACCCGAGTCGGCTATCGTGCCGCGAGCGCTCGGAGTACGTGAGTCGGATCGCGACGGATCGCGGCGAGGAGTGCCCTGGCAGGCCCGGTAGGCTCCCGCCGACCCTGCTCCCAGTTGCGCAGTGTTCCGACATCCACATGCAGCAGCTTCGCAAATTTCGGCTGGCTCAGGCCAAGCTTCGAGCGCAGCTCCTTGATCGCAAGCGGCTCGGCGTGAAACTCGCGAGACGGCGCGCGTTCACCGCGCGCAATCTCGTTCATCTGCTCCATGCTCTCGACGAGTTCAGCAAAAAGCTTCTTGTTCATCGTAAGCGTCCGCTCAGCGCCGTGTTGACTTCCGAGGCGGGTACTGGCGTCATCCGATGACTCCTCCAGATTCCCGAGCTGACTCTTGTTCAAGTAGCGAGGACAGCAGGTCCTCCATCGCGTCGAAGCTTGCGGGCTGTCCGTTGGTGTCGCCGCGCCGCGCCGCTTCCGCATGTGCCCTGAGCATGTTGGATGCGCCCTCCTTGTCGCGAAACGCCAGTGTCAACGTCAGGGTCGTCACGCCGCCGGCCTCGCTCAAAGCGTTGGTCTCCGTTGCCCAGGCGTCTTTCCAGCCTTCGAAGAGCCAGGTGTTGACCACGCGACTCGGCGGCTCGATTTCCAAGTAGGTGCCACGGAACGAGCACTCCCTGCCGTCCGGAGTCACAAATACGTGGTGGAAGTCGCCTCCGACGCGTAGGACGATCTCGCAGATCGTCATCCGGTCACCTCCGGTAGCGGCCCAGCGCCGCACATGTTCCGGCTTTGTCAGGACGTCAAACACGAGTCCGACTGGAGCGTCAAACATCCGAGTGGTGACGATCTCGAGCTCACTTGGGTACTCGACAACTTGGGTTCCGTGCCGATTAGGTCTCACCGTCGCTCTCCTTTTGATTGCAGCTCTTTGAGGTAGTCGTCCATCTGATCCTGTTCACCTATGACCTCTTGCTCAGCTACTAGTCGGCTGAGTACGCGATATTCACCAATTCTCATTGAGCTTGCGGAGAGTCTTCTTCTCCGTCGTTGCTAAATCGTCCTTAACATCTTTGCGGTAGATCAGCAGCATGCGGCACAGCGAAGGCACGTCGATGTGGTAGTAGATCATGCGCACACCGCCGCTCTTGTCGCCGCGCTCATCACTCCAGCGTACGCAACCCGCCACTACTCTTACTCTTCGGATGGGCTGCCAGGCACTGCTGGATTCCCCCCCGTACTCGTCATCGGTCAGCAGCTCCATGACCTGGCGCGTGGAGACGGGTCTATGAAAACCATGGCTCATCATCATACGCCAATGACTTAGTACGTCAATGGTGTACTACAACAGGCTAACGCGGTGGCGCGATTATATCGGACATAGAGCAACCCTCTCGGGGTCTACCGTAAGCTCCTCGCGAGCGCCCACACACTCTCGACTCGAAGCTCACGACCGGCTCAAGAACTACGAGCAGGAGCAATGCCGGGAGACGGATGCATTGCCAGAGGAGCCGGAGGGTGCACTGGAGGAGATGGCCGGCACCCGGTGCTGGCTCGTCCGCCGGGGTGCTGAATGTCGCGCTGCTCACGGCCGGTCGCCCTCGATCAACGGAAGATTCCCACCGACTTCCAAGCGCTCGTGCTGGTGAACGGCCAACCGCGGAAGGTGACCCGGGGTATGCTCTGGCGCGGGGGCATTCGTCAGATCGTTCGCCCACTGCTCGAGCACCTTCCGCATCTCCTTCACGTACCCATACCGATTATAGATCGCGGTCACGCTCCCATCGGAATGCCGGAGCACTCGCTTGACGAGCTTGTCGCCCGGATCGCCGAGGCGTTCCGCGAGGCGTGTCGCAACCGTCCGACGCAGATCGAGCGAACCTCTGAGGCGACGCACGACCAACCTGGTGCGACATTCCTGGTGGACCCGAGGAACGAAACCCGCAGGGAGCTCTTTGATGCGATGAAGGTGGCGGAGTCACTCGGAAAGCTCACCCGGCCGACGACTCAGCCCGCGACACCTCCCGAAGTGGTCTCTTGCGGTCGATGAGACTGCCCTCTGGTTCGACCTGCCCGCTTCCCGTCAGCGGCCGAAGCTCCGCGGCACGGAGCTCATTGTGAATGAATGCGTGGACGATGAGGATTGACATGGAACCGTACAGTCTGTACGCTTCGTTGGCCTGGAGCACATCATGGTGGTTAAGCCGATTCGAAAAGGCGCCGAGGAGGCGCGTAGTCAACTGCCGGAGCTGCTGACGGCGGCGCAGCAGGGCCGGCAGACAATCATTACGCGCCATGGGCGACCGGTTGCCGTGCTGGCGCCGGTCTCCGCATCGGGAGAAGCCCACGCGCAGCGCTCGCTGCTACCCCTTGCGGGCAGCGGTCGCGGGTTATACGGCCGCGACAGCCGGGCGACCCTGCGTGGTCTGAGAGACGAATGGAGCCGGTAAGCCTCGAAGGGCTGCCGGAGAACGCTCTTCTTCTGATTGACTCCGCCCCGATCATTTACGTGCTCGAAGACCATCCCGAGCTCGCTGCGGTATTCAGGCCGGTATTCGAGGCACATGACGAAGGGCTGGTGCGTCTTGCAGTTACCACCGTGACGCTTGCGGAGGTACTGACGGGACCTCTGAGCGCTGACGACGAAGTCCTCGCCGAACGCTACCGCGCTACGCTCAAATCGTGGTTCGTCGTGGACTTGGATGCCGAGATTGCAGAGAGTACAGCTCGGCTTCGCGCCGCTTGCAAGCTGAAGCTGGCGGATGCGGTCCAAGCGGCCAGTGCGCTGGCAGTCGGCGCCGACGCGCTGGTGACGCACGACCGTGACTTCTCGGCCCTGCGCGATCTGCGTGTCCTGGGCGTCGAGACCAAGAAATCTCCCCGGTGACCGGGAACCGGTATTACGTCGAAGCCTTCGGGACGTAGGTGTCGCAGGTTCAAATCCTGTCACCCCGACCATTGATTTCTGTGTCTATTCCGATGGCATAGGTGACTTTCGACTTTTTTTCTCGCGAACGCCATTGGTTCCAGGTCCAAAATA
>Ga0335074_10005923_pt1 | contig 16928 bp, 10 predicted proteins | sample Lox_Sample_23_FD_206715 | JGI IMG/M metagenome (GOLD analysis project Ga0335074, IMG submission 206715) | Soil microbial communities from Loxahatchee National Wildlife Refuge, Florida, United States - Lox_Sample_2.3 | ecosystem: Environmental > Terrestrial > Soil > Wetlands | place: USA...
GCCCACGGCGTCGTCCCCATCCTCGACGGCATCCGGTCCCGGGTCCTCGCTCCAGGCATCCGGTCCCGGGTCCTCGCTCGAGCCATCCGGCGCCGCATCCAGTTGCGCCGGGCCCGCAGGCGAATCGCAAACCTGGCCATCATCAGGGCCGTCCCCGACGGCAGCTTCTTCCGGGCTCGTCCGGCGGCTCGTCCGTACGGCATTCCGCACGGCATAAAGCAGCGCGCGCCCCGGGCGCCAGCGGCGGACACGGCCGCGGCGGATCAGCGCCGCCGCCACGGCAATGAGCACCGCACCGCACACGACGAGCAAGGCGACCTCGCCCGGCGCCCGGTCAGGAGGCGAGTGCGAGGACGCGGGTGCCGCAGTAGCGGCCTCAGCGGGGACCGCTGCGGCGAGCAGTATCAAGGGCGCGATGACCAGCAGCACGCCGGCCTGACGCCAGCGCCACCGTACCCAGCCGGTCAGCACGACTACCGCACGCCGGGATGCACGGTGAGGACGCTGGGCCCGGCTGGTTCTGCATCTTGCTAACACTCTGTACCCCATCAGTTGATGTGCCCGTGGACCCAGGTGAACTGCACTGTCCCCGCGCCTGGGCTGACCGTCACGTAGGACGCAGGCAAGTCCATGCTGACCGTGATCGTCGCCTGCTGGCCGGATGTCAGGGTGCCGCTGGAGGGAGTGATGGTGATGTTGGTGCCACCAGCGGCAGCGGGAGCGGCGATCGTGTAGCTCACCGTCCCGCCCTCGGCAGTGATGGTGAAACTGCAGACGTACTCGGGGTTCAGCGACGTTGTTGGCTGGAGTTCGATTGGCCCTGCGGGAAGAACAAGTGCGGGCTGGGCCGGCGGCGGGGTGGTGCCACCCGACCCGGTGCCCGGCCCGGTGCTGGGCGCGGGCGCGCCTGGGCCGGCCGGGTGGGACGACGACGACCCGAAACCTGCGCCGCTGGCGGCGGCAGCACCTCGGCCCGACGGATGCCCTGACGCCGGGGTGGCCGCACGCGCGGCCTTGGCGGGGTGCTTGCCTGGTGCCGGGTCGCCACCGCTGGGCGTGACCGTCACCAGAGGCTGGCCTGGCCCCGGGTCTACGCCAGCGGCGGCGCTGCCCCGGCTGGCCGGGCCATGACCACTGCCTCCCATGACGACGGCCATGCCCATGCCGCTGGCCAGCAGGATGACTGCCGCTGCGGGTACAAGCACTCCCGCCTGTGGGCGCCAACGGCGAGCGCCAGCGGCGTCGTCGCCATCCGGTTCCGCGCCAGCCCGCACATCATCTGGCTGCGCCAGATCTGGCCGCGTATCGCGGAACCGGCCATCATCCGGCCTGTCCCCGACGGCAGCTTTATCCGCGCTCGTTCGGCGGCCCGCCCGCACGGCATTCAGCAGCGCACGGCCCGGGCGCCAGCGGCGGACACGGCCGCGGCGGATCACCACCGCCGTCACGGCGATGAGCGCCGCAGCACCCACTCCGAGCAGGGCGACCTCGGCGGGCGCTCGGTCAGGCCCAGCCTGCGAAACCGCAGCCGCCATCGCGACCAACCGGTCGGCGACCACCATTACTGCCTCCTCGCCGGCTCGGTCAGTATGCCCAGCTCGATCGCGACCCTGGTCATGTCGGCCCGGCGTCTGGCGCCCACCTTGTCCCTGATCCGGTCCAGGTATGAGCGCACCGTGCGGACACTGATGCCCATGGCCGTGGCGATGTCCTGGTCACGCTCGCCTGCGGCCACCCGGCCGAGTACTTGCCGCTCCTGCCCGGAAAGATCGATCCGCGGGCCGTATCTCCGGGTGTTTCCGTGGCCAAGCACGAAGGCGGCGAGCGTAGGCGAGACATAGGTGTTACCTGCGGCGATCTCGCGGATGGCCCGCAGGATCTCGCTGCCCTCCGCTGCCTTCGACAGGTAGCCGCGCGCCCCGGCCGAAATCGCGCTGAGGACGTCGGCCTGGGCCGCGTGGGCAGAGATCACGAGTACCCGATGGCCCATGCCAGTGACCTGAAGCACCGCTGCTCCATCGCGGGCGCCGCGTATGTTCACGCCAAGGACAACCACGCCACCCCCCGCAGGCCGGGTCGCCGCGAACCTGCCAACCGAATCGGTGACCACGTCGAGCTCGATTTCACCGGCAGCCTGCAGGACCTGCGAGAGCGCCGAGCGGTAGAGCGGGTGGTCCTCGACCACGCTGACCCTGACCCGCTGGGCCGCCACGTCGCTGGCCGCGGTGAGCTGCGTCACGACCGGGAGCGGCCCCGACTCGTCCGGCGCGAGGTCGAGAGCTGGCGCAGTAGTCATCCGGCGCTCCCATCAGTGACCACGGTGTTCGCGGCGGCTGAGCTAAGCGCAGGGCCAGTGGGCAGCAGATCGAGCAGTGTCGTCGAGACCGGCGTCGGTCTGACGGACCCGTAGCCGAGCGAACTGCGTGCGGCTCCATTCACCACACGGAATTTGATCCCCTCGTCGGTGATCAGATAGGTGGTGGTCGCTGGTGCGCCCGGTGCCACCTGCGCGGCCACCAGCGCGCCTGAACCAGGCGGTACGTATACCTGGCTGGCCACGACATCGCCGGAGCTGGCCCCGGTGCGCATGATCCGCGCGCCCGGTGGCAACGGCAGGGTCCCGCCGGTCGCGACGCTCGCCGCGTGGTCTCCGTCACCGGCCGCGCAAATCACGGTCGCATCGACGCCAACATCGGCCGGCACCGGCACCTGGGCTGGGTAACCCAGCGCATCGGCACCTGCCGGGTGCTGCGGCGCGGAAGCCACCTCGGCCAGCGAACTCGGCACCGCCTTCGGGGGCGTGCCAGGGTAGGCGGCGGCGTTCGCAGGATCACCCAGCACCAGAGCCGCCTCGGTCTGCGTGATCGGTTCAAGTCCGTCGGAAAGTACGAGGTAGTAGCGGGCCGGGCCGCCAAGCGCGGCGCTTGTCGTGAGCACCTGGCCGACCGTGGTCGCTGCGCCGCCCACGGCCGGGCCGGCCTTGCCGGCACCGGGAACGGCGACCAGGTCAAGGTCGCGGCCTGCCGGCAGCGTGCCGAGCCATTTCGGCGTCACCGGCAGCGCGGTCATCTCCTGGTAGCCAAGTGCGATCAGGGCGGCCGGGGTCGTCTGGAACTGGTAGCCCCCCGCGACCAGATAAGGCGCGCCGCCGGGCGGCTGCACCACCAGCCCCTGGCCGGCGCTGAGCACCTGCATGCCGGCCAGGGCACCCTCGGATCCCGCGAGAAGCACCGCAGTGGTGGCAGCGGGCTGCCCGGCCGGGACACTCGAGCAGCTCACCAGCGTTGGTGTGAGCAGGCCGCCGGCGGAGGGCAGCGAGTCAGGCGCTCCAGGAATGCCGAGCGTGGCACCGCGCGGCGCCGAGCTTAAAGCCGACGCCGACGCGGTGACGGTGTTGTCGGCACCGGCCAGCAGCAGTGCTGACGCTTCGTTGATAACGGGGTGCAGCAAGCCGTCGCCGCCGAGCACAAAGTGGGCGCCCGTGCCCTGCTCAAGGATCACCTGCCCCGGCTGGCGGTAGTTCACGGCATCGGTCGGCTTGATCAGCCCGATAACACCGAAACCGGCCGCGCCGAGCAGCAGTCCCGCAGCACCCAGTGCCGTACCAAGCACCAGCCGTCGGCTTGGCGACACCGGATGGTTCGCATCCCCCGTAGCCAGCGCGGAGACTAACCGCCTGCGCAAGAACTGATACGCCTGGATCTGGTCCCGCTCAGTCCACACCGCAAGCCCCGTTCGTCGAGCGTGGGCGCCACGCGGTTTCAAGGCCCGACTCCGACCCCGTGACGCCCTACGCACTCATGCACGTTCCTGACGGTGCCTCGGTTCAGCGGACAATCCGGTCGACTCCGGTACAACCTGAGCCAACGGGCTGGCGAGCGGGCCACGTGGGTATTTGTGCCCGCACGCCGACCGCTGCGCGGGTAGTTGTGCCCTCGCCGCGGCCGCGGCGGCCCGCGAGGCTGGCGGCTGTCCGGAGCCCGCGTTGAGGAGTTGCGGTGAGCATTTCCGACGGCTTTAGTACCAACGGCCTCAGCATGGGTGCCGGGGGCTATTACGTCGATCTAACCCAGCTGGGCCTGGCCAACGGCAACTTCAGTAACTCGGTGAGCTCGGGCAGCGACGTCGCAAGCGTGCTGAGCTCGGCACCGATCAACCCATCGATCTTCGCGGGAATCGGCGGCTCGTTCGGGGGTGTCAGCGGTCTCTTCGATGATCAGATGAATAGCGGATTGAACGGGACCATGGGGGTCCTCAACACGACCAACAGCAACGTCCAGGCGGCAGCGAGGGCCTACGCCGCCGCCGACGAGCAGGTCGCAGCGAGTTACAACGCGGTCGGCTCAGGGAACGAAATGGCGCTTTCCTCGTCGGTTAGTAGTTCCGGTTCTGGCTGGTTCAGCAGCTTGTGGCAGAACGTCGAGGCGGCCGGCGCGACATGGGTGGCCCGGGCTGAGCAGGAAGCCGGGGACGCGTTTAACAGCGTGGTCGGGGCCGGTCGGGGTGCGCTGAACCTGATCGAGAACCCGGAATTGGCGCTGGAATACGCCCAGGGGGCTATGAACAGCGCCGTCAGCGGGGCTCGGGCGGCGGGCAGCGCCGTACTGGATTTCGCCGAGAATCCGCTGCCGTACCTGCAATCTGGCGGGCAGGCCCTGCTGAGGGCCGATGCCGCGATCCTGAACGGTGCGGAGTACGTCGTCGAGAACCCGCTGGCGACCCTGAAGATGGCGGGCCAGGTCGGGCTGGCGATTATCGAGGACCCAGCGGCTGATCTCCAGATCGTCGGCGGCATCGCGCTGGACCTGCTTAGCGGCGCTGACGAGGTCGCTGGAGCGGGCGCCGACGCCACGGGTGTCGGCGCGCCTGTAGGCGTGGCGATGGGTGCGGCCGGTGCCGTCGGCCTGGAGGAAGGCACCAGCCTGATCGCGTCGGGCGTGCGGTCGATCGCCTCCAGGGTCGCCAGCATCGTCGAGAGCGACGCCGCCGAAGAGGTCGAGGCGGGCGCCGGGGCCGCAACGAAGGAAGCCGAGGCGGCCGCGGCCCGGGCTGAGGAAGACGTGCCTTGTGCGGGCGATCCGGTGGACGTGGCTACCGGGGACGTGGTGCTGAACCAGGTAGATGTGCTGCTGCCCGGGGTGCTGCCGCTGGTGGTGGAGCGGGCGCACCGGTCGGGTTACCGGACAGGCCGTTGGCTGGGCCCGTCGTGGGCGTCCACGCTGGATCAGCTGCTGCAGGTGACCACGAGCGGGGTGTTTGTCGCGGTGCCCGACGGGTCGGTGCTGTCGTATCCGCACCCAGGAAACGACGGCGAGCTGGTGTGGCCGACGTCGGGAGGGCGGTGGCCGCTGGCCCGTGACGGGGATGCCTATACGGTCACTGATCCGCAGGCAGGCATGGTGCGGCGGTTCGAGCCGCGGCCGGGATATGGCCTGGGGCTCGGTGGCCTGGGCGTGCTGCCGCTGGTGCTGATGACCAGCCGGGCTGGGCGCCAGATCAGCTTTGAGTACGGCCCGGACGGTGCGCCCGCATCAGTGACGCACGACGGCGGCTACCAGGTGAAAGTAACCGCGGCCGCCGGCCGGGTGAGGGGCCTTTCGCTGGCCGGAGCGGGTCCGGACGGCCAGGACGTCCCGCTGGTCGGCTACCGGTATGACCAGGCCGGGAACCTGGCTCAGATGCTGAACTCCTCCGGTGCGCCGCTGCGGTTCTCCTATGATCCGGCGGGGCGGCTGACGGCTTGGGCCGACCGCAACGACTCGTGGTTCCGCTACACCTACGACGAGCATGGCCGGTGCGTGCTCGGCGAGGGGCCCGACGGCATGCTCACCGCCAGCTACACCTACGATCCTGTGCGGCGCGTGACCACGTACACCGACGCGGCGGGAGCGGCCACCCTCTACGAGATCACCGAGGGCATGCGAGTCGCAGCGGTGACCGACCCAGTGGGCAACACCACCCACTGCGACTACGACTCCTGCGGCAGGCTGATCTCGCGGGCCGACCCGCTCGGCCGGGTCACCCGCTGGACGTACGATCAGGCCGGGAACCTGACCGCCATCACACTCCCCGACGGCTCCCAGGCCACCGCCGCCTACGACGACCAGAACCTGCCGGTCGCGATCACTGAGCCGGGCGGCGAGACGTGGGAGTACGAGTTCAACGAGCGAGGCGGCCTGACCCGCCGGGTTGGCCCGGACGGCGCGGTCACCAGTTATGCCTACGACGAGCGCGCCAACCTGACGGCTGTCACCGACCGCCTGGGTGCCGTCACGAACGTGGAGTGCAACCCGGCCGGGCTGCTGGTGCTGGTGACCGCTTCCGACGGCGCCACCACCCAGTACCAGCGGGATGCGTTCGGCCGGATGACAGCGATCTGCGCCCCGGACGGGCGGGTGACGCGGATGGAGTGGACGGTCGAGGGCCAACTCGCGTCGCGCACCTTCGTTGATAGCACCGCGGAGCAGTACAGCTATGACGGCGAGGCGAACCTGGTCGCATACACCGATCCTGCGGGCGGCGTGACCCGGTTCGAATACGGCTGCATGGACAAGCTGACGGCACGCACCGGCCCGGACGGGACCCGGACCGAATACGGCTACGACCAGGTACTGCTGCTGACCTCAGTCACCCACGCGGGCCTGACCTGGCGGTATGAGCACGATCTGGCCGGCCGGCTGACAGCGCAGACCGACTACAACGGCGCGACCACCCGCTACACCCATGACGCGGCCGGCCAGGTCACCAGCCAGGTCAACGCCGCCGGGCAGCACGTCGGCTTTGCCCATGACCTTCTGGGCAACCTGACCGAGCAGGACGCCGACGGGATCGTCGCCACGTTCGGCTACGACCCGGCCGGCCGCCTGGTCCATGCGGCGAACCCAGACGCGGTGGTCGATCTGGAACGTGACGCCGCCGGGCGCGTGCTTTCCGAAACCTGCAACGGCCGCACTGTCCGTTTCGGGTACGACGCAGCGGGGCGGCGGGTGCTGCGGGTCACGCCCTCGGGCTCCGAAACCCGCTGGGACTATGACCCAGTCGGCCGGCCAGTCACCCTCTCGGCCGCGGGCCAGGAACTCCGGTTCGGCTACAACCTGTCCGGCAGGGAGACCCTCCGGCAGCTACCCGGCGGGGCGACCCTGGCCCAGGAATGGGACCAGGCCGGTCATCTCGCCGCCCAGGTGCTCACCGCCCCGGATCAGCCGCCTGCCGAGACGCACCCGGCCTCGCCTGTCCTGGGCCGGCTGGCGGGCCTGGGCGGGCCGGACACCGGCCAGGTGCTGCAGCGCCGTTCCTACTCCTACCGCGACGACGGCCTCCTGACCGGTATCGATGACCTGCTGACGGGACCGCGACGCCTGGCCCTGGACCGGGCCGGTCAGGTCACCGCCGTCACGGGCCCTGGCTGGACCGAAACGTACGGCTACGACCGGGCCGGGAACATAACCGCGGGCGCCTGGCCGGCTGCGCCGGGCGGCCCGGCCGCGGCCGTCAGCGGAACCGGCAGCCAGGGACCCCGCGAGTATTCCGGGACTCTGATCAGCCGGGCGGGGAACATCCGCTACGAGCACGACCCGGCCGGGCGGATCATCCTGCGTCAGCACGCCCGGCTGTCGCGCAAACCCGACACCTGGCGTTACGAATGGGACGCCGCCGACCGGCTCACCGGGGTCACCACCCCCGACGGCACGCGCTGGCAGTACCTTTACGACCCCTTCGGGCGGCGCATCGCCAAGCAGCGCCTTGGCGCCAACGGGGAGGCCATTGAGCACACCACTTTCGCCTGGGACGGCCCCATCCTGGCCGAGCAGGCCGCAGCCGGCGGCGCCGGGCCGGCGCCCACCCACGTCACCACCTGGGAGTACCGGCCGGGCACGTTCACCCCGCTGACCCAGGCCGAACGCTGGCGCAGCGCCCCCCAGGACCAGGTCGACGAGCGGTTCTACGCGATCGTCGCCGACCTGATCGGCACGCCCGCGGAGCTTGTCAGCCCCGATGGCGACCTGGCCGGCCGCCAGCAGCGCACTCTTTGGGGCACCACCCACTGGACCGGTGCCTCAACGCCGCTCAGGTTCCCGGGCCAGTACCACGACGAGGAGACGGGCCTTCACTACAACTGCCAGCGTTACTACGACCCCGCCACCGGCCGGTACCTGACGCCCGACCCCCTCGGCCTGCGCCCCGCTCCCAACCCCCACGCCTACGTCCCCAACCCCAGCACCGGCACTGACCCCCTTGGTCTCATGGGCTGCAAAACCGCAGAGCAGCAGGCCGATCAGGCGCTGAGATACGGCAAGGACACCGGCGCGGCCAGCGACCTAACCTTGGAGGGTGAGACGAGTCCCGCCTACTCTGACATTTCGGGGTCCGCCCGGGACATGAACCCAAAGATGCAGGATGCTCTTGACTCTGTACCCGAGGACATCCGGCCCCCTTGGCATGGACAGTGCTCAGAGATCGGCTGCATGAACCAGGGTCTCAACGACGGCGTTAGTCTCGAAGGCTCCACAATGAACACGGTGGCGATAGGCGACTCCGCTCCAGGCCATGGCCTGCCGAAGATCCCCTGCCCCACCTGCAGTTGGGTAATGCCCATCTTCGGGGTGACCCCTAAATGATCGCTAGATCCCTGATGTCGCGATATGACAACGCCGACGGAGGAGTGGCGGACAAGCGGCGGGCGCTAATGGTTGAGGCAGGATCTGTGGTGGCTGAGTGCGGTGAACTGCCTCCGCAGCTTCTCCGGCGGCTGAACCAAGTGAGATCAGAATGGGATGCCGGGAATGCCAGCAAAGATCTCCGTTCAGAGGTAAAACACGAATGCTGGTCTTTTCTTCAAGGCAAGCACGGAAACTCGTACTCGATCGTCGATCGGGAAGACAGAACGATCCGCGCGATGCTCTGCCTCCTTGAGTCCCCTGGTGACCGCGGGGCCGCGTCTGATCTCGCGGAATGGGTGCAGGAGATGCTAGGCCCGTACTACGGCGAGCATGCACAGGACAGTTAGTGCCATGACCGGCAACATTTGCGCCGTTGGATGGTTTCTGCTGGAAGGCGGAACAGTGCGCCATGCGTCGTGCATCCGGGAGCGGATCGCGCCGGGCCGAACAACCCGCTATGGACGGGCAGTGCGGGCGAAGCGGTCGGTGGCCTCGATGATCCGGTGGACCATCCCGGGCTCGTCCAGGGAATGCCCGGCATCGTTGACGAGCTGGAGGTCGGATTCTGGCCAGGCCCGGTGCAGGTCCCAGGCGGTGGCCGGCGGAGTGCACAGGTCGTAGCGGCCCTGCACGATGACCGTTGGCACGTGCCGGAGTGCGCCCGCGTTCCGGATCAGCTGCCCTTCGGTGAAGAAGCCACGGTGGGCGACGTAATGGCTCTCGATCCGGGCGAACGCCACTGCGAAACCAGGTTCGGCGAATATCGTCTCCAGCGACGGGTCCGGGTGCAGCAGCATGCCCGCGATCTCCCAGCGGGTCCAGGCCTGGGCCGCACGCACCTGGACGTCGCGGTCGGGGGACTCCAGGCGCTTGCGGTAGGCGGTGACGAGATCGTCGCGTTCGTCTTCGGGGATGGCGCCGGTGAATTCCTCCCACCGGTCGGGCAGCAGCCGGGAGGCGCCGTCCCGGTAAACCCAGCTGAGCTCGCTTTCGCGGAGCGTGAAGATGCCCCGCAGCACCATCGCGCGCACCCGCTGCGGATGAGCCTGGGCATAAGCCAGTGCCAGCGCGCTTCCCCATGACCCGCCGGACAGGACCCAGCTGTCTATGCCCAGTTCGCCGCGCAGCCGTTCCATGTCAGCAACCAGGTGCCAGGTTGTGTTCGCCGCCAGCGAGACGCCCGGATCGCTGGCGTGCGGCCGGCTCCGCCCGCAGCCGCGCTGATCGAACAGGATTATCCGGTAGGCGGCGGGGTCGCAGGCGCGCCGGTGGTCCGGGATGCAGCCGCCACCGGGGCCGCCATGCACGACCAGCACGGGCAGGCCCCGGGGGTTGCCGCATTCCTCCCACCAGATCTGCTGGCCGTCGCCGACGTCGAGCAGGCCGCTGCGGTACGGCTCGATGGGCGGGTAGAGAACGCGAGTTTCCATGGCGGTACTTACTCTGCCGCATCGCGTCGGCACCAGGCTGGACGCGGCTGCCAACGGTCCCAGATCAGTCCATGCACAGCCTCCTGTTACGCCGATTTGACGATGATCTCGTCTGCGACCCAACGGGCGATGTCGGGTGGGTAGGGCTGTGACGGCAGGCCCAGGGTGAAGTGCCGGAAGCCGGCGTCGAGCGCTTGGCCTATCGCGTTCCGGGTGGTGCTGGGCTGGTCGTAGGAAACAGGCAGATGGATGGAGCGGGTAATGGTGACCGGATCACGCCCGCTCTCGGTGCAGTAGCGGTCCAGCAGCGCGCTGCGCTGGGCGGCGTCGGCAACGTCGGTGCCGGCGATGTTCCACAGGTCGGCGTGCTCGGCGGCCACCCGGAGCACCGCGGCCGAGCGGCCGGCGATCAGGATCGGCGGGTGCGGGTGCTGGACGGGTTTGGGGTTGCCGAACGCGCCGGTGAGGTGGATGTGGGCGCCGTCGAAGTCGAACGGCTCGGTTTCTGTCCACAGCCTGCGGATGACCGTGCAGGCTTCGGCCAGGTCCTCCACCGAGTGACGGAAGTCGTGGTAGGGCAGGCCGTTGGCCTCGTATTCGCGGCGGGCCTGCGGCAGGCTGGGGCGGGAGCCGGCGCCAATTCCGAAGACGAGCCGTCCGCCTGAGACGATGTCGACGGTGGTGGCGATCTTGGCCAGCATCGCCGGCGGCCGGAACCTGTTGCTGGTCACAAGCAGGCCTAGGCCCAGCCGCTCAGTCTGGGCGGCCAGGGCCGACAACAGGGTCCAGCCCTCGAAGATCGGCCCGTTCGGGTCACCGGCGATCGGCATGAGGTGATCGAACAGCCAGACGTGCTCGATGTCGCTGATGGCATCCGCCTCACGCCAGACCCGCAGGATGTCCTGGTAGGGGACCTGCATGGGAGCAGTGGCGATTCCGAAGCTGGGCTGACCTGTTTGCGGCTGGGCTGTTTGCGGCACGGCTTCTCCGTTAGTGAGGCGGGCCTGGCCCGCGCGGCTTGGCGCTGGCTACCCGGATCTGGCATCCTGAGAAACGGAACCATGTTCCGCTAGGAACGATACGGAACCTTGTTCCGGATCGCAAGTCGCGTCATGGAGGTAGCCGGGTAGTGGCCGATGGCGAGGACGGGCTGGAAGCAGCGGCGCCGCGGCAGCAGCCCGATGCCCGGTGGACGGTGGCGGAGGGAGCAGCGGCGCCGCGGAAGCGGGCCGATGCCCGGCGGAACGAGGCGACGCTGCTGAGCGCGGCGGCCGCGGCGTTCGTCGAGTCCGGGGTCAACGTGCCGGTGCGCGACATCGCCGCCAGATCTGGCGTCGGCGTCGGCACGATCTACCGGCATTTCCCGACGCGAGCCGACCTGATCGTTGCCGTCTACCGGCACCAGGTCGAGGCGTGCGCGCAGGCCGGCCCGGTCCTGCTGGCGGACTGCGATACACCGCACCAGGCGCTAGCCCGCTGGATCGGGATGTTCGCCGACTTCCTGGTCACCAAGCACGGCCTGGCCGAAGTGCTGCGGTCCGACACCGCCGCGTTCCAGACCCTGCACGCGTACTTCATCGACCGCCTGGTCCCCGTGTGCGAGCAGCTCCTTGAGGCTGCCGCTGCCGCGGGCGAGATCCGCCCGGGCCTGGATGCCTACGAACTCCTCCGCGGCGTCGGGAACCTGTGCGTCGGGGCGGGCAGTGACCCTCGCTACAACCCCGGCCGCCTGGTGCAGCTTCTCATCGCCGGACTGCGCGTCGAGTCAGGCTCGCGAACGTGAGCCCAGTCCAGGCTGCGAATCTACCGGTAAGGCCGGCCTGCGTTTACGGTGCCGGGTCGTTCCTGCGCCGCCGGGGGACAGCAGTGGACAAACGGCCTTGCCTGCGGACAGCAGGGGATCACTGTTCGGTGTCGTCGGCTTCCTCCTCCGGGACGTAGGTCATGTACCCGTTCGAGTAGCCGCTCAGCATCTGGAATGCTGCCTCTGGGCTGCCAGCCTGCTCCACTTTAACCTCGGCTATCTCCTGGAGTGCCGGGTCGGACGCGGTCAGCTGCCCGTTCTCGTATGTGATGGTGCCTATAGGCCCGCTGGCGGTATAGACGACAAGGCGCATTATTTTCCGCTTTCCCACACAGTTCGGCGAACTTGGTGATCGTCTGGTCAGAAATCCTGCGGGCTCCCGGGCAGCTCGGGTGCCTCGCGCCCGAGGATGGCGTGGCCCTGCGGGTAGTGCCTTACCATTAGGCTCAGGATCTGAGCCCGCAGGTGAACTGGCCATGCCCGGTTCGAAAGCTGACCGAGAATCCAATCTGGATCCGCCTCGTCGAGGCGCTCCACGGCGAGGAGCAATATATCGTCCTCGAATATCTCCGGCTCGCGCTCGGGATCAACCTCACCACGCAGAAATTCAGTAATCAATTCGCGGGAAGGATTAAGTTCGTCCGGCATGGTCATCTAACCCCCAGTGCGATTCAGATGGGGAACCTGCGGGTCAACTTCAGCCTCGCGAAGGGCATTAAGGCCCAGCTCATGGAAGAGAGCAAAGTCGTCGCGTTGTTGCATGGCAGACTGCAGTGCCTGGTAGATGGCCTTGGAACGGATTGAGCCGAAGCTTGATCGCGCAGCGAGGGGCTCGGCACCGGTGCCGACTCCTTCCATAACCTGTTTCGTCATGGCTGGCACTGACCACATGAAGGCATCAGGCTGGCTCTGTCTGTACTCCTTCAGCCACGAAATGACGGCCTGGTTGGCCGCGTCACCAGTGGTGTATATCACTATATTGTCCGCCCGTCCTTGGTGACGGGGCCCCGAGATCTTCGCTGAGCGGACACCCGGGAACCGGTCAGGGTCATCGACGACCTCATGAACAAGCGCCCGCATCAGCGCGGGTGCGCTATCGGCGCGGGCATTCACATATACGCGCTGAGCCGTGATGCCGCTGCGATCTCCGCGAACAAAGTGCACGAAGCCCGCATTAGCACCGATAGCATCCGCATCTTCCGGCGTTATCCTTGCAAACCCGCCTGCTGTTTGGACAATGCTGGGCGCATCTCGTCCCTTGACTATTCCAGCAATTTCGTTCAGGTATGATCCGGCTGACCGGGTAAGAGGATTCTCTTCGGTCGCGGACCCGCGACTGTATTCGTTGTAGATATCATTGTAGCCCTTTATAGTGGATCTTGCGTTCCAGATTTTCTTAAGAAATCCGTCGAGACTCTCCCGGGAAAGCTCAGGCGGCTCGATCCCATTCCGGCGGTACGAAAGCGCCCGCAGCGCATTCATGTCGTCAAAGGACGCGCCGGTGCCCAGGGTCTTCTTGAGCTCTCCGATACTACGCGGAGCATCGAGCAGGCCTGGATGGTCCGCGATGATGTGATTCAGGCTGGGCGGGATGCCGTCGTGGCCGGGATCTGGGTGTGCGGCCGGCCCAGCCTCCGGGCGGGCGGCGTTCGCCGACTCCCGCGCCGCGCTCGCGGCTCGGCCTTCACCCGGTGCCACAGTGCGGGGATCGTGGGCTCGCGGGATACCTGCGGCGGTCAGAGCCGGGTTTTCGGCCGGCGGCGATGCCGCGCCATCGGCCCTGCCGTTCTCGGTGGCCTGAGGCTGGCCGTTCTCGCTGGCCGGGGTATCGGCGCCGGTCCGGTGCCTCCCGGCATAAGCGTCGTCATGACCGCCATGACCGGGTGGCGTGTTCGCGGCGTCGGTGGGCCGATCGCCTCCGTCGCCTGCGGGATTGCTTTCCGCGGGGTCTGGGAGACGGTGCTCTGGCTTGATCGGCGACTCGGCACCCGCTAGGCCGCCGGCGGGCGGACCGGCTCGCTCGCCGCTGTCACCACGGCGTTGTGGGCCGACGGAACCGTTCTTGACTGCAGCCTCACCGGGGTTCCTGGCGTCTGGCAGATGACTGGCCGCGGTGTCGTCGCCCGGGGCGGCAGTGTCAGCGGATCGGGTGTCCTGCCTGACTGGATTCCCGGCGGCATCCTGTCCGGGGCCGTCGGCTGTCGACCGCGTGTCTGACGAGTTGAGCTTTTCCGCTTTCCCGCGCAGTTCGGCGAATTTGGTCATCGTGCTCTTGTACCAGTCCTGCGCTTCGTTGCCTTTCTCGTCGAATACTGGCTTCAGCGCCTCCAGCTTCTGTTGCATTGTATCCCACTGGTCGGCGGACAGACTTCCCAGCCGCTCGGGAGTCATCCTGCTAATAAAGGCAGTATGATAAGGATACTTTGCCAGGAACTCGGCGTTGAGAATCTTGCGGCCCCAGGCCTGCCCATGGTCAATCGGGATAGGCTGCTCATCCGGTCCGATCATCCAGTTGCCGTGATGGCGGTCTGGGTTGCTGGTGACATAGTCCAGGATGGCGATGCGCAGACCCCGGTCCGTATTCGCGTATCGGTCAACGAAGCCTGGATACCCGGGGTCTTTGTACGTCCGCTCAGGGAATTCAATGGGGATGCGCTCAGCGGCGACACGACCTTCCACGAACGGCATCCAGAACTCTTCAGGGCTGGTGCGGATCACCGCCGGCGTCCCAGCATCCAGCGCACTGGACACATAGTAGGCGAGCTCCTCGCGATCCGGACCGTTAGCGTACGAAAATTTGTTGATGACGATGCGCTTGCGTACCCATTTGCTGCCGTCCGTGAACGTGACGATCGCTGTATCGCCGGCCTTTCCTTCCACGCCCGGAGTCCTCTCCTCAGCAATCCCCGATGCCAGGGCGTGATTGAGCAGACGAATGTTTTCGGCGTGGGCGGGATCTACGGCAGCAATGTTCGGGCGCACTTCGAATGGCGGCCCGTCCTGGAGCGGCGTGGCCTGGCGGTGGGCACCGTCAGAGCTGGCCGGATCTTGGGCCCGATGCCGCCCGCCGGATTGAGGCTGGCCGGGATCATGATCGGCGACGTCACGTCCCGTGGCGTGACGTCCGGTGACGGCCTCATGCCCGGCAGCACCCTCGTCACCGGGCAGGTGCCGGGCAGCAGCACCCGCGGGATCCTCAGCAGCTTGGCCCTGGTTGGCTGCGGCCAGCGTTCCGGGCTCGTCCGCAGGGCGGCCTGCGGCCACAACGGTGCCCTCCGCCGGGATGGCCTCGGCAGCGTGGGGGTCCGCGGCCACTCCGGTGGCCCATCCGCTGCCGACGGCGATGCTAGCGCCAGATGCGGTGCCGGCAGATGCGAAGACTGGCGCTGGGCCGGCCTGCGGCGTGCCGTCGGCGCGCAGGCCGAGGTCTGCGGCACTGGCCAGGACGGCAGGGTGGGCTACGGCGGAGTCGGGCGCGTCTGGACCGGGTGCGTGCACGGCGGCTGGCACGGTCAGGTCTTGGGCGGTATGCAGGGGGACGCCTGCCAGCGCTGAGACACCCTGTCCGGTCTCGCTGCCGGTGCCGGTTTCGGGAGTCGGCGCGGGACTGCTGTCGTCCGAGTGCCCGGCCCGCATGGCTGGTGGCGGTGGCGGTGGTGGCGGGGGCTTGTCGTCAGAATCGGTGACGCCGGGTCCGCCGGGATCACTGGCTGAAGGGTCGTGCAGGGTGGTGCCCAGGGCTGCCTGGACGCGCGACGGTGTCCGTGCATCATCGATCGCAGTTGGTGCGTCGCTGCGGGCGATGCCGGGGGGATCGGGAGGGTCTGGGGGGTCGCGAGGGTCGGGTGGGTCGGGGTCTGGGCCTTTGTCGCGGTCGCCTGGGGTGAGGAGGTTGATGCCTTCGCCCATGACGGCCATGCCGACGGCGAAGCTGCCGGCCTGGGTCCAGTTGACGTTGCCGTCGTCGAAGGCGGCCTGGGAGGCGACGTTGCCGGCGAAACCGGTGGCTGAGTTGAACCCGACCCGGGCGCCGAAGCCCGCGAGTTTGGTCATGGCCGAGGGGTCGTCGACCTTGCCGTCCATGACGTTGAACAGGGCCTTAACCACCCCGGCACGGCCCCCGGCGATCCGGGCTGCGCCGCTCAGGCCGCTCATCACCGCCCCGGCGACCGCGCCCTCGCCAGCGGCCTTACCGAACTCGGCCCAGTTCCACCCATGCTGCGCGCCAGTGATGATGCGCGAAACCTGGCCGACCGCGTCCATCCCGCCGCCGTACCACAGGCCCTCAAGCACTCCTTTGGCCAGCAGCTGGAAAAACATCCGCAGCGTCCAGCCCTCCGCCTCAGCGGTGGCGAAGAACTCGGCCTCAGAACCTCCAAGGGTCCACACCGCTATCGCCTGGGCGACGAAGAAACTGGCTACCAGGAACACCATCGAGGCGATGAGCTGGATCCACGCGGCCTTCTTCTGCGCGACCAGGTTGTCCACCGACGAAGCCAGCCCGTGACAGGCCTCCTGCAACTGCTCCAGCGCCTGGATGACCACCGCAGAGAACGTGGCGAAACTCTGCTGCCCCTGCCCAATGTTGCTGCCGGTCACCTGCGCCGAGGCATCTCTGACATCCTGGATCACCGGCCCCATCGCCGTTGCCATACCTGACAGAGCGCTGCTGATCTTTTCCAGACCGCTGATGCTGCCATCCGGCCACTCACACCCGGCCACCAGCGAGGCAACCAGGTTCATCATCCACTCAAGCCCCGCCGGCGGCCGATCATCCGCCACCATCCCCCCGGTGAACGGCGGCAGCCGGTAACTGCCCCCCGCCGGCGGCACCGGCACAGTGGCCTTGCCCGACGCCCTGCCCCCCGACAGCTGGACATTGGCCTGCTCAGCGTCCAGATACACAGCCCGCGCCGCCACCAGCGCATCACCACTGCCCGCCAGCACATTCACCATGTCACCGATCAGCGGCAGCACCTCATCCCGCGACGTGCCAAACCCCGGCTTCCCCCCCCCCCCGGTATAAAAAGCCCG